>JAESGV010000097.1_pt1 | contig 159866 bp, 172 predicted proteins | sample 9269781 | NCBI WGS metagenome assembly JAESGV01 (sample SAMN15741586, study PRJNA653496) | algae metagenome | isolation source: Tildeniella torsiva UHER 1998/13D and co-occurring heterotrophs from... | place: Slovakia: Slovak Paradise National Park, Hrabusice, Kosice Region | collected 2000-01-01 | reverse complement strand
GTTGGTGTTGTTCATCATCAAAGCGTTTGCGTTTTTAACGTTGTATTTTTGGACGCCCGCACGTCACAGCTATCAACCTTTTTTATTATTTAATCTTCTTGGTGAACTGCAGAATATGCTCCTGTGCAAGAACACAAAGAAAGAGAACTGGCAGGGATTGGTTGACTTGGTGTGCAAGCTGTATTATAATTGAAGCATGAAGATAGCTATCGATAAAGGGAGGCAGGTACTCTGCCTTGTTTATTGCACTTTTCTTTGGGTTTTGGATGCGAAAAATGGTAGTGAGGAATGAAACAAGGTATGAAAGATTCGAGAGGTTCATACAATGCAGTAAAAAAATGTATTTTTAAGAATTCCTTAAAATTAAAACACCTCAGGTCCACTATAAAGATACAGTAAACCTCTTCACCGACAACATTTTTTGTTTGCCGTACAGCTCAATGTTCGTTTCGCGCAATAAGATTCCAAAATCAGTATCGCGTGTGATTGTTTTGAGCATATAAAATCATGAAAAAATAATGCAAAAAGGAAGAGGTCGGTGGTACACCACGAGGCACACATTGTTGAATGATAACCAGTTTCTCATGACGATACACTCTACACGAGAGGTTGCTCCACCGCTTTCTCGGCTTTACTTTTTGCGATACTTCCCATTGAGTTCAGAAGATGTGGGTGTTATTCAAATACTATCTATGCTAGGAGCTGATGCTTCTTATATACTTACTATCAATGATAAAGACATTTTGAAAAAGATTCTAATACCGTACAAATTTACCAAGAGCACGAAAGACCGGACGGATGGAGAGAAGATAAGTATAGAACCAATAACCACAATGCGACATTTGCATGAAAAGCAAAAACTTAATATTTTATGTGATATAGATTTTAGTAAAAGGTAGATTCCTCGTCGTTAAAGTCAACTCCTCTATCTTCCAAGTATTGCAAATATTGTTTGACTCCATCATCGGCAAACGATGCAAATCCCTCCATTGCGCGTTTTGTACGCAAAATACCCTTTGGCGACTTGGCAACTAACTCGATGGCCTCTTTCAGATTTTTCTTATTTTTTAAAGTATCAAAATGAGTCCAGTATAACTCTTCGGCATTTGGCAAGTTCATTCTCGTCGCAATTCTCAATGCGACAGTTTGTTGATTCGACCGCATCAAACTACTCATAAGTAGTCTAAAATCGGTTTGTACTTGAATCACTTGTCCACTCTTTGTTACACAAATAACACCTTCCAACATTTTTCTAGTTGGATCGGCACGATATTTTGTACCGCAGAAAATACTATCTGTTGTGATTCTTTGTTTGTAGATCAACGTTCCACTCTCAATATCAAACATGTACAAACCTCCAAATTTGCTGATCACAAAGACAATACCTATGCGATCAATTGTTTCTATTAAAACTGGCCAATCATCGGCTTGTTGCAATTTGTATGGACAACTTCTTTGTGTTGGTCTTTTTGCGGTCAAGCTTGTAATTACCAATTTGGCGTCGACATCCTTGGTGTGATACGAAGTTAATAATAACTTTTCTGACGAGTCATTATCTAGTGATTTAAAATCGTAAAAAGTGGCTGCGTGTGCTTCTACGCGTGATAGTTTTCCATCGTGGAATAGTTGTCCATAGCCTTTGACGTCACTAGAATCCTCTGCGCGTGCATAGCAAATGACAATATGCGAATCGCGACTGGAGTCAGTGTGGTAGCTAATGACTGCTGATTTGTCCAAAGGTGGTTCGATATTTCTATCAAACTTTTTTTCGAGTTCACCTTTTTCTGTTCCCTCTTGGATTTGCCAATGATGAACAGCAGAGTTTGTTACGATCGCGACAGTTTTGGGATCTATCCACTTCCATAGTTGAGGAACTTCTTTTTCCAAGTTTGTAGCGTTCACGTTTGCTCCCTTATTTAAATCGAATATTTGTAGTCCTGGGCCCACTATCTTTGTTAGATTTTTCAGAAAACATACTTTTGAGTCCAACCCATTTTTTGTTTTGATTAATAATCGCAGAGTCTGTATGCGCGTTTGTTTTGACTAGTACTTTTTGTCCGATTGCATCAACAATTAAAATTGTTCTTTTTGAGGTTTGTTCGGTGCTTCCACTAACCTGTGCTCTTACACAGATCAAATCATCATTATCCATGGTGACTGTTGGGAATCCAATATCTGTGGCTTGGATACCCGACAAATTTGTTAGTTTGAACGTCTCTTTGACTTCAATAGGGATCACTTTCTGTGGCACTGCCCCACGTTCACCTTTGCTCATTTTTTTTGTGTCAACTTTGTTTTTTATTTTTGGCTATTCACAGTTTTGCTCTACATTAGTCATTATTGGTTCCTCTGTCACTACATCAGTACTGTCTGTATCTTCTGCTTGTTCCACACCGGTAACTGGTAGTTCAGCATCAGTATCTTCCTCGGTAGGTGGTTCTTCTTGTATTACAGGTTGCGAAAGAGTATCTATCTCACTTGCAGGTGATGCCATCATTTCAGAATCATACTCATCAATTTGTCCTAGTGATTTGATTGTATCTTCCAAAAGGGAAATATCAATCAACGAGTATGTTGTATTTACATTGGCTCGAATTCTTGTATCTACCGATACACTGTTGGGTTCCGATTTTTCCAAATGAATGCGTAAATCATCCGCAACGCTATTAATTTCTTTCTTTTGTGCCATTAACGAATTCAATTTTTCTCCAAGAACTAATTTCGATTCTTCTATCATTTGCTTCTTTCTTGCTTGCATCATTTCAATCATTTTATCCCAATCATCAGCAATGTTCTTCTCCAACACGTGATGATTTTCTTTGAGTTTTTGCACTGCTTTATCTACATCTAACATGGCTTCTCCCATTTTCATCAATGTTGGCGCATTTGGACACTTTTTATCATTTGTAAAAACTAGTTTTCCAGGTGTTGCCGCCAGTAAGCACTTCATACAAAACATTGTTCCATTTGAACAGTTATACACGTCAAGTGGTTGTTCTGGATGTAACTCACAGAGTTCTGGTTGTTCACTATTCCCACATTTGGAGCATAACGAACCATCTCCTTTGTACTCCATCATTTCTACAGTTCCACACTCGGTACATGGTATTTCTTTTCTAGTGCGTAACACATACGTTGGTTCTTCCACTTTGGGTGATAACAACTTGCGTTTAAACGCGGTATTCCTACGATTGATCGATGCAAAGGATAACGTGCGAAGGCGACCTTCTGTGGCTTCATCTTCTTGTAATGACAACTCTTCACTGTATAAATTATCGATTTCTTCATGACTCCATTTGGTCGTTTGCCATGGCGCGCGACTTGTTAACGATGTTCCCCAATTGGCTACATTGAGTCCAGAACTTTTCGTTTGGGCAACAATTTTTTCTGTCTTGCTCAATCGTTTTGCGTACCGACCATATGCAACAAATTGACTTGCTACCATTCCTTGTACCGAATCACTAGTACGATTTTCGCATTGTCCGCGTGTATTGATATACGATGCAATTTCAATGGACAAACGAGTTCCGCATAATAGCCCATTGTTCATGCTTCTGAAAAAGGGTACACCAAAAGCGGCATCTCCAACGAGGCAAACATGTGCGTCACCATCTCCACGTACAAACGATCTTGCTGCATACATGTCCAATTTTGTTGCCGTGATTTTCAAAGAACCTTCAACGACTTTTTCATTCATAAACACTCGTTTTGCGTTCAACCATATTTTGATTTTAAAAAGTAAATCGGGATGAACTTTTGATTCATCAGTCGGTAAACGGAATGGACTCTTGAATGTCGCCTCCTTGCTTGCTTCGTACATATCTTTTGTGATAATTAAGCGGAACGTGACGGGAGTGTATCCTTCTGTTTCTTTTCCAACAACTTCGGTAACAATACACTCTATCATTTGCATAGTTTTGAACCCTTCCGATGAACTTGTTAATTTTTTAGTTGGACCCTCACACTCGTACTTGACCTCAATCAAATACTGTAGGTTCTCGCGGTATCGCATTTCATCATTGAATAATGTTTGCCGAACGGTACTATGGCTTCCATCGGCACCTATGACAACAGACACGTTTGGGAATCTTTGTCTAAGTGTTTTTGGGTCGGCAACAAAGTCTGGTTTGATGATACGAATTCCTAGCTCCTTGGCAAGACCGACTAAACGGTTCTCTATGTCGTTCGTTCTTATTTTACTGTTTGCATTCAAATCTTCTGCTATTTGATTAAGTACTGGATGTGAGGCCATGTCAGCGAGCGAACTAGGATCGATAATCACTACATGTGAACGTCTGTACTCTTCATACTTTTCAAGTACAACAATATTAGTTTTTGAGCGTTTTCTAATCTTAATCTGCACGGCAGTCCATAGTCCTACAGGTCCACCTCCTATAACAACAATATTGACAAGTGAATCTGCCAATGTCACGTTGGACGACATTCCGTCTTCAAAGATTTTGTTAACAGCCTCTCGGTGCTTCTTTAGGTTTGCGAACTGTGTATCGTTATCTGTAACATCAAAAAAATAATCTGATATCAATCCAAGAGCTCCTCTAGATTTGCGCTTTTTAACTGGTGCCATTGTTCCAGGTGGTGTTTTGCTGGTTGGTGGCGAGTTTAGCAATGGAGAGGACGCAGCTGTAGGTGATGACAGGCGTACCATGCGCAATCAATTCTTTAGTTGTCGTACGTCAGGTTTCGCGGAATAACAATCCGCAAAAGTCGTTTTGTTTGAAATGTGTTGTCTCTTCGCTTTTTGTAGGAAAGATCACCAGCTTTGAGCATGTTCAACAAACAAACAAAAGGTTGATCTTCACTGGTATCACGGCGCGGTATGCCTACTGTGCTCTTAATGCGAAGTAAGTTTCAGCATATCGAATTGTTATTTTCGTTTAGCTGGAGAGTAATGTTTTTCTTTGATTTGATTCTTCTCTTCTTTCATTGCGATGTACATATTTGTCATGTCCTCGACCTGCTGCGCTAGGAATTCACGACACTCATCCATGTCCAATCGTCCGTTTCCATCTGTATCAATGTACTCAACAGCTTCTTTCACTTCCAGTCAAACAAAATGATAATTTGTTACTATTCCGAACTTTTTCAATATTAGCGAAAGTTCAAAGTTTTCGATGATTCCATTTCCAACTCTATCGTAAAAAGAAAGAAGATTGTCGATCTTATCGCGTTTGATTTTTGGTAATCGAGAAAAAACTTCGAGCTCGTTATGTGCTTTTGCATCTTGTCCAAAATTCTTTTTTTCAGGTATCTTCACTACGCGCTTTCGCTCGTCATCGCTCATTGTTAGAATACTGAGAAAATTGGTAAAGCCTGAAGCATCGTGCACCATGACAGATGGTTCTCTATGAGGTGTGCCAAATGCGACAGGGGTGGTTCTCTTTCGTACATGCACCACAGAAGGTGAGGTCTTTGCTGGCGCAGCAAAGCTCATGCTAATTTGTAAACCGGTGTACTCTGGTTGTAACTGAGAACTTGCACAAGTTTGAGCATAATAGAATATTTAAATAGACTGGTCTATGCATGAAATAATGTCATCTATTTAGTACGTGGCATGTTGATCCAACACCGTTGTAATTTTTGAACTGTACAGAACTCAAACATTTAAAGAGACAGAGTAGTCACCAACAGTATCTCTACAAAATGCCACAAACGCAAACACATTATCCATTGTCCTGTCTACTCGACATAAAGGACTCTCACTTGCAAAAAGTAAGAGCTGAGTTGGAAACACGAGGTTGGAGTTTCTTCACTATGGACGAACCTGCTGCCAAGTTTCTATCGATTGAACCACAGACAATGCCGACTCTCTTCAGCAATTTTAAAACATGGATGAAAGAAGAAAAACAATTTAAAGACACATACAGGCACGTAAAGTACCCAAAGAATCGATTTGGTTACTTTGAGACTAGTAGAAAAGAAGGTTTTCGATTCATGACGGGAGAGGAACTAGAAGACCTTAACATATGCGAACTAGTCAAAGAATTCAAAACTATAGCCGGTGCATGCGATAAACTCGCCGAACAAATGATGAACCTCAAAACAGGAACTGGAAAGTTTTTATTCAATGTTCAAAACGAGAAAGATTTAAATCAATTACCACTACTCTTCCCCATTCACAAAAAGAAGGCCGAAAACAAAAACAGAGATTGGGATGAACCGTACGACAGTTTGGCACATCGTGACCCTTCCAAATTTGGTTTGTTTGACATTGTCAAGTACCATTCATCTGAAACGTTTTCAGAAAAATTCCAAGGTACCGATTCTCAAGTTAATGAACATGCCGATCCAGGGTTATTCTCCATTTCTTTGGGGTCAACAGCTGCTGGACTTGAAATGTTCGATCCATCTACAAATGAGTGGATTGCCGTTCCAAATGACACTGTTGTACTTTGGTGTGGAAATGAAGTCACAAAAGTGTCGAAAGGTGTTGTAAAGCCTGGCATACATCGCGTAAAAGCATCAACAGAAGAACGCGTTACTGCATGGTACGAATTGTGTACCAAAGAACAAATTCCTCATCCATCGATTGCGAATATTCCAGAAGAGTTGGAACTAGAGTTGTTGAAATGTCTACAAGAGGAAGATATTGGTGTATCGATGTCAAAGAGTGGTATACGCAGAAGAGATCCCATTTTCAATCAGTTAAGACTTGACAACGACGATGTGAAACAAATTAGGAAGCACATGCATAAGATTCCAAAAAGAAAGAATCCATTTGGGTTTGATGAAGATTACTATGTGAACGAAGAGAGCAACGCACCTGTAAGCTTGCCACCACCGAATAGTCGATTACTGGATTGGATCTCTGGATTTTTTAAAAATTAAATTTTATAACTAATCGCCTCTACAATATTACTTATTCATCTCGTCTTGATTAAGTTTACTTAAAAATGGACGCAAACAGGTTAAGGGCGTACATAAAACGCTCAGCAGACGACAACGTATCTATACCTATCGCTACACTAGACGAAATATCGTTTTACTGGGACAATAATATGTACGACGCAGTAATAGAACAGTGCAAGAGTATTTACTCGGAAAAGAGAAAGACAAAATTGAGGATTCATGTCGTATAATACCGACGCAAGAGGATAGTCATTGGCAAAAGAAAGTGGAATTAGTTCAGGTGAATACTATGTAAATTTTCTTGCAATCAAAACATGCTAGCCATTGGAACAGCAATTTATGCCAATGACACTATTCCAACAGCATATGCAGTGGGAATGCTGAATGTACAATTTCTAAAAATGCGATTTTTATAAAACTAGTTATTGGTTATGTTGCCTACTTTATTTTTATTTCCAAGTCATAAAATCGTTTCCACGCTTGTACCAACGGGAACGCTTTCTTAATCTTGTTCATTGTTCCCAACCACAAAATCGCACCACCATTTGTCACTGCTACTCGTGTTTTTCCCGAAACATTTTCCACAAAGAATTGTCCTTTTTTCACATCATCAACCATCTCGCCAATATTACTTGATGCAAATAAAATGACTCGATCGCAATCTGTTATACCAACTGTCAAATTCCAACCACCTGCTATTTCTTTTAAAATTACATTTCCTTGTAACGCGACTTTATGTAAAACATTCGATTCGTCTCCATTATTGTCATAGTGGTATCGCTCACCGGCGACGTATAATTCATTATCAGTTGTTAAAAATAAACTATGGTAGGGACCAGCTGCTATTTTCCATATTTTTTTGTGATCGGGAAATGCGAGCATTCGAAACGGTGTAGTTGATTCTTGTATTCCTAATTGCTGTTGATAATCTAGAAAATTAGTTTTTATGAAAAGACTTACTCAGGCCGCAAATACCAACGTTTCCAAGATTCGTTAAAACGAGGAAGAAACAAAAACCATGGGATATTTGCACAATCCGTTGCGAACCTAAGCATCTTGTATCTATTTGAACGATATTGTTGTACATTTGTGGTGTGTCGAAATAGTCGCAACCAAAGATCCATAAGTGACTTTCGTCTTGCGTTTCTGTTTGTACGAGAGAACTGTACACACCGCAAGGTGCAGTTATTACAGTTTCGTGATTGAAGAGTAGATTATCCATCTTGTTCAGTCGTGGATGATTATTTGGTTGATGGTCCATCCTTGGAATTCCTCGTTGGAAGTAGTCATTCCCACCGCTATAATATACATCGTTTGTTGTGCTAACGAAACTTGCGTGCGATCTACCAACGTGTATTTCTCGAATTATTATTCCTCTTTCTTCAAAGTATCGTAGTTTTGTTGGTATTCGTATTTCTGTTTCTTCCAATTCAAAAAACAAAAAAGTAGGATTATCACCGCAGAAATATATATCGTTGTTTTCGCATCGAATAAATGTAAATGCTTCCCCACATATGATATCGATTATAGGCGGTAGAGTGTTTATAAGTTCTGGTTTTGTTGGTGCGAGAGGTACGTTATTGGTAGTTACGCCTAGAGAGCCACCCTTGCTTACACCAAACACCGTCACGTCGTTCATGTTGTAGAAATAATTTTTATGCAACCTATTGCAAAAGATAGAATTGTTCTCTTTTAACTGTCAACAATCAAACAAACAAGATGCACACACGCCACCAAGAAATAAATCCATTCGCAAATGCCACCGAGGATGACGCGGTACCTATTTTACCTGTGGGACGTACTGTCGAGTTGGGATCTGTACGAAAACGATTTATTTTAATGGCTATCGCAGTAATCGCAGCAGTACCTATACTAGCCACAATAATTTGCCTCATAATTTTTCTTTCAGTTTGTGGAGTCAGATTCAACAATCCTACGTGCTCTGCAAACACCTAAATGGCCGCTCAGTAATTCAGTTTGTTGAATCAGCAAATTCAAGGACGTTGACCAAATCCAGCGATCGCAGAGTTGTGCTCAAAAGCATCGCTAGCTACTCCCATTTCAATCTACAAGACCATTGTAACTTTGGAACAGTTCCAACCATCAACTAGACAACTAAATGTCTTTCCATAACGCTGGTCCGTTCGTCGAAGTGTTCGGTACTACAGGTTCCAACACGCTACAACAACTCGGCATGAAAAACGCAAAACAAGTTAAAAAAGAGTTTGAAAAAGATATCAAATCATTTGTAGTTTCGGTAGAAGGACAATCCTTTCACACTTCTCACATTCAATTACCAAAAGACGAAAAATCTAATCTAAACTTGATGCACCGGTATTTACTTCTGCAGTTGAATGTACTAAAGGGCACGAATTTTCATATTGAGCTGCGCGTTAGGGATACCAAACAACAAAAACATCGGCTCATCTTTTCGACTAATTTTAGTCATACACAAAAGAACACCATGCATACTCAATTACCACTAGGAGAGTATTTTATTGGAAATTCTTGGATCAACGCGTGTTTTGATTTGGCTGATCTTTGTGAGCATGTGTTAGAATGTAAATATCATTGTTTGGATACGATAATAATTGGACCGACGTGCAAGTTGCGCAAGATTTTTACCATGAAACAACATCCGATTCATGAAGTGTTTATTCCACAAAAATTAAACTTTCCACCGAGTGTATCAAACATTCCCGATACGATAATGATAACGAGTGAACATTTTGGAGAAACAAATGTAAGAACGAGTGGAGAACATCAAATAGAACCACCTGTAGAAGAACCAAAACCAAAAACTGTAATTGTACCGAAAAGAAAAACAGGTGCGACATCGGCAACGACACCGACAAATAATGCAAAACAAACATTTTCAAAAGCGCCGAAAACTGCGGGAGTGACAACGAGACTATCGAAAATAATAGATAGAAGGAATAGTCGATCGGCACCACCGAAAAAAGAAGCAACGCGGTACTCACAAGAAGCGTTAGCCGAACCAGAAGAATCGTTTAGCGTAAGCATACCAAAAGATGAAGAATACAATGCAGAAAACTATGCAAAAGAAGTACCAGATCGTTCAGAAGATGACGATTTGGAAAGTGTAGTACAAAAATCGTTACGAATAAGCGAAGAGAAACGAAAATCATTGATAGAAGAACAAATACCAGAAATAGTTTCATCATCAATGAAAAAATCAGTTGAAAAATCTTTTGAGACGCGACCAAGAGCGAAAACATTTGATATTTCGTCAAGTAGAAGTATTTCCAAATCAAAAGAAAAAGATGTCCATTTTTCCACAAGTCCATTAAATGGAAAAACATCGATTATATGGCCTGAAAAGTCAAGCGAACTTGTTCGCTTACCAGAAGAAAAAGTTACTAGTTCAATAAAACAAGTGCCGATACGCATGTCGGCAGAACATGAACAGCATGGAGTGACCAAGTACACGCCAAAAGATCGTACGTATAGTCGACCTGATAGTTCACTCGATTTACTACAAGAACATAACGGCTCCCTGAGTTCCAGTTATTTGATTGACCCATACCAACCCAAAAAATCAATCAATTTAAAAGGTTACGATTTTCCCAATGATGAAGAAACAGTAATACAAATGAATACCAAATCGACACCGTTTATTAGAAAACAACCAAGTTTTCAAAAAATGTCGCAACAAATGAAAAAATATATTTCTGAAAGTGTTGACGATGATGATATGGTAAATATGGAACAAGAAGATGAAAATCCGTTAGATCAGTTTGATCAAATTTTTGATACACCGAGGAGTATTGTTGTGAAAGATAAAACGAGTTTGGGGAAATTGGAAGATAGATATGCGGCGATAGATGAAGAAGATAAAGTTGAATTAGCTTATGATGATATGATTGGGTGCTATTATGACCCAAAAACGAATAAATATTATGAAATGAAGGAGTAAAACGTGTCTTCGTTCTCTTTCTTTGTAAAGCAAAGGCATCAGGTCTGTGTGGCGAAGCAAGTCCAGATGTAATGCGTACCTTTTGTAAATTGCAGACTTGTTCGCGTTTCAGACAACCAAAAAATGACAACAAAAGTAACATTGGTAGAATACACTGACGAGGAGAACTACTATCGTTCCAATTACGACAACGATGAAGAACTCATTGTTCACGCGCGTCACCCTAACATGACAATGCAAGAGGCGACTGAAATCATGAAAACGCTATACCCTGATGAGGGAGGTGACGAGTACAAATCAGAGCTCTTGAAATACTACAGCGAAATGATGATTTTACCAGCAGACACCACAATACAAACCTACGAAGAGTGGCCAACAACATTCGTCTACAACTCAAAATTGAAAACTCCTATTGCTTGCAACTTTGGTTCTCTAACGTGCATGGTTACCGATATCTCGGTGACAAACAGTTTTAATTATATTGGAACTATAAACTATCACGACGCAATCATCCCTATTGAGTTTGGCACAGATTTAGAAGAATACAGACCACCAAGTCACATTACACTAGATAAAAAAATAATCGTAGAAACAACAGATCCATTGGCCGAGTTGGAATACCTTCGAACATTTACAAATCAAAACTTGAGAGGACACAAAGAAACGTTATGTACGTTCGCCAATTCTACATGGCCATCAACACCATTAGCGTGTTTGAAATATCATTTAGAAAAATACATTCGCGAGAAAGAGTCAATACAAATGACAATCAAACTTGATTGGAGTCAATACGGATACGCATTTTTCACAAACAAACATCGAGTTGAATTCCCACAAGATTTTGAGTTACCACTAAATAATGGCGCATGGATACTTCGGAATGTCACTCTCACTGGAGAATGTGTCAAAGGACAAGCACAATTGTACGGCCACACATTCGCAGTGGAACTCAATAATGACACAATTACGATAACGTTACAGGGAGATTTACCAAAACACAAATTTCAATATTTGGTCAAAGCGTTTGGAGGTTTCCAAGATACTACACTATTACGTATTTTCGAACCAGAACGTGATTCTGGATTCTACGCGCACTGTGAAATTAATGTTAATGGACATGACATTTCGTGTGCGACTCCATTGACAACGTACGTACAAAGTGCTCAAACTATTCGTATGCAGAATCATGTACTGCCCATACAAGTGAACTATCGAAGTGGTCAAACTTGCTATCTTAGTGTCGAGTACAATTTTAACTTGTATCAAGGAAAAGAAGCAGGAAAGTTTTCATTGTACAGTGCAACTACATCTCCTAGTCAACTTGGAAATTTGTTAGATAAATTACACTTGGAAATGATAGACGATGACAAAGAGATCCAGAAACTAAAAGAGTTTGTAATTGATACAAATAACTATACGATCATGGCGAAAGGTGTGCTAAGTACAGGTGTTGAATTTGTACTCAAGGCGAACTATACTACAAATTCAGGAACTTTTGAGGTGGAGAAAAAGGTAACAAAACTAAAGTTTATCAAAGGTGAGAAATCGATTCCAAACATGTGGACAGAAAAGTACTCTGATGTAACAGTAAAATTTTACTGATCTTGTATTTACAACTAGTCTGCTCCTCCACCACTATCGCCACCACCTCCACCGCCGCTATCACCTCCACCACCACTGTCTCCTCCGCTATATCCACCACTATCACCACCACTGTACCCTCCTGAATCTCCAGTATATCCACCACCAGAATCGCCACTGTACCCTCCATCACTATCACCACCACCTCCAGTTCCCTGCTGTACGATCATAGTCCATCCTAACACTGAAAACTTTGGTTTTTTATCACCTGATACTTTGACACATCGTACGCCACCCAAAAGCGCGATCACAACGACAAAGATAACTACTCCAAAAATACCTGCAAAGGTGTATCCAACAATGGCGCCTGGACTTTTGGCGGGATCATAAGGAACAGGTTTTGGTGTTGGTAATGTTGTGGAACAGTCCCATTGTTTAGGCACGCGAATTGTAAAATCGTAATCGGTGGAGGCGCTTAGGTTGAAAAACGTATTTGCAGCGGTGGATTGTAATTTGGAACAAATGACACAATTGTATAGTGTGATGTCATTTGGATTGATATCCCATCCGAAAGACACGGTTGTGTTGACTACTGTTACTGGAATTCCCCACTTTGTGTTCCACACGAGTTCGTTGTAGCTTGCAGTGTTTTGTATCAAGTTATTGATTTGATATGTGAACTTGAATCGTGTTATCCCAAGTGATGATAAATTTGCAGGATTTGAGAAGGCTGCGTTTAATCTTGTCGCGACATTATTTGGTCGGGAAACTGTTGATGACTGTACTACGACATTTGGAGTTAATGCCACAGCGATAAAATTTGACACAGATGCTGGAGCATATCCATTCATCGTATAATCCTGTAGTTGTCGAAAAAAGTTGGAATATGTACCATTAAAGTCTAGTTCAAAAGTTTCCTCAACTTGTGCATAACACCCTGGCACGAACACGTTAGACACGATTGAATTTATCGTGTACGAACGTTGGCAGTACGTTAGTACAAGTAGACATGAACACAACACCAAAACACGCATGCTTGGTGTTTAAAAATATTGCTCAACTTGGAAAGTCAGCTGAGCTAAAAAAGTCGTGAGGATATTGTAGTTCACTTTTGATGTTAGAACTCGAAAGAATGCCATGGAATATCTGGTTCGAGCAACGCAAATATCAACAAACGCACTAAACATCTACATCGTGTAGAACTTCTATCTCCAAATCTGTTCATGCACACAAAATCATACTCTGAAATATCGTACAGCAATAAACCAGAGTTGTGTTGACCCATTTACCATATGTCAGGCATTTTATAAGTGTTGGTGGATTTACTATAGTAAAGATATGTTGGTTCATTAACACTATGTTTCTCTCCTCATCTCCTCAATGAAAAACTGCGAAAGAAACTCAACACTTTGGTGCGGATGCACGGAAAACATTGTGTCTAAATTTTTGTAACATAGAAACTCCAACATGGCAGTCGCGATACGAGTATGAACACCACAGCAGTCTACTAACATTTAATAGTTAAAGTGGGTTCCTCCAATCCTCGCAGTCTATGTACTCGTCATGCTCGCCATTACCATTCTCGTTCATTACGTTATGGCACCGTTAGATGTTATAACACATATACCCGCGCTTTCAGAAACAGGAATGTACAGTCCTGCGAAATATCTATTCACATCAGCACTTGTTGTCGCAGCAACAGGACTTATTTTGGGTTCGATCGCTATTTATTTAACAACACGAAAACAATTGGATAGTATCAGAACTAGTTCTCGCGGTTTTTTACAGTGCTGTCGAGGCTGCTGTAGAATTACATGGACAAACACTGCTTCTTTTATTTGTGCTTTTATTTCTGGTTTTGGACTATTCGGTTTGGGAGTTGTACCACTAGCCGAACAAGGTGTAACCAGAAGTTATATTACATTTTTACATTTGTTCTTTACGTTTATCTTTTTCACCTCCATGGTGTCACATATGGTTATGAACACTATTGTCGCAGCAGTGCGTTTTATAAAATTTTTTTACTGACAAAATAGACATATGACAAAACGTTGCGAGCATCCACACAACAAGGCGATTTGGAAGGTGGATCCGTTTCGCGCAGACTCGCACCATGGGTTATTTACAAGATCGTACTCGTCGTGTTAACTATTATCTTATGGCCAGTGGTTCCCTTCATCACCGGTTTCATTGTTATGGTTTCCTGCTCACAAGCCTCTCTAGAAGCAAACACGTGCGGATTTTTCAATTTTGTATCCAAAGTTGGCGCATTGAACCAATGGGCTGTCGTTATTGTTATCGCCATGTTTTTGATTTCGTACATGTACGAACTAAGAAACGCAAAAATCAGTTTGGATGATAGTAATGAATATGATGAACAATTAGCGGCGCTACGGCTTGGAGAACATGTTTTTAATGAAGCAGAGTCGGGAGATTTGAAATTGAACGATGATGAGTTTGAAATGAATGAACATGACTAACTTTTTGTACAACATTAAACATTAATTTAAACATTCTATACAGTGATATTAATAACAAGTTGAAATTTTATAAAACTAAGACAGTAAGACATTGTTAACATATTTTTGTGCTTTCTTCACCACAAAATTCTTTTGCTATTTTGCTTGCCAAAGATTTTGGAATTTCATTGATCTCTTCTCTAATTGTCAATGGAGGAACAGTAACTGTTGCGTCTCCTCTCAAATTGTTTTCTATTTTAAATGCATGAATTCTTCCAAACTCATTACGTGAATGTATCGTTAGCATCTCTTGTCTTTTAACATAAACATTTTTCATTATTTGTTTATCGTATGGTTTTAAATCATAAGGTTTTCGCTCTTGTCTTTTAATTAAATTCGACGTTATTGTTTGCTCTGCAGCGTGCACATCAATTTCATTCTCGTTTGTGTGAAATGAATTAGGTTTAATGTAACTGTGGATGTTGTAGGAATTGAAAGAGAATTACAAGTGGTTTATCAGTGATCTGTCTGTTCGTATTATGTGTTGTTGTCTTCCTGTAGATAATAAATGCGGATTGTGCAACAGGTAGTTATACGTTTGCATTGAACTGTGCGATAAATGTTACAACGAAATAGAGAGGAAAGGTGTTGTTTTATATAAATTATAATTCTCCATTACTCAAGTCTTGCAAGATGTTCTCAAACGATTTGATTGCAACACCAAGTCTCACCATGAACCCATTTTCACTAACCAAATCTCCAAACCATACAGCACCTTGCTTTTTCGCTACAGATAACTCGATTCTTACTCTTTCTCTTGTCACAACATTTACATAATTCATAAAATAATTCTTTCCAGTTTCAATGACCAAATAGCCTTCATTAAATGGGTAATTCCAAAATGCTTGGTCGTATGTACGGAAATAAAATACCTCTCCGTGCGTGATTGTTTCCAAACATTTATCCAAATCTTGCTCTGACGAAGAATTCGCCACTAGTCGTGGTTCATGAGAATAATTCATACGCAACGTTAGCGCACCTTCCAGTAACACGTTCGCACGATCGTAAGAACCTATTCTAGCCAGTGTAACCAAATGTCGTTCTAGTAACACTTCTTCCCACGATCGTATTAGTGATAAATACTTATCAGCTAGCTTCTGATCAGGTACTTGCTCTTTGATCGTTTTTATTACAGTATTTGCGTCATCTGTAAAGATTCCTAGCAAAGGTATATTTGCATCATCAAATGGACTAAACTTGATCACTTCCATAACTCCGTACCACATACGTTGTCCTGAAAGCACGCCTGGACAGCAATGTCTGCAAAACTGTATATTCATTTTTAAACCTTCTACTTGGGAACCTCCAAGCACTAGACCAAAGTCACCATACTGTCGTGGTCCATTTTCTGGCATGGTAGAAATCCACGCACCGTCGAACGAACCTGTACCCCGCATCACTTGTACTTGTTGCGTTTTTAGAGCTTCGACAAGTCCGAATTTATCAGATAAATCCAGTGCGTGATAGTATTTTGGTATGGTGTGCGAGGTGGATGTGTTCCAACGAGAAAGAATCGAGTTTAAATTAACATATCTTTGCTTTTGTACAGTTGTTGGTCGTTGTGGGTAATACAGTTTCATTTGTGCTCCTAATGCGAGTAGAATTTGTTTAAAGTCGGAACGAGGTAGTGAGGCTTGGGCATGAGCGGTATTTGACTTTGGTAAGGTTCTAATTTGAGAAAAAGTGAAATTGTAGCCAATAGGATCGAATAAACTATCAATTTGCCATAGCGTTTGTAAATGAGAAGCGAATTGAGCGTGTACGAATAGAATACAAATTAAAAGCGACAATACTGTTCGCATGTTTCTAACGTCACTTATGTCACTTTCACAGCGGTTGTCTAACGCTTCCAGCACAACATTGTTGACATTTCTTTCGTGTTTTTCTGTTGTGTGAGTACAATCAGGCAGCAGATAACGTTTACGATGAGAATCAGTTGTTGATCATCATGGTTGTGAAGTAAGTACAGAAGAATTTGTTGTTATCAAAAAGTGCTTTATGACCACGTTAGTAGTCCTTGCCTTAGTTTGTGCATGTGTATGTGCGCTCATCGCACCAACTACTTGTTTCACACAGCCTTCACAGCTGAGTGTCGAGGTATAAACTGGAAACAGATTTCTTCCTACGTGTCTGAGGTTTTACTGTCAACACGGGCGAATATTCATCATCTTCCTCTATTTCCATTATATTCTTGTTATCTGATCTTAAAATACTAGGGAACATGGGAGAGTACTCCCGCTCAGTTGGAGTTGTTAAATTGTTTTCTTCCATCTTATATGCACTCAAATTCTTTTTGGAAAACTTTTTGAGGAGCTGAATGGAGAAGGTTCTTCGTGGCTCTTGTCTAAATGAAGTCCTTGGGGAGCGAACTGATAGAGTGCGCTTAAAAGACGGTCTCTTAGAGCTCGTCTGACCCATGGTGTGCGAAGGATTTATTTTTCTGTGATGCGCAACTTGGAACTCTCACAATTTTAAAAGAGGTAAAGACAGCTGACAGATTTTCTATGCTAAGAAAATTAATTCCGGTCTAGTTCGCCACATAACTTGACTCTGTACTCGATCGTCTCAGTGCAAACTCTCAGAGTTTAACTCTGTCACCTGTGCTTACCACAAGCCATGCTAATTTAAGATCCTTCTTTTTTACAATGCCCTGATTTGTATGGTTAGGTTGACCCACAAAAAAACTCAAACAAATTTTAGAGGTTCACAACACTATGTCGCAACTTCTACAAAAGTTAAAAAAAACACCAGCGAAAAAGTCAGCTTTAGACGTTACTCACGATGATGCGCTGTCGCAAACCGTGGACACAGAAATAGAGTTAGGTTCACAAAAGTCATCTAAGACACCTAAAGGCCGTAGACGCAAAAATGTAGGAGGCTCACAAGAAGAGGAGCCATCGCAAAGCAATGAACCAGTCACACCAGTTCGCTCCAAATCCAAAGTCGACGAAGATGAGGATATCGAACCAACACCAAAGCGCAAAGCTACACCTGCTCCCAAGAAATCTACAAAGAAGTCATCAGAAAAGGATTCCGCAGAAAAGAAAAAGTTACCAACTAAGAAGGGTAACAAGCGTTCCCCACCTCAATTGGTCAAAACAGCAGAGGGAGACTTCAATGCAGCTGATATCGAGACTTTTGACTTGATGCGTAGATCAGAACCTATTTTGCCACGTGCTGCATTCTTGCGCGTAGTTAAAGAGGTTATTCGTGACTTGCAACCTGATTTCAGGCTCTCCACTGAGGCTTTTGACATTCTACAAACTGCTGCTGAAGATACAGTTACTGATAACTTTTTCGTTGCAAACATGATGGCTATGGCACGCAAGAGAAACACTGTTACAAATGGTGACGTTCGTATGGCAGCCTTGATCAAGGGTATCTATGGCACTGGACTTCACCAACACACTTCCTATGACATGAAGAAAGTCTTGGAAGCATATGGTTACAAACGTGAAGATTTGAGCGTAGGTAATACTGGACCTGATTTGATCGCGCAACAAGGCATGTTAAAACTCGAAATGTTGCAAGCCGAGAAAGACAAGAAGGCAGGCAGAGACACAAAACCAAAAAGGAAGAAGGCAAAAGATGTTGGTGATGAAGATTATGTCAAAGAAAAGAAAGATGAAAAGAAAGACGAAAAGAAGAAAGGTGAGAAGCGTAAAAAAGAAAAGAAAGACAAAAAAGACAAAGATGCTGACGAAGAAGGTGAGCATGATGAAGATGAAAAAGAAGATGATGAAGATGAACCAGCAAAGAAAAAGAAAAAGAGCGCTGAAGAAACCGACGAAGAAGAATACTAAATGTATGGAACATAAAAAGTATTTGTAAGTGTTAGACAACTGTGATGCTTGCTCGTTTGAACCGTTCTGTTCGCTCACACAAGAGTGTGTTCACTGGTGTTTGTCGTGTATACGCTACTGAAACTACAAAAGTTACACAAGCGATACAAGTGAAAGATTTCGACAAAGATGTACTCGAATCACAAGTTCCTGTTTTATTAGCAGCATATGCAGAGTATTTAACACCAAAACAATAATTTAACGATAATAGTTGGTGTGTACCAAGTAAAAAATTCGCGCCCGTGTTAGATCAAATAACAAACATGTACAAAGGGCATGTCATACTCGCAAAACTCAACGTTGATGAATTCCCAGAACTAATGACACGACTTGGCATTACAGCGATACCATGGGTTGTTTTATTCAAAGATGGAAAACAAATGGATAAACCACGTATTGGTTACAAAACAGACGTTGACGTGGCAAATTACATTCGTGAAAAATTGAAACTAAGTATATTCGATGCGTTGAGACCAAAATAAGATGTAAAATAGATTTTTATTCGGGAATAGTGATGATCACCTTTCCAACAGTTCTGCCCTTCTCCAATAGGGCATGAGCTTGTTGAATTTCACTCAATGGAAACTCGTTATCAATTTTGATCTTTTCTACAAGATTCTTCTCCAATAGAAATCCGACTAAATGTCCTAACGAATCACCATCACTTTTAGTTAACATCGTCGCGTATGATGGACCACTTCCGACCATGTATTTCATTTTTTCCCAAGCGATACCACCTACCAAACTAATAGTACTACCGATCGATGCTTCTTTGGCTTGTGAACCTGGAGCGATCGTTACGAACATTCCGTGGCAACCCATTAGTGTATCCGCATCTGATTTATTATTATCGCCACCGGCACAGTCGAGTACAAGATCCAGGTACGGTACTTTTGCGTCAGTTGCGAGTTTGGGAATGGCGTCTACGAATTTTTCAATAGTATAATCAATAACGTAGTCTGCTCCTAATGATTTAACATATTCTGCATTTTTGCCGCTACAAACTGCATACACTGTTGATCCAAAGTAATGTTTGGCTAATAGAACGGCAATGGATCCGGTTCCGCCACTTGCACCGATGACCAAAACGCGTCGATCTCCAAGAGTACCTGGTGTTTTGTTCTTTAAAGCTTCTGCGAAGGGTGCATAGTTTTGATACATTTGATATACTGAAAGGCCAATTAATGGCAATCCAGCAGCGTGTTGATTGTCGAGATCATCTGGTTGTATGCATAATTCATTCTCTTCTACTGTAACAAACTGCGCGTACCCACCGTTTTGCGAAAATAGTCCTAATACTTTATCGCCAACTTTGAATTTCGTTACTCCAGTGCCGACTGCTGTAACTTGACCACATCCATCTCTGCCAAGAATATGTGGGAATTTTACGCTTTTTAAATACTTCATCGCTCCTTTTCTTATTTTATAATCAACGGGATTGATAGAAGCATGCGACAGTTTTATCTGTACATGCGTAGGGGAAGTAACTGGTGGTACAGGCACATCGTCGTTAAATTCTAGAGCTGTTGTGTCACCGAAATGGTTCAGTACGATAGCCTTCATGTGAATATTTGTTTTTGCTCAAACAATGAGCCCTTCGCTTTATAGGAGCGAGTGCAGGTGAGGCCATGCGCAGTCCGTCCTCTGCGGCTCGTGAAGGACTAAAAGAAGCTCAAGACCAAGCAAGAAGCTGCATGATAGCAAAGTACAAGAAAGATAATGCAAACTGTAGTAGCTATTTTCTAAAACGAGCCTGGTATAATCTTCAAACAACTAAAGCAATGCTAGACACAGCTGTGGTTCTACCATTGTTTTCAACCCATCGCCATAACATGAAAGAGGGAAAAGACTTTATTTCGCTACAGGAACCAAAGAGGGATTATGGCTTCATGATAATACTAGCTGTTCTCTTTCTTGTCGGGACAGTGATAGGATTTCTAGTACAAAACGCGATATATAATGCCCAGCACAGTATGAATGCGTTCGTAAATTTTAACATTGTTAGCTATTCCTTGGGGAGCTGTAAAATATGCGATTTTACCCGAGGGTTGGGAGGATTTATACGCTCAGAAAGACGAAGTCATTCCACCCTATGATAGACGCTTGATTCAACATCACTTTTTTAACCTCGCTAGAGAAAATGAAAAAATTAACAATGGGACAACAGATGTGTTCTACCACAAACAACGTGCAAAGGCAGCCATTTTCAAAGAAGGTAAATGGCCATCAAAGAAGACTTTTTACAAAAATTACGTTTCCAAATCGATTCCTGTAGTATTAAGAGGATACGCCAAACAATTCGAGGCATTCAAAAAATGGACAACAGATGAATACATTATTAGCAAGATTGGGGATGTACAGGTACGAGTAGAAACATCTTCAGACAATCGATACACTGGAGACCGTTCAAAGATGCAATTCACATTATTCTCGTTTGAAGAATTTCTACAACACTATTCGCAACCAAACAGAAAGCAGAATTACTATCTCGCTCAAACAAACATGGCTAATTTTGAAGGGCTACATGGAGACTTTCCACAGTTTCCAAAGATTTTCGGAAAGCATATGAAACACGATGTTACTCAGTTATGGTACGGTGCTGGAGGACAAATCACACCGATGCACTTTGACGAAAATGAAAACATTTTATGTCAAATTTACGGAGCTCGTACATTCACTATTATGGACCCATACTTTTACGACATGGTTTATATTGACCACGTGAAAACGCAAGTGTATTCGTTACTAGACCCACATAAACCAGACCTGGAGAAATATCCATTATTCAAATATACACGACAAGTAAAAGTAAAGGTAGGCGCAGGAGATTGTATCTATTTACCATCGTATTGGTATCACAAAGTAGAGTCCGCACAAGGAAGAAATGTAGCCATAAATTGGTGGTACATGCCCGTTTCCGAGATCGCGAATACAGTATGGGTAGCATTGAGTTCGAGAATTTGGAAAGAACCATCGGAGCCATTAGAACTTGGAAGAAAGTTAGGAAAGAAATAAATTTAGAAATCATCATCTATAGGTACTTCTTCTGATTCACTTTCTGTATCACATTCAGAATCCCAATGAAGAGGTTGGTGTGACGCGCCTTGATTGTGTGTTACAGGCGCCATTTTAGCTGCTTCCTGAACTACTTTTGTGAGCGTTAGTGTGAATACGCCACGCTCCTCTGGATCAAAATCAACCCAATTTGTTACTGCAGATATTCCCTTCATTCCATTTTCCTCATTAACGACTATGGACAGTAAATACTTCATTTGGATCTCATCTAGTTCCACTAGCCTTGCATCTTCGAGTATTTTGTCAGCGCGTTGGTGGCAATATCTTTTGAGTGATCTTGCCACAGTAGAGTATTTGTGCAAGTCTATTTGCAAGCATTGCAACACGTTCGCTTGGTTGATATTTTGCGCTAAACAATCCGCGAGACGCGTAGCGTATCTGTTTAGCATGTACTTTTCAGCTATTAAAATCATCTGCACAATATCTTTCTTGCTTGGAATCGTGAGGCTGTTAGTATATAACGACTTTAGTAGCGAAGTTAGGAGGAACTCGTCATCTCCACCAATCAATATCTTGTTATTAACTGTTTCTTTCATTCCAATTGAGAAGCACGTGCTAAAGTACTCGCTTTGCGAACATAAAATAAATTTGTGTAGATGTAACGTTTCGCCACTTTCTTTGAAAACTATTTGACAATCTGAATGATCCTCGACATTAAATTGCGACTGAAAGCTAGGTGGACTTGTTAGTAGAAAATGATACTTTCTGTCAACATTGGCACGTCCAGTTCTACTATCGTACGTCTTTCGCTTCATGGTCAATTTTGTTTGCAAACAATGGTTGACAGCAACCCACAAGAACCTCAACAGTCGTGGGGTAGTTTGGCCAAATCGTTACACGACACGTATCACACTAATGCAGTGTTCGCTAACGGCGAGGGTTTCTTTGTGCCACCATTTCTGCATGGAAGGGAAATTAAACAAATACTCAAGCACGGCGAAGTCTACTTTTTTGTTGGAGGTAAAAAGTTATGTGCTGTTATTAATATTTAGTGAACGACAAGGTGTATCGCTCAGATGACAACAATGTAAGAGAAATATTTTCAACACCTGCCCGACAAATATTATACCTGCGAAATACTATCACTGCAGGGTTGCTTGTAGTTACAGGTACACCGTTGTTCTAATCCTAACAATCCAGAAACAAACGAGTTGCACCACTATAGTTTTCAAACGTGGAAGCAAATACTCCCTCACAAACAGATAAAACAACTCTACGGTGGCCAAGGATTTATCGTTATACAAACAGACACTGAATACTTTGGCCTCGGTGAAAATAGAATCTGTCAACTACCAGATTCACCCAAATGCACGTTTTCCGAGCCACTACCACTCACCGCGCTTGATACCAAACAAATCACATCGTTTTCAGTTGGTGGTTACCACACCATGTTCATATCCAATGGAGTTCCTTATGGGTACGGATACAATCGTGCAAATCGCATATACAGCGCAGACACAGGAGCTTCAGAATTTATTTCTACACCAAGACCTCTACAATTTCCAGAAATGCAACCACAAATTATTTCGTGCGGTAAATATCACACTCTAGTTGTTTCCGATAAACAAGAACTTTTCTCATGGGGATATTCCACAGTATGGAACGGTGGTGCAACAGCACAGGGGCAAATATATGACATTCGCAAAGTTTCTAAATTTAACGACATGAGCGTAAAAAGAGTGTTTACCGACGCAAGTGCAACGCATAGTTGGGTACTCATGGAAGATGGTGATTTATGGTCTTTTGGAGATAATAATAAAGCTATTGGACATAAGAGCGCAGGACAAGTTGCAAAAATGTTGAATGAGAAGGAAATTGGGACAATTTTGAGAGTTTGTGTTTGTAAGAATTTTAGTTGTATTATTACTGCAATTGACCGTTTGGAGATTAAGACTCAATCGTTCCAAGATGTTAGTGTATTAACAAATTAGCTCCCTTGCTACGATGACTTCACGTGGTGTTTCTTATCACATTCAGGTTCATGCTTGTTCTGATATTGATATGTGAAGAAGATGCTAGTGTTGCAGTTTTATAAAAATTATAATTTAATATCTCTTCTGTCAATATGACTGGTTATTTGTAACAATGAAATTTTACAGTTTACCACTGTTACTCTTTTCTTAGGAACACGGTGACTACAGGTACTTTTGAATCGTTTGATGGTTTCTCTCTACCTTTGAAACATGAGGGTAAATCGTACATTGCATCGCAGATGGGAGGCTTTGGGTAGATGAATCTTGGGGATTTTGATCTAAATGCAGCACTAACTACGTCGCCTTGGCTCTTCGGAGACAGTTTGATATCATACGGTGGAGGCGTAGTTGGTTTTGGATAGACAAATCTTGGAGAGCTATACCGAAAGCTAGCTGATGCAGGACTTCCCTTTGCGTCTTCTCTAACATCTGCTGGTACATCATAGCAAGGTGGAGTTGGTGAAGCTTTGTTTGGTGAGAATAATCGTGGTCTGTTTCCACAGAATGAGCTAGTACATCTTTTTGTCACTTTGACGGTGAATGCAGATGGAAGATCATAGAATGTATCAATGATTGGTGGTGCCGCTTCTCTAAATCGAGGAGCTGAAGCTCCAAACCCTGATACATGGTTAATCACCTCTCTCCTAACACTAGCAATAGCTCTGTTTGTTGGTGACGATGTGGTGCTACGAGCACTTGAGCCTCTAGTATGTAATGTAACAATTACTTGCTTAGTTTTCATCTCTCGAAGGTTCACAAGAATCACTGGAACCATGATGTCTGTTTGAAATAAACTTTTAAAGGTCACTAGCTTTTTACCAGTGCTGTATCGCGTCTCGGACTGCTACTTCTTATTTAGAGTAAGATAAGTGGAGCAGTACAAACTCGGTGCGCTACTTGGCTTCTTTTAGCACTTGCTACTCTAGGCTTTACTATTACCGTGTCGTAATCGGAATCATTAAATAATACAAGTAGAATAATGTTCAATTCATACACCCATTTTGTATCATCAAGCGCAAAATTTTAGTTTGTCATATCGAATGTTCTTGAAATTACTTGCGTCCGACTCTCACTTCGGTGTTTGCGAGAAAGCAACGATAATCCGAGCGGATTCCCTAAGTTCTAATTCTATAATCGAAAGTTCTATTTTTGGTCTACATAAAATAGCTCGCGTCAGAGATATTTTAGAAAATCAAGCAAAAAAAACAAACAACATCACACAACAACAATGGTCGTCTTAGAAACAATCGCAGTAGGTGCCATTATCTATGGCATCCACAGAAACAGAAAATATAAAAAGATGAAGAGATTAGCGCAAGCTCAAAATCAAACTACTACTACAACTGTAACAAGTTCAGCGTTCTACCCACATCAAAAACCAAAGTCACCAAGATCGAATGCACCTGGATCTATTGCTCCAACACCACAAGTGAATACTAAGGCTCCACCAGTACCTATGCAGTCAATGCAATCGGAAAGAGCATCAGTTGGCGGTACTAGTGTTCTCCTAGAACCCATGACAAACTTTAACGAAGTCAACATTGGCGCTCCACAACAGCATCAACAACAAACACTATACAACGACTTACGTTTGAGTAACGTCACCATCAAGGATGATTTCGGAAGAGCTATTCTTGGAGGTCAAATTGGAACACTCACGTTGGCCGATGGAGGATTCCAAGCGTTGAGCGTACCAACAAATGGTAGTCAAAATTTGTTCCTTGAAGGTAGACAATACTACATTGACGCTATCGGTGAACAAGGACAGCGATTCAACAACTTGGCACTATTCTTTTATGGTGTATTTGAAGGCGGATTCTTTTTCTCTGCTGTTTCACCTGTACAAGCACAACATTTAGTCAAATAAAATAATGTATAAATTTCCAAGATGTTTCGTTGTTTTATAAAAATCAAAATTTGCCAGTTGTAAAGTGTAACGATGGGAAATGCACACACGTGTGGCTCGCCAGCATTTGTAGCACGAGGACACGATTTTGAAGACACTAAAATTTACGTACTCGACACTTTAATGAACCTGATTGTTGAAATCGCACTACCACTCCTACATATATCAGACATATACGTTATTAACGAAGGAGCTGTTGCCATTCGCAGTGTAAAAGAATTTAAATCCGTTCGCATTGATATACAAACTCGTTCATACAACTTTTGTCGCCATTTTGGTTGCACAAAACTCCATGTGCTCGGTGAACAATATTTAATCGCTGCAAACGATGATGTAATTTTCATTCACGATGTACTGATCGACAAATTTCATGCGTTCAACGAATACGCAAACTCAGAGATGTTATTGGTAATTGATGTCGATAAATTTGTTACACTCCACACAGGCCACATACGCATCCACACTTACAAAAACGATGCATTAACGTCTGTCTCTAGGCCACTAGAATTTTTAAATTCTCGCATACACCGACACGGTTTATTCCACGTTCGTGGCAACTTGATACTTGTTTGTGCTGCAACACAAGCTTTTGTTGTAGATGTTCACCAAAGTGTTATCATAACAACTATAAACATTACTGCCACATTATCTCAGTCTGAACTGCATTTCTGGAAGCAAGATACAAACTTTTTGACAGTCATTAGCAAGAATACGCTAGAGAAACGAGAGATATGTTTACCGATCACCTACGCAGCAAAATGTGGGTATGATGTAACTGATGAAGTAGCTATTGTTGATAAAAACAAGACTGTTGTGTTGCTGTCGCTAAATACAAATAGATCTCGAGCGGTGAACGTCAACCGAGTGGTGAAAGATGTGGTGTTTTTAAATAATGATAATGTGTATGTTACTACGCAGAGGAAAGTTGGGCTAGAGTATAGAAGTTATGAAGAACCTAGGAATCTTCTAGATACCGAAGCGCGAGTGTATTCGGTATCAAAGGGCACGTATTCAACGAGGCCAGCATATAGAAATGTAATGTCATTAATTAAGAATATTCATCGACCCAAATTGTGTAAATTGTTCGAACGGGTTGGAGATGCATTCATAGATGTAATATTTTTGTAGATTAAAATAATTTTTATAAAACTTGTCACTACCTGGTCTTATTTGATTTCTTGAGGGTGACGTGTTTCTTCAATTCTCGATTTCTTTTGTTTCCCATCCATGTTGTTACTTCTTGTACGGTGAGTTTGGTTGCATCGGCAAGCTGTTGCTTCTCTTGTGGTGTAGGATATGGTTTCTTCAAATGATACATAAGCCAATCCATTAGAACCTTGTTCACGTCTGGCGAGCGATGAACATTCTTCGCGCGTTGCTTTTGTACAATTTGTTTAGCTTCTTTTACATGTACCTTAGCGACTAGATCGCGAATAAAAATCTCCATCTTTTCTTCGGCGATTAGCTTCAACATGTATGTAGCGCGTTCTGTTTGCTCATATCTGACCCGAAGCTTAGATTGCCTAACTCTTTCTTCGAATAAGAAAATTCCTCTTTTCATGACGTCCATGACTTTCATTCGTAAATCGTCCATCACGTGGAGGTCAGGAATACACGAAAGATTTGGATGATTTTCCAATAGCATTGATATAAAAGTATTTCTATCCATGGACTCGTCCATCAAAACAATTGGCTTGCGTTTAGGAAAAAAGTGAAATGCTTCCAAATTAACCATAGAGTCAGGGACATCAAAAGCTGCAATAGGCTCGCTCATTTCAAAGTCTATCTCATCATCGCTTTTTAGCTTAAGCATAGGATACTCTGAAAAGTAATACTCATTGAGTCTGCATAACATATCGTTGCTCATTAAAAATTTATCCAGAAAGTATAAACTCTAGCTACTAAACATTCCGTGACACAGAGTGATGTTATGCCTGTAATTAGTATTGTTGCCCGCAAACAAACTCAATCTAATCCCCACTAATGCTTCACCTTCGCAACAGAGGCTTCACCTTTGCGCCAAGAATCATCGTTGCAATATTCTTTCGTGACAGGTGTCACTTTTTTTGTAGAACATGCGCAACGCACCACTTGGCCAAAGAGGACGCAACGATCAACTACACTACGAACAAAGGTGTACAATCTGTCAAAGATGTGGTGTTTACACCGAGTTTCATCACATTATCACGCCGCAACAAGCACCAGAGCACAGCAGCAATGCAAATAACATGGTCGAACTCTGCTTACTCTGCCACAATAGAACTACTGCTTCGCTAGTCTACCGCAAGCTAAATAATATCGCAGACAACAAATGCTACCGATGCGGTCGTGAAGGTCATTTTGACGACGCTTGCTACGCAATGACTGATGTACGCGGAACACTATTAGCAACAACTGTACAACCAGTTCAGCCTCGTGTTCAGCCAAACATGGAACCAGTTAATCAAAACGGATTTTTATCATTTTTGCAAACCATGGTGCCGTAACTGATGCCTACAATCAACAAGCGCAGGCACAAACGTGTTACAGATGTGGGAGAGAAGGTCACTATGCTCCCTCCTGTTATGCAAAAACAGATGTAAATGGGCGTAGGCTACAATAAATCGTTTATGGTGCTTCGTTCAAACGAGCATACATCAAAATATAACCGGTATGCCAATCTCCACCTCCTGACAATTTTTTAACATCTTCTTCGGTAACTTCACTCACATTATCATCATCATATTTGATCCATCGTTTCTTTTCATCTCTTACCCAACCAATATAATGACCTCCATTCGAGGTACGTCCCTTGTGCGTAATGACCGATATTAATTCATACCAACCAGTTTGTTCACCTTCCAATAAGGATGGCTTTGGTGCTTCTTCAACTTTTTGTTTTTTGGCTTCTTTCTCGCCAATGTCATCTCCCTTCTTTTTAGACATGATTTGTTCTTCTTTAATTTTACGCAAACGATCACGAACAACACTCAATTCTTTCTTATAGTCTTCTGTACAATAGTCATAGACATCAAGTACAGTTGGGAATTTGACATCTTTTAGAATCTTGGCTTTGACTTTTTCCAATTTTTTCCATTCGAAACGGACAAAGTTGACAATCAAATATGGAGGTAGTTTCTTGATCTTGGATTGTTTCATATACAATGCGTTTCTGTTCAAAGATGGACTATTCTTTTCAATAGTTTCTTGTAGTGATTGTTCCAAACCATAATTCAAATTATTCGTTTGTTGGGAAATGTGGCATGATAGTTTCTCAAACTTTTCTGTATCGACGGTTGGTTCTTCTTGCGCTTCTGTATTTTTCAACGTGACTTCATACTCTCCTGCGAATAATCTTTCCGTCAAACTCTTATTTTCTACTTGAAGTTTTTGGCCAACTGTTCCCAAAAGTTTTGTTAAAAACTCATCAGCGTCTTGTTGCGCATAGACATCTCCCATAACTTCAGATTGTTGTGCTTTTTCTGCAAATTGTGGAAACGCCCTACGGAACGCAGATAAAAACGCAGTTGGAGTTACGCTATCGATCGACTTGTTATCCAAATCGCGCATAGTGTCACGGAAAGAGGCTGTGATCGATTGTGCCAAATCGTTTTGTACGACACCTCCTTGGAATTCGTTTAGACTATTGCGAAGTTCTGGTACTGCTTTTAGTGATTGCACTGCAGCGTTCATGTAACAAGTATTTCCCAAATTTTCGATTCCGTTTGGATAAAAATATGTTTCGACTTCTGCATCTCCGACGAGATCTTCTGCGAATACAATTTTTTCTTTTGGTGGTTCTGGTAACGCTGTTGCTGATCCCATAAGTTGTACTGTTTGGCCCTATTATATGTTAATAAATCATCATAAAACGTACTGGTTTGACTTTTAGTGCACTGATCAATTGATCGTCTTTTAGTAGTCCTCCCAATCCCATAACTTTTTGTCTATCTACAGGTACCGATGTAAGACCTTCCAAATGCTTTTTAAAATCTGCTCCAGTCTTAAAATCGTCCAATTCGATATCAGAATACTGTTGTTTGTTCCATTTGACGATGACTTTGACCATGGTTGTAGAGATTGAATTTGATTTTCAGTAGTCAACTCGATCAATATTAAAAATAAATAATTTCCTGATTGACTATAAATTACAATGAGGATTTTAGTCCATTTACTTCGAGTTTCAAATTTTCAACTGCTCCTGCATCTACAAAGTACATCCATCTGTGCTCTTCATCAACGATCGGTCCTTTACTGCCGTCATCGTGGACTTCTTCCCATGGGACGAATGCTCTTTGTTTGCCAAAGTTTCCCTTGATAGCGTGGTAACTTACCGTCGCTGTTAAACTTGGCATACGATCTTTACCTACATTGAGATGTTCTTCTTTCAAAACTAACACTTGTTCAGCAAGTTTATAGTACTCATTCAACGCTTGTTCCAAATGGGAGAAATTGAAAACGTGATCAAGCGTGTAATCTTGCTTTTCACCAGTAGCGATGTTTACACGACCAAAATACTTGCCTTTCTCTTTTAACAATCCAATATTATGTTGGAACTTGTCACGCCTGACGTCCAATCCCACTGAGATAATTGCTTGGTACACATTGGGAATGTCACGAACAGCACGTAACAATTCGGCATCTCCACCTTCGAATGGACTAAAATTACCAGTTCCATGGATGTCACCAGTAGTAAAAATGAGTGAATCTCCGCCACCATCTACAAACACCAAGTTTTGAACATTAAATTGTTTCTTTGCCTCCAAAATGGCTTCAGTTAGTAGTTTTGAATTACTAGACAATTTTTTCTTTCGTTCTTCTTGATCTTTCATGTATTTTGTGTTGACAATGTCGTTTCGGGAAATGAATATTAAATCTTCGTCTAGTACTTGTGCAATGCGTGGTTCAATGTATCTACGAGGATCTCTAATTATGCTCTCTCCGTTTATAACAGTGCCGAATGGATGGAACTTGGATACAGGTTTGTCGATTGCTTCTTGAGAAAGAGGTCTTACTGAACCTATCATTGTGTTTCGACCCTCGCTCTTGGAAACAAAGTATAAAATTGATGCATTGACGACATCTAGGCCACCACCCAAACCACATACAAAAGTGACGTTTTGCATTGTTCTGTTTTCTGAACTTTCAATTTACAACCAGCTAAATTTACATGTGCGCAGCGAATACTCCTTGTATTCTCCTGCAATCCGATGTTTTACTAATGATAATAAACACTATTTATTTCATAACTACTGTCCATCTTCTGTGTAGTTAGATGGGAACAATCCTTTCTTTCCTGTTCGCATGTTTATTCCTTTCCACCAACCTCCATCTAACTCTTCTTCAATCACCAGTGCATCTCCTTCTGTAAAGCTCATCTCACCTTCTGCCTCATTACCATCAAACGCGTACAATGCTTTTGTAACTCGTGCTCCTCCACTTGGTTTCGCAGCAGGTTTCGAAGCAGTCTTTCCGGATCCGATTTGCACAAAATTGTTGGGGAAGTGGCCTTTCTTTTTGTTAGTTGTCGTGCAACCTAACCACCAATCACCCTCCATTGAAAACACCTGTATAGTATCGCCTGCGCTGAAACTAATTTCGGTGTCTTCTTGTGCTTCGTAATCGTACAGAGCTTTTGCTTCTGCAACAGGTTTATCACCACCGCCACTACTCTTTGGTTCAACCTTGGTTTCAACCTTTTTAGTTTCCTGCTTGACAGGTTCTACTTTTTTAGGTTGATCCAAGGTTGGTTTACTGGCTGTTGGAGCACTGGGTTGAAGTGGAGATTTTGGAGTAGGAACACCGTTCTTTTTCATGTTAGCAGCACGGTCTTTGCTCTTCTCTTTTAACTTTTCCAAGTATGGTTGCAAGTCATGAGTAAGAGTGTAACCTTCGGCAAAAAAGTGATGGAATGAAAAAAGTAAATCGCACATGTCTGATAAATGTTTTGTGTCGCGCTTGACCAACTCTTCAACACTTGACTCGTATGTTTCGGCAAAAAGTTCTTCTCTCTCTTCTTCGAGTTTTTTCAACTTGTCTTCTGCTTCTTGAATCTTTTGTGGATAATTTGGATCTTTGGATGCTTCCTTCTTTTGGTTCATGCTATCGACTACATTATTTTGTGCGTTATATTCCAAACGCTTGTTATTGTATTTTGTATGTAGTTTGGAACCGGCATCGAACTCTTTGTTGTATTGCATGCTAGGTTGAATATATTTTTCAACGATATTGATGAGCATAGCGTGTTGAATGGTTGATAACGATTTTATGGCTTCTCCGATTTTAATCATGCACTCGCTGAACTCGGCAGTCTCTTGTAGACCGGATTCGGCGAAGAACTCTCCCATTTCGTTTTGTAGTTTACTAGTGGACTCGCATTTTTGACAAAATGAACGGGTGATGCGACATGCTTTGGAGACGTATTTTTCGGTGCGGTCAATCTGAGCGCGTAAGTTTAAATACTCTTCATCTTCGGTATCTTTGGTTTTTGCGAGTTTTTCTTTAATGGCTTGTTTGAAAATTGTTAATTTGGTCATGGTATGTGTATATTTCTAGCGTGCGTTGAGAGTGATGTTACAGTTCTCTGTATGAGACTTGGCCGTTCTGTCAGTAATCGAAAAGTTTGATAGGATGTCAAAAAGATTACAATCCTAACACTACCAAATCGGCAGCAGGATTCTTGTTGGCGCGTGAGTAAGACGCTAAATGTATACGAAATAGGGCAGAGCTACCGTGTTATAGTTCTACGCGCTCATTACAAGTGGTTTTAGATCTTCAATTGATTGCATCGTGAAATATGCGACCATGCTCACGTTGAAAAACTGTACGGAGAAGTTGGCTGTTTTAATCACTCAAGACATTTATTTATGTGTCGGTTGTTGTATAATTTTTCTAAATCGGTTATAAAAATTACTTTCAGATAAAAGTCTTATGGTTTGTTAAAATTCACGTTTAATGTTCTTATATTTACAACTTAGTGTATTGTACAGCCTTTCGTAAGCGTTTCTCTAATACGTTTTGTGAAGCACGTGACTTGGATAAACGTGTTGGTTTGTTAACGCGACTGTTAATGTTTGATTCGGAATAGTTGAAGTCGCTCCTCTTGCGTGTACCCTTTTTCGTGTCGATTGCACCGTTAATTTGTGTGCTCTTGTTTACTGGTGTGCTTCTGACCCATTCGGTTCTTACTACTTCTCTTACGCGTGCCATTTGTTGTTGTTGTTTTATTAATGGTTGTACCACTGGTGCTTTGGCTTTTAAACCATTTTTCAGTAGGCCAAGAACTGGAACGAGTCACGGTTGAGCACGAAAAGTTAGCGACTTTTGTAAAATAGATAATTCAAATCTCCAACTACGCACTCAAGTAATTGAATACTATTCAGTAAGTACAGCCTAGGGTTCGAAACAAACCACTGAGAGCGAAAACAAACCAAATCTAAACAAAAACAAAACAAACACCCCGCAATGAAAACCCGCAAAACAAAACAAAACAAAAACAAAACAGGTTTTTTGTTTGGTTTGCCCAGAACTACCGCGATCAGAAAATACAACACAATAAAAACTAAATGTTTAATATTTACATTGCTTTTGGTAACAGTAGTAACACTGAGCTCTAACAGATAATATTCTCTCACCGTAGTAACCTGCACGTGTGATGATTAGGTTACGTTTATTTGAATCTGAAATACAACATTTGTATCAAATGGTCACATGGTGCTAGTGTTGGAACGTTATAATTTGCACTACACAATTTTAAATATCGTTTTATCCAATAACATAATGATATATTATTTTCAACAACGTAGATGTGAACGGCGCTCGCTAAAGTCGACAACCAACTGGCGGCAGCTGACACAGAGTGTCGCGTTCAAATGTTGTATAAATATTATACGTTTATGTGGAATATTAGCCCACTTTGACGTAGGGCGTCACCAATACGCTTCTGTTGGCTTATGGCGTATATATGTGGTGTTGTTGCGACACAGCGGTGGTAATCCTGAGTTTATGTTTGTGTGTCATGTTTGACAAACGGTTTGGCAAAAGCAAAACAAAAACAAACCAAACCCGCAGCCCGCAATCTAAACCAAAACTAAACCAAAACTAAACCAAAACAAACAAACAAACGAAAATTTTGTTTTGTTTTTTGTTTTTGAACCCTAGTACAGCCGTTCAACAACTTAAACCTTCTACGTTCAAGTTTTATAAGAATTATTTTTCAACGCTGTCTTACAAAAAATGCACAGGTTAACACGACTTCAACGACCACTGCTCAATCAAATTCGCAACTACAAAATCATTTTCTGTGGTTCAGATCCATTCTCCCTGCACTCACTTCAAAAACTCCACAAACAAGTTAAATATACAAAACTAGGAGTCATTGTACCTGTAGACGCTGTTCACGAATCACCAATTCGCAAATACTGTCTAGAAAACAATATAACGTACTCACATCCTGCAGATACGAAAAAACTTTATTTATCAGATTTTGAAAATGCAAAACAACACGCTGGTTTTGGCCCAGAACCTTTTGACATACTGGTAGCAGTTAGTTTTCGATATTTTATTCCACCAGAAGTGTTAAACAAGAATCACGTGAACATTGCAGCGTTGAACATTCATCCAAGTTTGTTACCACAGTATAGAGGTGCCGCACCAATTCATCACGCGATCATTAACGGTGACTCTGAAACTGGTGTTTCGATCATCGAACTCTCACCTGAAAAATTTGATGTTGGGAACATTGTCGAGCAGAAACGGGTTCCTATCGGAGATGAAGAAACGTACACTGAACTGTATCATAAATTGGGAAATATTGGAGCAGATATGCTTGTCAATATTTTGAATAATTTACCAGACAGTATCACAAAGAGCACACGACAAAGTGAACTAGTAGATGCGACGAAAAAATATAAACTTGCGTCAAAAGTGAAACATGAAACTATGGAAATTAATTGGAACGATTCTGCGTTCCAAATTTATAACAAGTGGAGAGCGTTAGGATCGTTGTACTGCCATAGTGGTGGAAAAAAATTATTTTTAAATCATTTATCACATCCAAAGAACACAGTTTATGCGTTTAAGAAACCTGACGTAGAACCAGGTAAAAGCGTGATCGTGTACTATAAACCACATAAAATGTTGTACATTCGTGGTGGCGATGGACAATACTTGGCCTGCTCAGCGTTACAGTGGGACAAGAAAAAAGCAATGGACGGATACTCGTTTGGATGTGGAATAGCATCTAAAGGACAATTTACTTTTCCATTAGAATAAACATATTTATTGAACCATGACGTCTTCTCTCTTGAAGAATTGCATATTCTTGATTTGTTGGTATACGTGTTTACCTTTGAGTAAATTAATCGATTCTGGTCCCCATTCAATATCTTTCCAATCCAACGCTTCCTCTACTACTTGTTCTTTTGGCGCAATTTGTGTAAATTTATATTTTGATGTCGTTGGTTGCCAATCTAGTTTGTACTTGTTATTTTCGGCTTCAACAAGTAGAACTTCATCTTGCAAACGTTTACTTGTAAAATATTGTGGATTCCAACCTTTATCGGCGACGCTATTGAGTGTGTATTTGAGGCATGGTTCGTTTGCCAAATTAAACACTACGGAAACGTTTGGTAGGAAACGGTGTTGCTCTAGAGCATCATTGTCAATAGGCGAGTTCTCTCCATCAAAGAATTTTAGATTTTTTGCATCATCAACGGCGACTGGTGTAAGTTTGTCGAAAATGACTTTAAAGTGTTCGATAGAGTATGCATTGTTTTGGGCGTCTGGTGGGTTTGTCCAACTTCGCGATCTAACGTTATTTCTAAAAGTCGCTTGATACTTGCTAATAATCGTTAAACGTTCAGTGCGATACTTACGCTGGTGGTTTGTGGATTCTTACATGAACTAAAAATCCTTTAACTTTGGATCCACTTCGTTGTAACTCTGCTACGCGTAAATGTCCAGTATGTTGTGCAACTAGAAACCGTTAATAGCTTATTAAATCGTACCTGCTACAAGATCTGAATCTTCACTGTAAATATCCGTTCCATAAACTTTTCTGTCTTCATCTGCTTCATTCGCGCTTTCTTCTCCATCATCCTTTACATCATCTTCTCCTCTTAGTACAGTTTGTTTGATAAAATATTTTGCTGGTACAAACACGCGTACTAGTTTTCCTGCTTTGTAAATATCGAAAATGTTTTCTCCTGGACGGTAAAAGAGAACTGGTTTTGCGGATCTGGAATTAGTACTGATCTTACAAACGTACTTGCGTTGTTTCTTTTTTGGTTGTGATGTTTCTGTTTGAGCTTTGCGTTTCAACGATGACTCTGTTTCGCTCATTGTTTGGTTACCAAGTTGACTTTGCATGTTACAATTTTGCTGGTTTAACGTACAGTTTTAATTAAACACGCGAAAAAACACAATGCTAGTGGCTCATACATCTAATCCACAGATAATCACCAAGAAGGTTTACCGTTATTTTTACTCGTTTTAATTCCTCATCAACCAAGCATCACTTCAACATTTTAAACGAAGTGGCGCAGACCTTCACGACCTAGACAACACAACCACGTCACAACTAGGAATCGAGCCAAAAATTATGAACGTTTTTCCATCATTCTATCCAGCCACTCACTATCACCACTCTTTTTCACAACATTACACGCCTGCACCACCAACATATTTCAATATGAACTATGAATCGCATAAAAGAAAACGTGAAGCGGAAGAGTCACACGACGAAGAATCAGAGGACTCTATGGATGAATATGAAGATGGTGAAACTAGTAACGAACAAGAACCATTTCGCAAAAGACGAAAAGTCGTTCATCAAATGAGACAATTGCAACTACAACAACCCAATCAAATCATGATAAGTTTGCGAGGAAACGATAATCAAATTATGCGTGGTCTGCCAAATGAACAATATTCACTGAACGACTTTTCTATTCAACAACAAGAATACGTGCGAAGAAAAGAATATCAACATGAGTTAGAACAAAAGAGAAATGAAGAAAGAAGAGCTATGAACAATCCACAAACTACTCAAGCAGAATATGCAGAGCATGTTAGAAAGTATGGAGAGATCAACACTCTATTGAGTCATTTACATAACGAACGATCTGGACGGTCATCATCAAGACAATAAAAAAATGTACATATCAACGTTATTTTAGAATTGTTTTACGGACAGCTGTACACGTGTGTTTCCCAAAATTGATCTCCCGTTAAGTTATCCGTTTGTGTACGCCATAGTCCGTATTTTATGACGTACATATTAATTGTACAGGTTGTTGTTAAAATATAGTTTAATCGCGTTCTGCGATTTGGTTGTGATGTTTTACTCCTGCCGCCCAGTAATAAATAAATGTATACGCAAAAGCTGCTGGTCCGATATCTACTAATAATCTCTTGCCACGTACCCAAAGTCTTTTGTGCATATCTTTAATATAGCCTATAAAACAATTAGAAAAAAGTATGCGAAATTCCTACCCTTGAAGATTTGTTGTTGAAACGGTGAAATGTGTTGATGAATGCGTCCCTTTAGCATGTTTATATTGATTTAGTGTATGTGTAGTAGTGGAGGTGTAACGACGTTTTCGATTTCTTGCTCACCGGATAATTATTTAGCCAACCAATGGAAATACTTGTGTGTAATCTCTCTTGATACCAACTAGAAGAACACTGCAGAGATGGGCATTCGCATGGGTCACAGGACCGGTAGAATTATGTTATATACTACGTACGGTAGTTTAGCGGTCGCTAGTGGATACATGGCATTTAAAGCGATGAATGGAGTACCACCAGGTATATTCAAACGCTCGGTTTATTAAAATACAGAAACATTGGACCAGAGTACAAACGATACAAAACTAATTAAAGCAACTGATGATATTGCATCGGTAGTAGGATTACAAACATATGAAGAGATGAAACAACAAATTGCGGAAAAAAGAAAGCGAGGTAGAGCAATGTCAGAAAGAGGAGATCTACCGCATCCAGAAACAACGTACACAGTCTCAATAAAATCAAATAAAACTTTGTAACTGTCACTTGTCTATACTTTTGTCCAATACAAGTTCGTTTGTCAACCACGTCTGTTCTTATCAATTCATTTAAAAATCCATGTCAGACAACGAAGAGCCCACCACACCCGACGATAACTTTAAGCCACCACCAAAAGAATCCATTGAACAACTTTTAAACAAGGACAACGAAGATGAATCCTTGAGAAAGTACAAGGAACAACTTTTGGGATCTGCAGCAAAGGGAGCACCAAGTACGATTTTTTCATGTTTCTAACTTTGGTAGAAACCGACGATCCACGTCTTGTAGTTATCAAAAGCTTTGGCTTACGTTTCCCCAATGGTGAGCACCCCGATATTATTCGTGAATTGGACACCAAACAAAAAGAAGAAGACCTCAAGAAGACCGCCATCGTCGTTAAGGAAGGTCTAGATTATCAATTTGTAGTAACTTTCCAAGTACAACACGACATTGTTAGTGCTCTAAAGTTCTCCAACAGTGTATACAAGGCCGGTATTCGTGTAGAAAAGAAAGATCACATGATGGGATCATTCGGACCTTCTGAAAAGGCTGTCACTTGGAAGTCACCATCTTTTACCGCACCAAGCGGAATGTTAGCTCGTGGTCAATACAAAGCAAATACCAAGTTTATTGACGACGACAAGAAGAATCATTTGGAATTGGACTACACTTTGTCCATCCAAAAAGAATTCGAAAAGTAAATTATTTTGAACAACTTTTATTGAGTCGTTTCAACTCTTCCTCCATTCTTTCCATGTCTGCAAGCAGTAAGTACTCTAATCTCTGCATGTCGGATATTTTTTCATCTTCTGATGTGGCGACTGCTGTAGCTGGGATAGGTACACTTGACAATCCTTGTCTTTTCTTTTCATCAGCTAATTTTTTAGCCAAATTATAATGTAATAGTTTTGCTCGTTCTAATTTCTTTTTATGATATTCATGCTCCTCATTTGTTTGTATTACTTGTTGTTTATGCTTTAAAAATGCGATAGATTGAGCAAGCGAGTTTTCTTTTGACGCACGTGGATGAATTGTAGGCGACAGAGTATTCTTTGGTGAAGATGGTGAGCTCAGTGACCAATCTGGATTTGATTTGAATCGAGAAGCTGGTGATGAAGGTGAACTCATATCGTATCGATTTGAAAATCGCTGTGCCGCGCTAGGGATATTATGTAAAACATTAACAGGTGTAGATGGAGAAGTTGCTTGCAATTGTTTCTTTCGTGAAGCTACAGGAATGGGAAGTGGTGCAGAGCCCTGACTACTTGCATTTTCTGTATTCTCATCGGCACCAAATAGTGCAATGTTTTTTGCTTTTGGTGTGTTTGGTGTTGCCTGTAAAACAATATCTTCCTCTTCGATTGTATCAAGAAATAGTGGTCGTGTTCGAGATGTCATGTTAGCTGGTTCAATCGTCTACGAAGCGGTTTCTAATTTCGTTGTTTCTAATATTATACGAGTACCAAATGCGACGTAAACAAAAATGTTTTTGACCGTGATTGGGCAGATATTTTAAACTAGCGCACTTTTTCGCATAGTAAGATCTGTGACACCCGACACAGCTGTGTTAACAAGAATGAAGCTCAGTGAAATAAGGCGCCAAATTTCTAAAACGTGAAACATAGTATTACATGAACTCTTGAAAGAATTGGTCCACGACATCTATGTTTTCTGTACAGCTATCCTCTATCTCTTGTGCATTTGAAGATAATTCAAATAGATTTGCATCGAACAGATAGGCATCAGCTAAGTGACTTATCAGAATACGTTCTTGTACTGAACGTAGCTGATACGATATTCTATCTACAACGAGTTCCAAGGACGCACCAACTATTCTGTTCTTATTTTTAATGCTGTTCAACGCATCTAGCTCCATTTGTAAACAGTCCAATACATCACTATTCAAATCGCTACATAAATGCACTTCAGCAGCTAACGCTATCGTATGACATAGTGAAAAACATGATTGATCAAAGTACGGCATCTTGGTACTACGAGCGATCATGTCTGCAACTTGTGTTGCTTGTTGCAAGTTTCCATATCGGAAAAGTCGTTGCGTCACAGCTCCTTGTATATAGAACGAAGTGTTGAATTTCGCTAATCCAACATAGATTGCAGGTATCTTTCCAATCATACCATCGTACAATGACATCATTTTGGAAATAATGTAATTTACTCTTTGAGGTACAAGTTCGTACATGTCGGTATCATTGCGTATATCTAGTAGCACTTTGTCCATTTCTCCAAAAGAAACAAAATCAGGATTCGATTTGTTTCGATTGCGGTACACGTGGAAAGTATTTATTTGGGCGATCATGAATTTTAGCTGTTTTTCCAAATCGCCACCATTTACTAAGAGTTGTGTATAATCAAAGAGCATACGTATCAGCTCGACGTTGGAATCGTTGATTATGATATTTCTTTCGAGAAAAGATTTGACTGTATCGAGGAAGAACGTGGCACGTTCATCGTTTGCAGCTATGCAATACATTCCTAGAAATAATGAACATGCTACTAGAGTGGTGTTTGTTGCCATTTGATCGAATTTGTGCATGACTAGTGTTCGTGCTTTTTCAAACGCCTGTGCAGCCTCTTCTAAACGTAGTTGTACCTGAAGATAGGCTTTTATAGAGTAAGTGAGAGTGATGTCATCTCCACGTGGTATGAAAGAGCTCTGTCTTCCTGCCAAGTCATTTTCCACAAATTCCATCGCATAGAGTAAAGATTCTTTTTGTACTTCCACGATTTTTCGAACAGATATTTGAGGGTAAGGTTGGTTATATGGCAGTACTGTTTTTGGACCTCGTTTGATCACGTCATCGTAGGTGCATTCCTTATCCACACGCACACATCTTGTGCAGTGAGGCAATTTACGGTCACACTTTTTGTGCTGCGACCGACACGAACGGCATGCTTTAGCTGATATGCACTCTATTTGCATTGCTATTTGGTTCAAAGTTTTTAGGTTAGGTGTTGTTACTTGACCGTCAAGTGGTCAAGTCAACTATGAAAGTCAAGCAAGTGCTGTGGATGAGGCAGTACAAGACCGGTAACTGTTAATTAATATCAGCTACCCAATAAGATCAGCTATTTTCTTTACAATTCTTATCAACATCAATGCAAACAGGCATACTTTTTGTGTGCCTGTGTCTCATGGTTGCTCTCGCAGCGTGTACAATAATTCCACGTTCACACATAATTCGAAATGTACCATACCATCGTCAAATCACAGACTATTCGTGTGGCGCAGCTTCTTTTGAAATGGTTGCACATTATTTTGGTTCAGATATTAATCAACACTCTATTATTGATGTATTACGCACAAGCGATGTCGTAGGCACATCTTCGTATGACCTTGTTCGTGGTGCGCACTTTTCCTACCTCAGCGCTGCACCCAAACAATACAAAATGATGTTTCCAAGTTTCGCACCGCAACAGGGCTGGAACAGAGAGCGATACTTCGGCTACGCCTCTTTTGTACATAGAAACTCTTCAAATTGTTACGTAGAAGATCTCACTCGCATACTTGCCGATGACATACCCATTATAGCGTTAATGAAATACGATGACAAAGGAGAAGGTCACTACAGAGTTGTTATCGGTTACGAACTCACAGAAAATGGTTACGATATGATTTTACTTGATCCTTGGGACAGAGACGACAATAGCAGAGAGCAACGATACAACCAAAAGAAATTCTGTGATTACTGGGATTTCTCCGAAGATGACAATACACCTAGTAACATTGTGTTTTCTAAAAGAAATTATAAAAGTGAAAAAGCAAGCACTGGTGAAAGCCACGTTGCTGCTATCATGTATCCACTCAAAGTTGATCTATCGTACACGTTTGATGCTGAATATAAAGTATCTACGCAAAACGGTAGTAACATTGTCATCACAGCGAATATTGAGTACCCGTGCTATGCACCATTCTGTGTACCAAATGCTGATGCTACGTACGAGACAGTGGCGTACCTAGCTACGCCTGACAAGGTGAACGTTACACATGGCAACAAGAAAGTGCAAATAAATGAGTTTGGGCCAGGAAAAAAGTTCACCTGTGAGTGGAAAGCATATGTACAAGATCAAGATGATATGTATATTCGTACTCAACAGATCTCTTTTCAAGTACAAGCGACAATTCATACAAGTGTTCCACCAGCACGGTATGACGACAAAAATACAAGTCCAGGATATGATTACACTGATGTAATCGGTGGTTTTGCTAGTGTTCACGTATAGGTTTTATTAGCATAGCTCAGATGCTTTGACAATGCACTTCTTTCTTGCTTCAGAGGTAACATGTAGTAAACATAGTTTAGCTGCGACTTTGTTTACGATTTCGCAGAGGTCACCTGGTAGTCCAGAAATACCACTGCATAGGTCTTTGTATCTACTCAAACAAGATGCTTTGCTGACGGCTGGAGGGCAGGTATCGGCGAGCTTGCTAGCAGCTACTCCACATATTTTTTCTTCGTTTGTATCGGACTGTACAGCTGTGCGAGTTTTTCTACAGACCTCAGCTCTTTTGTCGAACCCAGCTATACATGCTTTTTGGAACGGTCCTTTTAACATCTCGCAGAACAATCTGTATTCGCCTGGATCTGTACATGAGAGCGCAGAATGGATAGCTTTTTGGCATCTTTCTTTTAGCTTTTGAGGAACCCATTTGCATAACGTTTCTTCTGCTTCGCTAGCGTTAGAATCTGTTAGCGATGATGCGCATTTTCCTTGGTGAATTTCTAACACGTGATGACATCCACTAGAAATCGCTGATGGGAATAACGCACAGAAAGCATCAACCTCTTCGCTAGTTGTTTTTGCGCACTTCTCCATTCCTGCGACGAAAGAGTCACATTTTTGTCGTGACGTTTCCGATAGGGTTTGGCAAAGTACATCAGCATCATTTGCTACTTTGCTCATTGCATCCGTAAGCGACTGTCCGCGGTCACGATTGCACTTTCGCTGATATAGTTCTAACACCCGATGGCATCCTATTTGATTTTCTGCAGGAAGCAATTCGCAAAACTGTTCGATTCCAGCATCTGTAACTGCACATTGACTCATAGACGACGCTAATGATTTACATTTTTCTTTGTTTTCGCCTTCTACAGTTTGACAAAGTACCTCGCCATCCAGCGAGCTGGCTTGTACCATTGCGAATACAGCGAGAGCAGCCACAACTAGAAGAGAACTTCTCATCGTTTGCTTATTTCTTTCGTTGGAACCAGCTCACAATAAATAGCTATTACAGTAAATTACAATTTTTCCTCACCAAAGTGATCACCCAGTATAAAGTTAAAGCTTCATTCATGCGTCTCGTGCTGGATATAAGTTTCATCTAGTTACAATTGTCGCTGTCACTGCTATTCTACTAACGTAGCGATTTATGTCTATTTTTATTTGGCATGTTTAGCAAACAAAAAACAACAAAAATTATGGACTTCGTAGTAGTAGATATCGGTACTGGCGTAACAAAGGCTGGAATTAATGGCAACGATTTGCCAAGTCACGTATTCCCAACAATGATAAATGGAACAAACATTGGAAAAGAAGCAGTGAAAAAGGGTGGAATCTGTCGCTCACTTTTAGAACGTGGACGATGGCCTAGCCAAGAAAACATGCAAAAAATGATGCAACATTTGTACAGACTAGAAACACAAATCAATCCAAGAGATTATGGCGTACTACTCGCCGACGTTCCAAACACTAGCAAATCAGATCGTGAAAAGATGGCTAGATTACTTTTCGAAACGTATGACGTACCTGCGATCTATTTCGGCAGAACCGATGTACTCTCAGTAGTATCTGCTGGTAAAATCACTGGTGCAGTAATTGAAAGTGGCTACGGTATCACTCATACAAGCGTAAGATGCTGCATTCTAGTAACTAACAAATTAGGTCATCTATGAAGGTTTCGCCATGTCACACTTGACCCATGAACTTGCCATCGGTGGTCAAGATGTCAATGATATTCTTTTAAAAGTTCTCACTGAAGAAAAAGGTGTCGTTTTTGCAAATGAAAAAGAAAAAAATATTGTTTCTCTAATTAAGGAGAAACATTGTCGTGTAGCCGCCTCGCTTGACGCAAGCGGCACCGACGAAGAAGATCAAAAAATTGAAAACTATGAACTACCAGATGGCAATATTATCAAAATAGGTGATGTTGAGCGCATGCGTCCTCCAGAAGTGTTATTTAATCCTGGAGTGTTCCACTTACCTGGTGATGGTATCATTGATATGATTACACAATCGATCAATAGAGCCGATGAAGAATTGCGCAATTTCTTGTGGAATAATGTCGTATTGTCTGGTGGCAATACTGCATTTAATGGAATGGGAGATCGCGTAAAAAATGAATTGGAAACTGTAGCACCAGCGACGAGTAGGTTAATGGTAGAAGCTGGTGTAAATAGAAAGTATGGAGCGTGGATGGGAGGAAGTATGTTGGCATCGCTTAGTACATTTGATTTTATGAATATTAAGAGAAAGAACTTTGATGAAGTTGGAGAATCAATTATTCACAGAATGTGCTTTTAAGTAAAAGTCAATTGAAATTGTGTTCAAAACTTTCTTTGTAATTTCTGTTTCAAAATGAGAGAACAGGAAATGTTACTGGAATGTCTGACACACAACAAACGTACACTGCTGTAAGCGGATTTGAAATATACGGGACTGTGTACAATATAAAATAACTGTTTTTCAGCGTTGCTCGAACTGTTTCATACCATCAGTTTTCCAATCATCACCTCACAGTTAAATTTCAGTTATTCAAACCCAATTTGATGTGAGAGAACATTTGCGAAGCAGATGCGATTATTTTTTCATGTTTCATTCCAATAGCTTGTGCAAAATAGTGGCCAATTGTTGACGCTAGCAAATTTACATCCTCTCTGTTTCCTCAAGTATGTCGAGAGCGATTGTTTTAAACTCATTGGGTCCGTCACTGTGTAAATCTAGCTTGATCGCACTGTAAAAACGACAGGAGCGTAGCAACGGTGGGTCTGCATGTAGAAATTTTTAGTAATGGTTGATGAATAGATAACTCATCTCAAGAAGTTTCATAAAAAATTTTTATGACATATCTACACGTCCATTACTTCTTGCATTCGAGTGTCTATTATGATTAGTAATCTCCCACTGGTTCATCCATGGCCCAGCGATTGTTGTATCAAACTCATCTACAACTCCTTTTCCAACAGCTTGATCCTGCAACTCATCTCTATTTACATTCGCCCAATGCTTCCAATCCGCTTGATAATTGGGATCATCTTCCTTGGACATGACAATACAATCTTTTATTCCGTAAAATCCATTCGGTAAAGTAGGATTTTGCCAACGCAAATCCAAACTCCAACGAATTTGTTTTGATAAATTATTTAAACTTCTATGTGGAATGATATTATTAAATAATAATAAATCTCCTTGTTTCATGTCACAAGTGATTACATCTTGCTCCAAATTGGCCGATAGTGTTTTTTGCATTTCTTCTTCGGACAAACCGACATACCACGTGTCGCCGACGCAACATGTATGGGCGCACATTTTTGCCGATCGGTGGCCACCACGTAATACTTGCAAACATCCGTTTTCTAAATTGGTATCGATGAGTGGGTCCATGCGGTGACTTGTAATACTTCCCAACAAGATTTATCCAAATAGGCATTATCTTGATGCCATGGAACGGTATGTTGTTGCTCTTGTGGTGTTTTAACGCGCAAGTTCCAAACCTATTTGTGGTTAATATTTGTATTTGTGAACGTACTGGATGACCGGCGACGTTAGGTCCGAGTAATTGTTTGGCAATGCTCAATAGTTCTGGAGAGGACCACAAGTTGGATATTCCAGATGGTAAAACGCCGCTTTTGTGCAATAAGATACTTGCGTTTGGGAATTGTTCGTCTATTTTGATCATTCTCGTGTAGAAGTCTTCATTTTCGTATTTGTTGGTGATCTTTCCTGCATTATAGAGTTTGTTTGTCACATTGTCGACCATTTCCGAAAGCGATTGCTTTGCATCGTTTAACAAATTTTGTGGAACGACATCTACTGGTTAAAAATTAAGATAATAATTACTTTTTAAAATAACGAATCCATCTTCATAAAATTGGTTATATTGTTCTTCAGAAAGTGGACCAGGCTTGTATGGTAAACGCCACTTTTGAATAATATCGGCAAGAGGACTGGCGTACGTGATGGTCATTAGTTGATCTTGTTCTTTGGTTGATTACTTTTTATTCAGCACCAAACATGTCACTACAAGACGGCCAAGTAGTACTCTTGTTTGGCTCAACGGGAGTTGTCGGATCTGCTACATTGAAACACTTGTTAGCGAAGGGAGTTCGCGTTGTTGCACCCAGTCGCTCCCAAAAGAACATTGATGCGATTAAACAAGATAATACAACCTATGAAGAAAACATTTACGGTGTAGTTACTGACGCAAACTCCCATGATGGACAAGCAGTAATTCGCGACTTTATTGTGGACAAATTCGGCGAAGACGGGCTTGACCACGTTGTCAGTATCCACGGAGACAGTACTATGACTAAAGACAAGCATCCAATATCCGAGGTCACCCACGAGGAACTCGAACCAATGATCAATGGAAAGATTTTCGCGCAACATGCCGCTATTAGACACTTTTACCCATTGTTGAAGAAGTCCAAGTGCGAATCACCTTCTTTCACTATTGTTACTGGCGCTGCAGGTACTTTCGTACCTGGTCTAGAGTGGTCTTTAATTACTATTTGTAATGCCGCATTGTATGGCGTTGCTCTGACTCTGATGGCTGAATCTGAGACAAGAAAAGATAAAGTACGTGTTAACGAGTTTAGAATCTCGAACATGATTGTTCGAGATGAGGAACCAAAATTTGGATTGAATAACAAGATTTGTGGAGCTGCTTTGGCAGCTGTTGTCAACTCTACGCAACGCAAACAAGTATTTTCTCCACGTACTCAAGAAGATTTTGAGAATTTGGTTCAATTGCAATAAATTGGTTAAGAATAGTATTAACCTCATGCTGGTATGGTAATACTGCATAAGATTTCATTGTACTGAATCAGCATGAATGCACTATTTGTTGCTTCAGCGAGTTTTCTGTCAACATCATGTCGCTTGGTTTAGCTAACGTTCAAGCTAACCGTTCTCCAAACTTGAGCGTGTATTACGAATTCGTAGAATTATACATAAGTGATCAATAGCTTGAGTATTTATTGCTCTCTTCACGTGCACTCAAATTTTCAAACACAAACAATCATGAACACATCAAACAAACCAACGTTAACAATTGGGACTTCATCTGCCTTAAGAGACTTGTGCCTTAACCGTGCAAGCAACAGAAGGCGATCCCCATCAATTGGAGAGAGCATGACGCAAAATGTTTTCACATCTCCACTTCCAGAAGAAAAAAAGATAAAGACATTCAGCCATAATTGAAAGATGTTTACTATCTCTCGCATCAACGTGTGAAGATTCAATCGAGCTACCGATTGCCCGCCTCAATTTACCACCAAGTGCAAGCCTGATCGCTACAAAAGAAAGATGCATTACGGAAATTTGACCAGGATGATTAGGAAGAAAACCAAGAGCCCACGTAGTTTTTCACCAATACTGCTAAAAAGTAACCTAACAACCTCTTGCGGGTCAAAATTTATCAAGACATTTGACATGCCACTTGCTTACAGATCTCACAAAACACCGAAACAATAAAACTGCAACACAAGAAAAAATGAACACACCATCTATTATGCAAGCCCCATTGTTCACTCCACCAGTGTTAAAGATTGGTTCACAAGGTCTACGAGCAGCCACTTATACCCGTGTTGAAAGCAAAAGAACAAGGTCTCCAGTTGTTGGCGATAACATTGGAACATACAAACGATACTCAAACTAGAAAATACGTTCGCACTAGGCTCCGCTAACGTGTACATAGTAAAACTAATTTTTTAAAAGTTGAGTAATAATTAATGCTCCGAACGCACCAGTCGATAAAAAAGTTTGTTGGTGCAATAAAACGTTCCCTGTATCATGGCACCAGTCCTGTGCAGTCAAAACCAGATCGATTGGCGAGTGCAAACAGTAGCGAAATAGCATTTTCACTTGGTCTCATTGGACTGGGGTACTGGTTCATTTCGGAACGACTAAAACAATCATTCTGGACAAAAACGCAAGGAAGAATAGAATCGTGCTCTAATGTTGAAAATCAAATGCATAACGTGTCGTACTCATTTACAGTAAATAATTACAAGTGTGATGGTGAGCAAACTTTGAAACGAGCGTATACACCTGGAACAATAGTCGATGTGTATGTAGATACAAAAGATCCATTTAAAAATAATGCTATTAAGAAATCAAGACTCACTGATGCAGGAGCTGGTATGGTATTACTTTCTGTAGGTTTGTTTGCGCTGAAAAGGTCGTTACGGTAGTACAATTAAAAATGTAATTTTAAGAAAACTTATAACTTCTTTTTACCAGTCCCTTCAAACAATCAGCATATTGCCCAGTGAAGATTAAATCATTATCATAGTAAAGTTCATGTTATCCACTTCACTTTACAGTGAAACCAACTTACAATTTAGCTATTCATAGAATCGCGAAAGACCAAACATCGACATTCGCATGACTTCACCATCACCTCCAGCTTGCACACCACCTAGCGCCGTTCTTCATCATGTCACGTTTTCCACAATTCCACTAAACCATACACAACCAGAAGAACATCATGTCGAAAAACAATCCCGTTTGCTGGTCCTATTAGATAGAATTGAACGTTCAAAATTATACAAGACACTACACAAATATTTCAAATCAAATTTATACTTTGGGTTGGGCATAACCCTTACATTATTGCAATTAATCATGTCTGCGTTAGCTAAAATTTTAAACGAACGACGAGTCGATGCAGGAGCGAATACACTTATCATAATTTTCATGATTGTGGATATTTACCAATTTTTAGAAAGTACAATGCGTATGATTATCATGCGTTCGTCGGGCGCCATGTTAGATGGGTTAATATTGTACATTGGTAAGGCTTGTTAAAAATAGCTAATAGAATTAGATTTTGGACTAAACCTGTACTCGGTCATTGCATATGCACAAAGCGGATTCACGAGCTTGAGTAAAGCGTTCGGTGTGGCGAACACAGCACGATTACTAGCGTTCATTGCAGATACCGGCGTGTTGAAGAATATTTTTAGGAATTTATCTCGTGGTTTGGGAACAATTTTACTCATCTTTGTCTACGCTGCTACGTGGGTCTACACGTTTGCCATTTTGTCTTATTTTATTTACAATCCATATTTCTTCCAAGTATGTTCTTACTTTAGCGACTAACAATTAGAACGCCGAACGATGTCCACAATGCGCGGAAAGTTTTGGAAGTTTGGAAAATTCTTTTTTAACACAATTCCAAATCCTTACGTTTGATAATTGGATGTCCAACGTGGTACTAGAGCTCACCAATCAAGCAGCCGTGTTCTCCACTTTTACGTGGATTTATTTCATATTGTACACGTGCTTTTCATCATACTTGATGGTGAACATTATCACTTCTATTATCCTGCAGATTCTACTTGACTTGGATAACTCGGCTCCTGATTCTGGAAGCACGCTAAAGAATGTGTTACATCAATTATTCGGATGGACTGTGGCCATTGGCGAAGACATCAAGAAAGCAGTACACAAGGAGCATGGAGTAGGAAAGATTTTCGTGAACATGTACTCTAAAGTAATGGAGAAGCGAGATAAAACACTACACAAAGAGGCCGATAAGTTAACTCAAATATTAGAAAAATTAGAAGCGCTAGATGAAAGTGTAGATACCGCGTTAGGAAACATTCACGAAATAGAAAGACAAAAACAACGATTACGAAATCCAGCCAACTCTAGTACCGTTTCCATTAATACTGAAAATCATTTACGAGAAGTTCGAAAGAACATTGTCGAAATTGAAAAAGAAATTTCTGATGCGTTTAAAGATATTGGTGACGATGAACCTAAAAGTGTGCTGTTAGGAGCAGAGATGGAGCAAGAAAGAAAAAGTATGGAAATAGAAAAACGTAAGAGTATGGATGAAAAACGAAATGAGGAAAAACGTAAGAGTACAACTGTAACTTCTCCAGTAAAAGATAATCAATAATTTATGCAGTAGATTTGACTTTTTTGTTGGCATGACCGTCACCATCGTCATCGGCTTTACGTTTGGTACCGTGCTCTTCTTCTACACGAAGGCGGTAGTTGTTGAAATCTTGAAGAGCATCTTCTATTACGCGTTAGCTAGTGTACAGATTTGTACTTACTTTCGACGCAATCATGCAAGAATTGTTCATTGACAATGTGTAGTCTATGCTTGCGAGCATCTTTTACCTTCTCGGTAAGTTCTCCCCACTCACGATTAGTAGTGATGAGATAGGTACAATCTTGAGTTACACTGTGCTTGACTTCTCCTCCATGATCGAGAATGAGTTCTTCCAAATTCTTTTGTCGTTCTGTAAATCGTCCAGATAACGCGAACACTTCTCCAGCGAACTGTACACGTTAATTTGGAAACTATTCACTTACGAATTGTGTCTTGTCGTCATCTTCATGATCTCCACTGTCCTTTGATTTGAGACTGGCCTTGTCATTGAGCAAGTAGTCAGAATCGTCTTGTAATTTTTCTCCTATTATAGTTAGTACTTGATGCTAAACTGCTTACGTTTGATGGAGTCGTGAATGAAATCTTCAGTAATAATTGGGATACCTTCGTCAGTTGCTTTGCGAATTTTGGTGGTTAGATCGTCATTCTCGAACTCTTCCTTGGTAGTTATCAAATGAGTTACATTTTTAGTAACGCTACATTATGAGCACATAATTACTTCTATTTACCTTGTTGCGAATCTTCCTCCATGTTTTTCGATGAGATCGCGCATTTCGCGTCTTACGATGGAGAGGGTACCAGAAATGCAAAAGACATGCTTGGCAAACTGTACGTCAGCAACAGTGCTACGAGTAACTTACGAGGTGTTTCGTGTTGGACATGATCGTGTTTGTTGAAAAATAATCAAAGCATTTTTATAAATAGAAGTCTAAAAATCGCTAGCATTTTAGGAGTTCGACTTTTACCTTGAGTTTGTTTCTACTTGTAAGGAAGCAACAAAGTGTGCTCGCAGCAAGAGCTATTGGTTTACTCACTGATTGAATCGTCTGATTCCTCCGATTCGTCACTATCACTCGAATCACTCTCATCAGCTGGATATAATCTTCTTCTAACGGTATTGATATGTTCAATCAATGTGTATAATTCTTTTTCGCGATTCGATCTGTCATGCTCAACCCATTTTCCAATAAATGAAAATAAATCATACTTGCAGTCGTTCATAGTCGCTAACATGTTGCAAAATTGACCAACGTTATATCCCTTGAACGTACTAAATGCAATTCCCGCGTAATGTATATCATCCATAAACTCATTGAGCGCTAGTAGTAGATCATTGTATTCTGGAGTATCTAAATCCAAGTGCATCCAACACTCCTTAACGATTGGTAACGACATTTCTTTTGTTAGTAATTCATCAAGTAACACTTCTTCTTGTTTTTTCATCTCGTACATGGACGCGAGTTTGAGTGCCATGATCGTATCTTCTTCTTTAATTTCTATTTCTCCTGTGTACATTGATTTGAACAGTTCCGTGAGAATAGCTGGATCTTCTTCAAATTCAATTTTAGACTCTTTTGCTTCTTTCATGTTCGTTTCATTTTTGAAAGTATTCACTTTGCGTGATGAGTACAATTTTATGTACGTGTAGTGTCGTGTTTGATTGCGCGAAGAAGAGGGTTAAGTCAGTGAAAGTCTCGCTGTTATCAAACGTAGCAGCGAGTTTCTTACGGTCGTCTAGACCTGGAAGTTTGAGCAGCTTCTTTGCAAATAGTTTTTGTTTCTTTTGAGAACTACTGCAAGGACTGGCACTTCTCTTCATCTTGTCTGTGTGATAAATAGTATTTTTAGCTATCTCAAATTGGTACCAGTTCTTCAGTGCAAGAACTGCTTGATGATCAAAGGTATTAGACGCAGGACAAATCAGAAAAGTTTGGAACAGAAAACAATTCTATACTGAACAAGATACGAGTTTGTGAAGAGGATCACTAGTGCAGCGTGCATATATTTATTTTCTGTTTGTGGTAATACTACAGTACAATAGTGCATTTGTCATTAGTTCTGCTCCATTTGATTCCTTATTCCAAGCGTTTTGTTGTGACCAAACAAAACTGCTCTCATTTGAGGAAGGATAAAAGTTTAATGTACAAACACGACCCTTATTCTCTCCTTTGATCTCTCTACATGCAACAGCAATTGTTCTTGAAGTATCATTAAATCTTGCTACAACAATAGCTAATCCTGGCTCAATACCTTCCTACAACTTTTCTGCAGGACAGTAACCAGCTGTTCTTGGTTGAGTGAACGTGTCTACCCCAACAAGTAAGAAATGATCGCGTATTTCTTTGACCAACTCTGTCTCTACATGGAATTCTACTTCACTTGCGTACTCTACAGGACAATACAATCTTTCTTGGTACTCTCCTGTATTGCACAATTTTTCACATTGAACAACTCCACCGTGTCCGCCTTCTAGGTATCTTGCAAGCATGTTTCCCACCTCTTCAGTGTAACTTTGAAAAATACCAGAGTCATTGTACACTAGAACGGCACCGTATTCTTTTAGCTGGTCCAAAGTTAATAAATCATGACTATTGTAGTTCGCAGGATTATAAGCTTCTACAATTAAGCCACATCTATTAATGCACCTTTGAATGTTTGCCAAGTCCTCTTCATTTCCGCCCAGTATTAAATATTTTTTTTCTAGTGAAACTACTAGTTGGTGCAATGTTACATCTATTATGTCTGTTGTTAAAAGCGATTTCAAATGTGGAACTTGTGCCAAGACACGGGTAGAAAATATTTCGTATGTGTCACAACAGTTACGCCACGCTACGTTTACGTTATAAACAGCGAATATTGATTTTATGGACAGGTATGAAAATATGTTAGCGAGAAGTTCATCTGGTACTGCGTCCATCCCGGTGTTTGTTTTGTAACAATGACAAACCTTTTGATTCCAGTGTCTGACATGGAGGCTATTGAAGAAGAGCGTAAGATGAAGATAATGTTCGATCTTTTGGACATCGTGGTCGAAACCTCACTCGACTTAGCTAGATGCATTGATTGCTAAGTTTTGATCTTTAATTGTTCGACATTAAAACTGCAACGAGCCGCAAAACATTTCCCTTTCGTTTTCAATTTCGTCATCTGAATTATACAACAATGGACTGGATTGACCACTCCTCACTCCTCTTCTTTCCTCGACTTGGTTCGCAAACTTGACAATATTCCACGCTAATTGCGATCTTTCTTCAACGTTGTGTCCAATCCAATTAGCGATTATTTGCAAAACATTTTTATGTTTTTGATGAATCGTCGTTAGCATGTTACAAATCTGACCCTCGTTAAAGTCCAAGTACATACTTGGTTCGATCACATGCGCGTTCAAGAATGTTGTTAATTTCGCGACCAATGAATCATACGCTGAGCGATTCAAGTCCAAGTGTAGCCAGCATTCTTTCACAAATCCAATATTGTACTTCATCGTTGCCATACGTGCGAGAATCTTTGCTTCTTGTTGTTGCATTTCGTACAAACTTGCTAATCTAAGAGTGTGGACTAACAATTCTTCTGTAACGTTAATCTCACCCGTGTACATGGATTTCAATAGTTCTATCATAATTGCAGGATTATCTGACTCTTCTTTAAATTCTAGGCGTGATTGACTTGCTTCTTTCATTTGTCCAGTTAAACATTTCTTGAAATAGTCGCTTTGTGAAACGAGAATAATTTTGTGAACGTGTAGAGTTGTTTTTGAGTGTGTAAAATATAATTCCAAGTCGGTGAATGTATTTGGATCATTAAACGTGGCTGATAATCCCAAACGATTGTCAATATTACGAATTGTTATCGTGCAACCAGTTTTTTTCTTGGGTGACGTACACTCATCATCACTGCCCGAGTCATAAGCACGCTTCATGTTTTTGCTCGAGTTCTTGTAACAGTGGCCAACTAGTGCAAACTAGCTATGTTACGATTTGTTGTGTAATATCTATTCGATTTGCGTATTTGCAAAGAGCAGTGTTGCGTTCCAACTCTTCTTGTAACGGTTAGTCAACTTAACCTTAAACAAAGCTACATGAGCACGCCAAACAAGCAAAAGTGAGTTTGAAAACCGTACAACTAACCGATAGAAAACCATTTAAAGCGAACACAAATGTCGGATTCCAACCAACTATCGTGCAAACACCAGCACAGCCAATGTGGCAGTCGGTTCCTGTTTCTAATATTTACGCACCACAACCACAATACATAGCGCCATGGAACGCGCCTGTAGTGCAAATTGTACAACCACAAATGATGCAACATGTACAACCACAACGGTATGTTGTTATTTACTCACTAACGACTAGAAACATGTTATCATCTGCAAGTGCTGGATATCCACCATCTCTTCAAACCTACGTCGAAAAATTAATGAATAGTGTTCACGGAAATCCACGTGCAAAATCTTTTGTTGAGGTCTATGTTAAAAAATTAATTTCAAAAGCAACAGAAGAAGGTATTTTGTGGACAAAAGATTGGAAAAGCGAGCCTATGCCAACGTAAGAAAACTATTTTATAATAATATTTTTAGAATACCATCAAACATGCTTCAAAAACCTTCCACTAGCACAGCGCCAGTTCATACATTAAATAATACACTACCGAAGATACCAAAAATACCGAAAAAAACACCAATGATTCCACAACAAGTCGTCACTCAACAACAACCAAAAAATCCATTCTCGTTTCAAAATCAACAACAACCCGTTCTAACGTTCAAACAAATTCAACAGCAACAGCAACAACAAGCCGCAATCGAAAAACAACGACTCGCCGAACGACAACGACAATTATTATTACATCAACAACAGGTACAGCTCCAACAATCCAAAAAACGACCTCTCGAACAAGATCCAGTACTATCCAAAAAGAAACAAAAAATAATTGCACAAGCAGCTGCAGTTCCGCATTACATCAACGCGTTATCGGATGTGAATAATTATGAAAAACTAGAGGGAACAAGTACCGATCTAGAGAAGGGATATTTACGTTTAACGTCGGTACGTAGCACAATTTTGATATTCTAACAAAATAGGCTCCGGATCCAAGCACCGTCCGACCAGAACCAGTTTTGAAAAAATCAATCGAATATGTGTTTCATCGCTTCTACCGAGAAAAGAAAGAGTATTTGTACATTTGTGAACAATTAAAATCGATAAGACAAGATCTAACGGTACAGCGGATCAAATCTGATTTTACAGTGGAAGTCTATGAACGTCACGCGCGAATTGCATTAGAAAATGTACGTTGTTTGTCGTGTGCTAACGTGTTAGGCTGATTTATCAGAATTTAATCAATGTCAAACGCAATTGAAAGAATTGTATGCGAGTGGGTTAAATGGAAGTATTGCCGAATTTACAGCGTATAGATTAATGTATTTAATTTTCACAGACGCAAATACTGATCTCTCACGTGAATTGAAATTTTTACTAGCGGATACACAATTGCGAAATAGTAAAAATGTAAAATACGCGATGCAAGTACTAGACGCTATGAACCTTTTCAATTTTTACAAATTATTTTCGTAAGTTTTATAATTTATTTTTTAACATTCTAGTAAACTATACAGAATGGAAGAACCAGATGCACCACCTGCGGCTCGTTTTTTGATTAATTTATTTATTCAGAAATTACGAAAAAGAGCAGTTTATTTTATTTTAAAATCACATAGTCCAACAAATATTTCAGTATTGTACATGAGAAATCAATTAGGATACACTTCAGACGATGAAGATGATTTTATAACGGAAATCATACAAGGTTACAAATTGATCATTTGTGATGATATGGAAAACATGGACTGTAAACGTAGTTTAGCAAGTTTGGAAGATTTGGACGCACAACAGGCGTTAAAAGATGAACGAACACGAAATAAAAATTATCAATAATTATTTCATTTTCGTTTCTTGTATTTGTCTACTAGTATGAAAAAGTATTTCCAGGATCGACGATAGAAATCCAATCTAAAAGCTGCTAGGATTTCATTCAATGGAACGAGAATCGCGATGGCGAGGCCAGCGTACCTATTTGCAAATGAGATTCCAAATGCTAATAGATATGTTAATGGTTCGCCTATGACTCGGTAAAGAGCTAATAGTTTCACTCGAGGCGTGCTGTACTCGTCCGTCTTTAGATGCGAGCTGTTTGCGATTAGGTAGTGTTAATTGCATCTTACATGTGATTTGCTGTCACGTGAGCGCACAAAAGCAGGATACTTATCACGAACAGCAGTAAAGTAAACGCTGCTATTGAAAGAGTGAACTCTATGTATCTACTCACTAAGTACGCTGCAAATGGAATAAATGTAGTGGCTGTTAGGAAGGTCAAGCTAAACATTACAAATAGCATGCTAGTTCTCCTCAATCCCCTATTGACATAAGTATGTTGTTTCCAATACGTTCCAATCTAGAAAGTCAGCTAATGAATTAAACTTTACCATTAGTACGCAGACTACGTGGCTCATGAATTTGATTCCCATCGCTTTATCGATTTGAGTCCCAAGAATATCGTTTAGTTGCCACTTATCCAAGGTTTCGTTTGCGATTCGTGTATAATTGTTCCAAACTATTGTTTGATTCGCCAATACAGTACTATTCGCAACATGCATCAAGTAAGATTTTGGCGTATACGAATCTGGAGCGATAAGACCAGCTGCTAACATTGTTATCGTGGTACCAAAAATATTATCCCCAAAATCGCCAATACGACCAGCTACTCGGTCATGATACTCATCACTTGAAGTGAACTCATTCTCATCTTCTTCTGGTAGCGTATACTCTTCGCCCTTTACAACTAGATCGTTTTCTTCCAAGTAGTCAGGATTTGGAGCATAATCTGACTCATAGTAGGGAGTGTTCTTTCTTTTCTTTTTTGTAGCGTATGCCTTGTACCCAATATACTTTACGATTTCGTACAACCAGCCAATTGTATCGATACTGAACCCAACTAGTACAAAATTGATCGCTACAGACATGTTAATTGCAAAACTAGCCCATGTGCTCACAGCTCCTAATGGAATCGATAAAATGTAAATCAATGGAGGAAATAGTATCCTCAACGTCATTAAATTGATAGAATCGGAACTAAGCGTCTCTTCTAGTAACTGTCTCTTGTATATCGCGTAAAACCAAATGATACACATACACATTCCTATTAGAGCTAAATTGCCATTCACTATTAGTGTCGCATAGAATTGGTCGAACCAACGTGTAGTGAATCCAACAGTAAACGGTATACAGGAGACAAACATTAAAACTAGAATGTTCGCATGAGCTACTGAAGTATCAGTGATTCTCATTACAGCAAAAACCTGTACGTGTATTGTCCAATACACTAACATTATCATATGTATGTAAAAGATTCCTAGTATGTCGTTCCATTTTTCCGCAAAGTGATGAAATATTTGTTCTTGTGTATTTCCCAATTCTGGCATCGTAATGTTATTCACTAACAAAGTCATAGAGAAAGCGTACACGTTGCTACTCAGCCCTGTGATTCTATCGATACCGACTATGCTTAGAAATCTACTTTTCTTTTTCAATGTTGATTCTGTGTTGACATTTGTCTCTTGCTCATCTGTGATATCTAGTTGTTCAGTTATGGGAGCTCTACTGTATGGAGTCTCGCTGTTCTCCTCATCCATAATCAAGTACAACTGTATTTTTACAAACACAGGTCTGAACTCGATTTTCTTGCAACATCTTGCTAGGATCCCTTGCTCTTTTGTACTGCTACAGTATAGAAGAGAATTTCAGTTTTATAAAAATTTATAAGTATATATCAAAGAAATATGGTGGTCTCAATGGACCAGTCCGATGTCCATCAATTATTGCAGCTTTGATAAACGTGATCCCATTGTTTTGGTAATGACCAGCGCAATCATGTTCATGGCCACAAATATGTACAAGTGGTTTAATTTCCAAAACTCGGTCAGTTATTGCTTGGTTGCCTTCTTGTCCACATAGTGTACTTATCCCTTTTCCTGGTTGATGTGTCATTAAAATATGCGTGTTTGTAGGTACATCCTGAAATGTTCTTTTTGCATTGCGATAATGCGCTGATAGTGAAGATATTCTTGGTTTCCACCTGCTTCCGTATATTTTGATTCCATTTATTTCGATTTGATCGTCGCATAAGAAATGACAGTTCGATAATAGTGGACGAATAAAGTCTGGCCATCGTTCGTGATTTCCAGGTATAACTACTTTGTATTGGTGTGGTAATCTTCCTAGAAATTTGTTGAACGATACAACGTGATGCAAAAGACCTTGTGTAGTGAAATCTCCACAGTGCAATAACACATCACCATCTGGTATTTCGAGTTCGTTATGTCTGTTGTGCGTATCGGAAAGTACTACAAAACGCGTGCGTTTTTTGTCTTGTTTATCAGTCTCGGAGAGGCCTTGTACATCGAGATAGCGTTGTGTCATTTTTGCAAGATTATTTTTATGAAACCAGTATCTAGCTGAATGAACTAAGCTACAACTATTCTAGTATGAAGACATAATTTTTAATTTAGGTTTCGATTTCTCTAGTTCTTCATACACATCTAAAAACTGCGTCAATTCAGCCATGAATTCTCCATGTAATATTCCAACGAGTTCCGATCTCGCTGCCATCACGTTCAATGCAGTTAAATTCTGTTTCAAATCTTGAACCAGTTCTTGTTTGATATTTTTATCTTTTGAATTTAAATAATGCTTTCTCTGTAATATTGACGCTTCCACAATAGCCGTTGTTGTCGTCGGCGCGATCAACGCAAAATAATCTACTTTTGTCGCTTCTGTAATTTCTTTTGCTATGGGTAACAAATGGTCGTTATTGTTTTTTAATCTTTCTGCTTGTAGAATTCCTCCTTTTGTATAAAATAAAATTCCAAACTTGATCAACGTTAATGCATTTTCTGGCATGTATTCTCCATGTTTTTCAAACATTTGTGTATAATCATCTCCTACTTCGGTACTGCTATTGTATTTTACATTGAGACCTCTATGTGGTACAACACCACGATGTTCTAGTAGCAGTAACCTTCCTTGAAGCGCACGACTAAGAATGTGACAGAAACCGTTATCGCTTCTTGGCAAATACGAACGCGCTAATCGTAGGAAAAAGATTCCTGTCGCGAAATCACCACGATTGCCGATATAGGTTCCAATGTGAAAATAGGTTGCGGCTAGTTCGTAGCTCATGGCGGAAGTATTGTTAAACAGTTCTAGTTTCATACCATTAGCGCATTGGTTGATTAATCGTAATGAATCGTGGTATAATTGATGAGCTCGCTCTTTGTGACCTTGTGTGCCAAAAGAAAGCGCTAAAACATGTTAAATTGATGTAACTGACGTACCTTGTATACCGTAGAATAAAGCTAGTTTTTCTGGCGACGGTGTTGTTCGTGGTTTCTTGTTCTCTCCTAAAAGTTTGTGATAGTTGAACAATTCTTTCAAATCTTTTGGCAGCATTATTGGTATGTAGCCAGTAAGGTGTTGCATGAAAAAGTCGGAATGATGGCGTAGATTAATGACACCCATTAGTTCTGTTTCTTTTTTGTTGTAGGTTTTGTATGTTTCATCTTTAATTTTAATTATTTTTTCTCTGCGTGCGTACACACAATCATGTTGCGTACCACAGCCAGAACATGGCCAAACTCTATTGCAGGCTCTGTGATGAATTACACACCTATTGCACGGGTGGGGATACACTTTTTGTTGTGTTCGTTGCATTGTATTTGTGGATTGGCCGCTATCGGCCAAATACGATTAGAGAAGCTATGGGCCAGATTACGCAAGTAAACTTTTGGGTTCACAAAAAGTGCTGCGCTCAGCAGGTGATGTGGCGTGGATGCTTTCAAAAATTACGTGACAAGTGACATCAACAAGTTAGCCAAACAAATCTTGCCACAGAGATGAATAGTACTCCAAACGCTGGTGAACAATCTGCTCACAGACCAGCACCAGCAGTACCATCAGACGTGCAGCCGTTCCAGTCGCCACAAAGTGTACCCACAGTACAAGTCAATGCAACTCCAAGAACCTACACAATCGTAAATCATGACGATGAGGGAAGCCATAAATCAAAAAAAATCCCAGGAGGTATCAGAAATGACCCACTTGGAACAATATCTTTTTGCATGACACTCGCCCTCACAGTACATACTTTGCTGTATGTCATTTATGATATCATAAGTATATCGCTAACAGGTCAGCGTATAGCAGCGCTCGGAAACTTCCAACCATACGTTGCCCACATATCCGTTACTGCAATTCATTTGGCTATGACCGTACCTACTATTGTGGTAGAAGTGTTTGGCATTGTGTCCTCTGTGCCCACTGACAAAGTCTCCAGTCAAGTCAAAAAAGTTATGGGAATATTATACTGCATAGGATTGTTCCTTATCGTGGTTTGCAAAGTTGTGTTGAACATTGCAGATTTATCCACCTTTAATGGAGGTATCGGAGAAGGGTTTGGATTCTCTGTAGAGTTTTTAATATGTACATTCCTTGGATGTTTAACCATTTGTCGCATTATCAAGCTACAATAAACTGTCTTTAGCATATCGTTTGTTAGAGCAATGGAAACTCACAGCAGTGCTTGGTTGTATTTTTAGAAAACAAAACTAAACAAAATGTTTGCGTCTTACGAACCACGCAGTGACAGTCCAGCACGCTCAAACTACCGAAAATCATTCGATAAATTATGTAAAAGCATGGACACAGTAAAACAATACGAAACAAGTGATAAATGGCAACACGAATCAACAAATAATGGAGTAGATATTTACACTCTTGGAAATAGTGAAAACGGTAGAATTGTCGTTCGTGGAGTAGCACACGTTCACGCATCAGCACAAGCCATGGTAGAAAAACTCTTACAAGATGGAACAGATTTAACAGTGCGAAAAGAGTGGGATCCACAGATTGCGTCTTTGACTGTTTATGATGATTTTAGTGCGAGTGAAAAAAAGTACTTTGCATGCGTAGGAAGAACACAATTTTCAGCTCCTGTACCGTTTGTTAGTGATCGTGATTTTGTTTTTATTCGCGATGCACAAATGAAAGTCGATGGAGACAAAATAGAGTTCTTTATTAACGGAGTTTCACTGGAGCAAGAAGATTTGGAGAAATTTGAAACTCAGAGTGGAGCTGTGAGAGGACATATTTTTATTGCTGCGTGGATTGTGAGAACGATAAATGAGAATGAATGTACGTGTGAGATTATTACAGATATTGATGTAAATGTAAGTGAATGGGTGCCCGAATGGATACAAAAAAGAATTGCAATGGATAATGTTTCATGTTTGGCGAATATCAAGAAAATTGTAGAAAAGAATTACATAAAACAGTAAATTATGTTTGAATTTTAAAAGTGGTTGCCAAATTCTCTTTATTTACTTTTCACTAAGAACTGTACAGTTATTATTCTAACTTGCTCCTTTCTTCGTTTTTTACTTGGTGGGCTGGTTCATAAAAATTCATTTTTCAAATTCACTAATTACAAGAACCAGTTGGCCAAATTCTCAAACAATGGGCAACGCAGTACACAATGGCTCTGATACTATTATAAGTGCCAGTTCCGACACAACACTAAAAGTATGGGATATGACAATGAACGCAAGCTACAGAACAATGGAAGGTCACACAGGAGCTGTAAAAAGTGTATCTCGAGTCGACCACACTCGCGTACTCAGTGGAGGTGACGATAAAAAAGCATTCATCTGGGACATAAACGACGGCTCCCATAAACCATTCGAAACGCATAATAATCCAATAGAATCTGTACTTTCACTAGGTCAACACGTCATCACTGGCGATGCAGAAGGATTTCTACGCATTTTTGATATTCGAAACGGCACTGAACCCATTCACAAAGTCAAACCACATACTCGACCTATTCGCAAACTAGTTCACATGAATCCTACTACCATTGCCTCAGCAAGCGTAGATGGAAAGATTTGCGTTACCAGTGTAATAAATGGAAAACCTCTACTAGAAATGCAAAACAACGAATCAATTTATGGGTTCGGACAACTTGCAGATCCTAGGTTGCTTGCTGTTGGCACAGAAAATCATATTCACGTGTGGAACGCTTCCAATGGAAAAAAGATGAACACATACACGACCAATTCTCCAACGTATGCGATACTAGGTCGTTACGAATCTGGTTTATTTATCGCTGGTACAGAAGCGCAAATGAATGGTGCTGTTTCTGTCATGCACTACAAGCAAGGTGTTGTGAAACGATTTTCGCAAGCACATAATGGAAAAGTAAATGCGTTTGCACATGTACAGGTTCCTCACTTATTTGTGAGTGGAGCAAGCGATGGTGTGATGAAGGTGTGGGATATGAACAATCCAAACAAGTGTGTTACGCTAGAGAACGGGCATGAACGGAGCATCAATGCTTTAACGCACTTGTGATACTTCTCACCATTAGTAGAATAAACGATCTCCGCTGGTTACAATCACACTAAATAAGAAGAAACCAGTTGACACTCGTCAAACGTCATTTTAACACCAAACACAAGCACAAGTATGAGGAACATTGTTTTGTTGTTCTTTGTCGCCGTTTCTCTTGCTCTCGTTGCGAGTACAGATGCGTGTACATGTGTCGCAACAACTAGAGCACCAACCACAACAGCGGCTCCAACAACCACGAGAGCACCAACAACTACAGCTTCTCCAACAACAACAACATCAACACCAACAACAATAACAACAGCTCCATGGACTACCGCTGTACCGTGGACAACAACGACAAGAGCTCCAACAACAACAGCAGCACCAACAACAACTACCGCTGCTCCAACAACAACAACAGCAGCTCCATGGGCAACTACCACTAGAACACCGACAACAACTGCTACTCCAACCACAACAACTACCTCTTCACCATGGACAACCACTACGAGAGCACCGACAACACCAGCTCTAAGCACAACAGCGTCTCCAACAGTAACTCCATGTGTTTGTCTACCTGGATATTCTCCCACCACGTACGCACAAACTACAGCTACACCAACCACAAACGCTCCAGCTACAGCAGCTCCAACATATTGCCAAAATGGACAAAATAGCACTAAAGGTTATCCATATTGCGACTGCAATTCTGGGTACCTTTCTGGTTGCAAATATCCATACAGCTATCCAAACTGTGCTTACAGTTGCTCGACTGATCTACCACCATCTTGTTTTGCATCACAATCTGCAGCAAAATCACCAAGCTTCATTTACTATGGTGGTGCTTCTAGCACGCTCTATATTTACTTGTATGTTGTTTCAGGTCGCGGAAGCTACAAATTTTATTTAGCAAGCCGAGAAGGAGCAATTAGATACATTGAACCCTTTATGGCGACTACCAACAGTGATGATTGCTCTGACCTTTTCCGCGTGACTATTCCGTTCTTTGGAGGTGGTTGGAATAGCTACACAAATGGCGTCTATACCACTCTCAACTCTACATTGACTGTTGCTACTACCGACTATGCATCTCCGTTCAATCGTAACATTGTGTTTACGTATCCGCTAACAGCAACTTTGTTGAGCAGAGTGACAGTAACATCATCTGTACGTGTTCAAGTTTCTAACCCTGGCGGAGGATCCGTAGTGTCAAACTTCAAGGGTGGTATCATCTCTCAAAGTTATGACAGAAACACTGGTTTGTATTCTGTAGTTTATCAAACAACTACATCGTATCCTGCTCTTGTTACAAGCTTTGCATTCTCAAATGTTTCTAACACAGTCGCTCCTTCAAAACCAACCTATGTGTCATCAGAAAATACTATTTCATTTGACCATGGACTACAACAGTACACTCAACGTTTTACGCAAGTGTTCACGCTACCAACTGGTTGCTATTTTACTGGAGATTACAGTTTCGCTCTCACTCTTGGTTGCGACGGGTCTTATACAGGTTCATGCGATCCAAGTACTGGTATCTTTAGTGATCGTGTTATTTCTGAGAGCATTTGCGGTGTCGCTGTATTCTCTAATTCGTTATCAACCCAATTGGTTTCATTCAGCGACAGTACATATAGTTTGTCTAAATCTACCTATGCAGGTACTGACAAGGCTTACTTTAGTGCATCGATCGCCTCGAGTTTGTTCTCAATCTCCTCGGTCGCTGCTAGAGATGTGTACGCTGTCTATGGCAACTCAACTGTTGTTACTTTCAGAAGTGGAGGTGTTGATACCAACGTAAAGCCTATGGCCGCCTTTGCCAGCTTCATTACAGGAAACAATGTAGTAAGATTTGAGTTCATCCCAAGTTTTGCGTTTGCCCTACCTGCAGGAGAACAAATGATTTCCATTTATGCTGTAGTTGATGTAACATGGGCCAGTGGAAGAAGAGAAAGCATGACACTCCAAGCTACTAACTCAGATAGCTCGACAGCCTCAACCTCAATCACTGTTAACAAGGATACTCAAGCTAAAAGCTCCGCATCTTCTATTGCGTCTCTAACAACTTTGTTAGCAGCGGTGGCAGCTGTTGCTCTTTAAAATAAAGATAATTATTTATTTTTTACGAAAAGCGCAAGGTTTACTGTGCCCCTGTCAACAATCAAATGGAGTCACCCACAAATGTCGTCATTGGTCTTTCAGTGGCTGTGACACTGTTACTTGGTGTTACGACGTACACATACTTCAGTACAAAAAAGCTAAAGAACGAGTACCATAAAAAACAAGTACGCATTTGTAAATTGCAACTAACCGTTTTAGAAAGATGAACAATCGTTACATAAAACTCAAAAACAACTGGCGGATAGCCTACAACGAGACATAGACGAATTAAAACGCGAAAAGAATGAACTTGTCACAAACAACGAGAAACTAAATCAACAACACCTCAAACAGATACATGAACTCAATATGCAGCTCAGCGTTGCCACTCAAACCATAACTAGTCTCCAAAATCAACTCAAACAAGAGAAAGAGAAACAATTACACGTACCTAAACAAGATTTATCTTCAGTTTATCTAAAACAAATCGAAAATTTGACGGAACAACTCAACAACTCTGCAAAGACAATTATAACACTGCAAGAACAACTCAAAAAGGAGCAAGAAAAGAAATCTGTAGTCGAGCCGACGCATACTCCAGAATCAACAGAAACTCCATTCGTAGAAGAGTTAGATACTGACACGCCATACAAAATCATCTTTAGTAACGGTCTTTACCTTACTCTAGATTTAGGTTTAGTTTCTCTACAACCACTCAACGTCAAATTGCAGCAAACATGGTGCATGGACGAAGCAGGTCACATTCTCTCGGCAGATGAGAAAGGACAGGTACTAGAAATTCGTAACAGAATAGTACAGTGCAGTGGTATGGATTTTACAGGCGACGAAGACGATATGGTGAGTCGAGAGTTTAATATCAACTTTGTTGATTCTACAAAGAAGAAAAAATACATCCAATTGAAGAGTAACACAAAGATGCTACTTGGAAAGAGCACAAAAGATGAATCGAAATTAGTTTTGCACGTATTTAATGATACTGCCGCACATGCAAACCAATGGACTTTTATTTCTGTATAAATTTTTCTTCAACAACTAGCTTTACAGTTTACTGGTATCGATCGAGCAAACCCGCTAGGGGTGTTTCTGCCTGCTGGCAACCACTGACAGTGACCAACTTAGGAATAGGAAAACAAACAAAAATATGGACGAATGTTGCACAAGAGGTCACATACATGAAGGTACACCAACAGGTACCATCATACAAATTGCAGGAAAAGATGCATACTTTGCAAAAGCGAAAAACTTCACTGGACGAGCTGTGCTTTTGCTTACCGATGCACTTGGAATTAAATTCATAAATAGCAAACTACTGGCAGATACGTACGCGGAACAAGCAAATGTGAACGTGTACGTGCCAGATCAGTTCAACAACGATGAAGTCCCGCTTGAAGTATTAACAGGTTTGCAGTTCGATATCATGGCATGGGTTGGGACACAGGACAGACCAGGAACTATTGAACAAAACAAGCGTGTTGCTAAAGAGTTGCGAGAAAAGCATGGTGTAACAAAATTGGCTGCCATTGGTTTCTGTTGGGGAGGCTTTTCGACATTTGCACTTGGTGCAACTGACTTGGTTGACGCATGTGCTGTTGCTCACCCTTCATTAACTGATTTTCCAAAAGATATCCACAATTTGAAAAAACCAACATTGTTTTTGATGGCGGAAACAGATGCGCAATTCGGACAAGAGAAGCAAGAACAAGCCAAGGAGATCCTCAAAAGCCGAAACGAAGAGTATAAATTTGTATTCTATCCAGGCACAACACATGGATTTGCGACAAGATCTGATTTGAAAGATCAAGTGGAGGGTAAAGCTGCAGAAGACGCCAAAGACAAAGCAGTAGAATTTTTCAATAAATATTTGTAAGCATTTTGACAAAGTTGACAAACAATCCCTTCGCACCATGGAGTCGCATAGTGAGATAAGAACAAAGTCTAAGCAAACAACAATATTTGCAAACGATGAATCTGCAAAACGGGAATACAAAATCTTCATTCCAAACCAATACAAAATCAAAGTACAAGAACAACACTTTCTACATCAATTCGAGGTCAATGGTTGTTCTTTTCAATTTGAGTTCTATCCACATCATAAAAATGGAGCTCGTTACGCGGTTTCGTTACGAAATCGTGAAAAACCATGTAACATACAGTATATCACAGAAATCGTAAACAAAAAAGCAGGAAATCACATCATGCCATCTAATTTGTTTGCTTCAACAAGTTTAAAAAATGCTAGATGGACAACTGTTTCCATACCAAAACACGATCTTTATAACGAAGAAAAAGGGTTCCTAGAAAATGACGTCCTAACTATACACTTAGAAGTCACGGTAACAAAACGAGTTCCACACCATACGGAAACATTTGAGACTCCAAATAAGAAATTAAAACTAACCGAACCAAACTACAAATACGAAGAGCAGATACCAGGCGATGAAGCATATTTGACTTTGGCACCAGTAAGAAATGGACAATCACGATTCAGAGCAGCGACGATAACAAAGTATGGGCCACAGTGCGTAATTACTGGTACGAAACTCGGCGTAGAAGCTGCACACGTCAAACCATACAGTGTAGATAGAAAATATGAACTTGACAATGTACTATTACTCGAGAAAGGACTGCATGACTGTTTCGATAATTTTTTGTGGACGATCAAAAGGGATCATTCGACCAAATCGTTAAGAGTTGTTCTTGGAGAAGAAATGAATAAAGATGAATATAGAAGCAAAGTTAGAGATAGAGATTTGGATGGCCTGGAATTAGGATGGTTCAACAACGAGTTGAAAGAAGCACTATACAACGAGAAAACTGGCGTTAAGGAAGAGTACTTGAATTTGCATCAACAGGAATTTGGAAATAAAACCGAGTTTACATAAAAAATTTATTCTACTCCATGATGTGCGCAGAAGTTCATTTATGAAGCACATGAACAACGAAGAACACTTTAGTCAAAACTGAACGTTATGGTGTTGTAACAATCTCCTGTCATGTCATACTGAATTTAATCAAACGGCCCACAACTAGCACAGAACAGTCGTTAGGCTTTTCAAACATGAGTAAAAACCCTAGTGCTAGGCCACCACAATCTATTTTGCTACCTTCCACCGTCATAAAAAATAAATGGAAAGTTCAAGGCAAAATAGGACAAGGTTCTTTCGGTACGTAACACGACGCGCTCGTATTTACATTTTAATAGGTGAAATTTACGCCGTTATCGACCTTCACACATCTGAGGATTTGGCTGTCAAAGTCGAAAAGTTGGATGATAAAAAGATGGTACTCAAACAAGAGGTTATTGTCATAAAACAATTACAAAGTACGTTTTTCGCGCTCAGAAAAATAACTTTTTAGCATGTCCATACGTTATTCGTTACATTCATAGTGGTCGTCAAGAACACTTTAACTTTTTGATCATGGAGCGCTTAGGTGAGAATTTGGCGGAACTACGAAAACAATGTACTGGAGGCGTGTTTACTATGAGTACTTCAATACGTTTAGGAATACAAATGATAGAAGCCTTGGAAGGGATACACAAGTTAGGATTCATACACAGAGATGTCAAACCTGTACGTTTTGTTCACTCTTTTACTGACATACTCAGAGTAACTTTGTTATGGGACCAAAAAATAATACAAAGAAACGAGGGCGTGCATATCTAATCGATTTTGGGTTGGCGCGCAAGTATCGCTTGCCTTCTGGTGAAATACGTCCTCCACGTAAGAATGCAGGTTTTAGAGGAACTGCACGTTACGCGTCCATTAACAGTCATCATAAACGCGAATTGGGTCGCGTTGATGACATATGGAGTGTCTTCTATGCAGTGATCGAGTTCTTGAAGGGTTCTCTACCATGGATGAAAATGAAAGATAAAGATCAAATAGGACAAGTCAAAGAAAAAGAAACAAATCCAGACTTGTGTCGAGATCTACCACAAGAGTTTTTAATGTTCATGGAAGTATGTTTATTTATTTTTATATTAACAAGCGCGTAGCACCTACAAAAATTAAAGTACGAGGATGAACCTGATTACGCGTTTTTGAAAGGATGCTTCTTTGCCATTTACGAAAGAGAAGGCATGACTGAAGATATGCCATTTGATTGGCAAAACGCAGCAGCACCAGTTTTACCAGCACAACCACACATCGCACAAGAACCAAAAGGTGATACACCTGTAATTAGTCCACCAAAAGAAAAGAGTGTGAGCGATAAAACACCAAGCAAAGGCAAAGCAGGTTGCAAGTGCACGGTCATGTAGAATCATTTTGTATTAAAAGAGTACTAATTTATATCCATCGTTTGTTACGACATTGCTTTCCACGTTGGTTTCTGTAAAGTGTGGAATGGGTAAGCTTCCACAAGGCTTGCACCGAAATTGCTGCGCATCGATACAAATGCTATCTGACACAAAACAAACCCGATGTCCGTTTGACAAGGTTTTTATAAATGAGTCTCCATCTAATATTTTATACGAAGGTGAACAATTGGATGCGTTGGATCTACAGCTTCTATTTTCTCTAGCTTTAAATCTGAATCGACAACGATATTTTCGATCCATTTTCTTTGTTAGCATACCCAACAAATCTTTGTGAGCATTGAAATTGTCACTACGCACAAGAAGAATAACGTCAAACATCTACCGCCTGCTATTTTCGTTTGCGTTCTATTTTAACAACAAATGCAAAAGCTCATCTTATTGACGACCTGCATAGCGTTCGTTGCATGTACATCTGCGATCTACGACGAAAATTGGAGTAGAGTACTGTCTCGATTTGCAGCAGCGTCGTATTGTCCAGCCACAGATATAATGGCTTGGAATTGTACATCATGCTCAGAAATTATATCAAAAACACATCCAATAGGATTTTATGAAGATCCACTAACACATTCAATGTTTTACGTTGCATCAAATACATTCTACAACACTACATTTGTAGTATTCAGAGGAAGCGAATCAAAAAACGTACAAGCTTGGGTAAATACCTTAGCACAACCAAGGAAAGGTATTCCCTTTCTAAACGCTAATTACATGGTCGATTCCGAGTTTCTATTCGCATACGCTCAACTAACATCTTCGCTAACAAACGTATTACTGCGTGCTGTTGAGCAATTCCCATACTTTTCTCTAGCCGTCACCGGTCACGGTCTCGGAGGCGCTTTCGCAACACTATTTGCAGCAGAGCATGTTTTCTCTCGGTCACATGTTCCTATCCACTCGGTCATTACCTATGGATCTCCTCGCGTAGGAAATGCCAATTTTACAGAATTCTATAACAGCTATATTGGACTTATAACCTACCGAGAAGTTCATTTCCGCGACGCTGTATCATTATTACCAGTATCCTTTTTTGATGGATCTCCATTCCAACACGTATCGCGAGAAGTATGGTATGGACCTAATTATTCCAACTACAAAATATGCGATGATTCATTGTACGAAGATCCCACGTGCTCGGTAAAAATCGGAAATTTGGCTACGTGGTTAGATCATCAATCATATCACAATATTCCCATCAGCGATCATTGTTGTTACAATTCCAAATGTCAAGATGGATTGTGGGGAAATTGTTGCCACGATTCATGCCCGAATCCTACTGGTGTTGGACATTGCTTACAGTATGGATGTAACAACACAAAGTATGTTTTGCGATTTTTTGGTTAACTTTATAGTGGTGAGTGTTTAACTGGAGCTACACTTTGTCAAAGTGGATGGTGGGGCTCTGAATATTGTGATTTAAAATGTCCTAATCCTACTGGACACGGACATTGTTACTATTATGCTTGTGATGTGAATACTGGGTACTGTCTGCACGATGGTACGCAGTATTGCGAAGCTGGTTGGTGGGGAGATAAATACTGCGATAAACAATGTCCAAATCCAAGTGGTCATGGTCACTGCAAGTTGTACACTTGTGATGTATACACAGGACAATGTAGTGGTGTAGGAAATGAAAAATGTGAAGCTGGTTGGTGGGGAATGCAGTATTGCGATAAACACTGTCCAAATAGTGATGGATCAGGTCACTGTAAGTCATATAGTTGTAATGTAGATAATGGAACCTGTTTACCAGGTGGTTGTGAAGATGGGTGGTGGGGTATCGAGTTCTGTAACAAGCAATGTCCTTATACTTGTTCTCGCTGTAACCAAAGCACAGGAATGTGTTATTAAAAATTTATTGATCTAGTAACTTTGTCATTTCTGGTATGAGAGACTTTATGGCTTCTACAGTACTTGCCTCTTTCAATTTGTTCTTGATGGAGCTCCACTTGCTCACTACTTCTTCTACATGCCGTACTGAATCTAACATGACTGGCTCTTGTGTGTAAAAAATGTCCATATCGTTGCCTTCAGCGTATGCTTGAATCACTCTTTTGGAAGTTTCACGCTCCATCAGCCGAGTAACATGCATAATCTTTTCGTTCATTACTAAAAGTATGATATCGCCTTCTTCAAGCAATGCGTCATCGCGTACAGCGATAAATGGACACGGTTTTGAAAACAAATTTGTCTTGTTTGTTAAATCCATTGTGTAGCAATAAATAGAAGGGTCAAACTCACGCTCGCTTTCAGTGTTTGTGAAAGCTGAGTATGAATCATTGATTGATATTACTGTATGACCAGGTTTCCTATCGTGAGCACTACAGATGTTGTATTCTATTAAACCACAAGTCACACACCGCGCCATAACTTGTTTTTGATGGCATTTACACACCTGATCGCGGCCGTGTCGAATAACATCAGTTTCTCGCTCTACGTGCTGTCCGTTAACACTGCAGAATAAACGTATTCTCGCTGCTCTTCCCATCTTCTTTGTATTTGCCAGTTGAACTAACGTACAGTTGTTGTCAGCTTTCAAGATTTACCAATAACTACATAAAAGCCGAATAGATCACACCCCAAATACGTATTTGTAAAGCCTAGTAATGTGGTCAGTTAGCTGTAAAATGGTAACAGCTATGTATCTTGCATCTGTGCTATCACTTTGTTCTAGCAAGAAAAAATATCGCTGTTGAACATTTGGCCAATTTGATTCCAAAATGCGGCGAAATGGGTGACGATAGTTCCATACACCACAAGCTCTATATCACAGAGTAATTGTGCTTATTAGTGCTTTTAGTGCTTGCAGAAGCTTCTAGTTTGCTTTCGTGACGGCCTCTTGACCACGCTAAATAATTGTAATGCCGTTTAAAGCCTGACAGTGACATCTCGTCAGATAACAGAACTTTTTTTCAAACGGTTAGGAGTCAGAACTCAGTATGTCTGGTAACGACCCATCTGCACCACCCAGTACTGATTTGAACGCTGTGCCATATGTTTATCAGCCATACAATAATGATATGTCAAACTTTGGCATGAACCCAGAGTACAGTGGAGATTTAACAAACTTGAATCCATCACAACCAGTGTACACTTCACCAGCCGTAACTCCAAATAATTACGACTACTTACTTGGAGGTGGTCCACCAGCAGTCAATTCACCAGCTACTACATCACCAACAACAAACTATGTTGCCATGACACCTTCGATTGATAAAAACGCAGATTACACACCACCGCCACAACAACCATACGTGTCACCTACTACTCCAACCCCTGTTCATCAACATGTAACTGCACCCGTAACAAGCGCGTACACTCCACCACCCAAGGCACCACGCGAACCACTTTTCAATATGCCAGATTTTGAATGCCCAGAGTGGATGCCATCAGCGCTCCTCATCGGGTTCGGAATAGCAGCCATTATTGGTTTAATTGGTATCGTAGTATACTTCCCCATCTGGTTGGGAGTATTCTTCGGTTTGAGTTATCCACGTATGTTTATTTTTCTATTATATTAACGCGTTAGAAATTGTTGTTAAGAATACATACCAATTGACCACGTGCTCCGCGACCGCACAAAATATCGGTCAAGGAAACTGTTGTTCAAAATCATGCACAACATGCGCGAACTGCGGTGTTAGTCAATCTTCATGCTCTGCTCTTTCTCCTACTACTCAAGGTGCCAACACAACCACAGGTTGCTGTAACGGATACTATTGTTGCCGAACTTGTTGCAGTACATGCGTGTCCTGCAGTAGTTCCGGTCGCTCTCGTTCATGTTACACATACTCGTGCAATTGTTACTGCTGCCAAAGTGTTGCCAATCAAATTTGCTCATACACTTGCAAAACTTGTTGGAAACCAGTTATTACCGTTCAAGTTAATTTGGCCGGTGCTAACGCTGGTACCAACTCGTCAATAACTTCATCAATGAGCACCGATTGTGGTTCCACATATGGATGCGTTAATAACTATTTTGCGCAATACCCAATCGGTAAAAGTTTTGTTTGTATTTACAATCCAAACAATCCAACACAATTCCAAGTCGGTGATGGTGAATACAACAAGGTATGGTTTGATACCATGTACGCATTTGCAAGTTTGACCATCATTTCTGTTGCTCTCACTATCGTTGGCGCAATAGTAGCGATAGGAGCATGGATTTGGATCTGTAAAAAGAGATAAAAGATGTACATCTAGAATGTAGGTGGATTAAAAGAAATTGTTTACATGGCTTGTTCCACACTTTCGAGTGTTTCCAAGTTGCCACTAGACATGCTAGAAACAATCTTTCTGATTTTGGAGAAGATTCCTGCTGATGGAGCGACAATGGCATCTTCGACTTTCTCACTTGCTCTTTCGGGTGAGTTTGGAATGGCTTCTTGACCTTCGGCGTCTTCGGAATCTTCTGGAGTTTGGGCGACTGGGTTCTCTTCGGCAGTTTCTTTCTCGTCTTCACTTTCACTTTCTTCTGAAGAAGCATTATCGTCAGGTTCTGGTGCGTCACCACGTTCCTCTTCTTCGTCTAGCTCTACAGCTTCTTCAACGACCATTGGTGCATTTTGTAGTAACACTTCCATGATTTTACTGGGTTCGGCTGGCTCAGTTACTTGTTCGACAGTTTCGATCTTGTCTTCAGAAATGACGGTTTCATCTTCTTCTGGAATGATCTTTCTCTTCTTGAGTGGTTTCGCTTCTTCTTCGCTTTCTTCGTCTACTTCGTCGACTTTTCTTTTGTGATCAACTGGAGCATCGAACGCGCAATCTACCAAGTGATGCATGTAGCTCTTGAAGTCACCCTCGAATTCACAACCGTTCTTTGCGAAACGGCATGAAACTGGTCTTCTCTTGCATACCTTCTGGTGGTCAGCTAGTTCTTTTCTTGCAAAAGCAGTTGACTTGCATTTGTTGGGGCAGGTGACTAGACTTTCAGCGCATCGTGCAGTATGTGACTTGGCATCAATGTGTTGCATCTCTTCTTCGCACTCTGGGCATGTGTAGTCACGCAATGGACATTCAACGATGTGATCCAATACGTCATGGTATTTTGCTTTGAAATGACAATCCTCGAATCCGCACTCTACGTCTACATCTTGTAACACTGCCTCGAAAAAGGTGGAAATGTTAATGGTGTTATCTTCAAAGTTCGCTCCGCAGCTACATTCCTCTGATTCACCTAGGCATCCTTGGCAGTATGGTAGTTGACAGTCTTGGCATAAGCAGGCGTTATCGCAAATGTTGCCGCAGATTTGGCAACACAATGATTCGAATTTATCATCCAGTTCAAGGTGTTCATGTAGATGGGCTTCTTCTACTCGAGGTGTATCAGACATGTTGTCTTCTTGTTTTTGTCGGTTTGTGTGGATCAAATCAATTATTTTGCAAGTTGATTACAGCTATCCGAGAAAGGTCATGAGGTTTTATTATTGGATGTTCCAATTCGCATTACAAGAACCGAATTGTTGCAACAGCAGTTCAAAGAGACAAGCTTAACAGCTAAGCGGCGTTAACAAAAACAGCAAGTTGGACAAGCAAGTAAAGTATGGGAGAAACAACACCAATCGGGGCCATGTTAACAAATATCAGGGATTTTTTAGATGCAAGCATAACCACGCAACAAAAGCGAAAATACACAGTTGAACAATATATGAAAGCGCTGAGGTATTTACTTAATGAAATACTGACGATGTAGATTACTTGTGATAAAATCAGCCAGTACGATTATAGTGACTGAGGCACAACAAAGAATATTTGAGCATAACAGCAAGGTTATGAAAGAAGATGAAGATGAGTGGGACATCGATTCTTCTATTGACGATTTTGATTTTGACGATGAACACATGAACAAACGTGTTATGTATGATAGCATAGCTGTGTCACGTGAAGTTGAATCCCTTATAAAATGATACTGCTATATTGTAATTTGGTTGTTGTAGCGAAAGCTGTTTATTCATTTGCAACTAAAGAACCCTGCTAGATACGCAACTGAACACAAGTGTCCGTAGCATGTAGATTACTCTCTGAACTATAGACATGGAACGATAGGATGCGTCTAACACGACCAAATCATCAGCTATTCTCAGCTCATCGACTATTGGAGGCATAGCTTGAGGAGTTATGAAGCATGAGCCACTGTGGGATGACAATCCGCACTCGTAACAAAACTGATACCCACAAACACATTGCATATGGTTGCACCCAAAAGTTCTTTCTATAAAATGGTGACACTTGGAGCAATATTTGCCATCGCTCATGGTAGCGTAAACGTTGAACGCGTCATCGGCTTTCAAACCATCCAATACTCTAGGAGCTGGAGGCTGTCTTACTATTTCCTCATACTTTTTTCCAAGTACCGATTTTAACACTATTGTGGATAAATGTACTCTGCATTCGCGTACAGGACATTTCACAGTTTTTCGTACATCTAAATTTTGAATAAAGTATTCTCTGATGCAATTCATGCAGAATTGACTGTGGTTACAGTTTGGCACAGCGAAGCGAGATGAGAACGGTAGTAGATCTGTGCATATAGAACACTGAAATGTGTTTAGACCAAGTGGCAAGTAGCTCTTTTGTTTTGCTGTCATTGTAGTTGAATTGGAAGGTACACGTAGGATAATGAACTTTAGTATTATTTTTAGGATTGACGTAAACTAGTTGCTGACATCACAGGTGGAAACTACCACGTCAGTGGCGTGTTCACAAATAAAAATGATTCAAATCTAAAACATTCCTTTAATCTTTTGTCTAACTGTAATCGTATTGTTCTCCAGTCCTTGAATAATCTCCAATACATTCTTTCCTACTTGCTCAATCTCTTCTTTCGTATTATAAATATGCGTACTCACTCTTGTGTACCACTTTCCATCCAACTCAAACGTTGCCATAAAACTATGATAGTCGTCCATCAGAACTTGCACGACCAACTCGATCATTTGTTTATTTTGTGTAGGTAACTCGACATTTGTCATCGCAGCATTTACGACGTGTCGATTCTCACCAAACAACACACGCGTTCCCCACACGCTTGCCAAGTGATCTCCAGCCCAATAGGCCAACTCATTACAATACTTGTTTATTTTTTCTTCTCCTCCAATTTCTCTTCTCCATTGGATCGCATCTTGTGCACAGAAAAATGCAGATAAATCACGAGTTCCACACCAGAAAAATTCTTCATCAAAATTCTTGTTTTGATATCCCCAAGATATCGTTGTAGGACGAACTTGAGAACGTAATTCGTGTCGTACATATAGAATGGCACTTGCTTTTGGAACGAATAACCACTTGTGCATGTTACATGTGTAGAAATCGGCACCTAAATCGTTCATGTCGATTGGTACTTGTCCTATTGCGTGGGCGCCATCGACCATTGTTAAAACGTTGAAACTTGCACAAAGATCGCATAATTGTTTTACGGGAAGAATCAAGTGTGGCATTGACACAATGTGATCGAATACTGCGAGGACGATATTTTTGTCGCGATTTTGTTCTAATGATTCTCGAAACGCGTTGATAATGCTTTCATGCGTTTGTAGTGTTGCTGTATTTAAAGGCACTTCTATTAATTTAATATTGGGATTGTTGTCGCGTAAATAGTACAACAATTGTCGAACCATTGGGTAAGCGATGCTTGTGAACAGAATACTTGTTTCTTTGTCACGTGCATTTAATACTGGTAGCGAACGAAGTACTGCGTTCACGCCAACCGAAGCATTATCTACGAGTGCGATATCTTGGGCAGGAGCATTGATGAAAGATGAAATTGTCTCAAGAGTATTTTTGTATAAATGAAGTGCTGTTTCTCTGTACCACTCGTCGCACGATTCTTCCATTTGTATTTGATAATTGTGGAGCGCTTGCAGAATATTACGAGGTGTTGTTCCGAATGAACCGTGGTTAATGTTAATGAAGCCTTTTCGATTATAGAAAAACGGCTTCATGGCTTCTCCAAACGTGTGAGTTTGCGTGGGTTTCTGTGCATCTGCTATTGTCATTTTTCAAAATAATTTTATGAAACTGCAAAAGTTTACAGCACAACATTTTAAAGTAAAAGATCCAACACATACTGATTGAATTGATCGCTAGTTATTTTAGTTCTAGTTAGCTCTTTGTGGAAGATAACAACAAGTTTACTAGACAAACTTGTCAACATCAAAACCAGGCGAACTAGAACATGCGTTGCACGCTTCTCCTACTCGCCATACTCTACATTTGCAACGCATACGCCATCAATCCAGATGTGCTTCGTCCCATTAAAGGCGACACAGATGATGTACTCTACTTTTGGCACGTGTAGGTCAAATAATCAAACAAATACTCACATTACCAGTACCGACCCTCATTTGGACTCCAACTATCTTGTAGGATCAAACCCGTCGTGTAACACTCCACTATGCTGTCACAGTTTCGATGGACTCAATGCTACCAGTCCAAGAGCAGGAAAATACGGATACAGACAACCCGGTTTCACTAGCATGTGCGACGTACCTGTTAGCGTATTTCAATCTGCACTTGATTTTATGAAAGCATACCCAGTCAAACCAATATTCACTCATTATGGTGGAGATAACTTGTCCCATGAAGATTGGATTTACACTCGCGAACGTACGTGTTTTTATTAGCTTTTTAACAAGTAGTGAATTTACATTACATGCGTTTGGTTCACGATATGATGAAAGTGACACTTGGTAAAGACGCACCAGTCTTATCGGCAATTGGAAATCATGACGCGTACCCAATCGATCAATTCAATACCCCACCAGGTAGCAAGTGGTTCTTGGACGCATACGGTGATGAATTATCATACTGGTTATCCGAAGATATCGTCAAAGAGTTAAAATACGCTGGATACTACACAGTATGTTTTTACGCATTTTTCTAACAAAAATAGTACCCTATTCGCAAGGGTTTACGTGCCATTGTTTTAAATACTCAATACTATGACAAATTCAATTTTTGGTTATACAAGAACGCAACAGAGGTCGATTATGCAGGTCAAATCGCATGGTTACAAGCACAGTTAGAAAAAGCCCAACAAGTAGGTGAAAAAGTGTTAATTCTGGCACACATTCCACCAGAAGGTCCACTAGCCAAGCAAATCAACATGTACGAAGCAATTTATAGAAATTTCTCAAAGAGCATTATCGCTCATTTGTATGGTCACCATCATTGTGACTATTTCCAAGCTTATAGTGATCCAAATGATCCAGCAATTGCAACTGGAGTAGGTTTTATTGGTCCTGTGATCACTACTTATACCTCGAGTAACCCAGGTGTTAGTTTGTTCAAAATGAACGCTACTACCTTTGAGTTGATCGATAAGATTGTATTCTACGCTAATATTACCAAAGCCAACATTGTTGGGTCAATTGAGTGGGAATTGTTATACTCTGCAAGAAATGATTTGGGATTAGCGGACATGAGTCCAAATAGTTGGCTAAAATATGCCAATGATATGAAGACTGATGATGCTAAGTGGGCGCAGTTCGATAGACACTTTAACACTATGGGAGAACCAAATTGTGACCAAGGTGACGAAAAATGTAGAAAGAGTACCATCTGCAAACTTACGTGGATGACTCCAACACAACAAAAAGCATGCGATCATAAATAAAAGTTTTGCTCATTGCATTTTGCAAATTTGGTTTCGCTCTCTGGATTTTTCAATGATTTCCCACTTCGGTCGGATCTTTGCTACTGTGATTAATAAAGACATTTTAGGTCTAGGTTCTCTTGGACTTTTCGGTTAAAACTGTCGCAACCAACATGCAACACAACGTTGGCATTATGTTCTCCGATGAATGGCAACACCGTGTGGTGTACTCTGGAAAGAAAAAGATTATTTTCAAAGTTAGCGACAACAGTACTGGAAAAACATTGGTAGTCAAAACGCATCAACAACCGCAAGCGACAAAACGTGATGAGCATCGACTTCGAAAAGAATACGTTATCGGGAAACAAGCGTGTAAAAATGCAAAACGCGTGGTGCAATATTTGAAAATAGAAACGCGAAAAGACAGCAACAATGACAGTAGAATATTATTATTCACTGCTGACGCGATATGCACACCACTATCGATGCTGATTCCCGTAAATGGATTCAACATTGATCGATTCTTACACCTGGCTATCGAATGCACAAAAGCGTTAATGGAAGTTCATTTCAACAAAGTCATTCATATGAATCTTAAACCCAAGAAACTAGTATGTTAAATCTGTCACAAAAATAACCAAATAGTTACTAAACGAAGACGGATGCATACTAATAACGGATTTTGCAGCGTCAGAACTACGTGAAACAATCAAAGCCACAAAACACAAACCAAGCGGAAGTCCACGCTATAATTCACCTGAACTTACGGGACGTACAAACATTGAAATAGATTACAGAACAGATTTTTATTCACTTGTACGACAACCAACAAATACTAACGTTGTTAGGGAGTTACGTTTTACCAGTTGTTAACGGGAAAATTACCATTCAACTCGCAAGATCCATCACAACTAATTTATATGCACACTACGCAACAACCACCACCTTTGACGAACGTTCCAACTGTCGTTGAAGATATCGTTCTTCGGTTATTACAAAAAGATCCCGAGAATCGATATCAGTCGTGCAGAGGACTACTATTTGATCTGGAAGAATGTCAACGACGGACAAAATGGGGAGAAATAGAACCATTCAAAATAGGAACGATGGACTACGCCGACTTTTCGCATACCATATCAAATGGTTTCTATGGAAGAGGCGCGGAGCGAGACCGACTCAATAACGCTTTTAATCGGGCAATTGTTACCGGCAAGAGCGAAATGATTTTAATATCCGGAGAAAGTGGCATAGGCAAGAGCACCTTTATTTACAAATTTTATCACCAACGCGTAGAACGTGGGTTCTTTGCGTACGGAAAATTCGAACAAGATATTCAAACAAAATTGTACAGTGCAATCATGGACGCTCTACGTGGCGTGATTTCTCAAATATGCGAAGATAGAAACGAAATGGAAAAGTGGAGAATCAAGATTCTACACGCCATTTCAAACAATGGACAAATTCTCATAGAATTGTTACCAGAGCTCGAGGAAGTGATCGGAAAACAAAACCTAGTTGAAAAGTTGGGCACCAAAGAGACCAAAAGTCGTCTAGATAAGACACTGTGTAACTTTGTGAATATTCTTGGTTCCGTGGGCTCTCCACTGATCTTGTTTCTTGATGATTTACAATGCGCCGATAGAGATAGCGTCATGTTGATTGAATCACTCGTCACCACGAACGAAAACTTGTTTTTCATCGGTGCCTATCGCAGTAATGAAATTTCTAAAAATACAAACATGACGCAAATGATCGAGCGCATGAAAGAGCTAGTAAAAGTAGAAACTCTAGAGTTACGTCCGATTGAACCAAAACAAGTCGAAAAATGGGTACAAGATATCCTAGTTGGCCGAACAAAACGAAGATCCAGTTTTCCCTTCAATTCCGACGTTCCTGATAGTAACAAAGAACTAGCAAAATTAATTCACAAGAAAACGGGCGGAAATCCGTATTTTATACAATTGTACATGTCTGCGTTGTATAGAGATGGAGTTATTGTACCTGATGGAACACTGTGGAAGTGGTCACGACAGGAACTAGAAAGTACCATGATGAACTCCAATTTGGAGCAACTGTTAGAGCAACGAGTCGCTAGGTTACCATTAAAAACTCGAACAACGTTACAATGGGGTTCATGCATGGGAATCAATTTTGATTTACTCATGGTTACCCATGTCATGAACTTGCAACTAGAAGATGTCATCAAATCGTTACAATCAGCAATTGATTTGAGTATGATTACAATTGCCAAAGATGTGATACAATTTACACATGATCGCATACGAGAAGCATTCTACGTCAGTATTCCTGATAAAGCTCGTATGAAATTTCATCATAGTATCGGTATGATGCTTTTGACTCAAAGTTTGGACAATAAAGGTCGACTGTTAGCAATCGATCACATCAACAAGGGAAGAACTGTCATCGACGATAGCGTACAAGAAAGATTCGACATGGCAGAACGGAATCTTTGGGCATCCAAACAAAGTCAAGAAGCAGGTTCACATAGCGCGAGTTTGAAATATGCGTTAGCAGGAGTAGAGTGGATAAAGAATACAAAATCCAAAGAAGAACTATGGAACGATCACTTTGAGCTCATGTTTGCGTTACATTACGAGATTGCTGATAACTACTTGTTGCTAAGCGAATTTAAAGAATTTGAACCTGTTGCAAATGAGTTACTAGAACACGCAAAGACAAATTTGGAAATAGGAAAAGTACAACATATACGAATGATGTCTGCTTCGATGCAGAAAGATTTTACAAAAGCAGTAGAAATTGGAAGTTTTATGATTGGATTATACGGTCTAGAATTTCCTATTAACAATCCAGAACGCATTGGCGAGTTGAAAATCAAAGCTCACGAAGAATTTGAAACAATATTTCGTCAATTAGAACGATGCGATGACGGTCATCTTGACTTGAAAAAACTAGTCAAGAAATTAGATGAAGAAACTGTCATACTGTATGAATTTCTAGTGACGATATGTTTTGCAGGAATATTCGCAGATACAGAACTTGCTGCGTTGATGTGCGTTACTTCCTTGAACATTATGCTCACAAAAGGGATAAACGCAAAAGCAGCTACGATTGCTGCTCAATACGCGCAAACACTCATTCAAATGAAAAAGTATGATCTAGCGAAAGAACTTAGCATTATCGCACTAGAATGTGCAAATTTGTTCAAGGAATCTGTCGTCGATTGTGTAAGAGCGACACACTTTTACAATCTTCTTGTGAGACATTGGTTCCGACCAGTGAAAGAAGTATTAGCAAGTGCTCGTGATTTGTATCAACGTGGAATAAGTACAGGAGAAATGTTTATGAGTGCGTTCGCGTTGACAACAGAACCAATGGTACAGCTGTTCCATGGTTTCAATCTTACACAAACTCATCGAAGTGCAACATCAGTTTTCAATATTGCACAACATCACAAGATTGTTATCATTGAGGAGACAACATCTGTATTGGTATTGATATGTGATCTTTGGCAGAATCGATTTGTACAAGAACCTGATGTAGTGCTACAAGAAGCTATGAGCAAGTATAAAATTAACAGTATCAAGACTGTGATCTCAGCTGCGGTATCATGGCTGAGTTTTGTGTATGGAGAAGATTTTGATCCACAAAAAAGCACGCTATCCGCAATAGAGCACGTTAACAACGAGTTGACCAAGATAGAAACAAACTATGAGTTTGTCAAATATCGTAGTACGTTACTGTGCTGTATGTACAATCTTTTCTATACTACTCTGCAACTACTTCGTCTCTATCGAGCGTTGAATGGTGTACAAGGTGCAGAAGAGCTCCAAGAAAGTGTCAAAACGAAAATTTATGAAAAAGAGCAAGATCTGCAAGAATGGGCTAAATATTGTCCACAAAACTATTTGGATAATTTGTTACTCGTACGAGCAGAAATAGCAGCGTACATTACATGCGAAAAACTCAAAGCGATCGAGCTATACGAACAGTACGTTTTTTGTAATATTCTAATTATAGATCTATTGAACACGCAAAAGCAGAAGACAAGAAATCCGATGCTGCAGTGGCCATGGAGTTGGCAGGAAAATATCTTGCCAAACAAAACATGCAACGACTAAGTTCCATTAATCTACAAGATGCGTACGACACGTACAAAGAGTGGGGTGGCGTGCTCAAAACGGAACAAATGGAAAAGCAATACAAAACACTTAGAACCAGAACGGAAACGCATGGACCTGTACATGTACGAGAAAGTAGTTTCGATGTGAAACGAATCGTACAAGCAACGCAACTCATTTCTAGTGGAATCAATTTTGACGATTTGTTAACAAATATGACAAACGAGGTATGTACATTTACAAATCGACTAACGTATAGATCGTGAGAATTCTAGGAGCGACAAAGTGTTTAATCGTGATCGATAGCGTGATTCGAACAAAATTCACAAACGGTGAAGTAACGTTGTGTAATACACCAGTCAACGCGATTGATTTGTCAATGTATGCGTTAAATCGCGTAAAAACGACACTAGAACCAATTATCGTTGGTTCCGCTTACGAAAGTGATATCACGCTACTCACAAAAGATCCATATATTGCAGAAAACAAAATATTATCGTTGATATGCACTCCCATACAGTACAACAAGAATTTAAAAGCAATCATCTACGTAGAAAACAATGTCACGAAAGATAGTTTCACGGATCACCAAGTCGATATGTTAGATATTGTCGCCACACAAATGGGAATTTCCTTACAAAACATGCACGCGTTTGATGCGCAAATGATCATGGCCCAACAAAACATTGAACAAGAAGCAAGAACCAAACAAGAAATCATGTACGCGAAACAACAAGAAGATTTTGTAGATAGAATCTGCCACGAGATTCGGAACCCCATACAAGTATTTAAATTATCACGTATTAACCATGTAGGGTATACTAGGAAGTTGTGATGTGATTTTCCAAACATTAGAAGAACTCAAACAAGGCAGTACAATAGATATGATTGAATCGTTATATTCTTGCGTGGAAAGTATACAAACCTGCGGACGATACCAAAAAGTCATTACTGATGATGTTCTTACATTATCAAAACTTGATGTTGGAAGAATCACACTTGTGAAAAAATTAGTGTCACCGATGGCATTGTTACTACACGTGGAACAAATGTTTACTGGAGATGTCAAAAAGAAGAATATTTATTTAAAACATGATATACCGGAAGAATGGCGAAATATTGTCATTAATGCCGATAACGTCAGAATTTCACAAGTTTTGATTAATCTAGTATCGGTAAGTCATATTAATGTTTTTTAACAAGTAATAGAATGCAATCAAATTCACAACTAGAGGAGGTGTAACAATAGGTTACACCGTTAACGATTCTTCACTTGTTTTTACAGTATCTGACACTGGATTGGGAATCGAACCAACTGATCAAAAATACATTTTCGGACGTTTCCGACAAGCCAAACAAGCACAAACAAGTTACACGGGTAGTGGGTTAGGATTATCGATCTGTAAACGTCTCGCAGAACTCATGAATGGTGATCTCAGCGTCGCATCAAAAACGATTGAACAACCTGTTGGTAGTTGTTTCAAATTCCAATTCGAGTGTGAAATGGCAACTGATGAACAAACAAAACTTTTTTATGAACATCAAGATTTGCCAAAAGTACATACAAGAACAACACCGCTACATGTACTGGTTGTTGAAGATAATGATATCAATAGACGCGTCATGTTAAAAATGTTAACAAGTTTGAATTGTACATGTGAAGGTGCAATTAATGGTGCAGATGGACTTGTCAAGTACAAGAAAGAAAATTGGGATTTGATATTAATGGACGTTTCTATGCCTGTTATGAATGGATTGGAATGTACGAGAAGAATCCGAGAAGAAGAAAAAATAACGAAAAAGAAAGTGAGAATAGTTGGACTATCTGGAAATGCGAGACAGGAACATTATGAAGAAGCGATAAATAGTGGAATGGATGCGTATCTAGTGAAACCAGTACAAAAGAATGATATCGCGTTGGTAATCAAGGATGTAGAATAATGTACAAATCTCGTATTTTACTCCTTTTCACGCAATCCATTTTTCACTATTATTTGCTCTTCAGTCAGAATCCACAAGTTATTGTTTCGGTATTCGACGTCATTTGAGTGTATTTTTCGTTTAAAAAATGGGAGATATGAGCGTAAAAAAAGGAGCTTAACCTCAGGTGCCAGTAGCTTAAATATGAGTAAATAAAAATCAAAAACATACAGCAGTTATTAACTACTCTCCCTATTGGTTTACGACCTTCTCCGCCACCCCATGGTTTTGGTGGTCCTCCTCCACTACTTCCTCCACTAGAACGTCCGATAAATGGACTTCCACCCGTTGGTTTTTGCGCGTTTTGTGGGCCACCACTCGTAGGTAGCATTGTTTCGAAAAACGACTTCAAAAAATTAAAGACTACCCAAAAGTAGCTCGTGACTGTGTACACGATGCCTGTCTCCGATGCTCTATGCACCATCTTCACGTGTTTTTTTTAAAAATAGAATTTACAACGTGGCCATCGTAAAACAAGGTTTCACTTTCGCATCAGGATCAATAATATGGAGATCGAATAAAAATGCAGGTTTCAACTAAAAACGATATATTATTACACAAGAAAAACAAATACAGCCATAAACAAAGTCCATGTTCCTAACAAATGGGACGCTCCACTCAACTGCTTTGTTGTAGTAGGTGCAACAGTGCTTGGTACGTTTGTTGTTGTTGTTGTAGTTGGCGCTATTGTAGTCGGTGCTGTTGTCTGAGCAGTGGCCACAATAATTGTTGATGTAACACCTGAATCAATGTCAATTGCAACATTTTGTGTTTCGATTCCAAGAGATACTTTCAAAATTGACCCTCGAATTGCACGAATTGTAAATCCTTGATTGTAGATCTGAATCAAATTGGAAATCAAATCTTTCAAATTGACACTATACTGACCAGCAGCACTTACAGACACTGTTACTTTACCAACTTGATTTCCATAATCATCACTTACTATTACTGCAACAACCACTGCTGTTTGCACATACGTAACATTAAAAGTGACAATTGTTGCCAATACAACAGATTGTTGTGGAATTTCAGTTTTGTTAGTAAATGTAACAGGTAAAACCGCTGTTACATTTGTACTAGAATACAATACTAAAGAAGTGTTTTTTTGTGGTGTTGGTAACTTGGATTCATCACCAGTCACTTGTGTAGTAAGTTGACCAGAACCAGTGTACGTTTGAGGAGTGTTTGTAGGTCCTGGTGTCGCAGTAGTTGGTGATACAGTAAGTGTCGGTGGTATGGTTGTAGGTCCTGGTGTAGTGGTAGGCATAGGACCTGTAAAATTCATTACACGGAGTCTAATATTTGCATAAATGTACAACAAATCTCTCGTGTTGTCGTAGGCAATGTTATGTACGTTTTGGAACTCGGCGGATAATGCTGGTACATTATCAAGATATGAGAACGCACCTGTACCAGCTACTGTCGTTACAGTACCATTTTCTACCATGCGAATTCTATTATTATCTAAATTGTAAATTTGAAAAATGTAAATGGGGTACCTTGATCGGCAATGTATACTCTTTTTCGCAAACTATCAACTGCAACAATGTTTCCAGGATGTGTGTTTGTTTTAAATGTCGCATTTGTTGCTACTCCTCCATCACCAGAAAAATCCGATACACCAGTTCCTGTATTGTTAGAAATTGTAGAATACATACCTGCAAATGCGTTGATGATTCCAGATGTCATGTTCACAACTCGGTAACGGTTAATTGAGCCCACGTACATTAATTTGTTTGGTTTGTCGATTGTTAAACTGACGATACCGCCAAGTGTGGCAAGAGAAACTGGACCACCATCTCCCGTGACAGTGTTATTGCCTATAATTCCTCCATACACCCATGTATTTGCGGTATTGTTCACGTCTACCGCCATAATGTAATATCTTTCTCTATCGCCAATATATAGAGTATTTGTGTCTGTATCTATGGCTAAAGCGCATGGAAAAGTCCCACCACCAGTGTTGATCACTTCAGACTCCGTTAGCGTAGTTAAATCGAACTTCAACACTCTTTTCGAGTTGCCTGGATCATTGAAGAATAGTACATTTCGAACTTTATCGTAGGCCATAGCAGTGATACCTGCAGCAGTTGTTACGCTTGTGATGTATGCCGATGCATTGTTTGTCGCGATGTCCTAACGTCAGATGTAAATTAATAACTCTTACGACAACGAAAATGGTACCATACGCAGCAGTAAAAACTCTGTTCCTAGATTCGTCTATCGCCACTGCGCCTTGGTATCCCAAATTATTCATGTTGCAAGAGGCAGGGTTGCCGCTAAGACAACCTACACCTCCGGCGCCACCAGCAACAAAATTTACATAGTATGGCGTTAGGCAGAGTGAGAAACCAACAAGACTCGCAAAAAGAAGTGTGGTTGCTTTGCTAAACATGAGTGACAGGTGACTTGTTAACCCAAACCAGTAACTCCACGAAGAGTGATGGCTGATGCAAGAAGAAAACCGTTGCACTAAATTATTTTGATATTTACTCAACAACGTTAACTTGGAATAATTTGATTGTGTTTGCATCAAAGCATGGTGGAACTAAACTCTTCAAGTAGATTAATCCCCACAAATACGTTGTCAAAAAGATATCAATACGTGGATTGTTCTGGAATGTTCTAATAATGATGGTATGTGGAACTGGTAACAAACCAACCAATGTTGTTCTTCGTAGGTAATCTAGAACATCGTCCTCTGTTGCTAGTTCTTTAGCGCAGAGTTTTTCGACTTCTGGTGTTAAAATGTTTAACAATGCCTTGACAGTTGTGAGTGGTAGGAATGGTTTCCATGACTTGACCCACAAATCTTGTGGTAAAAACGAGTTTGGTTGTTCGTTCTTTTGTTTGTTTCTCTTTAGTATACCTTCTCTGATTTCTTCCAAGTTGTGTTCCTTTTCCAACTCTCTAAACACCTTTTTACGACGCAAAATGGCATATACCAAGTGAGTATTGCCTTCATATTGATATTGAATCAAATTGTTGAATACTTCTAACAACAAGTATACAAATTGGTGATTCTTCTCTGAACTGTACAAGAACCGAGGTGATGAGAATGCTTCGAACAAGTTCAATAGCTTGACACTTGCTACTAAACTCAAACTCTTTGTGTATGGTGATACGTTGGCAATAATTGTCAATAAACAGTCGTAGAGTGGACGAATGACACCCTTGTCGGCTACCATTACCTTGTGGAACAAAATGATCAACAAATCGGCATAGTTTCCAGTAAAGATGGGCAACTCTAGTGGTACTTTTAGCGTGTATGCCTTGTTCAATGCGACACCAAACTCACGATGTCCACTCAATAGTAACAATGTGAAAGCGGCCATTTGTACAACTGGGAATTTGCTTTGATCAGTACTGTGTGTTTGGATAATGAACAACATTGGGATCAATAGTTGTGCAATATCTTCATCTCGGCAAACATGAATGCGGAATGTTGCGTTTTCTCCTAATAACTTCCATAATAGTACTAGCAACTCTTCATAGAATGGAATTTGACGTTGTGAGTTTGGTAGGTACGTGTTGTTGGATTGAACAATGTTGTTCAAGTTCAATGTAATGCCTTGGTAAATTAGTTTGAAATCTTTCTCGTCGGCAAGGTTCTTGACATGATCAGCATATGCGTTCGTGCCTTGGTGTGGTTTGTGATGAAGTAGCAAACATGACATGTGTAGTGCCATTTCAATGTATTTCTCGGCATAGTTTGAGAACACTTGTGTGGTGTATGGCAACGAACCACGTGGGTCATAGCTCAAAACAATGTTCAATAGCGAGTACAATAGTGTCTTTGTGTTTGGCATTGATTGTGAAGTGGCAATGGTCAAGAATTTGTTCTCGATTCTGTTGCAATCGTCTGATGGCAAGTACAAAACACCACTGAAGGCAGCGATCAAACATTTGAGTGTTTCGTGACGGTTATCCAACTGTTCGTAGGATGGAGCATATTTTGGTGTCATATCTCCCAAACCCTTCTCCCACATGAAAGTAGTATCCAACTCATTGGTTACGATCTCCTTGTTTGGTGGTTGAATTTGTCCAAGTGGTACTGAAAAACCTGGAATGAACAAAACTCTCATGAATGTGGCGATCATCGCTCTTGCCAATGAAGTTTGTAATTTTTCATCTGCCAAGTGAGTGATTTGACGAAGTCCTTGTTTGTAGATATCAAATGTAACTTGTGATGCTGATGATGTACGTTCATGGTGAGCAACTGCTTCTTGAACTGGTTCGACCACTGGCTCTTTTTGTTCTGGTTTGACCTCCTCTACTGGTTTTGGTTCCTCGACTGGCTTTGTTTCTTCGACAACTGGTTTGACTTCTTCGACTGGTTTTGGCGCTTCCTCGACAACTTCTGGTTTGACTTCTACTGGTTTTGGAGTCTCTTCAACTGGTGCGACAACTTCGATCTCTTCTGGTTTAGTTTCTTGAACTGGTTGTGCTTGTTGATTCTTCTTGTTCTTTTTTGCTTTCTTACCCTTCTTTCCTTGTTGCTGTACTGGAGCCTCTTTTGGTTCCTCTTTGACTGCTTCTTGCTTTGGTATCGCTTCTTGTGTTTCTTCTTTCACTACGACTGGTTCCTCGACTGGTTTCGTTTCTTCGACAACTGGTTCTGGTTTGACTTCTACTGGTTTTGGTGTCTCTTCGACTGGTTTTGGCGCTTCCTCAACTGGTGCGACTTGTTGTTTAACCTCTTCCTTAACATCTTTGGCGATTGATCCTTTTGGTGTTTCTGGTTCTTTTTCGCCATCAATAATCAACGCTTCTTGTGTTTGTATTGGTTGTTGTTGTTGTTGTGCTGGTGCGGGTTGCGCGTGTTGTTCATGATCGTGATTGTGTTGTGCGTCGATTTGCTTTAGTTCATTTAACAAGTGTGGAGGTATAGCCGATGGTACCAAATTATCAAAGAACAGTAGATCAACGAAACGATCCTCATTATGTTCGAAAACGAATGGTAAGATTCTTGCTAATAAATGTAACGAGTTTTTCGCGCTGGTATACTCTGACATAAAGTTTGCTGGTTGTGAAAATAGGAACAACTGTTCAATACTCTACAAACGTTAACAGTGTGACAAATATAAATACCTTGTAGAGTACAGTCGCCAAATTCTCTGGATGTTTCCTCCTCAATTCACGAATATCGGTGGGCGAAATTAACGCATAAATATCGTCGACAGATAATGGTGAAATAAATAAAACACTCCAAAACTCGTGGTCATTCGCAGCGATAGTCTTCTCTCCAAGCTGGTTAATACGTGCTTTGCTTAAAAATTAAGAGATCCTATTCAATTCACGCTTACAACTGTAGTCTACTATCTCCTTGTCCCATGCTTTACTTCTCTATTGTCCCCGTGTGAGATCGGTTGAGTGCAGTAAGTTGACTTTGTGTTTTGGAATGCTCGAGTACACGAAACGATACAGAGCAACACAACGTACAAGACTTGCGTAAAAATTAGCATTTTTCAAACCATTGGCACCAATTTACTGACATATGCGCTACATTATGCGCATAATTAGAGTTCATTAGAATTAATTCCAAAAAGACGCTCGTGACTCGGAAGTTCGAACCACTGGCGCCTCTTTGGAATTGTTATTATATATGTTTTGTTTATATGAGTTGGACATTGAGTTTTTTGGAGCGGGATAAGCTCTAACCCGCAAGCAAGGCATGAAGAACAGAAGACAAGATAGTAACAGAACACGTATTCAAAGTCTAGTACAAATTCAGCCTTTGTATCCAGCGCAAAGCTTTTGTGCCATATTATGGGTTGTGCAAAGATCACTGGTTGATCAACCGACTGCAACGTTGAAACAGATTAATAACCAAGAGATTGGTGTTTCGCAATACGTAGATTGTTGAAACTATACATATTTATTACTTGGTGATTTGTAGACACTTTTGTACAATGTTATCAAGTGACAAGGCGTCAGTAGTTCCAGCTTGGAGCTCTACATTGATACCTGGGAGGTATTGCTTCAATCCTTTACGTGAAGCAGCGTATACGAATCTGCTCTTTACACTTGATGTATCAGTAGACCAAGCTACAAATACAGTCTTTTTACGTATGCCTTCATTAACGCCATCAGTAGGCATTTCAAACGATACGTTCAATAGTGCGTATCTGTTGTCGTCCTTTGGGAATTGAGCTAGGAACTCTTCGTGAGTTGCGTCGTGATTTCCCACTTTCTCGATTTGAATTGCGTTGTTTTGGATGCTAAAGATGACGTATCTTGGTTTGATCTCCTTGAGAGATTTGATTACTTGTAAGCAGTCGTTTGTTACAGTGATTCCAGTTGATGGCATTGCTATGCTTTTGTTGTGTTTGTTTTGGTAGTTTTAACTGCTCAATGCATCGTGAATTAAAAGAACGAAAACGCTTCAACTTGACTGACAAGTAGCTATTATTGCCTTGAACTTGACGAGCTACTCGATCCTTTTGATGGACAAGTACTAGTTCGATTTTGGAGTTCCACATCAGCAAACAAAGTCAACCATGCCAGTGCTGTAATGATCACAATAACTTATCACGCGTATTTCTCTAGTCATTGAAACAAACACTATTAAGGCTTGACATGTGCACTAATAATGTCAAGAATCAACAAAATGTACATGGTATGGTATGATTCGTACTACTACGGTCTATTTTATTTTGTTGCTATAGCCTTAATTGTCCTTTGTGAAGCCCACGTCCATACATTCGATAAACGAGAAAGCGAAAACCTAGAAAATGGAGATGTGGACGAACCAAATTTGAATTGTTGAAGTTTTTGGTACAACATGAACGAATCGACAAAGTCGTACAACTCTATTTCACTCGCCCGCTCCAATGAGAACGATAGTTCATTCAAAATTTGCTCCCTAGTACAGTCGTCTGGATTCAAACCCTTCTTTGTCAACATTTGAAATATGAATCCGTGCACGTAGGCCTTAGCCTCTACAAGATGCTCTCTAGTAGTCTCACGTTGCTCCATTGTTGTGAACTGACCCGTCAAAGGCTTCAGTACAAACGCAACTTGTCAGCTTCCTTATTCATTGCTGCAATCTAAATAGCCTACAAAATGCAGAATAAGGAAAGCCTTAGTAAAGCTTTTGAAATTGCGATTTATTTCAAGCAGTCTTGCCATACTCTACTCATCACCATCATCATCCACCACATGATCGTCTTCCTCCTCCTTGTTCTCATCTTCAAAATCGCTATCGTGTCCTGAATCGTACCCATCTTGAGTTTCCAAAAACTCCAATGCCAATTTGTAAATCGTACTGGAAACTTTATCCAAAATATCGTGACTCATAATTGCATTATCTGTTGCACATGGATTGTGTGATAAATCGATTCTTCTCAAATTGCAAGTATCAACATTTAACTCCTTGTTAATCTTTTCCAGCAACGCTACACCATCGTACGAAACATGATTCGATGCAATATTCAATTTTTCAAGAGGATGTTCTTTTTTCTTTTTCAACACTTCTTCAAACAACGTGCTGGTAAATTTGTCCGTAATTTCGTTATCTGCCAAATCAAGTTCCGTGAGAGAAATTCCACTCGCGTCTAGTTTTTTAATCTTGTTACTATTGGCGTGCAAAACACGTAATGTTGTCGATCGTAGTAACAAATTCACTCCTGTTTCGATTTCATCTCTATTGGATTTTCCACTGGTTACGTTATTCAAAATAACAGTTTCCATATTGACGAGTTTTTCCACTTGATACAAGTTGATATTTCCAGAAAAATCAACGTGACGTAGATTTGCATTGGTAACAAGTTTTTCAACTGTTTCATCGGACAAGTCATTATGCGCCAAATTAAGATACGTAATAGAACCTGGAATCTTGCTCGCCCACGTTTTCACTTTTGCGTCTTTTAAATCACATTGCGAAAGATCTAATCGACTTGCATTCGTTACCAAACTTTCCAAATTCTTCCCAGTGATTTTTTTACATCCACTCAAGTTGATCGTTTGTAAATGCGTCAAGTCTAGTTTTCCAAACACTTTTCCAACAATGCTATCATTGTATGATAAATCCAAAGTTTTGATTTGACACTGGTTTGTGAGCATAGGTTCGATATCTGCATCCTTGAGTTTGCATTTTGATAATGTCAAGTGGTCTAGTCCAAGTGTCCATTTTGCTAATTGTTTATCTGCAAATCCCTTCTCCCACGTTGGTTCCGTAATTCGTACTGTTTTTAAATGTTTCAATTTTGCCAACTGTTCGACGTGCGCATTTCCGATTATTGGTTTTGTCAAATCTATTTCGACTAGTGATTCTACGCGTAACAGTTCTAAAAAGTCATACGCTGTTGATGAACCCAATTTGACTATTTGTAGTTTTGGACATTGCAACGATAGTACTTGTGCCCATTGTGACGGTGCGACTTTCTTTTTCTTTTTTGGTGGTTCGAGATCTGCTTGTGGTGCCAATGGTGGAGAATATTTTATCACTTTCAAGTTTGGAATATTGGTTTGAATTCCTCCCTCGTCAATTGCTGTTGCAATATCACAACTAGGTCCTGCGTTCTCAATGTTCAAGTACGTTAAGTGATTAAACGGTCTTGAGAACAATGCTGCTAATCCTGCTGATGTAACCAATGTATTTTGCAAGTTCAAGTGTCGTAACTGTTCTGAACCTTGTGCCAAACAGGTCAATAATAAATTATCAGAAAATTGTTCATTGTCTTGGAGATCGACAGAGATAGAACCTTTGAACGGATTGATTGACTGTTTGAATTGTACAATTGCCCAATAATGTTTGTACGAGCGTGTAACGTCTAAACAAACGAATAACTTTCTTACTACACGTACTGGTTCGTTTTTAAAGTATCCAAATAGATTCCTCAAGAATACTAAATCTGAACCACCATTTGTGCGAGCCTGAAGGTACGTGAGCGCGTTTACAGGAAACTCGTAGTACGAGAGGATGTGCAAAATGCATGTTGGGTCCAGAACAGCGAAACTGGCCATACTTTTCGTAACTTTGTAAATAAAAATTTAAATTAAAAAATAATACATATTTAATTTAGAAGAAAGAGTTTGGATTACTTGGCTTTTTCTTATCTGTTGAGTCGTTCTTGGGTTGACGCTTCTTCTTCATGTAAACTGGCTCTGGTTGGTAAACTGTTCTCGATTGGAAGTGTGGCGGTGGCATATTGTATGATGGCATTACGTGCACATCATCCCGTTGTTCGATAGCGCTAGCCAACCACTCTAGACCTTCTTCAATACCTTCACCAGTGAGCGCATTGCATGGTTGAACAGTCCAGTTAGAAAAGACTGGGTTTCCGGTTAGTCCTAGTTCTGTACTTATTTGTCTGATAGACTTGTTGTTCAGGTCATTCTTATTGGCGAAGAACAACATAGGAACATTAGGTCCAAACACGTTGGACTCAATTTGGTTGCTTAGTGACTCCGCAATGCTTGGCATGTTATCGTTTTGGGTATCGATTACGTAGATAGCAGCATCAACGTTGTATATCGGTAGACGTGGAAGTTCTTGTTGCATGGGCATGCGAGAGATTGGCATACGAGAAACGGGCATACGAGTAAAGGCCATGTGGTTTGGTTGTGCTATGGTTCTCATTCCATGTGTATGAGGCAGCCTGGGCATCTTCTTTGGTGTAAGTAGTTGCTCGTCCATTGTTAATGGTTGGAAAGATTTAAAGTTCTTGCCGTAAGAACTCTTTTCGATTTGTGAAATGACAGAGTTCTTGCCAGAGTTATTGTGTCCTACTACGACTACATCCCAACCCGAGGCGTTTTGTGTATGTACTGCTGATTCTTGCTTTAGTGCTTGACCCATGTTAGTTGTACTGTTGTGTGTTTTTCTTTGAAAGATGCCAGAACTTTTGTCTTTTAGAACTTCAAGATGTCAGTCAACCGTAGCAAGAACTATCTGTAACTCCTTTTGGACACGTCATCTTTTCTCTTTTTTGGATTTTGTAACGGTTTGTTAAATTATACTTGGTTCACCAAATGGCAGACCAAAACGACCCACAAATACTGCATGACATTGTAGTAACTGGTATCACAGGTGCTGCTGCGACCAGCGAAACTGCGCTCGAAGCGTTAAATTTGATTCTGACGAAAGCGGATTTATTAGCACAAGCAGAACTACCAACAAGAGATTTACTGCTTGTTGCTCTTTCAAATTTTAGAGATGACGAAAAAGTTCTCACTACCAGTTTAAATATTTTACACGCTATTTTATCGGGACCACAAATCGACGCAGAAGATATAAGCTCTGTTATTGATATACTTTTCCGCACAATGGCAAATAATCTCACTTCTGCAGACATTGTGGCACGTGTGTTTGCCGTGTTCTGTGTTATAATGGTCAAATTGGACTTACACGCACAGTTGTATTCAAATTTAACAAAGGCCATACCTGTTATTGTTCAACAAAACGGAGACAGCGAAGAAACAATTAATGCCGTGGTACGTACAACTCTTTTATTCGTTTAACAGTCAATAGGGATACTTTTTGTACTTGGTATTTAAATTCATCCAAGGTATCAGCGACTTTGAAAATGATGGAATTTTAGACGCCATTTTCGAACATTGTAGAGAACACAGTAACTCTTCTTTGATCATGGTTCTAGTAGGATACATGGTTGTGTATGATTATGGAAGTTTGGCCAATCTGGCAGACGATGCGTTACCTTTAGTGAAAAAATATGCTTTCAGTCACTTTGACAGTTGGTTCGGTGTTAGAGCATTAAATTTCCTACTTCAAGGTCAAATACCTGCCGAAGTGATTGAAAACGAAGGTCCATCCAAATTGTTACGAAATATTAGAAATCCAGGACCAGAAGAAAGTGACCAAAAATTATTACGTGAGTCATGTCGCTTCTTTACCATTTTGAACGAACAAGGAATCACTGAGTACAAGCAAGAGGCAATTAACGCAGCAAAGCAGTCGTTATTCAACGGTGCTGTAGTTTCCGAGGATGATCCTGATCTAAAGTGGTATTTTGTCATGATACCTCGGTTAATCAAGCTTCTAGAGTCGCTACAAGTTGATTTGGATCAACAAGAGTTCCAACAATTCTTACACGGAAGTGATAATAATGGTTTATTGGAATCGTTGACTGGATCAACCATGTTTGACGGTGATTTTGGTGCGGCTATTGATACTTTACTGTTTTTGGCACGAAACAATGTCACCAAAGATCTTATCAAGCAAGAAGGTTCTGTTCTTACCTTTGTGAACGATCATGTCTCATTATTCCCACAGTTTGAGCATAAAACAATTGCTCTACAGAGTATGTTACAGTAAAATATTATTTATCACATCTCGAGTGATTCGTTGGCAATTTGCTGATGCTTGGCCCAAATGAAACCCAAAATCAAAGTTTTGGCCTCTTGACAGACATGTCTACCGGTCAAACCTTGTCAAACAAACAATGCAGGGCCATGAGAGTGCACCACTAGGCGTAACAAGACGCGTGTTAAACGCAGTAAAATCTGGAGCAGATAGGTCTACAAATAACATTTACGACTTTCTGACTCCAAATGCGCTTCAGCGTCGAATTGCATTGTTCTCAACAGTGTTGAGTTTGAAGAATGATATTGCAGTGGCATTCAAGCGTGGTGTGGTATACTTCATGAACGACCAACTAGAAGAAGCACTTGTTGACTTGCAAAATAGCATCAAATGGTCAACAGACAAGTACGAATTCGTTGACCATACTTCTTATTACTATCTGGGTATGGTCCACAATCGATTAGCAAATTATAGTGCAGCCATAGATGCCTACACGGAGGCTGTAAATGGTTTTGTAGAAAAAGATGTTCACAAACGACGACTAGAACGCGTAAAAGACAAACTACGAAAGAAGAAACGAGAACTTTCACGTAACGCGCATCATATATCAGAATCTATCATCACAAAACTATCAATACACGACTCGTTACATGTAATAGAAAAACAAAAAGAAAGAGAAAAAATCGAAGACGAGTTAGATGCCATTTTTGCGACACCAATAGGCAAGAGTGATATTCTAAATAACAGAGGACTCGCGTTACTCAACGTCGGAAGTTTCGAAGAAGCAATCAACGACCTCAAAGCAGCAGGAGAGTCACAACATCACTATATCTACAATCTCGGACTAGCATACTATTATGGCGGAAACACCTCACAAGCAAAAGAATGTTTCTCAAAAGCGATACAAATGGCCAATATGGTTCCTGTTATTTACCGCATAAATGCGGCATGTAATTATGATCGTCTAGGAAGAGAAAAAGAAGCAAGAGAATCTAGAGAGTTAGTTTTACAAATTGAGCCAGAACGAAATGTCTACCCGTTCCATTTCAAATTGTTACCTGACTCTGTCTTTGTTCATGTTTTGTCATTTGTTGATTATAGATCTCTTGTGAATGTTGCTTTATCGTGTAGAACTCTACACAAATTTGTTTACAGTCCAGAACTTTGGAGCTCGATACGTCTATTTGGTTGGTACAAGAGTAATTTGTTCCAAAAGATTTATGAACGAGGAAACGGATTCGTGAAAGAGATAAATGCCAAGTATGTTGATTTGCAAGTGATACAAGAGATGACTGACAAGATCCAAGGACAGAGGATCACTTCATTATGTTATTACTATATTGCTGAAACGTGGCCAAAAGAAGTTTTCCAAAAGTTTTTGGATAACAATGATGTAGCCAAACTGGAGCGTCTAGAAATTGTTATTTCGCTTATACCAGAGTTACCTATCCTTGATGATCAGTATTTATCGCATCTTGTGAGTCTAACGTTGATCGACATTCCGTCGTTGACGTATGATAGGTTCAAGGAAATTCTATGGAAGTGTAAGAAAACGTTGCAGCATTTGTTTGTTGCAAAGATGTCATTCATGCTCGATAATAATGAGATCTCGTACATTGCGAGCTTGTGTCCCAATTTGAAAGTAATTGTGACATCGAATCCGGTAATGGAACTCATGGACAAGATCGACCGAGTGAAAGTGGTATCGATTGATACAACAGATGTTGTAGTGAATCCTCAGCATGGAAAGATATTATTTATTAGAGAATAGAGTCTACTAAGTCCACTTGAGTGGAAGTAACCAGAAGGGCTCGTTTGACGCCTGCATTGAAGGGAGGTTGTTGAGTACTGATTGTAAAGATGGTAGTTGCTCTTTCTTTGGAGTGCAATCTTCTGTAATGTCCGTGGCCATATAATCCTGAGGAGAGGCATAATCGGGAGTACAATTATTTTCCTCATTGGAAGCCCATTGAGTAGATATTAGTCCCTCGACCACGTTAAGACGAAGAAAACGCAGCAGAAACCTTTCTAGCTCACCCATTTCGTAATCGCTAATAGATCTTTGGCTGTGTGGTACGACGAAATGTGGCTTATGATGAATTGGTTCATAAGAATGCCCGGCAAAAAAGTTGGCACCACCGGTTATTACATGCATATTATGACCCTCAGCTTTCCCACAGATTCTACACAGGTGCTTCGAGCATTTCCTGCCATGTTTTCTTTCGAAACTGTTGCAAGTGCCACAATAAACCCATGGCTCCTTCTTGCAGAAAAAGCAGTTATGGCGCTGCACTCTTGACTTTGAACCTGTCTTTGATGTTTTCAGGACTGAGGAAACAACAACTGGAGTAACACGCCCTGTTCGATCAATGGTATAAGGGCAAACAGGATTCTTGCAACAGTGGAAAGAGTTGAAAGAAAATCTTACACTCTTACTGGAGTATGCATCATCGAAAGGTGTTACATTCATTATTACTCGTTGCATTGTTTTCACTCTGATTTCTCATTGTGGGCAATTTATGCTACGGAGTAAGTTTCGAAGGATTCTATTTTTAACGCTGACGTGGCACTTCTTATCTATGCGTTCAACAAGCAAGCTTGATTCCTATACGAAGGATAAAGGGATGAGCTAACGAATATAAATAAAATTTTAGTAATCTACTATCAGCCTAGCAATAGGGTACACAAACTCTACTACTAGATACAATCCAATTCCTCACCGTTGGGTTCGTAGTACCAACAGGTATTGGAACATTCAACTCTGTCATGGTAGGATAACCTACACACTCCAACGTCATATTATACAACACTCCAGGGTACAACAACTTGTAATAGAAACCTTGATCACGAACTGGAATGGGTAATTGGAAACTATACAATCCATCAACATTCAACTCTTTCGAATCGCTTGCAAAGGTCATGTTACAAGGAACTTGTACCGCTTTACCACTTGGATATTCAATAATACTTCCCGCTATTGCAGAATACACAATCTCCATGTACGCATACAACGATTGCTCATTCTCTTGCCAAAAATTAATCAACTGTACAGCAGGTGGATTCTTGATCGTACTTACTTCTACAGTAATTTCTGGACATTTGTTTACAACGTAATTGTAATCTTGCATTCCACCATACAATGTATACCATCCAGCTCCATTTGTAATCCCACCTGGAAATCCACTCGATCTCATCGTTTTATGATTATTTGCATAAATTTTCGAAACCCATTTAAAAAACGCATCATCAGGACTTTTACTTTCGATATTGGCGGTAATTCTTCCACTTGGTAATCCATCCCATGGATAATTGGCGACAACGGCTCCACCATGGAGACATGCGGATAATACAAAACTATGATTTCCTAACCAATTCATCATGTTTGTTGTTTCTACTTGTCTTGGCATGGTATTCCTTACAAAGTGATCTGGAAAATTGCGATTCAAGTCGAAACGATTTTTGTTTTCGCGTGTGACTGCTTCGTAGCCATCTGGATTCATGGATGGGATAATGTACAGATCTATGGAATCTAATAATTTTTTGATACGTGGATTGGTCGCGTTGTATTGTTCTAAGAGGGTTTCTACCAACTTGATTAGTATTTCTCTTCCTACTGTTTCGTCACCGTGAATATTCCCAATGTACTTGAATTTTGGTTTAGGAAGGGGAATATTCATATCCATATTTTGTGGAACTGGTGCGCGTGATTTGGTGTTTATGCGGATGCCATATTGTTCTCTACCTTGGTTGCTTTTTCCAATCGAAAATAATGACGTCATATCTGGGTACTGGTTGTTCATCTTGGTTAAAAAATCGTATAGTTGTGTATAGTTGTGGTACGACATTACTGGTGTTCCTCCTTGGTTCATGTATCGCAAATAATCTGGTGACGTTTTGTACGTTTCTTCTATGTGATAAATATTTTGTCCTGTTGTGTCTAAAAGGTACTGGATTTCATCTATGGAGCGTTGGTCACGTACTACAATTCCAGTTTGTGATTTTTCGATTGCAATATCGTCGATTCTCGAATCAATGGCTTCACGAATGCGTCGTAGCGTTGCATCTTGTATATTTCTTTTTCCAAACGATTCATTCGGTACTAGTCGTATCGTGAAATTGGAAAAATCGTGTGGACGATTCGTCAATGCATGCACAGAGACAAACAATGCACAAACTAGTGCTAGAGACAACCGTTGTGTTGGAATTTTGAACAAACTTTTCCACTTTTTTACAAGACTCACACATGAACACTGCTCAACAACAAGTGAACGAGAGGTATGAGAATAACAGTTAAATAACGAATTGTTCAGTCTACAAGTTCAACGAACACTTCTAGCTCTCACAAACAAGTGCTTTAAAAACTGTATCAATTACCCTGCTAAAGATAAAATGGATCCACGTACGTTCACACGAGCTAGTTAACTGTTTTAGGCGATAAAACGTGTTACGAGAATTGCATAGAAAATTATTATGATTCGTTTATTTTAGTACAACACTATTTATCAGTCAAAAAGTAAATAAGAACGTTTGGATCATTTGTTTTTCGAGTACAATACGATACTATAGTTAATATCTTCTGCATATGTGATTGAACATTTCAAACTCGTTTCGCTTTTAATTGTAGAGGAAGATACTCTCACCACCTGTGTTATTAATAGTACTCAATTAACGTTCCTAATCGGGTTACCTGCGATGAAATCTATGCACATAGAACACAAGTAGTTTCGTGCAACGCTTGACCAATATCCAACTTGCCAGTTTTATTCAACTTAGTTGGTGCTAGCTTGTTTTTTTGCGCGTTTGGTTTCTTCGTTCTTGTAAAACGATGACAGGTGTCAAACTTGTGATTGTTCTTGCGTTCATCCTAGTTTCGTATATTCGTACAGAGGGAACACTAGCGGAGTGTAAATGGTATACATGGTGCCCAACTACAAAATGTGGTGGTTCCGATGGAGCGAGTTTGTGTAATGGAAATACAGTACCATGCTCTATTAAGACACAAAATAGAGTACGCGTTGTAGTGGAGGTAAACCCAGGAGTAGACGCATCTATTCAACCTCCCTCATTCTCAGCATTTTGTGTAACAGTCGACAAAGTAACACAACTAGTTCTCAATGCATGTATGTTTATATATCTCTAAAACTCACACGTAGCCGCGCCAATTTTAAAGACTTCAAAAGATTCATTTATTCGTCTCCACGTTGGATATAACAAACTTTATGTCACTTCGGAAAAACAAAGATTTTTGAGCAGCAACAACGACTCGTACGTTTCTTTCTTCACGTCAACGTTCAAGATGGACTATGGAAAATTCCTAAACTTTAATAACAACACTGCAAATGCAAACACAACTGCTATCTACTTTGACAACACTTGTGACGCAGCAAACACCAACTGTATTATGGATTTGAGTCAACCGTGTGTAAATGGAAAACATTGTGGAAGCAAGATCACTGATACTGATGCCGGTTCAGATGTCAGTGTTTATGTGGCATTTGATGGAACAGACTCTGACTTTAGACCTTTGAGAAGTAGTGGTTTGTTACCAGCAAGACTACGAGCATTTAGTTGGTGGAGTTACTACAGTACAGTTGCCAATGCTATTGTACCCCAAGCGTAATACATATCATTGTTTTTTATCACGTGCTTCTGTTGTGCTTCTATGAAATACCTGTTCGGAGTTCTACCGCGGTATTCCGGTATTGGAGTATGATGACCGATCTTTCCAGTGCATACAAGTAGGTGCAGTTTTCAACTCTAGAGGGTCGTTTATTTCGTTTGAACATAGTGTGTATTTAGTTTTTTACATTTTTTGTGAATGCCATGTTTAGCACTTCTACTGTGTCAGCATCAAGCTCCGTTGTGCTCTCTGGTTCTCGTGAATTTAGAACATAGAAAATAAATTGTTTTCTCTCCTGTCATATGTTAGAGGTCAAAATGAAATAGGTCATACCTTAACTGTCAAGCTCTGGTAGGGCCACCGTCTGTTATTCTCTTCTCTTTTCTTGGCCAACTCATAATATCGTCGTTTTAGACTACTTAGAGAGACGCCTAATAATAATGCCGCCACTGGTTGTGCTGCGTTATAAAAACGGGCTATCTCTTTCTCTGTTAAATCAACTTTCCTTGCATCTTTAGTCCTCGACCATGGAGAAAGAGGTCTTGGTGCTGGTTTTGATATTTTGTTTTCTGATTTTATAGGTTTCAAGCACCACAGTGGTGTTGTGGGCATTCTGTCGCCGTGTACCGATATCTTTCCAGTACTGATAGGAGTGTGGACGATTCCCCAGTCTTGTGTGTAGTGCATCTGTTCGTTTTTTCTTTTAGTTCTGTGCGGTGGTAGAAGCAAAAACTATGGCAAGGCCCGCAAGAAGTCTTTTTAAATAAAGATCAGAGTTACTTTTCGAAGAGAAATGAAACGGTTTTTTCGGTTGGAAGTAGACTAATCACAACCAAACAGAACAAAGAAATCTGTAAAGTTGACAGTTGACAAAACACGATATTAGATTTTGGAACGATTGTGCGTGCGGGACTGGAAGAATCGTTTCAAGATTTACGCGCACGTCATCTTTACACCATTTAGACTATGGAAATTAGGATTATAACTTAAAGCGCAAACGAAAACAGTTAAAATCAACGCAAGTTTTACCGCAAAGTGCCACGTACTGCAGCTATGGTGCCATCTATTAGTCCATACCTAACATTTTGCGCTTTATGCTCCTTGTAGACATAGAGTGCACCAACAGAGGCAGCTACAACAATAGAAGTGGCAACTACAACCCGTAGAAGGGAACTTCTTTGCTTGCCAACATGAGGGATGTACGCTGTACCATTCTCTATAGCGGTAACCATGTAGTCAGCGATAAAGTCAGCACCGTTCTGCTCAGCTCGTACTTTCTCTCCCAATTCTCTTGCTTTGCGTACTGGCTCGTCTTGTATTGCAAATGTGAGTCCATTGACCAAAGTTTCTTCTGTAAGTTTTGGAAATGGAACGATAGTGGTAGGGGAAACACCTCTAGATGCAGCTAGCGAAGCCCACCATGTTTGATCTGCGATTACTGGGAAAACAACCATGGGTTTTCCAGCTAGAACAGCACTACCAGTTGTACCAGCACCACCGTGATGAACAATCGCTTTACACTTGGGAAATAACCAATCATGTGGTGCTTCCTTGATTAAGCAAATATGATCAGGAATTTCGCTATCTTCTACGTCGCTCCAACCTGCGCAAATGACACCTCTGAGACCTAATGTCTTTAGCGCTACATTGTTAGTATCAACTGATTGGTATCTTACCATTAGACGCAATCTTTATTGTGGTATGAGCGTTGAGTATTGGCATACTTCCAAAACCAAGATAGATTGGTTCGTCGCCACTGGCAAGGAACGTTGTTAACGCTTGCGTTGGTTCAAACTCTGGTACGTCTTCTCTTGTAAGTTGTGGATATCCTGTAATCATAATGTTTGTTCCCCACGTTGGACACGCTGGTAGAAATTCTTTACTCCACAAGTAGAACGTCGGAAAAGGTTCGATTAAATTTTCATTCTTGGTCATTGAATTTAATCCAAGTTTATCAACGCGTAGTTTGTTTAGTGTACCTTTTCCCATGAAAAACATTAGCTTGCCAAGTACACTGTGAACAAGTCGATTAATGATTTTCCAATTAGAGCGGTATGAGGAGAAAAAGATTGGTAGGTATGAATCTGATTCATGCATTGGGGCAGCAAGTGCTTGAAAGAATGGTAGTTTGAATTTTTCTGCGATTGCCCCACACTTGCTAGTTAGATAATAACAATTGATGAACCTACTTGGTTGAGAACAACGGTACTACACAGGAGCGCTTTCACATCAGACTTTGAGCATGCTTCTATCATGATATCATCGTTTCGAGGTTGGAACGGCAAGAGCTTCTGAACTATCTTCATTATTCCCATCATATCACCTCGTGCAAGCGCTTCTTGTCCCTCTTTCGACTGTAGAGCTTCTACCATTGATCCAACAAATGGCGTAAATTCTTCATCTGTGAATCCATACGATTTTAAAAAAGTTCTAAACGATTCATAGGCGATGAAATTGACGCCGTAACCGTATCGCTTTAGTCGCATAGCGATTGGAATAAATGGTTGTACATCACCTCGCGAACCAGAGCATACTATCACTATTGTGCCTTTGTTTTCAGTCATGTTGTTTGCGTCACATTATTGAGTTGATTACCCATTTCAGCAAAAATAGCCGCTCAACATGAAAACACGCCACAGATTTTGAAAGAAAACGCGGTCAATATGAAACCAAGGACGAAAGTTCATAGCAAAACTTCAACATCTCAGATCAATGACTAATGAATGGAAATGTGATCACAATTTAACAGTGCTTATGTAACTCGTGATTTCTTTGATAAATCTACTACTCTAGCAATACTCAGCGCGATTAATATCAAAATGCATAGTACAAATACACAAATTGTAGAAAAGATTGGAACAGCAAAAGCAATGGACCACTTATTGTCAACATCCCTAGCACCCTCTATTTTATATTCCTGCACAAGCCACACACCAAACTAAAATCGCACCAGCTATAATCAAACCAGATATGAACAGCAAAGAAACTAGTAGCTTTCCTAGCGGAAATTCGTCGCTATCTACACTAATGATTCCAAATATGCTTACCAAGAGACAGAATACTCCAAATGACCCTTGTAGAATATATCCAAAGAGCTGCGATGGCAATCCATACACCTGCCACATTGCATCGAAAAGTGTAAATGCAATCGCCACAATCGAAAAACAAAGCATGAATATCGCCATGATCCGCAACGCTAACACAGAGTTCTTTTCTGTTTTAATCTTACTCCTATCGTCTTCTATCAGCACATAGTGCATGCTCAAATTACAGTAAACTTACAACCACCACGCTATTTTTAAAATTTGTTGATTTGACCAGGGCAGCAGAATGAGTGAAAAGCGATTTATCACGTACAACGATATACATAAACTTTGTGCCGATACTGCACACAGAATCATTGATGCAGGTTTCAAACCAGACGTGATTGTGGCAATTGGTAATATTTGATTTTAAAAATATTAACATACGAAGGTGGAGGAGGGTACATACCAGCTCGTATTTTGAGAACGTTTTTAAAAGCACCTATAAAATCTGTATCACTAGAATTGTACAACGATGAAACGGATAAACCTGGCGATACAGTAATCGTAAAACAATGGCTATCTCGTGAAGACGTTGCGGGAAAGAACATTCTCGTTGTTGACGAAGTAGATGACACAAGACAAACACTATATACTTGTGTTCAAAAATTAAGAGAATATTCCCCAAAAGAAATCGGTACATACGTAGTTTTTAACAAGACAACTAACAAGGTCGTTGGACAACATTGGGATGACGAATCTGCAACAAAAACAGATGTAAATGTGGAGCATTACTGGCCTGCTCAGAACGTACCTGGAACATGGCTTGTTTTCCCATGGGAAGCAGTTGATATTGACGAACACGATAAAAATTCTAACTGAGACTTTATTCAGCTATTTTCTAGTTGACCTCTTAGCTTCTGTAAACTTATGAGTCATCAGCCCATCTATAGGAAGACTTCAAGTGGGAATCCACCTTCCATGTATCCACAGGCTGGTACTTCTCAGTACGAAGCTAATCCACCGTACTTGGTGAATCACTATCAGTACCCGCCTCACTACCCTCAGAACTCACCATACTCTCCTCAGATGTCACCTCCTACGAGCAGCTACAACAGTTTTGCTGTGCAACCAAACGTGAACAACCAACACAACTCTTCTCACGTTACCGTTACGCATAACACAGCTCATGAGCCATATAATACTACTCTACCGGTGCTTTCTCCAGCTACAATTACAGTGGACTACGAGCGAGAAAAGAAGGAAGAAAACACTGCGATAATATTACTGATTGCTGGATTTTTCTTTCCAATCTTCTGGCTAATTTGCTTCATTATTACCAGGAAGAATATATCTGAAAAGTCGAAAAGATATGGATTTATAGCAATTGGATTGTTTATAACTTCAGTATTTATCATAATTATAACATTTGTCGCTGCAGTCGTTGCATCAGCAGTATCACGAGCTGTTTGAAGATATTACAATAAAAAGAGCCCGTAAAACCACGCAAAACGCCGCGTTCAAACATTTCAGAGTATGCAGTTGTTTCATATCGTGACTCTTCTCCTCATTATTATGCAAACTTTTACGAAACAACCTGCAATTTTCATCTCACATGGTGCTCCATGGGACGTACAAAACAAAGACCATGTAACTCACAAATTTCTAAGACAGCTCGGAAACAACCTCGTCAAACCTAGCGCTATAATAATAATATCTGGTCATGATGAATCAGAAGGGAGTCACTTTATCGTTTCGTCAAATCCATATCCTCACATTGTCCATGATTATCATCCTCCATTCAGTTTTGAATACAACACAATAGGTGACCCAAAACTTGCAGAGACTGTACAAAAACTACTAAATGCATCTGGACTTGAATGTAGAGCAGATGTTCATAGAGGTATGGACCACGGTGCATGGACAATACTGTCGTCTATGTTTCCTGCTGGTGATATACCAGTTGTCACGCTTTCTATGGCGAGTGACTATGATGCAGAAAAACATATTCAAATGGGATCCGCACTACAACCAATACGAAATGAAAACATACTCATAATAGGTAGCGGGCAGACTACACATAATCTATATTATCTAATGCAGACTTATCGCTCCTCTGTATCATCAATCCCTGAATGGAGTTCAGGATTTGCTAACTGGCTTTCAGGTTTAGCTATCTCCCCAAGTCAGCAGAGAAACAAAGAACTAGCTCAATGGGAACAACACCCTTTCGCACGTATGGCTCACCCAACACCTGACCACTTTGTTCCGTTCCTGGTAGTCGCTGGTGCATCTATAGGTAATGCAACTGTGAAAAATGAAGTGTACACGTATGCAATGGCAGCCCACTGTTACATATTCAATTAAAGATAACAGGTGTTCCAGTTCCATGAGTTCACTAATGACCGTTTTAGAGTCTTATCTTTAAAATTGTCTATTTTTCGACATAATTGTAGTTTTTTCAGTTTTGTAAAGGTGATCTCAATTCCGGTATTTTTAGTTGATCACCACAAAACGTTCGCGTAGAGACACGTCTCATATGATCACATCATCACCGCCATCATTATCAGATCAAATTAAAAGCTTGACGCATAAACAAGCACCAGTTTTGTCACCAGAAGAAGCACTAGAAAAACCATCGTACTCGAAAACGAACGAATTAGCAGATATTGCAGAAGAAATAGCAGGAGTGAAAGTGTACGAACAAAAGAAATCTACTTTTGATACGGGCTTCAAACTAGTGCCTAATAACCCTCAACATGAAAGCCAGGTGTTGGCCGCCATACGATATTTATCGCGGCCGAGAACTAAAAAACATCCTGTACATCGTTTTTTAGCGGAAACAGACCCAACAGCAAATACACAAACTATTCCTAGTATTCCACAAGTGAAAGATGTATTGGCACCTTCACTCGCAAAAATACAAAAGACTGCGAGTCCCGTGAAATACGTAGCACCTCCAACACCTAATGTTACACCAGTACAACCACCAACATTAATTCGTCGTAGTGAAAAGAAAAAAAAGCCAAAACAAACAATCAAACAAAACACAGGAACAGAAATCAAATGTGGAAACTGTATGGAATCGGATTCTCCATTGTGGCGCTCAGGCCCAAATGGTATAAAGTTGTGTAACAAATGGTAAGTGAAGTTTTTCAGTTTTTTAATGGTCACCAGCGGGTTATATTGGAAACGATATTACAAGATGAGACCCACTCGATTGGGTACAACAGATATTAGTGCTGATTTGATGGCTGCTATCGGAGCCACAGAGTCTAGCTCAGAAGAGGAAGTAGAGCCTGTATCGCTATGAAGCACGTGTAGTGCTTTCATAAACAATTTTAAACTGCGGTAAACAACGCTATCTTACTACGAATAAACAAATACGTTATACGGTTTTTTAAGAACTACTCAAAATGAAAGCAATCTTCGTTGTGGCTGTGCTGATAGGAGTTTGCTGTGCGTCTCTTAGCTTGACAGAGTTACTTTCTAGAGTAGCTGCAAAGATCGAGCAACGACAAAACGAACGATTGCTAGCGTTGTTAGACAAACTAGAGCTAGCAGATAGCTCGGCTGAAGATTTCACTGTTACTGCTGAGCAATTAATGGCTATCATGCCTCATCTTAACTCAAAATCTGGAGCTGAGTATTTTAAACCTCCAGTGAAGGCTGATATACCAAAAGATGATGTCAAAGCGAAAGCAAATCATCTACTCCCATATCTAAACGCTGCATTGAAAGAGGGAAACATTAATACTTGCCCAAGAGTAGCTGCATTTTTAGGACAAATATCTCATGAAAGTGGTCACTTGAAGTACTGGTAAGCTTGTCTTCATCATCTAATTGAATAGGGAAGAAATCGCATCTGGTGAAGCGTATGAGGGTAGAGCTGGTCTTGGCAATACCCAACCTGGAGATGGAAAGAGATACAAAGGTAGAGGCCCAGTACAGCTCACCGGTAGAGTAAATTATCAGAAAGCTGGAAAAGCACTGGGATTACCATTAGAAGAAAATCCAACCATGGTATCTGACTTCTCTGTAGGATTCAGAACGACAGTGTACTTTTGGGTTTCACATAAATTGAATGAGTTGGCAGACGAAAATACTCCAGAAGCATACGACAAAATTACAAAGTATGTTTCAATTTTAAACTAATTGTTCTCAGGAGAATTAATGGAGCTCTAAACGGCAAAGCTGAGCGAGATGGATACTACAAGAAAGCTAAAGAGGTGCTTGGCTGCTAATCGTTTGTAACCCTGTTGACATCAGTTTATTTGACGTGACACCGAATAAAGAGCTTTTTAAAAACAGTCAATGGGTAATACGACAGGTTCATATGAACAGGCAGGTGACAGAAGTCCACTAAGTGGCTCGCCTAGTGGTTCGCCAAGGAGCCCAGCCCTTAGTAGTTCTCTTGGCAGCTCTCCAAACAGTTCACCAAACCGTTACAGAGCAGGGACCATGATCCAAAAAGCAAAACTTTCAAAAGTATTATTCCTAGGCAGTGCACAATCTGGAAAAACGGTGTGTTGCAAGCAATTAAGTATCACGCACGGTGCAGGCATAACAATGGCACAAAACAAAATCTTGTTAAAAGTCATCATGAAGAATATGCTTTCAAGCATTAAGGCACTAGTTGAGTACGTTCTAGAGCAGAACCAAGACATAACACAGTTCGAGGACGATAGATCACGTGCTATCATCACAAAAATATCCACTATGGACGCCGAAGATCCTCCTATGGACTATCCGACTCAATTCATGGAAGAACTGCACCATGTTCTAACTACAGAACTATGCATACGAGAAGCAGACCAACACCGACACAAATTTGATAATCCACCCACGTGTGAACACGGTCTAGAGATGATAGACCAATACAACACCGTGGTAACCAATCCAGAGGCGTGGTTTGTGAAATCTACATCGAGAACAGTAGGTGTACAAGAGTCACTTTTCAAGTACAAAGGTTTCGACATCAAGACAATCGATGTTGGTGGTCAACGTCCAGAAAGAAAAAAGTGGAACGTTGTCAAACCAGAAGCCAATTGTATTGTATTTGTAGTTTCATTATCTGAATACACGGAGAAATGTATTGAAGATCCTGACTATGAACGCATGTGGGATACACTGGATTTGTTTGAAGCAACAGTGAATGATGCCGACTTGGCAACAACTCCCATCGTTTTGTTGTTCAACAAAGCTGATTTATTCTACAAGAGAATTGTACAATTTGACTTGACTATGACATTTGAGCCAAAAGATGTACCACAAGAGCTACAAACCAAAGATAGAGAGGTACGTAGCACGGCAGAATTTGCGACTGCAAATATCAACTTTATCAAGCAAAAATTTATTGATACGATTCGAGATGTGCAAAGAAAAGAATTTATTTCATCGACATTGCAAGTTGGATCCATGATTGATCCTCAAGAATTTGCAACTGTTGTAGAAAATGTCTTTGTTAGTGCAAGAAATTGGAGAAAGGCTTCAGTTTCGCCGTTCCAAATCACTGAAGAAGTGTTTGACAAGCCTAACAAACTGTAATATAATACATGTAGTTTTATTTCGACGCGCATTGCTCATGATTTAGTTCATGGTACGTTTTGGAGCTGGTCCTCTTAGTTTTGCTTCTCTCCAGATTTGAGCAGTTGAGCATGGACCACACCAGAGACCAGTACAGAAATCGTTCAAAATGTCTCCCTCGATTCCGTATGCTTCGCGAGATTCGTATCTAAAAACCATGTTGGCAGTATGAGGAACTAGAGTAGCCAAGCAACATGCAGTACACCAGTTAGTGTTCGTTACGCGAGCGAATGAAGATGCAACACCACATGATCCTGTACAAAAAGAGTACATGCAACTCTCAGCATCTTTGGTACAGTCGCAGATGCCAGTAGACCAAGTCTTCTTTGGTAGTACGCCGTTTACAGCATCAACTTCTACACGAGCATCTTGATGTACAAGTGGTGCGTGTGAGTTGGGAAAGTAGCTGTAGTATGGTTGGTACATTTGTGGAGCATAAGCTTCGCTGTAGGATGGTTGCTGTTGTTGAGTGTTCATGTTTTGCATACTTGTAGCGATGACATAAAGTTAGATGAGTGAATTTAAAGCTGTTTGAGCTGTCATAGAACATTCTTTCTACCTTTATTTAGCTGGAGGATAGCTCTAATTCGCTTCCAAGATGCATTTTCGATGGCACTAGTTGAAGGTGAAATAGCAAAAATACTTGCTGGTCAATGCAACGTTACTGTGGTACGGATCACAAAAGCGTAGAAACTTTACAAATCCCGCAATGGATCCAGTTGTACAAGCCTACGCGAAAGCATCATGTACACAATGTAAATCTGGACACCGTCGTTGCGATAAAAATTTACCTAGTTGTGGAAGATGCGTGTCACTTAAAAAAGAATGCACATACGAAAATGAAACACAAGCTAAACCATACAAACGAACGAAGAAAGATAAAACCCCAAAACCATTAACAGCACAACCTCAAGTTGTTATGAGAGCACCGTCGCCTCCACCAGTCATTGAACCAATTCTCAAAGACGCAGATGTCTATGAGTGCCGAGAATTTACACGATACTTCTTTTCACCAAAGCAGTTAGAGTTTTTAGGACAAGTAACACCACTCAAATATTTTGTTGATGGCTATATTAGAGACCTACCAGCAGATGAAAGAGCAATGATGTATTCTATCAAATGTACGTTGTGTGAACCACCACTAACTGTTGTAGTACATCTATACTACATGTTTGGTTATGTAGAAGCTGGGATTATATATGCAGAACAAGTATTTAAATGCTATGCTCCAATATGCGATCAAATAGTCGGAAATCACTGTCTAGCAGAGGCATGCACCCAATTAGCACTCCATCACACTGTTCAAGCTGATCTAAAACGTGCTGAATATTATCTACAAACTATGGAACTGTACTACAAATACGCACCACGACATCCAAATCCAAACTCTACGATGATCGAAATGGTTCGCGATAGAATGCTTAGAACACATTATTTCTACGTGAAAAAACTATTCACGCAAGCAAAAAAGGGACCAACTACAGAAGTCGATGTCGCGTGGTTATTCAATCTATCAGTTCGTTCCGAATTCACACGTCGATTGACAAGACGCATCAACCATTTTATCGAAGAGTTTGGAGAAGACAAAACAATACCAGTAGAAAATCTTCTTCAACAAGAACATCTATTACGCTTAATAGATGCAATAATTGAAAAAGATTGCATAGAAGGTACTACACAATTCAAATTGGATTTGGACGCGATAGAAATGACGGCTGCACGATTATGTCATTCCGAAGATAAAATAATTGATCCGTCACCAAAATCCATTACGAGACATTTACTGGCTGCGATCGTACTAAGTGTAAAAGCAAACTATTTACGTACAGTTGGAAAATTATCAGAAGCGTGTGCAACTGCAAACACTGTACATGAAATGGGAAGAAATACGTTATTTGAAAAGTCACCACTCTCTATGATGGACGTAATAGCGTTAGTAACAAGAATTCATTTAGATTGTGTACAGCAGAACCAGTACTCGGATGGTCTTATGGATCTTTTACAAATGGATTTGAAAATGTTACAAGATTTGGTGGACAAGTATCCAATTGCGAAATTAATATATACACCACTTGTTACTTCTTTAAAACAAGTGCTACAGCCGATAAGTTACTCTTCAGATTCAACGACCAGTAGTGGGTATGCGAGTTCTGATTCTGACATGTCAAATCAATTTACAGAATCAGTTTCGGAAGTTGGTGATTCTGTATTTACGCAGCTGTTTGAAGGTGACAATAGTATGTTTGTATTTGATGAACAAGATTCGAATTCGTATTTTTTCTTGTAATAAAATCGTTAACTGTCAACTTACTGAAAATTGAACATGTTGTGGTATTGTAGTTATGGCTCAAACTTGTCGCAAGAGCGTTTCTTAAAGTACATTTGCGGTGGCACACTTGACGCACGTTCGTCGAGCAAATTTCATCCTGGATGCAGAGACAAAACTCTACCGCAACGTTGTGTATTTAAATATCTACCGCATGTAGAAGTGTATTTCGCCAGAAAATCGTCTTCATGGCAAGGTGGTGGAGTTGTATGTTTTTTTATTAAACAAACTAACCGTAAAAGGGATTTGTACGACAAAAGAAAAACAAACACGCTGACGGAACAGTCGCTAGAATGTACCTGGTTACAGAAGAACAGTTTTATGACATTGTTGGACAAGAGAATGGTTATTTACAATCTTTCATAACAAGGGAACTACAGCCAAAACTACAGAACATTATCGACAAACTACATACCGAAACAACTGACGATAGATTCGATATGCATCGATTTATGGGTGGATACTACGATAGTATTGTTTATTTGGGACAACATGAAGATTATCCAATATTAACATTCACGAACAGTGATTTTAAACAAAAACCAGAATGTCCTTCGAAAGAGTATTTACAAACGATAACGAATGGATTGAAACAATCTGCAAATGAAATGAACGAATACTCAACTACAGAAAAATGTATCGATTATTTACTAAAGAAAAGAGGTGTAGATGGGAACTGGACACGGGAGGAACTTTTGAAAGAGTTAAAATAAATTATACAACGTAGTAGTTGCGATGTCCTTGATCGTATAAAGATCGTTTTGCAAGCTTGTTCAAATCGGCAGGTCCACAAATGCCAATTAATGGATTTAAATTGGCGGATGGCATGTATTCTTGGATTAATTCAGATGTGATGCGACCTTTTAATCCTGTCCATGAATCATCGGGTCTACTGAGTATGAAATGAACAACAAAGTTTGGGAACTCTTGCGCCCACGTTACTAGCTGGTCATGCATAATGATATCTTGTTTAGTTTGGTTTGCAAATAACATCTTGATGTGGATGTTGCGCTGTGACTTCATAACGTGACGAATCAAGTGGACAAATGGTGCTAGACCAACACCACCTGAAATGATTCCGATGTGATTAACATTTATGGACAAGTAGTCGAGATATCCTATCGGATTCAATACAGTTACTGAAGCTCCCACTTTCAATTGTTGCAAATGGGTTCCCATCTTGCTGTTAGGATATACTTTTATCATTAGGTCAAAGAATCCTTTATCTTCGGCTGAACTAGCCACGCTGTAGTATCGATTGACCATACGACCATTCACTCGCTGTGATACACCAACTGAGTCAAATATTTTGTTTTCAAATTTTGTTGAATCTGGTACCTCGAAACGAAGGAGGATGACAGGATTAGTGACTCCGGAAGTAAGATCTCTTCGTTCGATGAGCTTGTATTCACTCGTTCTACGAGTAATGAGGAATACTAGATAGCCAAACCAAACTCTGACGCATCTAACAACGCTTGCAAATGTTTTCATTTTTGGTGTTCCGCAGTGCAACTTAGCTGTCTTAAAAGGGCACCTGGGCGACAACACATGCCACTTCGTTACCAGTAAATCTGGGTATAACGAGCAGTCAAGCATACGCGAAGCATTCTCGCTCGTTATTTGATCATCAAATAGTCCTTTTGTTTGTAAATTGGAATTACAAATAATCTGAAAACGGACGCAAGCAGCCATGATCAAGTTGGTTGTCCTCTTGCTTTTCGTTGCTCTAGTACAATCACAAAGTGCAGGTGGACGTCTAATTGTCTCCACGCAAGACATGAATGACGTAATTAAACTAGCCACACCAAGTCTAGAAACTTATTTATTAACTACAGTCATTCCAGACTACAAACTCACTGAAAATATCCCACTGCTCGGAAACGTAGATATCACCATATCCCAACTCAAAATAACTAAAATCGATTTTGGAGATCTAGGAGTACAAACAATACCACCAAATGCAATTGTTGGCAAAACGTAAGTTAATTCTAAAACTTATTAAACAAATAGAACCACTGGTACACTATCTCTAACACTCAATTGGAGCTACCGTCAACAAATCTGGCCGCATATCAGCGGACATGGTGACGCTTCTGGCTCTGCAACAAACTCTTTAATACAAATCGCAATCGCGTTCACTGTAGTAAATGGCAAACCACAAGTACAAGCCAAAGAAGTTACCATCCAACTACAAAATACATCACTAGATATTCACGGTGGAAAAACAGCATGGATTATTGCATTGTTCGATAAACTTTTCAAAAGCGAAGTAAGAGATTTAATTCAAAACGGTATCCGCGATACAGTCAACAATATGATCAACAACGTTGCCAATCAAGCCATCAACGCATACAATTTCATTTTACCTGTCAAATCAAAAGATATTCCACCTTCTATCGATTTTGAACTTGATATCAGATTACCCGCTGATGGAATCTATATCGCATCGAATTATTTATGGGCATCAAGTGTACTAACTTCAAATCCAGTCGGAAGAACAATCCCTCAACCAGGAAATGTACCATTACCTACTACACCAACTGTACAAGATTCTACAAATTTTTACTTGAGTGACTATGTATTCAATTCAATGTTTGGAGCGTTACAAGCAAGCAACCAATTGCATTACATTGTACTACCCTCGCAAGTACCAGATTGGTCACCAGTCAAGTTGAACACGTCATCGTTCAAGTGTAAGACAAATTTTTAAATCTTAACAACATTAGTATGGTTACCAGAATTGTATGCCAAATTCCCTGATCAAGGAATAAGATTAGATTTAAATTCGGCGAGTACACCCGTTATGAAAACAACACCAGCAGGAACACAATTCATGGCAAGTATACCAATTCTTCTTAGTGTACTAGGAACATCTGAAATTCCAACAAAAGCATTCCAAATTCGATTAGATTTGACTGGTGTATTTACAAATGCTTCGTTCGTTGGTGCTCCTGATGGTTCCTACTTTAACGTTACTGGTGCTGTAACTTCAGTAACGTCAAATGTTACTTTGGAGGAGTCGTTCATGGGACCTGTTGACATTGCTAAATTTGCAATTGTAATTCAAGTGATCATGATACAAGGACAAGTTCGAGTACTAAATAACAAACTCAAGGCTGGTATGCCAGTAGTAATTAGTACATTTGTGCCAGGTTTAACAGTCCACAAACCACAAATCTACTTGCAAGATGGCTACACTCTTGTGAATGCCAATTTGGTGTACGTTCCACCAAAACAAAAAGTGAAGAAATGTAAATGTTAAATTATTTTTGTATTTACACTACTTCTCTTGGTTCCAACTTTAGACTTAGTTCAATCATACTATCTTCTGTTACATCATCACTCACTCGTAATCGTTTTGCCAACTCTGGTACGACAGTAAACACGTATGGAATATTCTTGTACTTTGTAATTTCTCGAATGACAACCATAAGTTTCTGTCTTTTAAAAAAGTTGATCAACTGTGCTCCTTGACATTCCGTCAAATCTTTGTTTCCCTCTTCCACAAAAGTGATATCAGTTAGAAACAATCCTAGGTACGGTAAACAAGCACCGTTAACGTGTTTCAATGCAGCTCTCATGTTTGCATAACTTTTTCGTTGATGGAGTAGTTCTTCTAACGCGTTGAATTCTTGTGTTTTACCTTCTGGTACGAGTGCCCAAGATTTAGTCAACCTTGAAATAGGGATCGATCTTAGTGCTCCTACGACTGCTTTACAAGCGTTAAAATTGTTCAAATCTCGTAACTCGCATGCAACTTTGATCAATCTCATAATAGCTTCTGCTCTTTTTCTTCTATTTTCAAACTGCAAAACTTCTCTCGTTGCCCACATGACAACTTGATTCGTTCTTGCAATCATTTTTCCAATATTTGGTGCTCTTTGTCTCCTATTCTCTTTATTCCATGATTGATTTAACAACTCTTTTGGTTGAATCTTTTCAAAAATTTCAAACTCGATGATGGTCAACTGTCTCGCAATTTCAATACATGGCCACTCTAACGTTCCAACATCATGTAAATTCATTAACGATTTGTAATCAATGCTCATTCTAGCTCGAATACCTTTCTGTAACATTTTCAACGCACGTGATGGTAATCTTGGTTTCGGAGCAGTTAGAGGTGCCATCACTAGTCCTCTTTCTAACGATTTCATACGTTGTAACGAGAACGTATCACGTTTCTTGGAAAAGTGTCGCAATGATCGTCGTAAATCATTCGCAAATGCTTCCATGTTGGTCATATGTACTTCTATGAACGAACTCATACGTCTAGTCAACGTGATATCAAATCGAAAATCATAACTATGATTCTCGATCCAATGCTTTAGAACTTGACAAATACGCACTCTCATAGGAATTAGAAACTCGTTTTTGAATGTTGGGAAAGGTACTTGTCCAGTAGGTGGTGTGTTATACCTTGCGATTAACATGTCGAGCAAATCGGAAGGAGTGGTGAATGATTGGTACGTGAGCATGAACGCGATCATGAATGGATTATCACATTCTAAATGAGAAGTCAATCTTTGTACAAGCTTTGGGAGACTTGCTGCTCGTATGACGATATCGTTCTGTACAGATGTCATGTATGAAATATTTGTAGGTGTGTCCTCCTCTGTGAATGGTAACCAATCTTTCTTGGCTAATAGAGTATCAATAGGTGTAACGTAGTGATGTTGTGGCCACTCTTCGCCAATGGTACTCACTTGTCGTGCAAATGCTTCTCTGGTTGAGTGGTTAAAAATAGCAGGATCTAGAATACTATGGATCATTTGCGTATACTGTTTCAACTCTTCGTTATTCTTACACTTGAGTCGATACCACTTGGTTTCACTTCCAATTGCGAAAATATCATTTTGTTCAACGCGAATCATTGTACATTCATCCCATCGAATAATCTTTTTTAGCAATTTATCTTCTACGTATCGATATAGTACCATCATGTTATCAAATAAGATGACATTGTATTCGATCTTGTTTCGTACCATAATTAGAGTTTGTACTGGTTCAGTTGACTCGAACAAGAAACGAGGAATACTCGTACCAGTAATCGCCAACGATTCGATGTCGTATTTGATCTTGAGCGTGTATACAATATTACATTGGTACACATTTTCCAACATGAACATTTCATCTTTCATGGATTCCTCAAGAAACGTTGATGCTTCTTTGAATTTCTCGACGTGAGCGTAGAGTGGAATAATTTCATCACGAATCAAATGAACGTATCTCGTTAACGTTTGACTTGACCATGTGAGGAATTGTTCAAATGTTCGACACGGATGATCACCAGAAACCATTTCTACTGCTCGAGAATCTAACGAACTCGAAAGTAGTACTTGAATTGATTTGTTCGAATCTACAAGTAATTGAGCAACTAGTGGTCTCCACTCGTTCACGTACTTGGGTAAAAAATCACGAATGTAACGATGACACAATGTTCGACGAACAAAATCCAAAATGGACTCACCAAACTCTTCTGTGAATTTCGGATCATCGTATCGTTGTTGTCGTAACTTGTTTCTAAAACTTAGGAATTTTAAATGAGTCGCATCGAGTGATAATTGCTCAACCATGTTCAAAAGATCAGTTAATGGCATGTAGTCCTAATGGTGAGTTGAAAAAAGAGTGTCGTACATGTTGGAATGACTTTTGATGCGTTGCAATGTAAGAGTTGATTCCTTGTCTGTACACTGGTATCACCCTGCTTACATCTTTTAAGAAACGCTCTTCTTTTGCAAGTAATGTCTCCAGTTTTCCATTAATATCGCTTATCTATAAATTAGTATCATTTCAAGAATTAACATACTGGACTTTGATGCCTAGTTTCCACACGACCAAGTACGCGATCCTCTGTAAAATCAATTTCCAAAATAGAGGTATCAAAACTAATACTCGATCGTTGCAAAAGCATATTTCTCACTTTTGGTGGTAACGCTTGTACAGCATCACTTGTATCTTGTGATTTTGTTCGACTTAATTTTGGTTGTGAAATAATCTCTTCCTCGAGTGGAACTTGACTAGGAGGTTCATACATGTCGATAATAATTTTCGGAGCGACGGATTGTTCTTCCTCATCTTCTTTTTCACTATCGTACGAATCAACTTCTGATTCCGAAGTGAACGATGTTGTTTTTTCTGTTAATGGTTTCCCTTCATAAAGAACACTGGCACCAGAATCTGTAGAATCATGTCTTTGTATGAGTTGTTGGATACGTAGTGCAGGAATAAATCCTGTTTTTGTTACAACTTGAGGTGTTGGAATTGGTTCCTCTTCAACAGGTGGTAATGTACTTGGTGTGTATGGAATATTCTCAATGGCATCGACATTGCTCATGAATGATCCGTATGTGAATGTATCGGATGAATTGAGCGATTGAGTTCGACTGTTAGTTACCATTTCTTGTTGAGAAACTTGTCTTGAAATTGGTGTTAAAGTATTGTACAATCTAGCAATAATACTTGGTGAAGTGGTAATCTTTTCGCTCGTGACGCAGAATAATATCGCTCCCACGACAATAAGAAGCGATGCTTCTAGAAGTAGATGCGAATACGTTCCATTGAGCATCGATATTCCGACAGTAGATACGGCACCACTCGCTGTAACAACACTCATCGCAAATGAACTCGATTTGTACTTGATTACACTAGCCAGCGAGAATCGATATCCAATGTTGAGTATTAGTAATACAATATTCTTCAAAAACATTAATTCGCAACCTATTCCAAACCCTAGCATACATTTCGTTCCACTCACAAATAGCGTCGATAAACTTGCAAACTCGTAGATTCTAGGTACTGGTCCTAAAACGAAAAAGAAAATCCCAATCTTGAAAATGCAATCAAATAGGCTGATCCATGACAACAGGTACCATACGTTCAAATCGTGTACTTTTAGCCATTTCTCAACGCATACATTGTACACAGCGATAGGCACTGTCGCTAAGACGAGTAAGAGTATGGAAACTGTGGTTGACACGGACCAGGTGACTTGTACAAATTGCCATAGGAGTGTTCCTAGTAGGATCACAAGGACACCTCCAGTGTGAAGTGGATTGAAGCGTGAACCAAGTATGAATGCTGATGCTAGCATTGTAGAAGGTAGCGCCGATATGGGAGATATGTACAGCGATGGTATGAACGCAATAGCAAGTGATAAGCACATGGTCGCACTTAATGTAAGGTACTGGTACCACGGCAGTGAATTGGATCTGGATATTCTCCCAGTAAGTAGTGCTACTCCAGTAACGCTCCAAAAAAATATGGCAGTCAAAAATGGTTGGTAAATGTATGCAAATATAAACTGCTGCGAACGCACTAGAGAAATAACATGATTTCTGAGCAAGTCCTCGAAAAAATTAAATGAAAACGCTATTAGCGAAGCCACGAGAACGTATAAAACTCTGTGCTTCGCAGGTTGCTCCTGCGCGTCTTGCATTTTCCATCTAACGTCTGTCAAACGTCAAGCATTAATTTTTACAAACAAACATGTTTTTTCATGTGGTTGCAACAGGCAACGCAAAATGTGGCAAAAGCACAGCGAAGATAACCCATGAAAACGCAACAATCACTTTCGACACCACAATTGAAACTATGAACGCTCTACGCGACACTTTAGTGTAGGTGTTGTGGGCGAGCATGTATCACCTCACGCCAGACTGGGCTATTCAGAACGCAGTTTACAAGTTCGTGGGAGCCGGAATGTTCGCATTGCTTCTTCTCCATTTGCTAGCGATTGTGAGCCAGTTCAAGAAGAACGGATTCATTGGCCATATGTCAAGACTATTGGCAATGGTGATAATGGCTAGTATTCGCATTCGAAAGTTAAGACACAAATTGAATGAATATGCATACACAACAAAGATAATTTATACTAAAAATTAATTTTTCAAAAAGCAAAACTTACACGCTAATAAATTTAAATCTAATTAGTTTTCCTTTTGGTATTGCAAAACAATCCAGCAAATTACAGGACTGGAGTCCAGCTTTCTTGTAAAGTATTGTTGTAAAGCTCTACCAATCCAAACCAAGCAATTTGCGATTTCGTTCTCATCACCAATAACTAGAGGACCAGTTGTACCTTTGCAAAATGACTTCTCCATCGCATCTACTAAAATACTTTGCACAGTTAACACCGAAATTTATTTCCGGAGCTGTACATCGTGATTATTTCTACCTACACACGCAACCACGCTACCTTTTTGAACTCATTCACGTGTTAAATATGCATCACAACTACCAATTCAAGTCGTGTATGGATTTGGCGGCAGTAGATTACCCAGTTAACCGTGATCGCTTCCAAGTCGTGTACAACTTGTTATCAATGCTTTACGGAACTCGTGTATTTGTCAAATTTAATAGCAACGAAACAGAAAGTGTTCCCTCGCTTGTATTCAAATATCCAAGCGCAAACTGGTTCGAGCGTGAGGCTTGGGACTTGTTCGGAATTCATTTTGTTAATAACTCGGATTTGCGTCGTATTTTGACAGACTATGGTTTCTCAGGACATCCATTAAGAAAAGATTTTCCACTACACGGTTTCACAGAAGTCGCATATTCTGAAAGAAGAAAAGCCATTGTCTACAAACCAGTTTCTTTAGTACAAGATTTGAGAGCCTTCGACACGTTAACACCATGGAACTTTTACTGGCAATTTGAACAACCAAAGTAATAGAAAAGCAAGGGTTAATGGGAATGTAAAGGTTTATTTTTTGTGTACTTCACCGTTGAACAACAAATCTTTGATTGACATGCTGATTACACCACGCAAAACTTCAGTTCCCATCTTTTGTGAATCAGAGTTGATCAAAGCTAATTGACTTGGTTCTTCTTTCTTGGATCCTTCTTTCTTGTTGCTACCTTCCAACAAGCTCATTTGTTGGAAACCACGTCCACGACTGATTTCATTTTCAGTTTTTTCCATCTTCTTTGCCAAATCAATGATTTGTTGATTAGTGTAAGCACGATTGCTCATCAATGGTGAGGAAGTCAAAATCTTAATCCAGTACTTGTTCCACAACAAGTTCAAAAGATTATAATCAGTTGATGACTTGAAGTACTCAGTTTCTAGAGTATACCAGTGATCTTTCCAGGCACCCAAATCTCCAACTTTGTCAGATGGAATAGTTTGATACTCACCACCAGAGGATTGTGGTGGTTTGTATCCTTCTGGGTAAGTACGGAATGAACCCAAATCAACACGACCAGAGGCTTGTGTTTCTAATGGATCGAGTACAACGGCTACGAAAGGATCTTGGAACATTTGATTTTGTCTTTGTGTTCCGACGTCGACACCAGACAACCAGCATCTGAAACCTGGATGAGAGTGATACCATCCAACAATATTTTCTTTTCTTCCCGTTTTGTCTCCATAACGATCGATCAAATCCATATACTTTGCGGTGAACTCGACACCTTGTTGACCCATACCTACACGAGATTCGGGCATATCGTTAGGGTCAGTTGGTAACGCAAAAGAATCGAGAATAATAAAAGTGTCTCCGTCGACTTTTCCTTGTACCATACCCATGATTTCGTATCTGGTGTCCAAAGTTGCGTGCATAACCTGTTTAGATAGTGAGTAACAGAAATTAAAAATCGTACCATCTTTAAAAGAGCCAAAGCAGAGATTTTGACCTTTTTAAAGTAGTGAGGACTAGCAAAGTCAGTTTATATTTTTGATTATTCTTACTCTTTGGCCCATGGACGTGATTCGATCACTTTTTGTTGAGCTTCTTGATCGAACTTGTATAGTTCATCGTTTCCAACATCTTTAACTTTGTTCTCTGCTTCCCATTGTTTACGGGCTGTTGCTGATTGTGTATCTTTGCTCATAGTCTTCTTTGTTAGTGTCAAACTGGATGAAGATACGTACTACAAGTTTTGTTCTGGTTCTTGGCAAAGAAGCGTCTGAACAGTTGTTTGGAACTTTTAGTTGACTAGTCAACCTTAGTTGTTACAAAAGAATCTTTGGAAACTACTAGTACCGGTTCTTTAACTCCTCTACTGAGCATAACTGATTCTAAAGTGCTTGAATATTGAGTTCTTTCTGTCCCAATCATTATTCCTGTTGTAAACGTGCTATTCAAATTGAATTTTCACACAAACAATGGCTAAGACAGACAAGAAGAGAAAGCACGAGGAGACTACCAACGAAGAAGAAGTACCTGAAACAACAGAAGAAAACCCAAACAAAAAACAAAAAGTAGTACCTCCAATCACTAGCGAAGAATTTAAGAAAGATGCAAAACCCATACAAATAACGATAGCTGGAAAAACGTTGGAAGCGAAACCAGTTGTAAATAAGACTGGAAGCTTTGGATGGCAAACAACTGGTTCTCACAGTGTTGTTGTCGGCGAACGTGTACTTCAAATCCAATTCAACTTCCATGTAACAGTACCGGGCTCCAACACAAAGAAGAGCAGCACAAAGAAGAATAAAAGCAAGAAAAAGTAATACAATAAGTCGAATGTCATGATTACACGAGTTTACTTGGTGATGCTTTTAGCACCAACTAGGCCTCCCTTCAGATTTGGCCATACTCGATAGTAATCCAGATAATCTGGATGCTTCAACGAATTGATTTTAAATCCTTTCAAGTTTGGAAACGCTGCGACAAAAGCATCCAAATACTCTTCTGAATCTTCTACATGACCTTGCCAATATATAACAGTAGGCATATGAATCTTCTTCAACTGTTCCAATGGGAACAATACAGTCGTACCATAGTTATCAATGCTACTCAGATTCTTCTTCTCTGTCAAAGCTTTTGCGAATGCTTCTACGTTATCGTCATACCCATGACTAATTTCAAATGAAAATTTCTCCAAGTCAAAGTGTCGTATTAACTTGGTTAACAGTGTGGGATCAAGTTTGACATGCAAGTCGTATAAGGCGAGTGTTTTGAGGCTCAGAAGATGTCGTATCATAGAGTCTATGAATGCTTCGCTAATGTTCCACGTACCTTGTAACTCAAGCACGCGCAGCAATGGCATTTCTCCACCAATTATAAAGTCATCGCCTTCCTTGGTGTTTTCTCCTATTTCCTCCTCATCGTCGATGGTATTTTCTTCTTCTTCGTCATCGTCACTGTCCTCATCGTCACTATCAACATGTTCGTTTTCTTCATCATCGTCTTCGCTTTTTACAACTGTATTTACTAGCGACAGTACTTTAATTTGTCTTCCATTCTCACCAATGTTTGTGAAAAATTCTCCAGTAAGTTCAGTGTACTTGATATCTAATTCTTGTATACCAAACTCTAGCAGTTTTAACAATCCTTGATCTGATACTCCGCAATCGAACGGATTGGCTTCTTCATAGTTTTCTTTATCGTAGGATGATAGTATAGTTAATTTCTTAAGGTGTGGGGTATGTGACATCAAGTACTCTAGGAAATCGTCACCATATGATTCCTCGTGATACTCTACCAAAAGATCTTGTAGATTGGGTGTCAGTTGGAGTATATAGCCTAGGGCACCTGGCATGACGGAATCTTGATATGTTCCGATTTCTAATCGCTTAAGATTCGGTAGCAATGGCACTGTAATTGGCACTGGATCTCCTCCTCTTCTGGTGACACCACAAATTACACAACTTTCTCCGACAAGACACTTTGAGTCATGCACTGCAGGTTCCCAGCCAGTTGAAAGTATTAACGATTCCAAGTTTGGAGTATTGTGTATTATTTGAAAAACATCTTCTTGATATCCAACACCTTCCATGCATAAATGTTTTAATTCGTGTCCGAACGTGACCGTAAAACTTCTTTGCTGTAGTGGTAATAAATGGTATTCGCTTGACTCCTCAATTGCATCAGGGACCTCGATCGAAGCCAATTCAACCTGTCCTTCTGTTGGTATTGCTAATACACATAGAAAATTTACGATGAAGCTTGGATTGGTGTTGAAGTCGATTTTTGTAATAATATTTGTTGAGAGTGCCGCCAAATCGCCTTTCTTTTTCAGAAAAGAAGTGAATCTCTCTGCTTGCCTTGTATTTGCGAGTACTAATTCGTTTCGTAAGTGTAACGCAGCTACGAGCGACCATGGTTGTACGAACGTAGTTGGTTTCTCAAGTTTAAGATTAGATAAAATAGTATCGTAAGTAGTTCTACACGATAGTGCGAAGTTCAATGCTGATTCTGTATCGCTGAATGATGAGATATGAGTTAGTTCGTCTGGCGACAAATCTAACAAGACAACAGAACCGTGTCGACTTATTTTGCTTGGTTCCATCTCCTGTCAGTGTGAATACACTTTTCTGGTTTTTACAAGAGTAGCTTCATGGTTCTTGGCCACTTGTTTAGTTCATTAATAAGCAACTTTGCGTTGTTTGCTGAGCGGTAAACTGTGTCAACCAGAAATAATACTTGCTTTTGTACGAAAAAGGATGCAGCCTGCCTCAGGACAGGCAGGCAAAGCCTTCCCTCCTATTTACGAATATTCAAATGAATCAATACCCTCCAAGTAATATAACCAGCAAACATGACAAACGCAGGGCAAAGCACTGATGCAAATAGAATACTGGACCATTCACTTTTGCGTGATAATAGTACAGCAGAACAATGTTTGCACTTGCAACAATTTGGTGATACCACGAACAACAATCCCACATGTAATACTGTGCAACTATCAACACGCGTTCAAACAAAAAATTTTACTGCCAACGAACACAAAAGACAAAAACAACCTTCTGGATACAACATGTTCATGGGTTGGGCAAAACAACGAGATGCAGAAAAAGGCATGAGTCACTCTTTGTTACAATTAAGAGAGGAGTGGTACAACTTGCCAGAGCACATTAAAATCGATCACAAAAAACGAGCACTTTTAACGAAACAGCAATTAAAGAACCATAGTTAATCCATATTCCATTCTACTTTTTCTTCATTCATATGCAACATCAAAAAACTCGAATTCGTAGTGCATAGCAGTTGCGTACATGAACTCTAGTTTGGATGAATCTCGTACAGATAGTCCCCAATTATCCACCAAACCTTCCATATTCGAAACATCGTTATGAAACTCTGTAGAGTTGTATATCACTATCCAATCGTAGAAAGGATTGTCTTTTTTTACATTCTTTGCTAATTCTCTCCCTAAATATGCGTACAATCTGCCACATGGAGTCAAACTAACGAGCGCAGATAGTTGATCTTGTTGCCACGCTGCAGCTGTGAAAAAGTTTGTGTATTTCAAATTCACAGAGTTCATTTTCGTTTCATCCCAAGTTTTGTTCTTTTGGTCATGTTCTTCAAGTGACGACCCCGCATTTTGCATCAAAATATTATATTCAGTGTTGTTTTTTGTTTTTGCGGCAATGACGAGGAATGCACGTGCATAGTAGTTCAAGTACAAATTATCTTGGTAGATGTAGTTATCATATTTTGTTTTATCTAACGTTCCACTCTCTATCTCTTTGACGAACGGATGCGAACGAATTTTCTCAACTAATTGCGAATTCCTACGCCACAGATATTGCGATAGTGGAAGCGAAGACACAATCGATATAGACACGAGTAATAGAAACACTTCCCTCATTTGCGATTTTGTAACGTTCGAGTTGCAATCTAACGCAATGCCACTTTGTTGCCCATGCCCTGGAACTGTTAACAACGCAATGTAGCTAAATAGAGAGCAGTACCCAACAGAAATTTAACAAACAATCACAAACAACATGAGATCCAAGGAGTGCAGGCTTTTAGAGCGTAGACAGCTAACTTGTGGAACAAATCCCGTACTGTTGCTTCGTTTCGAGCTACCCAAAGACACAAGATTAGGCAATAGAATCTTCGAGTCGATAGCTGTGTCTGCCACAATCAAGGGCAAGAGCATACGAAGGTGGTACACGCCTTGCAGTTCAAATCTTGTCAAGGGATACTTTGAGTTAATGGTGAAAGTGTATCCAAAGGGTAAGATGGGAAATCATTTGGCTCGATTACCAATTGGAAAATCTGTAACGATACAAAAGCCATCAGGCCGATTTGACTACCAATCTACCAACGTTAATCACATAGGCATTATTGCCGGTGGCGTTGGTATAGCACCGTTTATTTGTTTACTTGAGTATGTCATCCGTTCACATCCTCGTGTACAAGTCAGTGTTCTGTTCGCAAACCAAACAAAAGAAGACATTATATTACAGAAGCAACTTTGCCAGTGGTCAGAAGAGAACCCTAACATAGAACTCCACTTCGTTCTAAGCAGACCTGATCAAACATGGAATGGTCTCAGTGGTCATATTAACCAGCATATAATTCGTGAGTGCATGCCTTCGCCCGAATTAGATCCACTAGTTGTAATATGCGGGCCAAGTAACATGACTCAAGTAGCCACAGAATCACTCAATTCTCTTGGATACTGTAACTATCGTGTTGTATAAAATTCAGCTTATTCCTCCAACGGATCTTCTGTCTCTAACTCTAGCTCTAGATAATCATGGTAGTGCGATACAAGCTCAGTAGTATCTAGGCTCTTATCGTCACAAACTTCATACTTTTGGATCATGTCGTGTAGAATGTGTTTGAATGAGCTCGAGTTTGTCAACGCGATCGCTGTTTGGTTCAACTCCGTGCTTGCAAAATAGTTATGTACCTTTTGATACTCTAGTGGCTTGATAAACGGTGAAGAACGATTGATTCCACATCTGATACCCATTGGCGACCAATCTACAAAGCGTAACTTGCATTCTTTTCTGAGTGTTGTTAGGGCAGTATTGACGTCTCTGGGGATGACATCTTTACCTCTGTAGCAAATAGCTAAACCCATGTGCTTACCACTGTCAACCCCAAAATTTGTCAAGCAATTGGTATCATCAAATAAGCTGCTAGTCATCTCTCCTACTATTAGAGGTTGTATAGTACTTGCAGAGTTGTGTCCACATGGTATTAGTGGTGACAGATACGGTGTGATGAACCCTATAGAAGGGTATGGTACAAGATTACTACTGATTTCACTCATATCAATATGTAAACTTCCATCAAATCTCATGGCATAAGTTACTGATGAAAACGTTCGAGCGATGATATCGTTAGCAACGGTATATGTTTGAAAAAGTGATGGTTGGGTAACTACGCGCTGAGCCATCTTGAATAGTTTGCTGTTCTCAAATATAATTGCCGCTTCGGTACGTTTTAGAGCTATAGTGTTTCTTATGCTATTATGAAGGCTATCATTACATGTTAGCTCTGAAAAAACAGGGAAACAAATATTGCTCTTTCTCGGATACAGGTCGTGTAGGTGAGCATCTATTTCTGTAAAGCATCTACTACTAGAGCCAGTAACTTCCAAGTTCAAAAAGAATCCTTGAAACAGTGAGCATTTTTCGACTTCTTTTCGCAATGCGTCTATCCAGTCTTCGGTTGAGCTCGATACATGCTCATAATAGTTCATATGTTGCTGTTTTGCAATAGTACATGTCGGTGTACTGCTTGCATACAAACTACGCAGATACCAACGACCATCTATTGTTTCATGAAACATGACGTTTGGTAGTTTGTCATCTGCAGGTTTATGCGAAAAATATCCATCTCTATCAAGCCCATGTTCTGCCATTAAAAGCTCCCATATCGATGATCCCATTCGCTCAGCTGGCTTCCCAACATGAATCGTTACTATCGATCTGTGGCAGTAAACCTCTTTTTGGTTTGTGTTTGCTCTAATAATCATGCTCTTGTAGAGATTCTTCCAATTTGTACTTTCCAAATCAGAGACATACTTCCATCGTTGTTTTACTAGTAGTTTCCAAAGCATAGTACCAGAGCTACTATGAAACCAATTATTCCATGTAGTACTCACAAGATGCATAGTGCATATCTCTGACGCGTTCAAGTACTGCAGTATGTTCACAGTTTCCCAAAACGATAAAGAGTACAACTCTGGTCCAACTAGTTCTTCATTAGATTCTGGATCAGTAACGACTAAGTAGTCTTTGATGCACGGCATCTTTGCGTTGGGATTGTTCATTGACTGAAGATACAATTTGTATTCTGCATAGAATCTTTCTTTTGGTTTGGATTGTGAATCAATCTGCTTTGGTAGGCACCAAAATATCACATTCTTTCTGTTTCCATGTGTCTTCGTGGTGTAGTGTTTACTGTCTCCTCTGTACGCTACCATGTGCATTGGTTCTTGTACAACTGTCTTGTCATCGAAACATATTTCTCCTCCTGTGAATTTATCACCAATACAAAAATTGAATGAGATTGCAGACTCGTCTACAATTTTTGAAGTTTCTTTAGCGTTTGTATTTTCAACACAAAAGACAAAATAGTCGTCTTCTGTTAAACCATGTGGAAACATTTGACTATCTAATCTCGTCGCAATCGGTGAAAGATAGCTTCTGATGATATCGACTGCTACCTCATCGAAATCACTCACAAATGCTGTTTCATTTTGTACAACCATATTTGTGTTGCCATTTGAAATGAAAGTTTTATCTAAGTGAAACCATATGTCGTACGATATTCTGTACTTGCTTGGTTCCCACAGCATAGATGTTTGATACTTTCAATTACAAAGAACATCAGTCAAGCAACTCTGTCAAGCGACCAACAAAAGCCTTCGAAAAAGCAGAAACAAGTAAAACAAAATGAGCCTAGAGCAAATGTTAATGAAACGTACTCAGTCCAGACGTGGAGCTCTGGACGTGGAGAAAATCAACAACTGCGAAATGAACGTCGACGATGCAAACAACACTGATGCAATTTTTATTCGGTTTTGCAATGATTCTCTTATTACGATTACATCACCAGTAGTTACCAAAGTTATTATCGAAAGATGCGTCAAGACTCAAGTTCGAATACAATGCGACGTACTTACTGGTACGGTAGAAATTATTCGATCCAATGACTGCACCGTCTCGTTTTCTCGTTCATCAGTGAAAACTATTCAAGTCGACAGTACAACAAATACTCTACTAGAAATCAAACATGCGTCATATCGCGATACCATGCTCGTGAGCACACAAGACTGCTCTCTATCACTAGTTGTCGACGACGGAACTGCTCACGCAAGATTTAATGTCGTGTATCCACCCAATGAACCAAAAGATAACACTCAACAATACAGAACTCTATTCCACGGTGACTTATCAGGTGTCATTACAGAAAAGATAATTAGAGAAGGAGGTGGATACGCAACAACAGCATCAGAAAAACAAGCGCATGATAGTATACAAGCAATCATTGACCAAAGAATGGAGCAATTAGTGAAAGCCACGATAGATGCTCCTAGTTTTCAAACACTAGTCCCAAGAGCACCACCTATGCTAACACAAAATCAACAACCTGTTGTAGTTGCTCCACCACCGCCACCTCCACTAAGCTCGGAAGGTATCATCAAAACACAAAAGAAAATCGCACTAGAAACAGTTCAAGTGATGGAAGAACGACCACAAGATCAGATCTATACATTTATAGTCGATGAATCGAACGTCGTGAGAGACTCGTTAATCGATCAAGGTATCAAACATCCGTACCATGACATCAAAGTCTTGGTCATTCAATCAACAAACAATCCAATTAATATTGAGAAGTGGTTTGATGATATTATTGGAAAACATAGTAGTGATGGTCGCACACCTGACTTCATCATCTTGCCAGAGTATTGGCACCGTGTAGTCAACAGTGGAGATAGAAGATATCACCAAAACGTTGAAAAGAACGCTACATTGATTGAAATGAGAAAGATAGCAGCCAAGTATCAAACATACATCATTGCAGGTTCCATGGTCGAAGCCAACCAACAATTCATTCATAACACATGTGCTGTACTAGGTCGTGATGGATCTCTACTAGGATCATACAGAAAGAGAGCTCTAACAACAGGAGAAAGAATCACAGCAGGTCGAAAAGTAGGAATATTCGATACAATATTTGGTCGTGTCGCTATCATGATCTGTTTCGACGTAGAACAAGAGAATTTAATGGAAGAAGTACTCGCATACAAACCTCAAATCATTTTCAATCCTACATTGATTTCAGCAAGTGGAATTGGTAACGATCGTTCAGCGTATCACTCCCGTTGGCGTGTTGCAGTAGATAGTATGTCACGCAAGTTTGAACGCAAGTGTGTCGAGCATGGAGTTCACTTGATTCGTTGTGATGTTCCAATGCACGGTGCCATGGGTTCTAGTCAAATGATTGGTCCATACCGTACTGTATACTCGCCAACGTTTGAAGAAACTCAGTTTACAGTTTATGTAGATAAACGTGACACTACAACAACCCATGAAAGAACAATGTACCGCACAGGAATAGATTACATATCCAATAACGATTACTCTACAAAGATTGTTGATTCATCGTACATTCGTAGTGATGATTTGGATAACATTCACAATGGATACAACGTTTACTCTATGCAAAGCAACTATACAACACCAGTTGTCGCAGCTTGTTTTCTAGACAAGCTGTATGTAATTACTGCAAGTGCTGAGACAATTGACTTGTTCAGCGTACTAGAGCGCAAGTTGCTACATAGTGTCAAATGTAGTGGTATAACCTGCCTAGCAGGTAAAGCAAATATTGTCTATAGTGCAGGAAAAACACTCACATCATGGAAAGTAGTTGATAAAAAATTAGTACACGCCAAGAGTGTAGATCTCCAAAATGAAGCAATGAGAGTTATTATTCATGACAAAGAAGTGATCATAGGAGATGCATATGGAGTAACAACTTTCGGTGCAGAGTTAGTACAATTGCAACACATTGATGTAGAGAATTTGACTGGTGTCACAATCACAGCAAACGCCATCGTAACAAGTTCAAATGACATCAAAATTTGGAGCTTGGAAACGTTTACTCTTTTGAAATCAATTCCATGCGAAATACCTGTGAAAACGCTCAAAAGAGCAAACGAAGAAGGAATAGTATACACACAAAACGCTGATGGCTCCATTACAGTATGGGACATCGATGCAGGTCAAAAACTGAACCAAGTACAAAGTAACACTTCCAACTTTGTTCCTTGGAATCGCTCAAAGTTTATTTCTACTCAAGGCATAACAATGGAGATCATGGACATCACAAGTAACTCTAGTATCCATCACATACATGGTTTACCAGTATCCAACGTTACAAACGACTCTATTGTTTGTTTCGAAAGTGATGACGCAAATAGAATTGTAGTTGGAACAAAATCAGAAAACTTTAATGTGTTTGTGTACGAGTTTACATCAAACAGAGTAGCAACAAATATGGTAACCTCATTTTTATAAATTTTATCGTATTGTTACTGAATTTCCTTTTGCTACCATTATTACACATGGTCTAGCGTCTGGTAGTACTTTGTGTAACACTAATTTCTCTGTATTTGAACTATTTTGTTTTCGGAATGTAAGAGTCTGGTCGATTGGATTGTATTCAACTTGTATGACAGCTTTATCACCATATTCGAAACCCAATAATCCATTGTTCTTTTCGTCTCCGTGTGCACCAACATATTTGTTGTTGGCCAAAATGTAAACACCAGTTTCTAAATGCTTAGAATAATTCCATTTTGGTCGTGTTTTGGTGATGATACTTTCAATTCCTGCGCCGACTGCTAGCCATCCTCCACTTCCTGTTATTACATATTCAAACTTTAGTGGCGATTTTACTTGCGAAAAGTCTGATTCACCAAGTATAAAAATATAGTAGCCATCTATACGGTCTTTTTTAAATCGTACAGTTGCACCACCATTTTCGACAGAATACCACTTGTCTAAAAACGAATCTAATTTAAATCGCCGCACGAACACCTGTTGCATGTGTTTTCGAAGTTCGAGATAGCAAAAGTTATCTGGTATCGGGTTGGTACCGTGAAAGTGGATGTCTATGTCTGCGATAGAGTTCATAACGATTTTGAACAAACTTGTGCGTTTTAGTTTAAACACCTCCATACCATCTTGTCACAATTACGCAAACATTGTGAGCATTGGATCGTTTTAGTAACGTTAAAAGCCAATCAGATGCTCCGCTTTCTCCATCGTCGTTATTATAATCTACAATTTCATCTCCCTGTTTTATTCTGTACGCAGAAATATTGTGCGTTGCACTTTGTATCTTTTTGTCTTGCAGTAGAGTATTCATGACAGATTCAAACTCTACATCATTCTGTATTTCTGCACAATGCGCCACAAATTTGCTTTTGTTGATAATTACAGTTTCTCCACGAAATATTGATGGCTCTTTGGTTGTTACACGAGCGAAAAGCCTTGCAGTAACAGGGTTAAGCAGCCTCTTAGATTTGTAAAACATTGAATTTTCACACAACTTCAAACACCATGGTCAAGCAGTTCAAACGTTCCCTCGCTGCTCTCGGTAAAGTAGAACAAGCACAAAAGAAAGAATCCATTCGTACTCGCGAATTAGAATACAAAACTAAACACTATCTCGTGTCATTATCCAAACATATCAAACTAGGAAAATTCGATAGCAAAGCATTGAGCGTAGAGAACATTGAAAATTACCTAAATGAAGCAATAACAGAGTCGTGCAAAAAAGAAAGTGAAGTTAGAGCAGAATTAGAATCAAAACTACCCTATTACGCAGCTTATCTACGCTCATGTATCCAAAACAAGAAATCACACCACAAAAAATCAACACTTGGTGTACCAATTGAAATACATACCAAGTTTCCTACACTGGTAGATAAACTGTAATTTATTCGTCAATCATTAAATTTTCTCGTGCTTCCTGCGCGTCTTCATCATCTTCCATAGGCTCGTCGTCATCGTCAAAAATTGAATCTTCTTCATTGACTACCTCTACAACCTTTGGAACAGATGGTTTTACTTTTGGTTTTTCAGTGATCATTCCACGTTTTAGTTTTTGTTCATAAACGTTTCTTTCAAACTCGTAATTGTACAGTTGCAAATCGACTTGATGTTCTTTTCGTTGCAAATACTGTACATATTCTCTTTGTTTAGCAACAAGCGGATGATAATAACCAGCTAATAATCTATGGATCAAAACATCAACATCGTTGCCAAAGTGTAAGTTTTTGCGTGAAAAAAGCTCTTCTAGTGCAGAGTTGAGTCGTTTGTCACTTTGCGTGACACTTGGTGGTAGATACCGTTTCAAGAAACTCTTATCGTGCTCAGTGAGAACATTGTTCCATGTTTCCATTGAAAAGATGTGTTGTAGTATACTTGGGTCTTGTAGTGCATCTGTTGGCAATAGTAACGTATGTCCTTCTACAAGTGCTGGTTCGTACACTATACCGTTGAGACCTAGTGGCCGTTTTCCTGTAGCTTCATTCAGTTCATTTTGAGATATCTACTTTGTTAGTTGATTATGCACGACATACGTGTGTCCATGGTGTTCCCATCACTCGTAACGAATGTTGAAACCGTGTTAATTCATCGTCGTGGAATAATTTATCATCGTACAAGTGTTGTTCTTTTGGTTCATCGTCAAAGAATGCATCTTCTGTGCCATTTCCATCGTGGTGATCGTCGTCCTCATCTCGCTTTTTATCGCTGTCCCTAGTTGATTTTTTCTTTGTCGCTTTCTTCTTCTTTGGTGGCATTGTTTGCGTTGGTAGAAAGTTGACTAGTGTCAATTTGTTACAACCCCAAAGATGAGCTTTTGTTTTGATATTGTCTTAGGCGAAAAGATACCACTAGCAGATTCCATATCTTCAGTGATTTTTGATAAGGTCGTAAAGCTCATAGAAATTTGTATGAAGTCGAGATGTGCTGCGTCACCGAAGTTGGTGTGTTATGTAATTATCTTTACTTAAAAGCTGAACAATTCGCTTTGGCCTTTAGTAGAGATCGCCAAACTTATGGAGGCACATTTGTAAGCTTTTATTTAGTAAGCGTACCACGCACCCAAAACCGTGCATCAATACCGATTGTTTGAGTAAAGCACATTACCTCATAACAATTTATTCTACAATATCATGTATTGAGATCTGTGTTCTCGCTTCTCTGATCCCCTCTGGCTTGCTGATTATTATTCCTTTTTGCATTTCTAGTGCTTGTTCAAAAGCAATTCGTGCCTTATTTTTGAAGTACCTAGACCCGTTCCCTCGTACAATAGGCCTCTTTTGTATTTGCATGTTCTTATTACCCTTTGGATTCGTCCAAGATGTTATTTGGTAGTTACTCTTGCCGTATTGTTTTACTCTCATGAGTTGCACAGATCTTTGTCCGTTTTCTAGGAAGCTCTCGTTTGAAAATGACCACTGCTCAGCCATGGTGTTGCTCTGTTGCTAGTTTTCAAGTTGTTTTGATGTCAGTGTCGCTTGCAGCCAAGAATCGTTACGAGGCCCGCATACCAGATAAGAAAAGCAAACCTAATGCGTTGCTTTACGCTTTATAGGTAAGTAGTTAAACCGCGCAACAGCATGTCATTATAAGTACACTCAAATGTTACACTTTATCGGAAGGTACAATGTTAAGGTTGATGGGTGGTTCATGGATTTTTATGCTCTCTAAAAAGCCATTATTATGTTTTTCAATAAAGAACACGAAGAGAGATACAGCAATGAAAAAGTTATTCCGCTCTGCTGGTACTTCGTACTCCTTAGTCTTTCCATAGACGTTAAAATGTGGCGGGTACAGTTTGGTGTTAATAAGGGTTATCGATGAAGGTGACAGTTCCTGATCTATGAAATGTTATACTATACTGAGCGAAACTTACTGCCCATAACATCACCTCTGTTGATAAAATAACGATTGGTGAAAACATGTTTTCCGTACATTCTGTCCTCTGGTAGTGATAAATCCATCCAAGTTTTAAATAAATGCAATAAGATCTGAAACAGTTAGTAAGTAGATTAATGATCTTACCGCTGTATCTGTAGCTAAATCTTCTCTATCTACCCATTTTACTGCTTTTGTGGCACCTTCTGGTCTGAAATCTCCACCTCCATTCCATACAAATTTTGTCATGTACAAATCTGAGCTCAACTCTTGAATTCTTTGAATCAAGTACTTTCTATTGCATCGAATCTATACGGTTAAAATGTTTCCAAGTACTTACTAAAAGATATTGTTCAATATTTAAACGATTATGTGTTAACATGTGAGTTTGTGGATTTCGAATATTTGTTAGGATGTGACGAATAGTTGGTCGTCTATCGATGGGTGGTGGTATATTTCCAACTCCATTCATATGATCGTTTGTTGGCATGGCGTCCAAAATATAGTTACAATTGAATAAGTCCAATCCTTCTTTTTGACACATCTAGTTCATTAGAAACCATAAAACTAATCCTACCGAGTTGAGGTGGTCTACTTGTGAGAGTAGAGGTTTCATAATTTGAGTGACGAACCATCCCTTCAAATTATCGACCATTCTATTCATGATGAATGGTGTCAACTGAAGTTCTGATAACACGCCATTAAAGTCTTGAATTTGTTTATCTTGAGCTGATGTGAATTGTCGTTGTGGAGTAACTGCAAATGGATCAAATTGTGGTGCTGCGAATGAAGCAACGCGACTGGACTGTGGTTGTTGCAAAAACGAAGATGTATCGTATGCAGGTGAAAAGTATCGACTTGATTGTCCTGCTACATACGAGTTTGCGAATTGCGAGTCGTCCATCAATCTCTGTGGTGAAGCTTGATCATAGAATGAACTATCGCCAAAAGTATCCATCATAACGTCTGGGACTTGTGGATTGATAATATCGTAATCATATTTGTCTAAATGTCCTCTTCTTCTTACGATCGTGTTTGTGTTTTGTTGTTCTTGTTTTTTGACTGTTTGTGGTTGATTTAATATCGACACTAGTCTTCTGTCGCGCATGTTGGGTCCTATTCTACTTTCTTCGACACCTAATATTTGTTATTTTAACAGCATTAACAAACCTAGCATAGATAATTCTCTTGTCGACAGTGGAACTCTATTTAACAATCTTGGATCGTAAGATTTTTGCTTTTTCTCTTCTGTGTCGTTTCGTCTTTTCGTTGATGAAAACCAAACGTATGATATTACACACAATAATACATAGGCTGAATAATATAGCAACGACGACATTGGGTAAAAGTATGTGATGAGTTCAAACATAAAGGTTGTTGGTAGCGCAAGTAAAGCCAATAAGAGCAAAAACGATTTGACATAAAACCGAATCTTATCCCATTTAGCGTTGTGATCACGTTGCCGTAAGTACGAGTGCACTTGCTTCGATAACGCGACTTTTTGACTTTCGAAAGCGTCAATGCGTTGCATGCTCAACTTTTCCAACAAAGCAAAATTACAACAAACAAATCAGTAGGTGAGAAGGGTGTCCACATTTTTCGACTCTCGGATATTTGTAGTTTTGTAGAAAGTGTTTCATCAGTTAGCTGATTTTCTTCCTTCTTCTGTTCTTGACAAATTTCCAGAGAAATTTTAGGTTCTATTATGGTTCCTGTTAGCAACGCAAGACCTATCGCCAGAGTCTTTGAAGAAATACAACTGCGAGTGGGAACACAAGAAAAAGGCACAACTCTTGTAAAACGGCTCGGTTGACCAAGTTCAACATCTTCAAACAACTATTTCACACAGTGAACATGGTGACCAAGACGTCGGTACACAAACAACAAATTGAAAAGTTGAAGAAAAAGATTCACAAACCAAGAGCACCAAAACCAGCACCAGTCGAAGAAGCAGATGACTCTGTAGATGAAGAAATCGAAGAATCTAATACCGATGCTGTCGAAACTCCAGCGGTACCAGTTGTGGAAGTACAAGAAGACTTGTGGAACGAAGAGGATATGAAAACGAAAGATGGATGGTTGACGAATATTCCATACACTCGTTTAAAAGTCAACGACCAACTACAAAAGGCTATTGGAGAATGCGGTTTCCAATCTATGACAGAAATTCAGGCCAAATCAATTCCACCATTGCTTGCAGGTAAAGATTTACTTGCACAAGCCAAAACTGGTTCCGGAAAAACATTGGCTTTCCTCATTCCATGCATAGAACTATTATATCGTGCACAATTCAAACCAAGAAACGGTACTGGTGTACTCATCATTTCACCAACACGTGAATTGGCTATTCAAATCTATTCCGTAGCTCGCGAACTAATGAAGTACCATACACAAACACACGCAATCGTAATCGGAGGCGCCAACAAACATTTTGAAGAAACAAAACTCTCCAAAGGTGCCAATTTGGTTGTCGCAACACCAGGTCGTCTATTGGACCATCTCATGAATACCAAAAACTTCAACTACAAGAATTTAATTTCACTAGTTATCGACGAAGCCGATAGAATTTTAGAAGTTGGTTTCGAAGAAGAAATGCGTGCCATTGTCAAACTATTACCAAAAGATAAGCGTCAAACCATGTTGTTCTCCGCTACACAAACTACCAAAGTTGCAGATATTGCACGTGTAAGTTTGAATCGTGACCCAGTATACGTTGGTGTTGATGCACCATCTGCTGCTTTAAGTAAACCAGGAGAAGAGAACGGCGAAGAAGCAACTGTTTCACTACTAGAGCAAGGATATGTCGTTATTCCAGCCGCACAAAAGTTTTTACTTTTGTTCTCATTTTTGAAACGTAACTTGAAGAAGAAGGTAATCGTTTTCTTCTCAAGTTGCAGTTCGGTCAAATACCACTCCGAGTTGTTGACATATATCAACATTCCAGTACTCGACTTGCACGGCAAGTTGAAACAAAACAAACGTACCAACACATTCTTCAACTTTTGCAATGCCGAGTCAGGTATTCTATTGTGTACTGATGTTGCAGCTCGTGGTTTGGATATCCCACAAGTTGACTGGATTATTCAATACGATCCACCAGAAAATCCAAAAGAATACATTCACAGAGTCGGTAGAACTGCTCGTGCTGGTCATCACGGTAAAGCTTTGTTACTACTATTAGAAAGTGAAAAGGGATTCTTGAAATACTTGAAGCATGCTGGTGTACCATTGAATGAGTTAGAGTATCCATTGAGCAAGTTATCCAACATTCAATCGAAATTGGAAAAGATTTTGAGTACTAACTACTACTTGTACAAAACAGCCGAGGAAGGATTTAGATCATACATACGATCGTATGCTGCCCATCAACTCAAAGAAATCTTTAGTTTGAAGACGCTAGACGTTGATGGCGTATCCAAGGCCTTTGGTCTAGCAAATACACCATTTGTTGACTTGTCAGCTCTAGAGGTTGGTGTTTCAAAGAGAATAGAAAAGAAGAGAAAAGCAGATCACAAGTGGACTATGGGAGCAGACAAGAAGATACGAATGGACAAAAAACAACAAGAGGAATAAATTCTATTCGTAAAGTCTTTTTCTTTTGTGGCACAGAGTTGACCAGTGGAATAATGAAGACCAAGCCAGTGGTTGCTGCTCCTCAAATGGAACTGTAAGAAAAAATAAATGTGACTAACGATTAGCTCGCAGATCCTCATAACAATACTCACCATAATGGCTACTGTACCTTTAGCTATTTGGTCATTCGTAATATTTTTCACGCACACGCCAACTCCTGATAGCGAAACTTGTAGCGTGAGTACCGTTAGAGCTCTAGTAATAGCGATTGCAATACTCGACATTTGTGGCGTATCACTACTAGTTTTCAATTTAGCGACAGACGCAATGACAAGGTTAAAAGCAACTACACGAGCACTACAGATCCTTAACTATCGCTTTCTGTCGTACCTGCGTACATCGTTGAAAATAGTTTCATTCTCGCTACTCATGGTGGCATCGCTCTTCGTTTGGTCGAGTGGATGTGGAAACTCTGCACCAGGTCTGTTTCATCAAACCCAAGCGTGGATGCTAACTTATTGGTCCATACTCGGAGGTTTTATGGGATGTCAATTCGTAGATGGGTTTTTCTCTGTTGTGCGAAGAGATTTCACCCCAATACCAATGATAGAAGTACCACCAGACAAATGCGAATCACCGGTACTGGAACGCTCGCTTGTCTAAATATTCAGAAATCATTTTATTAGCTATATTAAATTGTATCATTATTGTACTCCACGATTACATCTGTGTCTTGCTCACGTGCTTATAAATTTCTGTGATTGAGCTTTTTGAAAGACATCAAGCTAGCCGTTTTCTTGGTTGTGTGAGGGCAACTTGTTCAAACATAAACAAACACATCATGGTCTCTGTAAGGCCCAAACCACAGGACCGAACGCAACTCAAATTTTATGTTGTGTTGGCAGTTGCCTGTGTGCTGTTAATCGCTAACCTTTACTCCATGTTCAAATTAAAATCATACACGAACGAACAAACGCCACAAATACAACCACAACGCGAACAAGTACCACAAATAATAGAAGAGATGCCGAGACATCCAGATCCTCCAGTAATAGCAACAGATCCACCTACAACGAAAAAGGTCCAAGTTCTTACACCAGACGTCAGTACATCCGATGACGTAGAACTTGCTATCGGTATCATTAGCGCTCCAAGAAAAGGAGATGCCGACTATGTGTACAAAACAGTGGCTGCAATAGATCGCGAGATGAAGGTTGCTCCAAATGCGAAATTCTTTTTGAAAAAAGTTGTCGTGTTCAACCCACGTGAAGAAGGTCAACATAGAGCATTCGAACGAGCGAGAGAAGATTTCTCACACAACCCAGTTTTTGATTTTGTCGCGAAAGACATGTTAAACGAAACGTATACAAAGATGGGTAAATCAGAAGTAAAAGGCAAGTACCGTAACATGAGAGGTATTGATTTGCAACAAAATGCCGATACAGCAGGAATGATGACTCAAGTTTATGACTCTTTCTGCGTTTCCCATCCAAAAGGTTTTATGATGATTATGGAAGATGATTTTGAGCTCTGTCAGTACGCATTGATTCATTTACACAGAGCAATTTACGCTGCAGAACACTTGTACCACAAAAACTTTGCTGCTCTAAGAGTATCATATGGTTTCAACGGTATGATTCTGCATTGTCATGATTTGGCAAATGTTCGTGATTATCTATCGATCAATAGACACTACGGTCCACCTGACGCTATGTTGAGTCCCTATTGGACAAAACACGATCCAGAAGGTGCAAAATACTTTGGAACGAGATACCCTATTGCCTATAGACACAACATCATGAACCACATTGGATTCTTTTCGTCTGTATGGAACAGTAAGACAGATCGTACTTTCCCATTATGTTATGATGATTTGTACTTTAATGGAATGTCACATAATGATTGGTTCGACTTTAAGGCATGCAAAAGTAAAGAATTCTATCCATGTGAGAACCCAGACATGGGTAACTCTATTTTGAGTATGTTCCGTGCACATCCAGAATTTGATACCAAATTTCAAATGCCTGATCGTGCAGATACGATACAAATCATTGCTGGTGAACGTGGTGACGATTGTCACGCTACTTGTGAAAAAGAAGATTTAACATGTGCAAGATGGATGTTCCCACTCATTAACAGGTGTCGTATTCTAGAAAAATATTTTGACTGCAAAGAGTGTGTCAGTCATCCTTTCCATATTCCAAACAAGGCTTCACGTAGTCCTATGATGCTCATCGATACACAAAAATGTTACGAAAGTCACATTGCTTCCGAAATGAGATGCGATGGTCAAGATAACAATATGCGTAGAATATGCGCTTGTGCAAAACTTGCAACCAAAACAAAATCTGTTTGCGTCATCGCAGAGAATCCAGTTACAAGAATAGGACCATGTGATAATTGGCCCGTCTCTGAAAAACTATTCCAAAATGATGTCATACAAATCACAGGCGCAACAAAAGTAGGTTGTGGAAGAACATGGTATGAACTTCCAGCTGAAGAATGGATCGATGGCATGGATATCGGAAAATGTCCTGATGGTATGACACTCAAGGAGCTCAAAGCAGGTTTACCAAACATAAATTCGAAACATGCACATGAGTATATTTCTCATATGAACGCTGCGTTTAACAAGTATGAAATTAATAATTGTAAACGAAGAGCTGCATTCTTTGCACAAGCAAGTCATGAAAGTGGTGATTTTGGTTCTATGGAAGCGATTGCCAGTGCTATTGGAAACTTTAAAGGTGTAGATCCTGGTAGTAAAGTTGAAACAGATGAGGAACGATTCCGTGGAAGAGGTCCTCTACAACTGAAAGGTAGAAAAGTTTATGAAGGTGCATCCAAGGAACTTGGGGTTGACTTTGTAAAGCAACCTGATCTCATGGCAGAACGGTATTTTGCGTTCAAAGCTAGTGCCTGGTATTGGCAATCTAATGGATTGAATGAGCTCGCTGATAAAAATACAGCAGAGGCGTTTGATGCCATAACAAAAGTTATCAATGTAGATATGCATGGTAAAGTCGCAAGAGACATTAAGTGGGACATTGCAAAGAAAGGTCTCGGATGTTAATCGTTTATAAAGAAAAACGTTGTATCATTGTATTCAAACGGTGTTTTTTGTTGTTCCAAACAGTGTTTCTTGTGCTTTAAAAATATGTTCGTACTCATCGATCATCATTAGGACAACATGCTGTAATGCTGGTACTTCTTGAACTACCATAGCAACACACTGGCTTGGTTGTATGATGGATGTTGCAAGTGCAGCTGCCAAATCTTTTCCAGTGATAACGTTGAATTCGCTAGCTTGAATAACATGTAAATGTCCAATCAAAAACTTTAAAGTTGTATAGTTTGTCGTTGGTAACTTTCTCACGCAATATCGAACCTGAAGTCTGCGTTCGTAATAGTTTTTGATTGTTCCAATTTTGACAACTTTATCGTACATACAAAATGGAATTAAACTCTCAGGTAGCATTTCTAAGAATCTTCGTACCACTAACGTCAAATCTTTCAACTTATACTCGCTATAATCTGGTGTTCGTTCTGTGTCAAATTGAAATATCATGCTGATTGCTGCTAGTGCCCTCCCACTGACCAGGTATAAAGACTTCGAACCTAACCCTCTACTTTCGATTTCGGATATAACAGAATATAAAACATATGGTACTCCTAGATACGATCTTCTTTCGATTGAAGTTTGCAGCGGTACTCCAAACAATTTCAACTTCTTTATAGTTGTATGCATTGTTACTGTAGTGCTTACAAGAAGTAAGTTGTAGTCCACTAGAAAAATATATATTTTATGGATAGTCTAAGTATTACATTATTTGGGTAAAAGTGGGATCCAAATCTCTGCTATTTGTCCTACAATATCATAATTTGCGTACAAATACCCTGGTCCTACAATATATTCATCTGTTACTGCGTCTAGTAAGATGGCTCTAAATAAGTTTGCTAAATATTCCAGTTTCTCTGGTGATGTATCAGAACTAAAATAGTATGTGGCCGCGAATACAGTTATTGGTTCTTGTTTCATATAAACACCAGAACTCTGTAACGGTGTAGGTGCTTGTACTTTTTGGTATGCGAATGGCATGTACTGCCATACTTCGAACGCTCCGGGCATTAGAAGTGAAATAACTGATGGCATAGTGCGAGCAAGTCTAACTTGTTGCTCATTACCACCGTCAAAATACGATTTAACGGACTGTAACCCTGTTGAAACGTTTGCAAAAGGTCCAACAGTCACCGCGGCCCATTTACTAGGCAAGTATTGTCTAACATCGAATGATAAATATCCTCTCAAAACTTCGTATGGAGGTTGGTCGATTGGTGCTCCTCCACGTACTGATAAACGTTGTGTGTTCACACTATTCAACAAAGTAGTGAGAAATAGTAACACGGCGATAGAGGCCAGTGTACGCATTTTTGATCTATGACAGGGTTGTAAATTGATTGAATTCAGCTCAAGTGTAACGGCTATACGGATAAGCTTGCTGTAATTCAACAACTCAAGCCTTTCTCACACAGTGGAATTCCTATTGGAATGTTTGGTACTTGGAAAGTGCAACTTACAACCGTCTTCTGTCCTCTGTCAAAAAATGCAAGGTGTACACGACGTATTGTACAACGATCAAACAAAAAAGTTCGAACATGAGTACCTAGATTTGGAACAACGACATATAACATCGGAAGATCTAGCGGAGACGTTTAGAAACCTTGCTGTCGTACATAACCAACATATGAGACCGTTCAATGTCGTCAAACTCATATTTAGGATCGTATTATTGGCTATGGTTCTGTGTGTAGTACTTGGGATAATATTCTTATGTTCACCTATTTACATGGAAAAGTTTAGTTCCTATCTTTTCGCGAGTGCTATATCTTTCTCACTCGTTATTGCTTTGGGTATAATTGCACTTGGTAGCGTTAAATATGCGCAGAGTATCAGACAAAAGTGCAAAGCAAAACTAGATGAGGTGTTAGAAAACGAGAATACTACAAACTATGATCCTCATGGAGTTCACTTACAAGCAATGTGGTCTGATATTTTACCAACAGACTCATTCTTTTACAAGTTTAAAATGTTTTTTGATTGGGGAGCACCAAGTATTTGCATCCAACTTCAAGACAATTTGGATAAAGTTGAACTAGGAGAAGAAGACGAATCACATGAAGATGTAGTTCTAGATGAAGATACACACGAAGAAATCGATGTTTCAGAAACTAATATACAATAAATATTAACATTTTGTACATGCTTTCGCAAGTAGTTCTTTCAAAGTACTCATAACGACTGGTTTCGTTATAAATTCGTTCATTCCAGCCGCATAACATTCCTGTTGCTGAGTTCTCGTTGCAGAGGCTGTAACTGCTATAATAGTAACAGGGTCCTTTCCTAATTCTTTTTCTAGTTCTCTAATTAATCTAGTGCACGTAAGTCCATCTTGCTTTGGCATGAAATTGTCCATGAGAATCAATTTCCAATCATATGGTTGACGTTCATATGCTTCAAATGCCTCTTCTCCATTATTTGCGATAACAATATCAGTGAATCCAATTCTAGTTAACATTCTTTGCATAATGTGTTGGTTGATTGGATTATCTTCTGCAACGAGTATCTTGTAGTTACTTGGTAAAAACTGTTTTTCAACAGGTGGGAGTAAGCATACTTCTTGCTCGTCATCTTGCGTGTCGATTATACACGAAAATGTAAATGTTGAACCTTCTCCTTCCGTACTGTGTACTGTTATTGTTCCTCCCATGATTTCTGCTATTCGTTTCGATATGGCTAATCCTAATCCTGTTCCATCAAATCTTCTTGACGATGAATTATCAATTTGCGAAAAATGTTTGAATAGCAAGTCGATTCCTGAAGCAGGAATACCTATTCCAGTATCTTTAACAGATACTAATAGCATGTGAGGATTCTCTTCTTCGACATAAATGGAAATATCCACAGATCCATGAACTTCTGTGAATTTGATTGCATTGCTTGTGAGATTGACTAGTACTTGTGAAAAACGAGTAGAATCACCTATGATTTGTTTCGGAACGTTTGGAGATATTGTTAGCGTCAGTGAGACTAATTTCTCTTGCGCTTTGTATTTCATACTAGCTACGATGCTTTCTGCACAATCCCAAAGATTGAATAGTTTTTTATCCAGTGTCAACGCTCCTGCTTCAATCTTACTAAAATCAAGAATCTTTGAAATCAACTACAAATATTAGACTGATTATTTGATCGTTACCTTTAGCAGTAAATGTGACGATGTACTCATGATATCCGCAAAGTTTCGCTGTTCTACTGTTAGTTCTGTATCTTGTAGTAGATCGCACGAACAAATAGTAGCATGAAGTGGAGTTCTTATTTCATGTGATATCATTGCCAAAAATTGGGATTTAGCCAAACTCGATCGCTCCGCTTTTTCTTTTGCGCGAACTAGTTTTCCGTTTAGTTCTGCCACAGCAGAGACATCATTCAAAATCACATGGAGAAGAATTTGTCCTGTACGCGTATCTCGCATTCTCGTCACGCAAAGCGATACATCAACTCCACATTGTAGTTTGAAATGATTGTTACTGTGTACGACAGATTTTTCATCATTCAACGCTTGTAACGTTTGGTTAACTTGCTCGATATCTTTTTCTTGGAAAAGAGACAAGAAAGAAACACCAAGTGACTGGGAGTTTGTTACTTGTTCTGCAAGTTTGTTCATCTGTACTATATTATTTGTAGATTCTTCCAACGAGAAGAACATAACTGGTGCATGTTGATACAATTTCTCGTATAATTGCATTGTGTGATGTAATCGAGTAGTTTCGTGTTGCTTTTGTTCCATTTCGATAATAAGAGTCGTAAATGAGCAGCATAATAGACTCATAGCTCCAAACAGTACTAGAATTACCAGTGCACCAAAAATCTCGTCCAAACTATTTCCAATATAAAACATGGCTGCCAAAGCCATAATGATTTTTACGATTAAGGTCGTGCTCAAGAACACAAATGACGAATTCAATATTGAAAATGCGTACGTTCCCACGAAGAAGCTGAAGGGAAAGAACAAATATGCCTGACTTTCTTTTCCTGCCGTTATCTGAAAATGTACTGCGAGTTAGCAATAAATTGATTCATACCTATTAAGCCGCATATCCAAAGACCCTTCATGATTTCAAATCTTAATTGATTTCGTTTGTCAAATTCTTTTCTCACGACAGTTGTTAATAGTCTTTGAATAACAACACACGATATCCACGCGACAATAGTAATTGTTAACAAGTACATTGGATTGTTCGTCTTTATCACGCAGTAGGCATATACCATTATTATGAATGGTATTTGAAACAAAGTCATTTTTACCAGCACTTGGTTAAGGAATATGGGTGGATTATCATCTGGTACATGATGACCTACGTCTGCGGCACCCGACATCACGCGTTGTGTTTTTGGCTGTCCAACTGTCAGGTTGACATTTTGACCATAATCAGTTGTTCGTTATCTCATAAGATCTTTGCACACGTTCTGTGAAATCATGTCTGAGGCAGGTTCCAACGATGCCATGGACACGGACGCAGCATCGGTTTATGTACTAATAACGCCACAAGAGTTCGAACGGTTACGAAACAGCCCAAACGATCTTGTAGCATTATGCGACGAACAACATTTAAAACTACTCACGATGGAACGCGAGATCGCCAACGATAAAATATCTACGTTAAAAAAAGAAACTGAAACGTTGAAGTCTCAAATACAGAGCGGCGAAGAGCATAGCGCGAGTGTTTTAAACGCTGTTGAACAAAAATCTATTCGCATAAGAGAGGAACGAGATGCAGTCATTAACAGAAACGAAGTTTTGGAGCAAAAGATTAAAAGTCTAGGTATGTGACACGCATTATTTTTTTAACACGTGTAGAGGGTGAGATTGTTAGTTTAAACGAAAGTATCTCTACGATGAAAAAACTTGCAGATCAAAAAACGCGCTCGACTGAAGACCTTTCCTACGAAAGTGAACGTTTACGAGAGGAAAAACTCAAGCAGACTAATATCGTCGAAAAGAAGGACGCAGAGATCAAGGAGTTAAATGGTACGGAAAAAGTCTTATTTTTACATTTTAGATGCTTTAAACACGTTGAACGCAAAATACAAACAACTCAATAGAGAAAAACTTGAATTAGAAGACAAACTTAATGACTCTAGTTCTTCGACAATCCCATTGAACGTATGAATGAACAAACAAATAATTTTAACACTGTTAGTATGCAATTGAGAAGATCAAAGAAGAGAAAAAGTTATTGGAAGATCAAAACTCGTATCTAAATGATACACTACAAAAGAAATCACAGGAGTTGCTCAAAGAAAAGACTACTTTGGCTAACGATCTTATTTCATTAAGAAGCAAACTATCAGAAGCTACTGAAGAAATTAGACAGTTGGAAGTTGCAAAATCTAATTTGAACGCGCAGTTGATCACATTCAAAACAAAGGCTGACCAAAACTACAACGAAATTCGTGAACTAACAGTAAGTAATTTGACAGTATCTAACGTTGTAGGAATCAAGTGGAAGACGCGAAACAGCATTGTTGACGGAGCTCGGTGCAGCGAAAAGAATGAGTGAACTTGCAGAATCTCGTTACAAAGATAGTGAAGATTCACTTGAGCATTTGCGAGAAGAGTACAGCGAATACAAAAAATCAGTAAGTGAATGAATAAGTTTTCTAATTCTATCAAGGCAACTAGACAACATCACCAAATCCTTGAAGATATGGAAAGTATTCGACAATTGAATGCTTCTCTGCAATCTGAACTTGACTTACTGAAGCGGCCAGTAGAGCACGCTAGTCCAAGTCTCCGATCAGAAAGCATGCTCGCAAAGGGTTTGAGCCAGTCAAGTATCTATCAGCAATTGGTCACTCTAAGTGAGGAGAACACTTCATTGAAGAAGGAAAACAACATGCTCAAGTCTAGTTTGGACACAATTCAACATCAAATTGCAGAGTTTAGTCCACAATTTGAAGAGCAAAGAGAAGAGTTTGAGCGTCTAAAAATTGCTCACTTCCATGTACAAAAAGAGAAGAGTGACTTACAAACTCGAGTCAGAACAGTATGTTAATTATTCTATTCTAACAATATAGATTTCTCATGAACTTAGTGTACTAAAAGAAAAGTCAAGTGATGCTACAACAACGGCCGAGTTACTAGAGTCAGAGAATAGAGATTTAACAGAGCAAGTGAAACTATTATTGAGAGAATGTCAAAGTTATAAGCTTCGACTAAACGATAGCACCGCTTCAACATCAAGTAACAAATACAAATCATATATTAACAACATAGTGGACGATATGTTCGATGATGAAGATGATGAGTTTGATCCAACTGATATTGTACACAAGTCAGAGCACACTATTGGCTTCCGTGGAATTGGAGAACTTCAGAAACAAATAAGAGAGGTCACTAAAGAGTTGAGACTAGCTGAAGCAAAACACAAACAAGAAATAGAACGTTTGACATCGGCCGCTCATGAAAATCATCAAGAACAAAACAGATCACTCAAGGAGCGCATTGAAACACTTTCGAATAACTTTACACGCGTTTCACAACAAATGTCTGTCGTTGTGAAAGAAAAAGACTACTACAAGGAGTTGTCCAAGGAGAAGGATCGTCGGTTAAGAAGTCTAGAAAGTGAACCAGGCCAGTTCACCGAAATAATGTCTCAAAGTCATCAAGAGGAAGACAAAATACATATCATGAAACAAGAATTTGCATCCATGAAAGAGCAGTTGACAAACAGATACCATGATACAAGAGTAGAATTACAAAAGGTAGCAGAGAGTCTATCTGTCACAAAGCGCGATGTTCAATATTGGAAAGACAAGTTTGACAATGCGGAATCAGTAGTTAACAGCACAAACCTTGAAATAGCTGCTCTTCGTAAGTTAATCGTTCTTAAATATAACAATCAGGTAAAAATAATAAGGACTTGAGTGAGCAAATATTCAAGTGGCAAGCAAATGCTGAAATGCTACAAAACAAAATCACAGAACTACGTGATGAAAACAACCGTACAGTTAACAGCTTAACACAAGCGAATGGTGAAAAGAAATACTTGGAGCGACACAATGAGCAACTTCAAAAAGATTGTAAGATGTTTAAAGTTGTACTAACAATATAGGTGCTGATCTAAGAAAGTCACGTGATCAAATAGAAAAATTCTATGAAAACATGCAGGCAATACAAACTACATTTGACCAACGTGACAAAGATCAACTTCGCAAGTTGGCAACTGATTTGGAACTCGCAAAGCAAGAAGTTACAACTCTTAGAGAGAAGATCGAACAAGAGAGAACTTTGGCAAAAGAGGCAACCATTCAACTTGAGCTTCGTACTACTGATCATCAAGAGAAACTTGCTGAAAAAGAACGAGAGATCGCCAAGTACAAGGAAGAGTCAATCAAAGAAAAGTCCAAGGCGGAGAGTTTCGAAAGAGAAAACAGAAATTTAGTTTCCAGAGTATCTATTCTCGAAAGACAAACTGAGACAAGACTAAATGTCGGCTCTACAATGCAAATCGATGGCGATGTTGGCAGCATAGAGACTGAAACATTGCGAAGAGATCTCCAAATCACTCAGGAAGCGTTACAAACAAAGAGAGACATCGAAAATGATCTTATTTCCAAGTTACGTTCATCAGAGGAGTCTAGAATCGAGATTATTTCCGAGTACGAAAAATACAGAGAGCAAATCGAGCGTGAACGTCGTGAGAGCGTCACTCGTATTGAACAACTTCAAAATGCACTAGATGTCCAAGCATCTCAAGTTGAAGAAGCAAATCAACAAAGAAAGCAACTAGAACGTGATTTGCAACAAGCTCATCTCGAGAATGAGAGACAAATTGGGCAACTGCAAGCTTTGCGCAATGAAGTGGAGTCAACCAAGGATCAATTTAACAATGATAATTCGGGAGCATCTGAACTCAGAAGACAGTACGAGGAGCAAAAACAGATTTATGAGGACATTGTTGTTAAGAGTGGCAAATACTTGGAAGAAATCGCACACAACAAAGAACAAATTGCAGAGCTCCGTCGACAACTTCAAGATTCTCAATTACGAGTTTCATCGTTAACCAACGAACTTGGTACAATCCAAAACTCTTACGATCAACGCGAAAGCATATTAAGAGCAGAACTAGCACAAACAAATGTTAGACAAAAAGATTTGGAGCGCGCACGTGATATCTTGATGAGTGAGAACGAAACACTCAATATTCAATTGAAGAAGATTCTCCCAACTGAAAAAGAAGGTTCTACTGATGAACGCGAAGAAGTTGATAGTCTAAGAGAATTATTAAGGCTCATCAGAAGAGAGAAAGAGATGGTATCTTCCAAACTGACTGTTACAGAACACGAGTCCTTGCGAAACAAACAAATGTATGAGCAAGCACAACGTGATATTGAACACTTGAGAGCAGAGATTGAACAATTACATTCTGCACAAGTAAGCAAATTTTCAAAAATAGTAACATTTTAGACAATAGTTGTTGACAATAGTGCCAAAGAGCAACTTGCTCTATTGACAGAATCCAATCAAACTCTTAGATCTAATTGGGAGAAGGCGAACAAAGACTTCCAAGATGCAAGCCAAAAGCTGAAACAATTAGCTGGTCTTGAAGAACCACTGCGTAGAGAACTTGACAAAGAAAGAAGTCAAAAAGAAGCAAAAGAACAACAAATACAACAACTTACCAAAGAAATAACCTATTGGCAGAACAAGTCAACAGATTTGATGGAGAAATACAAACAAGTTGATCCTGAGGTGCACCAAAAGCTTATCGAAGAACGAGATAGTTTGTTAGAGGAACGTACGCGGTTAGTAGAAGAAAAAGAGAAACTATCAGCCGAGTTGGGAGGTATGAAAGAGAAGAGCAGTTCTGAAATTGAGCGAGCGACAGAGAATTGGAAACAAGAAAAGGACGAATTGCAGAAGAAAGCTCAGAAATATCTTGATGCAGGCAAGAAGTTAAGTACTTCTATAAAGCAAAAAGATACAGAGCTTGAATCACTCAAGAAGGAGATTGAGGCAAAGAGTAACGAATTGGAAACAGTTAAAAAAGAAATGGAATCTAAACCAGCAGTTCCCCAAAACAATACAGAAGTTGAACAGTTGAAAGAGCAGCTCAAAGGCGTAAGAGAACATTACAAGAACAAAGTTAAGGATTTGTTGGTTATGACAAAGACAAACGAAGTTAACGCAAAGAGGGTAACAGAACTCGAAACAGAACTCGTAGAGGCGAAGAAAGAGATAGAGCAACTAAAAGAAAAGCCAGAACCAATGCCAGAAGAAGATGAGGAACCAATCGAACAAGAGCAAGAGGAACAACCTGAAGTTGCAGAAGTACCAGAAGAGCCTGCACCATCACCAGTATTACCAGTATCAGCCGCGCCTAGTGCTCAATCTCTACTTAGTCAATTACGTGCTAAAAAGCGTTCTGCCCAGGAGATGACTCAAACAGAGACTGAAGGTAAACCAAGTGAAGAGGAAGCAGAGCGAGCGAAGAAACGTGTCAGAGTTACCGAAGAAAAAGAAGATGATGACAAACATGAAAGAAAGAAGAAAAAGATTAACAGACCCAGTATTCCAATTCCAACAACGCCAACAGACACAGAGGGCCAAAGCGAAAAACCAGAAGAAGATAACCAAGCAGGTGGAATAATTTTTGGTGATGCAGAACCAAGTGGTGAAGCAGAGGATGTGGACCAAGAAGATCAAGAGGTACAAGATGAGCAAGAAGACCAATCAAATGAAGCTGAAGACGAAACATTTGAGAATGAGGAAGAATAAAAACTTTCTTGTAAACAAACATGTAACCATCACCAGCAAACGATGCTACGAAGCCACAACTTGGTTAACGTTTTCCAAATAACCTGCAGACGTTTACACAACAGTGGTGCGCACGTAAATAACTTGGTAAAGAATGGTGATATTGAGCAAGCAAAGACGCTCTATGTCACGTATCCCGATCCTATGGGCGCCACTATTCTTACTTCGAGAACTCAATCAGTAAACTCTGCTCAAGAATATTATAACGCGTTAGTGAAAGAAAAATCCAAATGCACACGTATTCGACGCTAATCAATGTCTACAAAAAGGCAGGTCACGATATCACTGGCGTATGGAATGAAATTATCGCGCATAGAGTTAAGATTACTGCGCAGACTTATGTATCTTTACTGTCGTACTGTGGCGATACACGGAATAGGTATGTTGGGAATCAGGTTCACACGCATATGACCCAAAATTTAGGCGAAGAAATGTATACAAATCACTACGTACACAATACTTCGATAAAGTTCTTCGTCAAAACAGCACAAATGGAGCGAGCGACACAAGTATTTCGAGCTTTGGAAAACTTTGGCTTATCACCAGACAATGTTTCGTATGCACTGTTGATGGATGGATATGCAACGACAAACGATCTCAATAGCGGTGAGCAGTTATATTCTGCCTACAAGAAGATCCAACTAACACCAAACGTAATATTCCTTACTGCAGCAGCAAAAATGTATGCCAACTGTGGTATGCTGGATAAATCACTTAGTATACTGATAGATATGATAAATAACGGTCCTCATCCAAATGAATACACGTTCATTGTTATAATATCAGCGTGTTTCACAACTCAAAATTGGACAGTTGGTGAAAAAGTCAGTGAATTGGTAGAGAAAAGTGCCTTCCGAACTCACAAGACTGTTCCAACAGCTCTCATAAAGATGTATACAGTATGTGGCAAGCTCGATCGCTTTGCTTTTCGACAAGGCGCTCAAACATCATACATACTTTGACGCAAAGTTATTTACCGCCACACTCACTGCTTGCACTGAAGCAGGTGATCAAGAGAGAGGTAATCGACTGCTACGGCAACTAGACTCAAGCAACATAGAGCAGAACATAATTCTAAAGAATTGTAGACTACAGTTTTTGATGAAACTTTCCAAAGTCGACAGTGCAATGCAATTATTCCAGGACATGATAGAAAATGGACCCAAACCAGATAAATACACCATCAGTATAGTATTGACAGGTATTGCAGATACGGCAACAGGTCACTATGGCGAACAAGTGTACAGATGTGTGTTGGCAAATAGAATGAACAATACTATGATAGTTACTTCACTAATTAACATGTATGGAAAGTGCGCACAAGTAGATGATGCTAGAAAGGTTTTTGATGCGGAAGAAACTGACGGCATAGGCGTGCATAGATAGTAACATTCCTGTCACTCTGGAGATGTACGCCACGTATAAATTTATGGCGACAATACACCAATTACAATTACTAAAAACCTTCGTATATGCCCGGATTGTCATGAGGTTACAAGGTTGATTTCCAGCTATGTTGCACGTACTATAAAGATTCGTGATACTAGCAGCTGGCATGAATTTGAAAACGGAGTTTGCTCTTGTAATGAAAGGTACTAATGTCATTCATAGTTACACTTTTGGAAATTGCGAATTTGAAATCTAAAAACAAAAACATTGAACTACACTGAGTACGTTTTTATAAATATTCACTTATTTCTAAACAAACTCAAATTCGCATTGATCTTTGTACAAGTCAAACGCTGGAAGTAAATCTCCTGTTACATTTTCATACGCAACAGGAAGAACACTGCCATTCACAGCATATCGAATTGTATTGTTCTCTAATATTCCCTCTATAATTGTACCATTAGTATAACATGGCACATGGTAACTCTTATTCGAAACACCACCCTGCTTGCTATACAGAGCACCAGAATATATATACAAGTAGTACCCACCTCTTTTCGAGTCACTGTTTCCCCCATCTTTTTTAAAATTTACTGTAGCAAATCCAACCATCAAACAAGTACAATTATTAATCAAACGTATTCTGTATCTCCAAATGCGCCACAATTCCAATTATCACCTAATCTTTTTTATCTTTCTATTGCAACTTGATATTTGTGCACTAATTCCACAATACTCTGGTTGAAACATGACGTCATTCAAGATAGGTATAATTGGTGCAGGAGTGTTTGCAGATCGAACTAATTCACAGAGCGCGTTGCTGTACCCTCCTCTTTCCTCCTCGTTGTGATTAATCCAACTCTGGACTGCATTTATTCCTTGTATTTGATTGGTATCATTCACTAACAAGGTGAGCATGGTTCCAAGTTGTTCCTCGTTTAGTGACATGTATGATTTGTTTTCTAATAGTTCAGTGCCGTATTGACTAACATACATTTGGAATGCCTCTTTCACTTTGGCATGTTCCGAGTCTAAATGTATGCACTGTAACCAACACGCGTCAATGTTTCTCGAAAGGTCATCTTCGAGTTGTTGTATCCATGTCGTCACCTCATACTTTTTCGCGAGGAGTAGCAGTGGTACGATATCTTCCGTGCTTTCAATTGACAATTCTGACGTGTACATCGCGCGCAACAAGGACGTTAAAAGTCTTTCACTTTCTTCCTCTTCGATTTGTATTGTACCTAGCAAACCCTCCATCATGGTACTCGCTAAACATGTTTTGAGGACTAAACTTTGTGGACATATGAAGACTTTGTGAAGATGAAGTGTTACTCTTTTTGAAAATAATTTTACAATCAGAGTATTCGCTCTTGTTAAACTGGTTTTTAACGGTACCTAGTTGTGAGTCGACGATTATTCTGCGCATGGTTTGTTAAAATCAGCAGTCAACCAAAACGTTACATTGAACGATAATGCATGTATATATTTGTCACGTTGGCTGTTCCCTGCTCATTTTTTGTTCTAATAAATCATAACTGTTGCTCCATAAATGTTTTCTACAATCTAAAAATCAAATCCGCAGAAATTGTCATTGATAACCTCCTCAAAGATGTCATCAAAGTTTTTATGTTGCAATAAACTATAAAAGCGCTTTTGCAAGTTTGTAGGAATTTAATCAAATTATCGAGGAATCTGCAAGACGATGTTGTAATAAACAAACAAGTGGGATGAGACGCTTTTCATCTTGTGCAAGACTTCTCTCCTCAGCACCCACAGTGCGGCAGATCAAAAATACAACCAACATAAAAGATGCTATAACGGTGTACAGGATAAGCAAACAAACAGATTCACATGTGTTTAACACACTCATCGGCCTTGGTTTCAAACTACGAACAGTAGAACCGTTGTTACCACTCGCTGATGACATCATAGCAAACAAAATTAAGGACTGTTTTACTATTCGCAGCATGATAGAAGTCTGCCTTCGGTGTAACAATTCAAAATATACTCCAAAATTGTGGAGAGCAGCAGCAGACGCAAAACTCGTATGAATTTGTTTTATTGGCCAACATTAAGATTAATACAGACTTTGTTAAAACTTTGGTATCAGCACTCGCATACCAAAAAAGATATGATTTGGCACTTCGAGCAGTTGAAGATGCTGCTGTATTTGGCAACCATACTCCGGAGGCTTCCATATATTCATACATCGTTTTTGGATGCATAACGAACGGATTTTTAGATGTGGCGTACAGCACATGTATGGAAATGTACCACCGAAAAGTTGCAACTAACAAGATTACCACCATGGCAATCAAAGCAATCAGTCAAACTAACACGTCGCAAGCGATACAACTATTCGATGCTCATAGGAAAGTCACTAAACCCGATGTTCAGATGTACACGGTGTTATTCGCAGGTATCACTCGCGCAAAGGCCTTCAATTGTGTAGACCAACTTTGTGAGTACATGGATAAAGATTCCATACGAATTGACTCGACTCTGGGTGCTGTTATGATCAAAGCTTTTTGTGATGGAAAACGCATCAATTTAGCGTTAGACTTGTTCAAGAAAATACATATGCAACATATCGAACCTACACCGGCCATGTATACAATGCTACTCTCCGCTTGTGTTAATTCTGAACTCTATGACCAAGCAGAGGAGTTGTATTCTAAGATTCAACAAGACAAATTGGAAGACAATGAACGTTTTTTCAACACTATGATACACATGTACTGCAAAAGCGGCCGTATGAATGAAGCTATCAAGTTATTCAACTCAATCGACAGTCAGTATGTAACATCAACAACATGCAACGTTTTACTCGCTGGATATGTAAGAAATGGCCAAAAAGATGAGGCTGTAGCACTTTTCGATCGAATAGTTGAAAACAGCGAACATGTGTCCATAGAATCTGTGAACACTATGATATCTATGTACTGTAGATCAGGAGAGATAGTTCAGGCTATGAATCTCTTCCATGGTTTGAAAAAAATGTCATTGCAGGCAAACTCGACAACATATGCCACACTAATCTCTAATCAAACAGTGGAAGAAGCGGAGAATCTCTTTAGAGAGGCGAAGGAAAACAACCAGGCAAGTATTGGTGTAACAACTGCGATGATAAAGGTGTACTGTGCTAATGAAAAAGTGGAAAAGGCATTAACAATGTTCACCGCTATGAAGAGAGGAGGTGTCAAGTTGGATGAGCAAATGTACAATGTAATGCTATCGGGTTGCAGTAACAATGGTTTGTACAAGCTAGGAGAAGAAATCTACCTAGAAATGGGTGCTCCAGGGAACGCATACATCACTACGACTATGTTGAAAATGTATGCCAAGAGTAATCAGTTAGATAAGGCGTCATCACTGTTTGAGAGTTTGAAAAAGCAAAACAATGTTACTAATGCAGCCATTACCGTTTTACTTGCTGGATATATGCAAGTCGGACGCAGCAAAGAAGCAGCAGCAATATGTGATAGCCTTTCGGACGTCAAACTTGATACAGAGTTGGTTAACACAATGATAAAAGTGTACGGTCAAGCTGGAGAGTTATCCAAAGCAAAAGAACTGTTCTTAAAATTAGAACCTGATGCCATCACCTACTCGGTACTCATTACAGCATGCTCTCCAGCAACAGACGTGGCCTTTGTTGACGAGTTAGTTTCACGTATGGGTTCTGCATTGTTAAGCTCACACGTCTGCAATGCACTCATTACATACTATTTCGAAGCAAACACACCCGATAAAGCCTTTGATGTATACTACAAAGCATACGCTATGGGAACACAGTTTGGTTTGGAAGTGTATTACCAACTATTGTCTAACCATACCTCTATGCGGTTCAATTTTGATATCGAGAGTATGATTCTGTCCGGAGAGCATGTTAGTGACTTGAACCCATGCATTTTAATGTTATGCTATGCATGTAGAGCAGAGTACGATCGTGCACTATCTGTATTTGATGAATGCAAAGACAAGACAATCAACCTGTGGAATAGTGTACTGGCTGTCTTTGCCAAAGCTGGCCGAGGTGAGGACGCTGTGCGAGCTCTGCAACAAATGACTGAGAGTGGAATCAAACCTACACAGCAATCATACATACAAGTGTTATCTGCTTGCAGCCATGCGCAACTTACTATGGAGGCTGAGAAGATCTTTTTCGCGCTTCCAGAGGCGTTCTTACATGATGACATTATCATATCTACTATGATTGATGTGTATGCTCGAAACAACCAACTAGAAAAAGCTGAGCAGCTTGCTAGTAAGGTTAAAACAAGTACACATATTGCGTGGATTACCGTGCTTTCAGGATGTAAACTCTTCAATGATGCAGAGAGAGGAGCACGCATCATGAAGCACATCAAGATGTTGCCAGCAGCGAATATACTGTTAGCCAATATCTATGCCTCTATGAACAAGTGGGATGAACATGCCCAAGTGCGAACATTCATAGATGCAAACAAACTTGAGAAAGTAGCAGGAGAATCGTATGTCAAGATTGGGAACAAATTGCATCGCTTTACAGTAGAAGATAAAAAGGCCACACAAGCAGCAAGACAAAAATTAGCAGAGTTAAAGCAAGAGATATCAAAATATGGTTGCGTACCAGATACAAGCTGTGTGCTAAAACCACTTGCTAGCTTTGACGAGAAAGTAAAGCATCTATGGGAACATAGTGAAAGATTGGCGTTAGGTACAGCACTAGTAGCCAATGAATCAAAAATTTTGATAACCAAGAATCTTAGAGTGTGCATGGATTGTCATGAAGCAATTCGTTTAATGTCCAAAGTTGTACAAAAAGAAATTGTTATTGTAGATAACAAACGCAATCACAAGTTTACTGACGGGCAATGCGATTGCAAAGGAAACTATTAGCGTTAATGATGTTTAGCTCACTTGCAATGCAGAGCCATTGTTATACTTGCAGTATTAGTTCTTCAAAACAGAAACAGAATTAGGAATAATAAATTTAATCTTTCAATGTTTTTTTGGTTTTTTTCTCAATCGTTTCGCTGGTCCATCCTCATCATCTGTGGCTCGCTTTCTTTTTAGTTTTTTAACTTCTCTTTTGAATTCGTTGACTTTTTCCTTTAAAAATTCATTTCGTTTGGCACTAGGAGGTAACATTACAGCATTATTAAATAGTGCCACTCTCATCTTGTAGATTCCATATTGTTTATAGTAGTATACCAACATCGCGTCAACGTTATAGAGTGGCATTTGCATTGGAGTCAAATGGTCTGGCCATTTCTTTTTACAAAACATAAAATCCTTTTTGACTTCACTGCCATTTTCAAACATTGTGATCATTTCTTTGATGTTTTGTATCAGTGTCTGGTCTTCTTCTACAACATGGTCATTATATTAAGTGTTGTACTACATTAGCCACCCTTGCAGCTGGTAGTTTTCCTGAAATGTCCCTGATTAAATGGAGAACTATCTGATATTTGGTGAAGATATCAAGGCCCTTGACATACTCTCTTAAATTATAATTGTTAGTTTCAAAAGCATAGTAATTATATCTTATCTCTTTGCAAAGCGCAATCACACTTCTTTTGTGATGCACTGCTTCAATATCTGTCTCTTTATCATATTTAAACAGATTACTACAAACTGGCAACTCTTTCAAATCTATTTTGTCTTCTACTTCAGAATCAGATTCTTCCTCTTCTTCATCAGGTTCATACAAGCCATGGGCTTCTTTAATGTTTTTTTGTGCTTTTTTGTACAACTTTAACACATGAAATTTTACTACCATTTCTAATGCATCTTTGCCACAAATAGTCAATAAAGCCTTTCTAACTTCACAAATATCACACACTTCTTTGATTTCTTTTTTAATTGTCTTACTATGAAAACAATTATAATTTTTATCTTATCATCTGCCAACTGATAATTTGTTATGATATCTCCAAGGGCTTGATAATAACTTTTGCATTTGTAGCAAGCTTTGTGTGTAATGCTTTTATTAGTATATGTGGTATCATCATCATTTTTATACGCACAAAATGGGCAACAATTTTTAGCTTGTTTGTAGACGTCTTTGTACAATTGTATGTGAAGAGGATTGTTGCTGTTTTTTGAAATAGTAAACACAAAACCTGGCGCTTGTGTTAGTAGTACGTTCTTTTAAAACAGTTTAAAATTAAACAAGCTTGATACTAGCTTAAAAGAAGTACAAAATCTGTAAATATCTTTGACATTGATCAAATATTGTGTAATGCATAAAATTGTATCTTGTGGAAGGTTTGTAATGTTTGTTATTGTTTTTTAATTCACAGTTGAGATAATTAATTTGAATTTTTAATAACTAGTTTTATAATATAGTTTATAATATTAATGTCTTATCTTTCTTACTTTTTTTAAATAATAAGATACATTTTTTTATATTTTTATCATTCAAATCCTTTTTAACACTACTTAGCTTAAATTACATATAAAACAATTTCTTATTGAATATTATCTTTAAAAGCCTTTTTTTTCTTTCTTATTTTAACAGTTAAAATAATCAAAGAAGCAATAATATTTGTAACTTTCAATACTTTTATGCTCATGTGGCTAATAACTAACTTTATATTATCAATTTCTATGTAAAAATTGTTTTTTGACTTATATTATAATAAAGGTTGGGTTTGAGTAGACAAAAAGGCTGTGTTTTTCTATATTCTGAAAAACGCGGAATTTATGCTATGCATACTATTTACATGTAATTCCAACGCGTCGGAATTAGTGAAAATTTAATTAAAAAGAAAAAGACATTTTACTTTTTTCCCTTCTTTTTTGGAGGCTCATCCTTGCTGCTTGTTGACTTTCTTTTCTTGGAAGATTCAATGACCACTTACTTTCCTTTCTTTTTGCTTTTCATTTCCTCTTCTTCTTCTTCCTCTTCCTCTTCCTCTTCCTCTTCTTTCTCCTCCTCTTCGTCCTCTTCTTTAGCTTTCTTTTTTTCTTCAGCCTTCTTTTTCTTTGGGATTCTAGGAGCACTTTTTGCTGCACTTCCCTTGTAAGCATTACTACGCTCCTTTTTAGCCCTTCTGTCTTCTTCTTCCAAGTTATTTGATAATGGTAGCAGGCCTTTTCCACGTCCATCTTTGTATCCAGCTAGTTTGTTTAACCAGATACAATCGTAAAAGTTGT
>JAESGV010000096.1_pt1 | contig 163601 bp, 147 predicted proteins | sample 9269781 | NCBI WGS metagenome assembly JAESGV01 (sample SAMN15741586, study PRJNA653496) | algae metagenome | isolation source: Tildeniella torsiva UHER 1998/13D and co-occurring heterotrophs from... | place: Slovakia: Slovak Paradise National Park, Hrabusice, Kosice Region | collected 2000-01-01 | reverse complement strand
GGGCGTCGCCTGAAGATTTCGGGCGCTCAGTGGGACGAAGTCAACGTGCAACAAGTGCTGCATCATCGGTGCGCGTATCTCAATGGCTATTTCTCAAGGTGAGTCTTGCAAGACTGGGATGCACCCGGTTTCATCTTTATCGCTCAAGGTTGCATCGTACGATTAAAAACAAATAGGGCAGACGCGATCGCCTGCCCTTGGGAATGATTAACGGATCATTTTGTTGGCTTCGATAAATAGGCTTGCGGCGGTGCTGTGTAGCAGATCTGGCAACGCCTTAAGCTCATCCTCTGAGTAGTCAGTAGCCCAAACCTGCTTAGCCTTGGTAATGCAAGCTTGATATCGGTTAGATACCCGCTCTAGGGCCGATAGATACGCCTCTCTAGCACTGGCTGGGGATTCATGCCCCGGTGCTGGTGTAATGACCTGTAGGGCATTCTCAATCAAGCTGAGCTTGCCTTTAGAATCTCGCGTGAGCTGAATGGTTGCCCCTTCCCGTAAGGCGGTTAAGGTTGGATCGTTAGCGGGTCGCCATAGGGTCTGTTCGGTGCCATCCTCAAGCCGGATATCGGCCACAGTGCGAGAACCATGCTTAGTGTTGACTTGTCGAGGTGTCTTAGCCAGGGTTGCAATGAGTAGTTGTGCCATTGTTTTGAAGACTGTAAAAGGATGAAGGGCAAGGGAGGGAACGCCCTCCCCAGGTGGCTAAAATTCGCCGATTTCGCTTGTGTTGGAGCTGTCGAAGCTAGCGCCCCATGACCCGAAAGCGTGGGTCTGCTGCTGGTGATATCGGCCTCTCATTTCAGCCGACATTTTCAGCAGCTCCTTAACCAGCGATGCCCGATAGAGCGGATCTTCAACAATGCGTGTGTAATCGGGTAGCCCTTTGATCGCATCCTCTACGCCCTGCTCAATGCTGGCGTTTATGCAATCCTGCTCAAGCTGAGCTTGTTTGGCCTGTTCGTAGTTAGCTAGAGAAACTATCATTGACGTTAGACCTATGTAGTAGTGGGTTTAGGAGGGAGAGCAAGCCGCTAAGCATCTGTTCTCCCTTTGCCGTTCAGTATTTTTTGATCCATTCCAGGGCTTCACTCTCAGTAGTGAACCCTTTCCAGATCGATGCCCCGGTCGCCTTGGTTAGGCGTTCCACAACAAAGTGAATGCACGATCGACGTTCTAGCCAGAAGGCGTAGACATTGGTTTCTGAATGGAGCGGTACTCCGATTGATACTCCTCGAATCATTGGGTTTTCCTCAAATGGTCATTGTCTAAATTGCTTTGTCGCTGGGGTTGCATCCCGTTGGCACCGTTTTGCCGTGGCTGTGGCTCCTTATCCCACCGGCTTGCTTGTTTTCATACCCTTATTCTAATTCACCGAAACGGTGAACGTCAACATTGTTTCGGTTATTTGGGAATATGTTACGATGAATTTATTCACCGATAGAATGAATCGAGGTAGAGTAACCATGCCCCCTGATATGCCCATCAAGTGGAGGCTTGCGGCTGTAATGGCAGACCGTGAGATAGATAATCAAAAGCTGCATGAACTCACGGGATTGCATTTAGGGACAATCTCGAAGTTAAGGAACAATCCACCTAGGAGGGTGGATGTAGAAACCTTAGAGCTTTTGTGTAAAGTGCTGGATTGTCAGCCAGGGGATCTGTTGAGGTATATCCCTGGTACTGAGTAAGTTGGCGATCGCTGCGATCGGTGGCGTAGCTGATGAGCTTGGGCTTACCCGCTCTGAAGTGTTGGAGCGTTTAGCCAGATCACCAAGCTTGAATACTGATGAGCTAAGAGAGATAGTAGGGGATGGTTAAGGCTGACCCCTCCCCCCTCAGTTCTGTGGCACCCCTGACTTGGCTAAACCTAGCCGTTCCCCAGAGCCGTCTCGCTACGAGGAAAGTTAGAGCCAAAAAAATGAATAAGGGAATTTTTTAGAAGGGATGTCTATTTTTTTGCAGTGGAAATTTTCAAGCTCAAAATTTTCTGAGGCGATCGCAAAAACTCACTTAAATGACGGAGCTAATGTTTAGAATGGTACGGATCGTAATGGCAAAGGATATTGCCTTACCATATCCAATCCCTGCCTAATTGTTGAAAGATAAGGGGCAGCTATCCTTAAATTGACCCTTCTATAATTCTCAAAATGGCAGCACTGGGAATCAAACTCTGTTCAAGTAGGTAGGTAAGCATAATTAATTGTGAGAAGGGATTTGGGAGCTCCCCCCTAGGGATGAGGCTTCTCCCCCTTTACCCCCGCCAACCTCTTCAGCTTAATTACACCCAGTTACTTAGGTACTTGCGAAACTACTTTGCCCACTGTTGTTACTGTGTCAGTTAGTTCCGCAATGTGTTGTAACTCGGTATAGGCCAGTTGCCAAATTTGACCATCCCAACTTGCCCTTTATTTCCATCCTGCGGTATAGTCCAACTAGTTACAGATGGTGAGTTTCATTTTCATGAAAACCTCGGAGAGAGAATTCAAAACTTATCACGCCGCACTGCCACAATCCTTTGTTCATGCAATAACGCCATAAGGGACTAATGATAAATCCAAGAATAAATAGAGATCAGAGCAACCTCGGGATGGCGGTTCAATCTATTCCTCTCAAGGCTTCTTGGTTTCAACAGCTTGATCTGGCTGCAATTGCACAGCAATATTCAACACCTCTTTACATCACGAATCGAACTCACATCCTGAGTAATCTCCAGGCATTTAAAGACATTCTAGGAGAGAATAAAAATATATATTTCCCAGTTAAGGTTAACCCATGCCTTACAACCTTCAAAATACTTGCTCAGCAAGGATGTGGTGCTGACTGTGCATCATCTCGTGAGGTTCAGTTAGCTCGTTTAGCTGGAATACCAACCTCTCAATTGAGTTACTATTCCCCAGCGCCCGATCTAAACCTGGCTGTCACTCTACTTCAGGACGGTGGCAGTGTCATCATTGATTCGATATCAAAGTTGGCACTACTCGAAGAAAAATTGGGCAATGTCCCTTTTTCTGGCAAGCTATTTTTGCGAGTTAACCCTCCACTCTATAAAAGTTATGGTGCAGAAGCAGATTACCAAAAATATACCTCACATGGAAGTCTAACAAGTCAATTTGGCATCCCCACCGAGGAAGTTCTATCATTTCTTAACTCTACAAAGTTGCCATTCTCTGGACTGCATGTTCATGTGGGAACTCAAATGGACAATGTTGAGGTATTTCAAGAATGCGTAGATATTTTACATGAATTATGCGATGTGATCCATGCTTTCACTAATCACATCATCTCAGATCTCAACCTGGGAGGTGGACTAGGTCTCGCAAATCAGGAGGAAGATCATTTCCCTTCAATTTCTGACTTAGGTGATGCCTTAAAAAGTAGATTTCGGCCTGAATTCACCTACAAAATGGAACCAGGCAATACCTTATTTGGTAATGCTACTGTACTCTTGACAAGAGTTGTAACCCGTAAATCGACCCGAGGCAAGGGCTGGGCAATTGTAGATGTTGGCTCTGATCAACTCTTAAAAGTCACTCTGGCTGGATTTGCCCAAGATATCTATCGTGCTGATGGAACACTGCTCCCCAAATCAGGGACGGACAGTATTGCTGGACCTCTTTGCTTTGCTGGAGATGTGCTACTTCCTGAAACAGATCTTACAGGAGTAAAAGAAGGCGATTTGCTATTGTTATCTAACGCTGGTGCTTATTGCCGTTCAATTGGAAATCACTTCAATGGATATTCAGAACCGGGTACTCTGATGGTAGATGAGAGCCATGAAATAGGCTTGGTCTATGCCCATGAAGATCCCTATTGGGAACCCATCATTCAAAGTTTTCAGCCTCAATATATACCTCAATCTCTAGAAGAGTCAGATCCTCTACCTCAAACATTCAGTGAACAACAAGTTGAGAATATCCGAAGTGTTTACCTGAATAAACAATGTGGCAATGATATCTATTCATTTCATGACTTTACAAGGGTTGCCAATGGCCATTATGAGATGAAGGTTGAGGTTGATTCAGCAGTTGCTTTTATCTCTCTCCCCACAGTTACAAGAATTGTTTCTGATGCTGCTGTCGCAGTCACTATCGATAGCCTAGAGCTAAAGGAGAAAAATATTTCTGTCTGGGGAAATCGTTGCACCATTTCCTTGAACGGTATTTTGCGTTCGAAACGGCGACATCTTCTCAGCCTCTATCTCACACCGATGATAAGTTCACCATCTTCCAAAAACCATGAGCTTATCGCTTACTGGCAACTAGGAGAGGGCGTTGGCCACGGGAATTTTTTAGTAGTTTTTTAGATCTACATTAACTGAAAGAGTATCTTCCCAATCCATAGGTCTGGGAAGATACTCTGTACGACAAATTTGTGAGTCATGGAAGCGGGCTAGATAGACCTTCCCAAGCGGGTATCTAACAGTAAATTTTTGGCACATATTGTGCAGGTCATCGAAATGACAACAATTACCACAGGTATTATTTTTATTAATCATATCTACCTCGAGAATTGATCTTTAGTTATTTAGCACGTAATACCAATCTAATGTGAAGACGAGCAGTAACGCTTAGGCTAGAGCCCTTTCATTGTCAGGGCTTTCAAGCGCTGGGTTATGCTCATCCTCATATAGAATTGGTATAACCCTACCTACAAATGTGATAGGTTCAGGTGTATACTCAGAAATTCTTCAATTTCGTCAACTTTAAACTCCGTCGCCCAGTCAATGATTTTTTGTAGAAATTGAGCATTTTCTGGCTGAGTTTGGGAAATCAGCTCAACATATTGGATCAGCTTTTTTAATCGTCCTGACTGAACCAATTCCCAACAATGCTTCAAAGTATCAATGGGTGGTATATTCGTTTTTTCTGAATATGCATCAGAGTCAAAAGGACTAACACATACGTTTTGTGCTGTGAAGTCAACTAAGCAAGCCTCTCCTGCCAGAGTACTAAGCAATTGCGTCTGATTTTCTATGATGGTCAAATCGAGTGTAAACGAAAAGATACTGCCCGCTCCCACACGGCTTTCAACTTGAATAGAGCTGCCCATCGCAGACAATATTCGCTGACTAATATTGAGTCCTAATCCTGTTCCCTCTGCTTTTCGCCCTAAATCGCCAACTTGTTCGAACGCATGGAAAATTCGTTCCGTGTCCTGGGAGGATATTCCAACCCCAGTATCGACAACAGCAAATTGGATTCTGGCAACGGGACTGCGCAAATGTCGTGTCTCTAAGTTCTTTTCTACCATCACCGACAAGGTCACTTGGCCAGCATCTGTAAACTTAATAGCATTGCTCAAAAGATTTAGTAGAACCTGACGAAGGCGTTTGGCATCTACAAAGACTTTTATCGGTAATTCTGGAGAAAACTCTCTCCTTAAAAATAATTTTTTTTGACTTGACTGTATTTGACACATATCAGCGATTTCATTCAGAAATAAAGATAAATTTACTGATACAGGTGAAATAGTTAAGTGACCGGTCTCAGTTTTCGAAAAGTCTAGGATGTCGTTAATCAGAGTAAGCAGATGATTCGCACACTGATGAATGACCTCAATACCTCGAGCTTCGTTTGATTCGGGAACAGAAGTTCGCTGGAGGATCTGGGTATAACCTAGTATTCCGTTGAGAGGTGTTCGTAGCTCATGGCTCATATTTGCAAGAAACATACTCTTTGCACGATTCGCTTGATTAGCCTCATCTTGAGCTTTTAGTAGTTCCTTCGTTTGCCTTATAAGGACTTCATTAGCTTCTTTAAGATTTTTCTCGGCATTATTACGAGAAATTGCCCCTCCAAAACTATGAGCGATCGCCTCTAAAACAGCCACCTCACTTCGGGTCCAATAATGACCATTCTGGCAGTCATCGTACCCCATAAAACCCCAACATTCTTCCTGGATCATGATAGGTACAACCACAAGCGAAAGAATATTTTGCGGTTTGAGGATTGCTTGTTCCCCTTCAGGAAATGTACAAACCATTCCAGAAAGAGATTGTCCTACTGATAATATTTCATACCAACGAGGACAAATATCTAAAAAGGGAAGATTCTGCAATTTAGGATTATCAATTTGCGGGATGATTCCATACTTAACCCATTCCCATTTCTGACTCATAAGTGGGACTTTGGTCGTAGGATGGGAATGTAATCTAAATACATAAACACGGTCAACCTGGGTTGCATTACCTAAAATTGCAAGGGATGACAGAATCGATTCTTCATAATTTTTGATTGTCAAAAGTGAACGTGTGGCTTCCGAAACTCCCACTAATAAACGTTCGGAAAATGCAAGTTCATCTTCAATTACGTTGCGAGTCATGATTATTCCCAAGCTTAGCCACTTATATCAGTAATTTCTCCCTAACAAGCCTCCTACCGCCAGATAGATTATGCACACATCAACTGGTTAGCTTGATATTTCAGGCATTCATCAATTTCAAGCTTGGTTAAAGGCTTAGAAAATAAGTACCCTTGCGCTTTATTGCAATTTAGCGTTTTGAGGTGCTCCAGCTGTTCTAGAGTCTCTACCCCTTCGGCAACAACACTCATATTGAGAATATAAGCCAAACCAATGATAGTTTTGACAATTTCTTGACTTTGGATATCGTTTTCAATACGACTAATAAAAGAACGATCAATTTTGAGTTCATTCAAAGGAAAACAGTGAAGATAACTCAATGAGGAATATCCTGTCCCAAAATCATCTAGACTAAGCTTGATTCCCCGTTCTGAAAGACTATTGAATAGGATTAGTAGAGGCTCATGGTTATCCATGAGGAGACTTTCGGTAATTTCCAGTATCAATTGATGTCCAGGAATTTCATTGACATTCAAGATTTTATCCAGAGTGTCGATAAAACCAGGACTTTGGAGTTGCCTGCCAGAGAGGTTGACACTCATGGTATAAGTAGATACTTCTGGAAAACGAGTTTTCCACTGTTTTAATTGAGAGCAGGCTTGCCAGAGAACCTGCTCTCCTAAACTAACGATTAGGCTACTTTCTTCAGCGATAGGAATGAAGACTTCTGGAGCAATATATCCTTTCTGGGGGTGCTTCCATCGAGCTAGAGCTTCGAATCCGATCATGCGCTGAGTTTGTAGATTCACAATGGGCTGATATTGGAGTGTAATTTCCTGGCGATTCAGTGCTATCCTCAAATCGCGTTCAAGTTCGAGATGACGGACGGTTTCAACATGCATGGAATGTTTAAAGAGCTGAGAACAAGACTTCCCCCTTTTTTTTGCCTGATACATTGCGATATCAGCATCTCGTAGAAGTTCTTCGGCATTGAAGTAGTTTGAGCTAGCGATTACAATTCCTATACTTGCGGATGTAAAAAGGATTTGATCTTCAATCTCAAATGCTTCGTTCAATTGGGAGTGAATGTGTTCTAAAATAGTAATGGTATCTTCCGGATTTGAAAGATTCCTCAGAAGAACAGTGAATTCATCTCCACCAAGTCGAGCTATGAGATCAAAAGGGCGCAAGGACTGTTGTAAGCGCTTAGCAACCTGTTGCAATAGTTGATCGCCAATATAGTGGCCAAGGCTATCATTAATACTCTTAAAACGGTTCAAATCGATAAATAAGACCGCAAAATTTTCGCTAGGACATTTTTTGATAGAATTTAAAAGTTTATTAACTTGGAAAATGAAATTATTGCGATTGGCTAATCCAGTCAAGTTGTCATGGTTGGCTTCATGAATCAACTGATTTTCAACACATTTTTGATCGCTTATATCAATTATAATCCCATCGACTCGATCCGCTTGCCTCTCAGGGTAGCTATCATCTATTTGGGCTCGGATTTTAAGCCATCGTATATTTCCAGTTGCGTTAAAAATTCTATATTCAAGACTGATAGAGGATTGTGTCTTAAGAAGCTGAAACGCTTGCTTCAGGAGGGCTTTATCCTCAGGATGCACCATATCAAACCAGAGGTGGGGCGCAGCAATTAGCTCGTTGGCGGAATAACCAAAAATTTTTTTTACTGCGGGATTGAGAAATATAAATTGGGATAAATCAAGTGTTGCAGACCATACGACTTCTTCCAAGGAGTTAAGAATTCTTTCTATCCGCGCTTCACTCTCACGGAGATGCATCTCCGTTTGTTTCAAACGGAGATGTGTTTTAACTCTGGCAAGTAATTCTTGTTCTTGAAAGGGTTTTGTAATGTAGTCCACTGCTCCTAGCTCAAAACCCTTGACCTTATTGCTAGTATCTGCCAATGCCGTCATAAAGATGATTGGAATTGAAGCCCATTCAGAGTTCTTTTTAATCAGTTGGCAGGTTTCATAGCCATCAATCCCAGCCATCATGATATCAAGAAGGATGAGGTCAGGGGGACTGTGTTGGATTTGCCGAATTGCTCGTTCTCCAGATAAGGCGATCGCAACCTCGTACCCGGCATCATTCAATGTTTTGGACATCACCTCTAGGTTGGTGAGGTTATCATCGACAATTAAGATTAGCTGAGGATTAGTCGGTTGCATTATAATTGCCTTTTATCATCTGCAATTACCAGTTGTAGGTGGCTGAATGTTGTCAATAAGTTCTAGATATTAGTTATGTATATGACGGTGATTGAGTGTCACTCCTATGTAGCTGTCGATAGCTAAATGACATCGTGCCAGGTCTGGAATCGCTGACGCATCGTGGCTCGGTATTTGGTTGTCTAAATAGACTCTTCAGAAGGTACGAATAACTTGTGACTTATGCACAAATAAGTCCGTGAATCCCCCGAAAAAGCTAGAGACTAGACTCGAAAAGGGATTTGGACACTAGCTTTTAACAGGTTAGCTTTTAGATTCGAAAATCCCCTTCGGTAGGATTACGGAATTAAATAGAATAAGGGAGCACGTCACTCTGGCGATAAGTGTTGATACTTAAGAGAATTAGATTGCTGGTCAACGAGGGGGGAATCGGTGAGGATAAGACCAGTCTCGCTCTAGATAGCCAACATGACACCGGAACTACAACAAGCCCTCAACACCCACGTGCAAGCTATTGCCCAGATCCTCTATGACGACAGTGACCCGAAAGCAATCCAAACGCTGGAAGGAGTTATGTTGATTTCTGATGTATGGAGGGAAAAGAAGGAAGGGCGTATCCTGCTGGATGAAATAAGGTAACCAGCGAAGGAATACACCATGAATGACGACAATCTTATTGCACTGCCCACCTGTGAGACAACCGAGAGCTCTAGCGATGCGCTAAGCGAGCTGATTCGACGGGGAGCCCGGCACATCATCGCCGAGGCGGTCGATGCAGAATTGCAGGTCTAGCTCAATATCGAGACTGTCGGAATGAGCAAGGGCGGCAGGTCGTTGTGCGCAACGGCTACTTGCCCGAGCGCACCATGGCAACCGGGGTTGGGGATGTAGAGACCCAGCAGTGTACCTTCAACAATAGACCTTTCAAGAGTTCAAAGCAAAAAAGGTGAGGCAAGTGATCGCATTGTTCGTCCATCATCTACTCTCAATCTCTTACCGCTATTCACCCCTAGAACGAAAACTGGAAAGATTTGATTCCCTCTTTTGTGTGAGCATCGATTTTCCAACTCGCCTGCCCCCCTCGATTAGATCGGTTGGGGCTTTTGCTTTTAGGCTTTTGTCACACACAGCGGCGGGAATTTCAAACTTTCCTACTGCACACCACAGTCTTTTGCGCGGGTTGAAAGAGAATCGTTAAACATAATATCGAATCCAGTGGAACCAACCATCACGAGATAGGTTCTGTTGCCGTTCAACACACCTGCTCCACTGGATACCCAAAGTTCATCGATCTTGCGTAGATCTTCACAAGGAAAGTTTTCTATACTGTCAATATCTAGAACACCTTCGTCTACTCGACTGGTGACAGTTAAAATAATATCTTTAGTAGTATCAGAAGCTTTAGAAATGTCACCTTCAGTCAGTACTCTCTCTAACTCCTGATATTTTTCTGATATAGAACCCATTCCAGTTCCACAACCAAATAGTCCAGCAGTCAAAGATAAAAGTAGAAGTGCTTTAAGTTTCATGGCTTGAAATTATAGTAAATGAATTAAGGTACTTCTTACTTTGTTTTGACTGTCTGAAATGATCAGAAGCTTTAGTAATAGGCTTCCCAATTATTTAACGCTAGTAACCTTCTATATTAGCGTCAAGACTAAATCAGGCAAAAATACACTATTAGCCTATGGGAGAGAAAGTATTGTGAAGCTGTAGCTAGCAATCCTGAGGGCGATCGCTGCTGTCTAGAGCAATTAGAAAGCAACTAACCATAAAACAATACTCCTACTCTTCCTTGCGATCGCCACCGATTCACCTTGAGAAGAGTAGAAGCTGTAGTGCCGTTCTTTAGTGACTCTTGCTTATACTCCAATCGCTGCCAAGCATAATTACTCAATAATCACATAACGGGTCAACACCCTCATTACCTCATTAACCTTACCTGTCGGTACAGGTTTGCTCCATTCGCGCACCTCTGCAAACCCCACTCGGTATAGTTCATGGATCACTCGCTCTATGGCGAAAGCGGAGCCTGTGAGAGTAAGCAAGACCTTTTCTCTACTAGGTTCGGCAGTTGGTTCGATAGCGATCGCAGCCTGGGTATCAGTGCTGGACAAGGGTGAAGTCAGAAAAGCTTGAGGCATTGGTCAACTGTCCTTACGAGTATCACAGTCCATCTGGCAAGTAGCCTAGCACAGTCCAATTGGCCTGTATACGCAAAATCCGGCTTCTGAGACGATTAGAAGCATGGGAAGAGCAGGGAATGTACTAAAGACAGTCCTGGAAAAGTACGGGATTAGCCAGGGCAAGCTTGCAACCGTCATGGGTATTGGCTCGTCTAATGTGTTTCGTTGGGCCAATGAACTACGCGATCCTAGCTCTGAGACATTGTTGGCGATAATTCGAGCGCTCTATAAGATTGATGCTGCCGCCGCTGAAGAGTTTAAGAGTTTATACCTCAGCGGTTTAGATACTGAAGACTAAACGCATGACCTTACTTAACCACGAGTAAGGATCGTTTCACCTCAAGACTGATGTAACCCGGTAAGCCACACCGGGTTTATTTTTGCAGGTTCATAACTACCTGAATGACGAGCCTGAGCAAGAGTCAGCATTTTCTGAGGAATTAGATACTTGACCGTACAAAAAATGGTTGAAATATCCGAACAGGCTAGATTTTGAGCTGCACTTTGCCAACAGATCGCAAGGTAAGACCGAGATGAGACCGGAACCCTTGATACAGGCTAGTTTCAAGCTTTTATGCGCTGGTTTACTTGAACTGCCAAGAAAAATATTTTTTATTTTTTATTTTTTCTAGGGATAGCCACAAGAGAGCAAAAGCTCTGCTAAATAAGGCTTTCAAGAGATTTAATCTATTATTAGGCTCAAAAAATTTATCCGAATACGCTTAGCATCATGACGGAAATCCATGAATCTTCTAGCCATGAAATAGATCGTCTTTCAAAATAAAATCTCCTAAAAGTACTTTTCTAGTGATCGCTTTCTGCCTTGAGCCGGGCTTACTCGTAAGAGTTGAGATTATAGAAGCATTTCGTGAGCCAAGATTGCTTGGCAGATAGGGCTTGCTCTATAGCGATTTTGTGCCCGAAGTCTCCAACTGTTTGTTGTCATTGAATTATTGAGGCCAAATTTATCGCAATGAATATGGAAAGACCAAAACGCAGTTACACCAAAGACAAAAGTTCATCCTTCGGAATTCGGCTCCCGATGCCAACCTTCTCTAGTCTTGAGGCTTATGTGTCAGATAACAATACTTGGCGAGCGGTCGTTATTAACAATGCTCTTGCTGAATATTTTTCAAGCAGGGGAATTGATGTATCACCCCTGAAGTCAAAGCAGCTCTAGTACACATCGCAAACAAGTACTGAAAACCAGCCAGAAGCTTCAGATTTCAAGGCTTGGGCTTATGGCTGGCTCTCACCAACTAACCTAGGGAGGTTTATCAGATTGAAAGAGTTTAATGCAATCCTAGCAAATAGTCCAGATAATAGGGCTTCAGAAAGCTATTCACCTATAGCTTCCGAGCAAACGCCTGTAACTACTGATGTTGAGCACGTTGAAAAAATAGAAATTTGTAGCACTGCAACTGCCAAAGCTTTTGCATTATTGTTTGGTAGACGTACCAGTTATTTTTATATCTATATAGATGAAAGTGGTTGGAGAACCGCAAGAGTCTGTGAAGATAAGGGCTTCAGACAGTTACCATTCACAGTTGGTGCCAACAGGAAAAAATATTATGGAATTCCCATAAAATCAAAAACCATCGAAGCTGCCTACCGAAATGGTAATCTCATTGGTAAGCGGCCTTGGCGATATACTGACTATCTGGTATTGGATATCGATGCACCTAAAACGGGTAGAGAGGGTAGCCGATATCATCCAGACCGAGATATATGTGGTTGGGCAAAACTAATCACAGTCCTCAGAGAATATTTTGATTACATCATTGTTATACGCAGCAGTTCCAGCAATGGTTATCACATTTATGTCTGGCTAGACCGTGAAGTAAATACGGACGCAGCGGCACAGCGTTTGCAGACTATTCTTGAAACTGCTGGATTGATCATTGCAAAATCACAATTAGAAATTTTTCCTAATGTTCGACGGGGAGATAGCCTCCACTTAGGCATTAGATTCCCCTGTATTGAGCAGGAGAGCTATGTTGTCAATCCCAATAACTTAGAGCGTATCGGCTGGAGAGAGACGTTTCTAGAGCTGTCTGAGGAACGTAACAGTGCTGATAAATTTCTGGCCCATATTCCACCACCCAAACCCATTCTGAAATCAGAGCGAGTTGCGATCGAAACAGAAGTCAGGGCAGTAGTCGAAGAGCGCGATCGCATACCTGTGGAGAAACCTATAAAGAAAATTGAGCAAGCGCCAAGGAAGAAGCGGAAATTCAACTTGGATGACCGCTTTGAGTGGACATCAGATAATCGTTCAAATGATGTCATAGGGGCTCACGTATCCTATGTCATTGAGCAAGAAGGAATCATTGATCCAACTAAAGCAGAGAAGAGAGTTTGGCAACGTTTGATCGAACACGGTTATCATTCTAATGCTTCTAACGACGAGCAGGTTGATAGAGATCACGTTACAAGATGGATTAGTTGTCGCCTCAAGAAAGGTGATGTCAGTCCGTTAGGGAAAAAACCTGGGTCTGGTGATACTAGATTGAATGAAAACCGATCTAGAGATGCACAGCATCGTTTCACACTGGCACTTGATGCTGCATTAGCGGAAGATACAGCATTTGAAAGCAAGAATGCTCTTTTCAAGTGGATAAATAGCTGGTTGTTGAAGCATAAACTGGCAACCATTGGAGGTGGAACTTGGCAAAAGCTTCAATGCTCAATTCCATCGCACCTATAAAAAAAAATACAAGCAGTTGATCAACAGAAAAGGTTAATGAAAGCCCAATTTGAAAAGGATTTAACTTTCATTAACCCTATCGAAGAAGACCATAGAGAGTTGAGAATTGCCGAGCTAGATACATCTCAAATGCAAAAAAAAGAATTTCAAGCACTGTCGCCGCAGCATCCTATTTTAGGCCTCGTGCTTGACTATGGGAATGATGAAAAAACGAGACTTGCATCATGAATCGTCTGCTAGTTACTCTGACCGTTCATCAATTCTCCTGGGGAAAATTACTACGGACTGAACCGATAGTTCTTTCGCTATTAAGAAGACTGCTAGGTTTGTGATTAGAGACAATTAAGTTAACTAATAGGTGATTTAACATGCCAGGTGGAAAGCTAAGCCCAGACCAATGCAACCTTGCTCTTAGAAAGGAGAGAGCCTCTGAACTGAGGCTCAAAGGCTACACCTTTAGACAAATCGGTGAAGAGTTAGGAGTTTCTCACGTTCAAGCCTTTCAAGATGTCCAGGTGGCTCTCTCTGAGACTAGATCTCATACGGCTGAAATCTGTGAAAACCTTCGAGAACTTGAAGGTCAACGGCTGGATGGTATCTGGCTAAAACTGTCTACCACACTAGCCAATACTGGAAGCCCTAGCGATCTCGCCAAACTCACTCAACAGTTACATCGAAATATTGAGCTAAGGATGAGGCTATATGGTCTAGAAAGCGCTAAACGTCTTGAGATTCAAAACATGATGGATGTGCAAGTTACTGAATTCATTCATGTTCTGGAAAAATTATTGCCTGAAGACACCTACAAAGAGATTTTGAACGCGATCGATAAAATCTCCGATCTTTACGAGCAGCCTTCCATAACAGTAATCCCCAATGAAAGCTAGCCATCAGAGGAGAGATGCTATGCCGCCTTAAGTAACCACAACCTAAGTGAAAGGTAAATATAACCTTTTAAGCCGCTGCTAAGACGATTACCTATATACAACCCAGCCATTTTACAATAATTAGATCGACGATGAAAATGAATTGTACTCTACTAACCTCCGAAGAAGCTTGTGAGTTTCTAAAATGCGAAAAGGATACTCTCAAGAGCTTAAGGGAACACTGGATTGAAGGCGTTCACTATTTTAAGAGAGGCAAAGGACTCACAGCACCGATTTTATTTAATAGAGAGTTGATTCTTGATTGGTTAGCAAATCAGTCATCTCCTCAGGCCCACCAAGTTGCAATGGAAAATTTTCGGCGATCGCTACCTAGTGGGCAGAAGCGCAATAGAAAAGCCAGTTAAAACAACTCCGGTGTTTTTGGATGGCTTTTGATCAATCCGGCATAGTTTTGGTACAGTGTTTTGACATCATGCCCAGTAATCGCCGCTACCTCTACTGGGTTCATACCTGATTCAAGGGCATGAGAGATAAATGTGTGGCGAGTATTGTAGTAACGACGGTAGAGCACTCCCTGAGCCTCTAAAACTTTCCGCCAACCACGCTTACCAAAGTTGCCCTCTGTGATTGCCCCGCCCTTTGGTGCTGGAAATACCAAACTATCAGGGTCAACATTGGTAGGTCTACGAGAACGCAACATTGCCCCCAGGCTGTCAGATAGCTTCACGTCTCGCTCCTTGCCAGTCTTGGTTTCCTTGAACTCGCCGTGAGTATGAGCTTCACCAAACCAAACCACAGTGCAATCTTCGTTCAAGTGTCGCCAGCGAAGACCATTAGCCTCTCCAGTTCGACAACCACAGCTAAATTTGAATCTCACATAGTCGGTGTAGTGGTTATAGCGACTATGTTCTGCAAAACCCTTCAGTATTCGCTGTACTTCGTCCTTAGTAAAGGCTTTAGGCTTCTGCTTAGGCCGATTCCTAACCCTCAGTTCTACCCAAGGGTTATCTTTCACGAGTTCTTGCTTGATTCCCCATTTCCAACCAGATTTCAGCAACCCTAGTCTTTCTTGGCTGGTGACTGGTTCCATATTCTCATTGAGCCAGTGAATGAAGTCCTCAGCATCCTTCTCCGTAGCAGGGCGATCGCCATAGAACTCTCTGAGCCAAGTCACCAGCCCTCTATATTTTTCTAAAGTTCTATGCTGTACCTTTTTGGTCTTGAACTCGATGAACCGCTCAAAGAGCTTCACAACTCCTAGATCCTTGGCTGGCTCAAGACTGCGATCACCCTTGTACTTCTTGAGACTCGGATCAAAGTTACCGCTGATTATGTCCAGCTTGATCTGGTGGGCCAACTGGTGGGCCACTGCCAGGTTGATCGGTTCATACCGTAGGCCAGGGCTGAACCACTTTCGCTTGCCCTGGTAGCGCCATACAAGCTGAATCCAACCATCACTATCATTTATGCTGATTTCGCCCTTAGGAGTCCTAGGCATGTCTTCTACACCGCCATTACACCTCCATTAAACCACTAAAACCCCTATATTTCCGTTACTTTCCGACAAGCCTCAACACCGCCAAAACCCCTTAAAAGCCTTGATGTCAATGCTTTTCAGCCATCTAGAGCACCACGTTGACATCGTGGGGGTCACTGGTTCGAGTCCAGTTACGTCCATTCCTTGCTCTGTATGTTTCATAGATAGCTATTCCTGCGGGTTCGCTCTATCTCAAAGAGCGTTACCTACAGAGGGCTTTAGCTATTATCCCAAAGCCCTCTCTGTCGATCGCTGGATGGCATGGGCAGATAAGGATAGCGCAGGCTTAACGACGTGAGTTAAACGCTGCGTAGGGTATTAACGGTGGATTTTCCCACTGGTCATACCATTGGGCCATCAGGGGCTTGAGTTCGGCCACGAGATCTCGGTAGGCCTCTGGGGCCGGAGTTGCATCAAGCTGAGCGGCAAGTTCCTGCTGCACGGCGTGCAGGTCGAACCCGGTGGGTAGGCCCGCTTCTAGAACGACCCGACCGTTGACCAAGACAGTATCGACATCCCTCGCCTGAGCGCGCAAGACGGTGAGGCGAAATGGATCGACCTCAGGGGCAACCCAGGGGGAGGTCAGGCGATCGCAGTTCACCAGCACCAGATCGGCTCGATAACCTGGGGCCAGCTTGCCGATGCGATCGGCCTGGCCCATCAGGGTTGCGCCCCCCGTGGTGGCCAGGTGAAAGATGTCGGCATGGCTCGGTGCCGGGCTACCCAACTGGGGCGTGCGGTGCAGTCGGGCGGCTAAGCGCATTTCGGCAAACATATCTTCGTCGTCCCCCAGGGTGGTGCCGTCCATCCCCAGGCCTACCGTTACCCCGCCCGCCAATAGGGCATTCAGCGGGGCCACTCCAGCCCTCAGTCTCAGGTTAGAGCTGGGATTATGGCTAATCGCCGCTCCCGTAGCGGCCAGAATGTCGATATCGGCTTCGGTCACCCAGGTGCCGTGGGCCATAGAAAACCGGGGGCTCAGCACCCCGAGATCTTGGAGATGGGCGATCATCGACTTGCCGTGGAAGCGAGGGCCAATCAGCTTTTCATGGAAAGACTCTACGGCATGGGTCTGAATCTGCGTATTGAGGTGATGGGCAGCCTCGACAATGCGCACCAGAAAGTCATCCCCGACCCACTGGGGGCCGGGGGGGCCAAACCAGACCGCAATGTGGGGATGGTCGCCATAGCGCTTCACCAGCTCAGTCATCAGCGCCAGGTAGTCTTCTGGGGCCAGCGCCTGCTGCAACGGCAAGAGCGTGGTCAGTCGCTGGCGTAGGGGGGTGGGCAAACTGGCCAAAAACGCCTCGTCTTCGTGGTGAATGAGGCGGCTTTCGTAGATGGCACCGGGGGTTAGCGCCACGCGCATACCGGCCCGCTCGTAGGCTTGCAGTCGCTCCTGTAGGTTGTCTAAACAGGCATCGGCGGTGCCCGACACGCTGGCCACATCGACCACCGTAGTCACCCCACTCTGCAACAGCTGGGCGATGCTGAGCAGGGTTTTGAGCTGGGGAGGTTGCGGCCTGAGGGTCAGGTTAGCCAGCAGCCACAGTTCTAGAAAATCGTCATCGACCCCTTGCAGAATATGCGACACCCCGTTGCTGTGGTGGTGGGCATTGATCAGCCCTGGCATCACCAAGAACTGGTCAGACCCCAGCACCTCAGCGTTGGGATATTGCGCTCGCAGGGTCTCCCATGGGCCTAGCGCCAGAATGGTGTCGGCCTGAATCGCGATCGCCCCGTCTGGCAGAACGCGATCGCCGGTTAAAATCCAGCGTCCCCGCACTAAACGAATCGTTGTCATCGGCATGGCTCGGCTTGAGGGTAATTGTTACAGCATTAGAGCACAGCACCGGCGGAGCGCTCTGATGCCGTCAAGACAGAAGACAATCGCCTTTTGGTATCACTGCCATCCATTCCAGCGCACGTATCCTACCGATCGCAAATCACAAAGCGTAATGGACAGTTCTGCGACAGGCACAAACTAGCGCCACGGCTTGAGTCGGCAATTTCTACGCTAGAAATGGAATCGCAGCGCGTCATTTCCAGCTCGTCTTTTCTTATAGATGAGTGAAATGGTGTGGCTGCTAGTCGACCGTACTGGTCGGCGTTTTTTGCATGTCAGCTATTTAGGTGAATGGCTGACATGCACTGGTATTGAAAGAGTGAGCGATCGCAAATGATAACCCCATTACCCGATCAGGAGATCCTGAAAACCGATGAGCTACAAAGCCGACAGCTTTATTCAAGACTTAGATAAAGTCGCTAAAACGCGCCAAGAATTTGCTGGGTATCTGGCCACCATGGCCACTACTCTAGATGAGTCAGAACAGCTCGAAGACACCTCTGGGCAGCTGGGCCTAGGCCCGGTAATTGCTGACCTCAATACCGCCAGCCAAAACCTCTCTTCAGAAGTGTTTCGTCTGCTGGTGCTGGGCGACATGAAACGGGGCAAAAGCACGTTTCTGAATGCTCTGATGGGCGAAAACCTGCTGCCCACCGATGTCAACCCCTGCACGGCGGTGCTCACCATTCTGCGCTACGGCCCCGAGAAGCGGGTGACGGTGCACTTTAGCGACGGGCGATCGCCCGAATCGCTCTCCTTCGACGCCTTTAAAGCCCGCTACACAATCCGCCCCGACCAGGCCAAAAAGCTAGAGGATGAGGGCACCCTTGCCTTCCCCGAGGTAGACTACGCCGTGGTGGAATATCCCCTCACCCTGCTCGAAAAGGGCGTTGAGATTGTCGATAGCCCCGGCCTCAACGACACCGAGGCGCGCAACCAGCTCACCCTCAACTACGTCAACAGCTGCCACGCCATTCTGTTTGTGCTCAGCGCCACCCAGCAGTTCACCCTGAGCGAGCAGCGCTACCTCGACAACTACATTAAAGATCGAGGCCTGACGGTCTTTTTCTTAATCAACGCCTGGGACGAAATCCAGAACCGGCTGGTGGATCCTGAGGATGAAACCGAGCTGCGGGAAGCTGAAGACCGCGTGCGCCAGGTGTTTCGCACTAATCTAGAACCCTACTGCCAGCTGGATGGGGAAGACCTGTACAGCGATCGCACCTTTGAAGTGTCCTCATTGCCCGCCCTGCGGCAGCGGCTTAAGGGCGACGACGGGGATCTGGAGGGCACCGGGTTTGGCGAATTTATGCAGGCGCTGACCACGTTTTTGACGAAAGAGCGGGCGATCGCTGAGCTGCGCCAGGCCAAAATTCTGGCCCGGCAGGCCTACCGCACTGCCCACGATGCGATCGAGCGTCGCATTCCGCTGCTCAGCCACGACATCGACGAACTGCGGGAAAAGATCTGGTCGGTGCAGCCCGAGTTTGACCAGCTGGTGGATATTCGCGACCAGTTCAAAGACGAAATTCGCGTCATTGGCGAGCGCAAAGCCGGGGATATCACCACCTCCTTCCGCGACTTTTTGGCCAGCCTAGACGACACCTTTGAAGTCGATTTTGTTCGCTATCAGCCCGAGCTTAAGTTTCTCGACTTTTTGCGGCAGCAGAAGCGGCAGGAGTTTCAGGTCGCCCTCAAGAGCGCCTTTGAGCAGTACCTCACCGACAAAATTGCCGCCTGGAGCAAAGAGGCCCAGCGCGACATCGACCAGGCCTTTATCGAACTGGCCCACACCGCCTTTAAGCACGGCGAATCGTACAGCCACCTGACCGATCAAATTAACCAAAAACTCACCGGCAATCGGGTGGTGCCCAAAGCTCACCTAGGCCAGGAGGAGACCTCCCCCGGCTGGGCCAAGTGGGCCGTCGGCCTCTATGCCCTGACCACGGGGGATGTAGGGGCGATCGCCATGGCCGGCACCGGCCTGTTTAACTGGCGGCAGGTGCTGATGAACTTGGTGGGTGCCACCGCCATCACCATCGTTTTTGCCCTGCTGACCGACATTATGCTTGGCCCCATCGGCATGGCGCTGGCGGGCCTCGGCCTGGGCAGCTGGACCGCCGAACAGGCCCGCCGCAAGGTGGTGACCACCATGAAAACAGAACTCAGCAATCTGTTGCCCCAGGTGGCCCAAGAGCAGTCCTTTGTGGTCTACCAGGTGGTGAAAGAATGCTTCGAGACCTACCAGCAGGAGGTGGTCAAACGCATGAACGAAGACATCGCCGCCCGCAAGACCGAGCTGAGCGAACTGATCAAGCAGAAGGAATCTCGCGAAATCGATCGCGAGGCCGAAAGTCAGCGGCTCAATCAGCTAGATGACCAGGTGCTGGCCCAGTCTCACCAGGTCGCCGATGCCTACGATCAGCTCCTAGGAATTCAGCTGCCGGAGCTGAAGAGTGCCGTGGTTGAAGCGGCGATCGCGCCCAACCCCTCCCTGGTCTCAGAGGCGCTCGCTCTGTTCTAGAGCAACGTCCGCCGGGTGCAAAGCAAGATCGCGATCTTGCTTTGCAACGTCGGAGCTGTACAGAGGAACGTCGGAACTGTACAGAGAAACGCTGTGATCGCGTAAAGGAATGTCGGGACTGCGCAAAGAAACGCCGCAACGTTGCAGAGTAACGCCGTGACGTTGCAAAGGAAGATTGCGATCGCACAAAGGAACATCACGACGTAGCAAAGGAAAGACCGCACCTTACAAAGAAACGCTCGGACGTTTTCAGCGAAGGCTTATACGTTACCTTGCACAATATAAGCGTTGCCTATTGTTAGCCGCCCTTTGCGGTGATGGGTGGCCCTGATTAGCGGCATTGACCTATGCCAGCCTTCCGGTGCAGACCGGATACAATTGGACGCAAAGCTAGAAAGCTTGCTGAATCTCCGCTTACGGCGATGAAGCTTAAAAAGATGGGCTGCGGCCCCTATGACATCTTCTACTTATCAATACGATGCGTTTATTAGCTATCGCTGCCAGGAACCCGATAAGGGCTTTGCCCGCTGGCTGCTCAAGGAACTCAAAGCGGCGGGCTATCGAGTCGCCTTTGACGAAGTTGATTTTTCGCCTAGGGCGACGTTTTTGAATGAGATGGAGCGCTGCTGCTACGAAAGTCGGCTGGTGCTGGCGGTGATTTCGCCCCGCTATTTCGAGAGCGGCAACACCGATATGGAAGCCACCATTATGACGGTGCAGGGGATGAGCGATCGCAACAATCGCTTCATCCCCCTCATCTATGAGGATGTGCAGCGCCCGACCTGGATGTACAGCCTGGTGGGGGTGAATTTTACCGATGAAGACCCCCTGGTGCCACCCCTGGATCGCCTGAAAGCAGCGATGGGCGAGCCCCTGTTTGGCATAGCGGCATCAGGCGAGTCAACCAGTTCGCCACCGCCGCGTCCAAACTCGACTTCAGCTAGTGAAAAGAGGCCCACGAGGGATTTGCAGGCGCGCCTGATGCTGATGCAGCGGCTCTCGGGGTTACCCAACCCTCAGTTTGAGCAAATCGTTTTTGCGCTACAGCCCCCCGCTGGCTCGATGCCAGGGTCAACGGCTCCGCTGGGCGATCGGGTCGCCGCGCTATTGAACTGGGCCGAGAGCACAGGTGGCTGCGGATTAGAGGATGTGGAAGCCGTCCTGGAGGCTATTCTCAACGGTTGAATTTAAGCCTTGGGAAACAATACTAATAGGATCAGGCTGCCCATTCTACAAAATTGCAAACCTCCCTACCCTTTACTCTGGCCTATCACCTATTCTCTCTCAGCTCTTGCCGAAAGGCTTTTGCAGCAGCCAGTGGGTTTGGGTTCTGCAAACAGCGGGTCAGCAACCCTAGATCTAAACCTGGAAGAATCTCGCTTTGCTGAATGGGTTCATAGCCAGCAGTCTCGGCAAACTGGGCCGGGGTTTCTTCGCGCTGGTGGTAAAGAGATAGACGATTCTTTTGCCAAAACCACACCTCCCGTACGCCTAGGCGGCGATACAGCTCCAGTCGGTTGATGCTGCCACTGGTGACAATCACTTCAATTGCCAGGTCAGGAAAGTCTTTATCTGTACCAATGCAGTAGCTCTCATCCGGTTCGCCCCCGGCTTGCCGCTCGGGCTTCTTCAGCGTGGTCGAGCCCATTGGAAAGTATTCAGTATCGGTTTCTAAGAAGTAAATCAGCAGCAAATCGCCAATCCGGGTTTTTCCGCTTTCATGGTTGCGACTCGGGGCCAAGATTTCCAACACTCCATCTAAAAAATGCACCCGATAGGCAGACGCCTCGCCCAGATCCGCCAGCAGCGCTTCGTACTGCGCCCACGACACCCGGCTCAATACCCGCCGCTCCTCGGGGTCATCCAGCGCTATTCGGCTAGCCAAATCGTTAAGAAGAACCACTGCACCTCACCCTATCCGCTTTTGACCATTCTAGAGCTGAGTTTGCCAGAGATGGCGGAGCCCCCTCCCCCGATGAAAAGAACGGGTTGAGGCTCGTTCAAATCCCCCCTTTATAAGGATTTTAAGGAGATCCCCACATTGACTACTGCCCTGACTGCATTTGCTGACGAAAATCTGCGGCCTTTTTAGCATCGGGGATTTCGGCAGCCAGGCGAGTGACCAATTCTTGGGGTGAGAGATAGGGAAAATCGGCCAGGGTGTCGTCGATGAGGTAGTTGGCCATTGGGCCAACACAGCGGGTCAGGATTTGCCGACAGCGGCTCAAAAATTCTGCACTGGGGCGCTCTCCGGCAGGAGCTACGGCATCCAGAATTGACTCCGGATCGGCTGCCGTAAACTCCTGGGAATCATCGATTAGGCTGGCGGCATTTTCGTCTACGGCGACCTGAATGCGACTGACAAAGTCTGTGGCCTGGCGGCCATTCGACAGCTGACTCGCCAGAATTTCAACAAATTCCTCGGGCGTCGCCTGAGGATGCTGTTCCATCATGTCTTCGACAATTACGCTGGCCATAGGGCCAATGCAGCGTGCCAGCTCATGGCGGCAGGCTTCTATAAAGAGGGAATTGTGCAGCTCTGAGGGCATTCCCCTAGAAGCGGCAGTCAGCGGATCGAGCTGATTGACTGCCGGAGCCCAGGCTGGCTCCACCGCCAGGGGTGAAATGGGCGATGCCGTGGGGTTAACTAGCGGCGATAGGCGCTGCATTACCGCTTGGGCGGTTTGAAAGCGGTCTTTCGGCTTCTGCTGCACCAGCTGGGTGAGAATAGCTTCCAGAGTTTGGCTGACGCTGACGTAGGTTTGCCAGTGCCACTCTAGCGACTCGCGATCGATCAAATCGCGGGGGTAGCGGCCAGTGAGCAGCACGATCGCCGTCACCCCCAGCGCATACAGGTCGCTAGAGGGGTAACACTGGCCCAGGTGAATTTGCTCGGGCGGGGAGTAGCCAAACTTGCCCACCATGGTGGCAGGCTGGGCGTCGTCCGCGGCGGGGGCCTCGTCAGACAGCAGCGTGCTGATGGCATCGCTGACCAGGCCAAAGTCGATTAGCACCGGCAGGCTGCGATCGCGGCAGTACATAATATTGTCGGGCGAAATATCGCGGTGCACAATATTTAAGCCGTGGAGATAGTCCAGCACTTGCAGCATCTGCATCAGCCACTGAATCACCTCGGCCTCAGAGAACTGGCTATTTTGCTGACGGCGCTGCTTGATTAGCTGAGAGTAGGGCACGCCGTCGATGTATTCCTGCACAATAAACAGGCGCTCTTTTTGGGTAAAACAGGCCAAAAACTTGGGCACCTGGGGGTGGTCGAGCTGGTATAGAGTTTTGGCCTCGCGCTTGAAGAGATCTAACGCCTTTTGCAGATTGCCCCCCGATTTTTTGGTGGGGAAAAACTCTTTGAGTACGCAGGCCTCGCCAAACCGCTGAGAATCTTCGACCAGGTAGGAGCGACCAAACCCGCCCTGCCCCAGCACCCGCTGCACAATGTAGCGCCCACCGACCTTGGTACCCGGCACCAACAGCTTGCGGTCTGAGGATACTTCGGGCCGAGACAGCTCTTCTGCCGTGGGCGCTGAGGGGCTAGCCTCTGGGGCCTCTTTGGGAAAGACATTGACGTGGTAGGCGGGCACCAGATCTTGAATGTTTTTGAGCTGGAGCGGGCCGGCGTAGGTGACATCTAAATTCAGCCGCGACTTGACCACGTCGTAGACAATTTTAGAAATGCAGAGGCCCTGGGGCTGCGATTCGGTCTGGAGGCGAGCGGCAATATTGACCCCGTTGCCCATGACGTCAGACTGACTGAAGAAGACATCTCCCAAATGAATGCCGATGCGGTGCAGCAGGGCGGGCTCACCTTCGGTATTGGCGTTAATGCGGTGCAGCTCTTTTTGGATTTCTAGCCCGCAGGTCACGGCCTGAACCGCACTGGCAAAATACATCAGCAGGCCATCGCCCGTGGATTTCAGCACCTTGCCTTCAAACTGTTCGCAGAGCTGTTCCATCAGCCCTTGGTCGCGCTGGAGCTGCGAGAGGGTCAACTCTTCATGCACCGACATGCGGGCACTGAAGCCAACCGCATCGGTTAGCATAATCGCGGCTAGGGTGCGATGTCCGTGTCCGTGGGTCACACAAGTCAGCTCCAAGGGTGGCTAGAAACATCAAAGCGTTAACGCGGGCGGTGTTTCCCCCGTTAACTAGTGTTAACTTCACCCCAGCGGCGGCCACTTCCTGATCGCGCCTGAGGTGATGCAGTCGTGAGCACCCCAACCTTCTGAAAATAATCACGATCGCACCCCACAGCCAGCAAAGCGTTGCCGTAACCCGTGCCATCCGCTTTTAGAGTGATTCTATCTTACGGGTTAGCGATTAGTGGTCTCGCAGCTCACGATCGCAGGGGGCAATCCCAGTTATGGACTGCCGTCGGGCGGGGCCAGGGTGAGCACGGCGGGCTGCTCTTTGACCCGAGATTCGAGCGGACGCACTTTCTCAACCAGGGCGATCAGCTGGGTGAGGTCGGGAGGGGTGCTGTTGGGGCTGTAGCCTGCATCGGCGGTCATGCTAGAGGGGGCATTCTGCATGGCCTGCTCGATGTACTGCTGCTGGTTGCGATCGACGGTGGGGCTGATTAAGACGGCCCCAGCGGGGATGGCGCGGCTGGCGTGCAGAACGCGAAAGGTGCCATCCTCAAAGCCGCTGCGATGCTGCTGAAAGTCGTCTTCTGACATGGCCCCAGCGGCAACGCGATCCTCGGCAATCCACTGTAGGGCGGTGGCGGAGGTGGGGGCAAACTCAATCTGCTTGAGGGTGAGACCGTAGAGGTCGTAGAGGGGCAGATAGTAGCCGGTGGCTGACCCCGCTTCTCCCAGGGCGATCGCCTGGTTGGCCAGATCGCCCAGCGCCTGGTAGGGGCTGTCGTTGCGCACCACCAGCACCGCGCGCTGGTTGGGGGTGCCCAGCAGTGGGAAAATGGGCAAGTAGTTGGCCTCGGCAATGGCGATCGCCGCCAGCCCCGAGGGGGCAAATACCAGCGACCACTTGGCGGCCCGAATTTGCTCCACCGCTCGAATCTCGTTAAACACGGGCTCTAGTTCCACCACGGCCTTGAGCTGCTCGGCCAGGTAGGCCTGAAAGCGCTGATACTTTTCGAGGGAGCTAGCGCCATCGTCGTAGCTCACCAGGCCGATGGTGAGCCGTGCAGGTTGCTCAGAAACGGTCGAGCCACAGCCGCTCGCCTGGAGTAGCCCCGCCACCATCAGGCCCAGCAGGCAGAGTTTGAAAAACCGGCGCAATCGACTCATGATTTTTGCCAATGGGGCGATCGCGATTTCTAGCGTAGTTTTGAACGAATCGCTATATCCGTGTTTGCAGCTTAGATCGACGGCTCGGTCAATCCAGATTTTCTTCGTATTCTGTGACGTTTGGCGGCAGTGGGACGGGCTTTGGCAGGAGGCGATCGCCCTAGCCAAAGTAATCGGGCTCATTGCCGGGCGTCCACTTGATGTTGCAGCCAATGCTAGGGGTTTGATCACCGGGCATTGCGCTGCCGCTCAGCACAGCATCGAGGGCGGCGCGTAGATCGCTGCCAGTGACGGGCTTGCCGTTGCCCGGTCGGCTGTCGTCGAACTGGCCCCGGTAGGCCAGGGTTTTGGCTTCGTCAAACAGAAAGAAATCGGGGGTACAGGCAGCGGTGTAGGCCTTGGCAACGTCCTGGGTCTCGTCAAAACAGTAGGGGAAGGTAAAACCCACATCCTGGGCTTGGGCCTTGAGGTGTTCGGGGCCGTCTTGGGGATGGGTTTGCAGACTGTTGGCGCTGATGGCGACAATGCCCACGCCCTGGGGGCCGTAGTCTTTGCCTAGGCGGGCTAGCTCTTGCTCCACATGTTTGACGAAAGGGCAGTGGCGGCAGATAAACATCACCAGCAGCGCCCGCGCATCGGCGAAGGTGCCGAGGTTAATGGTCTTGCCGCTCACCACATCAGTCAGCTCAAAGTGGGGGGCAGCGGTGCCCAGGGGCAGCATGGTAGATTCCACCATAGCCATGGGTTAAAGTCTCCAGGGTAGGTTTTCTTTATCGTACTGAATCGTACTGGGGGATCTGGCTATGACCGCTGATTCTTTGCAGGCCATTCGCAGCTACCTGGCCATTTCACCCACTCTGGGCACCGCCGGGCAGCCCACCGCCGAGCAGTTTAAGGTGGTGGCTGACGCGGGCTATGCGGTCGTGGTCAATCTGGCCCTGTCCACCTCTGACCATGCCATCCCCAGCGAGGCGGAGCTGGTCAAAAGCCTGGGGATGACCCACTTTCACATTCCGGTGGTGTGGGAAGCCCCGACCTTGGCAGATTTGGAAATCTTTTTTAAGGTAATGGACAGGAATCGCGACCTTAAGGTCTTTGTCCACTGCGCCCTCAACATGCGCGTCTCGGCCTTTGTCTATCTCTACCGCGTGCTTCGCCTGGGTATTGACCCGGATGTTGCGATCGCCGACCTTCACCGCATCTGGCAGCCCAACCCCACCTGGCAAGCCTTCATCGATCAATCCCTAGCCTAATCCCCCACCTTCCTACCCCATCCCCCCCACCTTCCCTATCACCCCTTACCCCCTACCCCCTCCCTCCCCTAAAATGTCTCTATGGCAAATGAGACTATGGCAAACAAGACCCACTACCAAACCCTGGAAATTCACGAGACAGCGACCCAGGCAGAGATTAAGCGCGCCTACCGCCGCCTGGCGAAGCAGTACCACCCCGACAGCCAGAGTGACCAGGCGTCGCACGATCGCATTGCCCGCATCAACGTCGCCTACGAAGTAATTGGTGACCCGTCGCGGCGCACGGTGTACGACCAGCAGCGCCAGGGGTTTGTGGCCGCTGACCCGGCAGAGAGTGCGGCCAACCGGGCGAAGCGCACCGCCGCTGCTGCTGCGGTGTATCGCCAGGCCCGCCAGGCCACGCAATCGTCTGAGGCGCGGGAGGATGCCTGGCTAAAGCTGGTCTATGGCCCGGTGGATCGGCTTTTGGGCAAGATTATGTCGCCGTTGAGAACCGAGATTCGCAAACTGTCGGCTGACCCCTTTGACGATGAGCTAATGGAGGGGTTTATGGCGTATCTAGAGCAGGGGCGCACCTGGCTGGGGCAGGCCCAGGAGAAGTTTAATTCGATGGCGAATCCGGCGAGTACGGCGGGGGTGGCGGCAGATATTTACCACTGCCTGGGCCTGCTGGAGGATGGGCTGGATGAGCTGGAGCGGTTCACGATGAGCTATGAGGAGAGCTATATTCACACCGGAACGGAGCTGTTTCGGCGGGTGAAGCTGCTGCGGGCAGAGGCGAAGGAGCGGTTGAAGGGGTTGGTGTAAGGCTTTTGTGCGTAGGGTGCATCCGCGCAGCGATGCACCATCCCAAGGGACTTTCCCATAATGGAACCGATGGAACAGGCATGAACGAAGGATGGGTTTATAGCGATCGCATCACCCCCGCCGAAGCGGGTCTCACCGTCCTCGACTTCTACGCCACGCGCTACCGTCACTCTTCGCGGGTAATGTGGCGCGATCGCATCCTATCTGGCCAAATTCGTCAGAATGGAACTCCCCTAGCCCCGGACGATCGCCTCAGTGCGGGGGACATGCTGGACTATCATCGGCCCCCGTGGGAGGAGCCGGAGGCACCGCTGGAGTTTGAGGTGCTGTATGAGGATGAGGATTTGATGGCGATCGCTAAGCCATCGGGTCTGCCGGTGCTGCCTGGCGGGGGCTTTCTCACCCATACGCTGCTGCACCAGCTCAGGCTGCGCTATCCCGAGAATCCGCCTATTCCCGTGCATCGGCTGGGGCGGGGCACGTCGGGGGTAATGGTGCTGGGGCGATCGCCCCTGGCCCGCGCTGTGCTCAGTCGCCAACTGCGCGACTCCACTGCCACGGCTCAAGATCCCCAATCAGCGCGCCCCATTTGTAAGACCTATCGGGCGCTGATTGGGGCCAGCGATTTACCCCCTGAGTTCACCCTCACCACCCCTATCGGCAAGGTCGATCATCCCGCGCTGGGGTATGTGTATGCGGCCTCACCCACGGGGCTCCCCGCCTACAGCGAAGGGAAAGTCATTCAACGCAATGCAGATTTGACCCTGGTAGAGATCACCATCCGCACCGGGCGGCCCCACCAAATTCGCATTCACCTGGCGGCGGCAGGGTTTCCGCTCGTTGGCGATCCCCTCTACGGGGTCGGCGGCCTACCGCTGCCGATTAAACCGTCTGAAAATGGCAGAGTCCCCGTCCCCGGCGACGTTGGCTACCACCTGCACGCCTACCGTCTAACCCTCCCCCATCCCCGCACCCAAGAGATTCTAGAGATTGTGTGTTCCGCCCCGGCGACATTACAAAACCCATCCAAAATCTAAAATCGCCAATCCAAAATCCTCAAAGGCAGACACGTGGGTCCGCCCCTACGACCTGTCCACTCCCTCACCCACAAGGCCGCACCATCAACAGCTGCTCTGCCTGGCCAAAGCCATACTTTTCGTAGAAGGGCCGCATCTCGGGGGTGCAAAAGAGCTGAATGCACTCCACCTGGGCGAGCCGGGGGTAGGTGGTGACATGCTCGATTAGCTTCGCCCCCAGGCCTTGCCCTCGATAGTCTGCCGCCACAATCACATCAAACACGATCGCCCGATACACCCAGTCGGTCAGCACTCGGCAAAAACCCGCTAGCTGCTGCGTTTCTTCATTCCACAGGCCGAAGAGTAAGTCGCTGTTACTTAGCAGGGCAGGCACATCGGCCAGGGCGCGGTCTTTGCTCCACCACTCTTGCAGATACATGTGGTGAAGCTGCTCGACCTGGGCTGGGGTGAGCTGGTGAATGAGAGTGAGCATGGGGAGATTGCGATTCTTTACGGTACGGATATCTTGACCCAGCGGCCTAGAGAAAAGGCTACGATCAAGGAGTAGCACAGGCGCAAGACCTATCTTACTGCCGATGGCAAGGGCCAAGGCCATCGATACAGTTGGAGTAGATGCAACCCAATTCCCCTTCCTGCCCTGGGCAGAATGCACGCGAGATCGAGGGAAACGGTGCGCTATTCCTGTCAGCTAGGGCTCAAATAGGGCTTGAAAATAGAAAGCGCTGGCACTGCTCGATTATCCATACCGGAGGATACCTCCATGAAACGTACGTTACTGGCTGGGGCCGCCGTTGCCCTTCCCCTGGCATTTGCCATGCCTGCTCTGGCCGAGAACCCGGCCCACGTGCAGCAATTGCTCGAAACCAACCTCTGTCAGAGCTGCGATCTGTCGGGGGCCGACCTGACCCAGGCCCACCTGATTGGGGCTGACCTGCGCGATGCCAACCTGGCGGGGGCTACCCTAGTCGAAGCCAACTTAGAAGGGGCCGACCTGAGCCGTGCCGACTTAACTGGTGCAAACCTGACCCAGGCCTTTTTGACCAACGCCCTGCTGACCGATGCCACCCTTGACTGGGCCAACCTCACCGACGCGACGATCTATTTCGCCGATGTCACGGGGGCCTCTCTGCTAAATGCGGAGCTGACTGGGGCTGAGATTGTCGGCACCCCTATCAGCGTCGGTGGCGACTAGCCCAACCTCGATGTCTCAATGACAGCCCTCTATCTTCAATTTGGAGTAACAGAATCGCAATTGGACTCGATTGGGGTATTGGGCAGGCGGCCCCACTCATTCCACGACCCGTCGTAGTTGCGAACGTTGGGGTAGCCCAGCAGATACTTCAAGACAAACCACATATGGGCCGATCGCCCGCCGACGGCACAGTAGGGAAATACTGCTTTGTCGGCAGTAACACCTTGAGCGTGAAATAGCGCCTGCAATTCATCGGCAGACTTAAATGTGCCATTGTCGTTCAGTGTCAGGGTGTGCTCTAAATGTATTGCCCCAGGCATGTGTCCTGCGCGTTCTGTGCGCCGGGGTGGTTTCAGGAGAAACACCTGCCCATTGTATTCAGCCAAGGTGCGCACATCCAATAGAACCTGATTAGGGTTGTCAACAGCGGCTTCAACGTCTTTCAAAAGCGCTCGAAAATCGCTATCAAAGGGCTTGGCGGAGTATTGCGTAGGCGAGACCGTCGAGAGCGCTTTTGCCACTGGGTGTCCCTCAGCAATCCACCGTTGATAGCCACCGTTGAGCACTCTGGCACCCGCATGCCCAATGGCTTGAAGGAACCAAAAAATCCAGCCCCCTGTGCCCGGATCGCTACCGTAGGCAACCACCGTTGTTTCGGGGGTAATTCCAGTCCGAGACAGCAGATTATTAACCGCATCGGGATCAACATTGAGGCGAAGATCTGGCCGCAGCAGATCAGTTAAAGGGTTCACAAATACGGCCCCTGGAATGTGGGCCTCTGCGTAGGGAGCAGAGCTGATATCCACTTCTAAAATCCGCAGGTTTGGATCGTGAAGATGGTCTTCAATCCACTGAGTACTGACCAAAGCGTCTGGGTGGGCGTAGTGGTTCACAATAGTCTCCTCAATAAAATTAGGGCGCTTAAAATCCAAGGATTAAACAATGTAGAAAGCCGCCTCGGCTGTCCAGGGTTTGGCAGGAGGCCCAACCTACAAAACTTGTCTTTTAGTTAATCCCCATATCCTAGACAGCGGTTTTAGGCCACAGAATATGCCCAACCCGATGCACTAGAGTTGTCGATGTCGAGAACAGCGAGAACCCAATCAAGGGGTGAAAAATAGCCAGGGGCAGCGGGGTTTGAAGATGAATCGTTAAAAATTGCAGCCCCAAAAGCATAGGCAGGCCGATGGCCAAGGTTTTTACCTGTTTAGGAAATGGCATCCAGCAGGCCCAGAGCAGCAAAATTAGGGCTAGTCCGCCGTAGCCACGAACTAGCCAAACATGGAGAACCCACCAGGCGGGGTCACTAAAATAGGCCAGCCCCACGGTCAGTAGTTGTGCGACTAAACAGAGATTAAAGAGTATGCTTACTGCGTAAAAGCCAAGGACATTTGGCCTGGCCAAAATTGGCGTTTTACTGAGTAGCTGATCTGCGCTAGAGTCGGGGGAGTTTGAGATAAATGTCATGATTGGCAACACAATCGTGATGGCTGGGGCGAGATGAATGGGGCAGGGGCTAACTGCGCTTATTCCACGCTCATTCCACAGTAGAAAGGTTGCGCTTGGAGCGACAGACCTCGATCGGGTACACTTTGCCGAGCCAAGGGGCATATCTATGGACATCCTTAACCAAGCTGGCTCACTCCAGGCGCTGTTTGGTGCGATCGCCCAAACCCAAACCGAAGCCGACCTCAGACAGTCCGTTATGGCGGCGCTGGGCGAATACTTTGCCGCCCGTCGGTGGATGCTGAGCTTTGCAAACGAGATTCCAGCCATTGACCACACCACGCCCAGGCTCATGCGCCTGGCGCTGTCGCTCGATTACAACCCGGTGCTGCGCTACCTGGTGAAACGCCATGCCGCCGTTCACGATGAGGTAGTGTTGCCGCCGGGGGTGTGGCAAACCCTGTGCCCCCGCGCCGACCACGGCCACGTCATGGCCGGGCCGCTCGTCAGTGAGGGGCAGCTAGTGGGTGGCGTAGCCTTTACCCGCCACCGCGATGACGGTGCATTTAATGCCGACAATCTGGCCGATCTGGGGGCGCTGTGTCTGCACCTATCCACCAAACTGGCGGCGCTGCGGGCCAGGCCGGGGCTAGACTGCGGTGCGCTCACCCCCCGCGAAGCCGAAATTGTCGCCCTCGTCGCCCAGGGGCTGACCAACAAAGCCATTGGTGCCGCGCTGTGGATTACCGAAAATTCCGTGAAGCAGGCGCTCAAGCGCATCTTTCGCAAGCTTGGGGTGTCGTCGCGCGCCGAGATGGTGGCCAAACTCGTCGCCTAGGGCGCTCAACATCAGCGGCGATCGCGGATCGGGGCATCGTCCTCAATACCCTGCTCTAGTTTGTACGCGGTAATCAGTCGGTTCATTTTGTGGCGCATTTTGAGGTGGGTTTCGACCCCTTCGTAGGTGTAGCGGTTGAAGCCGCCCTGATCGATCAGCTGCTTGAGGTAGTTGACGCGATCGCCCGGATTGGGGTGCGAGGCAAACCAGCTCACCCCCTGATTGCCGTACTCCGCTTCGAGAGTGATCATCAGGTTGTGGAGGCCGTCGGCGGCGTAGCCGTTGTTGGCCAGCAGTTTGGTGCCCAGAATGTCAGACTGGCGCTCCATATCGCGGGAGTAGCTCGACACGATTAGGCCCGCCGCGATGTTGGCCACCTCTGGAATCGGGATAAACGAGGCCAGGCTGGCGGTGAGGTTACCCTGGGTCACCATTTGAAAGCCGTGGGAGAGCACCGCATGGGCAATCTCGTGGCCCACCAGCCCCGCTAGCTCGGCTTCCGAATGGCTCTTGGTAATGGCCCCAGCGTTGAGAAAAATCTTGCCGCCGGGCAGAGCAAAAGCGTTGAGGCTGTCATCCATAATCACCTCAAAGCTGTAGTCAAATTCGTCTCGCCCCGCTAGCGCCGCCAGCCGCTGGCCCATGTCATTGACGTAGGCGCGAATTTCAGGATCGTCAACCATGGGGAGCTGGCGCTTGACCTGCTCGGCCACCTGGTTGCCCAGACCGCTTTCGCCCTGCATCATCAAAATGCCAGAGTTGAGGGCGCTAAACGGCCCTAGTAGCCCGCCAGTCAAAATGTACCCAGCGGCCCCGGTGATAATGTTTGACACCAGATTGCGAGTCAGGGTTTGATTCATTGCACCGCGAAAGCGGTCTAGGTTTTGCCGAGCCAGGGCACTCATGGCCTCGGCCTCGGGGTGCTCGGGGTTGAGAATGGCGAACTGGTTGGCAGTAATGGCGGCCTCAATCCACTGTTCGCGGGCCATTTGCACCTCGGCCTGGGCCTTGAGCAAGTCGGGGTTGTAGGGGTAGCGGGCGATCGCCCCATCCAGCAGCTGTATGGCCTCATCGGCGCGGTCGTTTTGCACCAGGTAGCGGGCGTAGAGCACCTGCCCCGGCAAAAATTCGGGGTAATTCTTGACCAGCAGTTCCAGGGGAACTAGCACCCGGTTGGGAAACTCCGATTCGGCCCCGGCCTGGGCTTCGCGCCAGTAGACCTGCCCAGCGGGGGGCAGATCGGCGGGGTCGGTAAGGGGGGCAATCGCCAGTTCTGGCCCGGTTTCAGCCAGCCACACCGGGTCTTTAGCCGCCCGGTAGAGCAGTTCGGCATCAGCGCTATTGCCCGCCTGGTAGTAGCGATCGGCCTCGATCAACAGCTCGCTGCGCTTGGCCACCTCGGGCGACAGCCCCGACAGCAGCAGCGCCCGGCCCATTGGAGAATCAAAATCTAGCTCAGCGGCCTCTGGAGTCGCTTCAGAGCCCGCCCCTGACCCAATTTCGGGAACATCGGGATCTTTTTCTGGCAGCTTCAGGGTGCCGTCGGGCTGCTCTGGAGAGGGGGTAGGCAGCGTATTTTCGGGCAGCGTCGCTGGGTCAACCTGGAGCGTATCTTCAGCATTGGCCAGAACCGAGGCAGCGGGCTCAGTTGCAAACCCTGGGGCACCGCCCAGCCCCTGACTCAGCAGCACCGCCCCCAAAAAACTGGCCAGCAACGCCGTCAGAAATCGCTGCGTTCGCCCCATGACATCTCCCTAATTTTTTTGTGATGAGTTTTTAAAGTGACAAATGGGGCTACATTGCCTGGGCTCTGATGACTGGGGGCAGTCCACAGAGCTATATCTGCACGACGCGATCGATTGAACGAGGTTCCCACCCAATCCCTTCTCATTCTGACGAATGCTTTGCCAAGCCAGAATCTGTGCTCCTATAATTTTGTTAAATAAATGTAACGCCAGAACCTATAACGACGGAGCCCCATGACTTTAGAAACCATTAAACCCTGGCTCAATTTCGTTCACCCTGTGGTGATGTGGCTGCTGCTGGCGACCACTCTCTATGCACTCTACCTGGGAATTCAGGCTCGCCGCACCCGCCTGGCCGACGCCGAAACCCGCAAAGAGTTGATCAAAGGCAAGTTTGCCCTCAAGCACCACAAAGTCGGCTCCGTGCTGCTGGCCGTTATGGTGATCAGCACCGTAAGCGCTATGGGGGTCACCTACCTGGAGGCTGGCAAGCTGTTTGTGGGGCCTCACCTGCTGGTCGGCCTGGGGATGGCCACGCTGATTGCCACCTCAGCAGCCCTGGTTCCCTTTATGCAAAAGGGTAGCGAAACTGCTCGGCTCACCCACATTACCCTCAATATGGTGCTGGTCGGGTTGTTTAGCTGGCAGGCCTTTACCGGCATGAAAATTGTGCAGCGGCTGCTGACGGACCTCCAGGCCTCGGCTGGCTCGTAAGCCGCAGGGTAGGCCTTAAACCATCAAATCTTCAGCGATCGCGGCCTAGAGTCAAACCCTAGGCCGCGATCGCTGTTATTACCGATTCAACCGTTCCTGTACCTGACCTAAGCCTGGCCATCGGGGGCACTGCCGCCCGATCGCCGTCCCCAGTTAGACCAAAAGTGATGGCCCCGGTAGCTTTCGGGCAGAGGCAGGTTGTGGCTGTGGTGAAAGTCTTCCTGCACCTTGCGGGTGAGCCGCTTAGAGACCTGGCGCACCACCTGGTTGAGCAGGCGATCGCCCGAGGTCTTAAGCAGCGATCGCGGCACCGAGTTCAGCACGCGCGGCATGTGAATTTTGACCGCCAGGCCCAGATCCCAGTCAACCTGGGTGAGCGCCGTCGCTGGAGGCTTAGCCTCTGGCATATCCCGCAATCGCATCACGGCATGAAAATCGACATCGTAGCCTGGCGGCACGTAACCCGGCACAGGAATCGTATCGATGCGATAGACCTGGTCGTCTAAAGGTGAGAGGTAAAGGCCAACTTTTGGCTCTACCTCATAGCCCAAGACCGAAAAATGCCCCACCACTAGCGCGTAGCCGTGGTCAGAAATCGGCTCTACCTGCATGGGGTGGGCGCTGCGGGTAAACCAGCCCCGGTGGCTGTTGAGGTATTGGCCCACGGTGGCGCTGTCGGCGGCCATATCCATTTTGCCGGCGTAGAAGCCCTCTAGCAGCAGTGCCCCATCGGCCTGGGGTGGCTGGGCTGTCTGATCGGCGATCGCTGGAGTTTGCTCGTTGACCATTGCCTCCTCATCCCCAACACTCTCAACCCCTTTGATCGGGGGTAAGGGGTTGGTATTTTGAGCAGACGACATGGATTCCAGAGTCACGGTGTAACCACTTGCTTAAACAACATCAGACAGCGTAATTGCGCCGGAGGTTACGTCCCAGGCCTTAGCCTATCGTAAGGCTTTAGTATCTCAAGTGTGCCCCGCAGAACTGTCATGCCCATCACGATTTCCGTCTAACCAGCCCTAGGACTGGTTTCCTTTTAGGTCGCCATTCCGTAGAATCAGGCCAGTTCTACATCAGTTCTAAACTCTAAACTCAAGAATGGGGAAGCAGCCGTGAAAGCATTTGTTGCAGGGGCCACGGGGGCCACGGGTTCAAGAATTGTCACCCAGTTGGTGGGGCGAGGTGTACCCGTGGTGGCCTTTGTGCGCGATGCCGCCTCAGCCCGAGGCCAACTGCCCATTGAGGTCACCCTAGTAGAAGGCAGCGTGACCGACAAAGCGAGCATTCGGCGGGCGATTTCTGGCTGCACGGTGCTGATCTCCGCCACGGGTGCCCGCCCCGGCTTTGACCCCACCGGCCCTTACCAGGTTGACTACGAAGGCAACAAAAACCTAGTGGATGTCGCTAAGGAAGTGGGCATCGAGCATTTCGTTATGGTGTCATCCCTCTGCGTCTCCCGCTTTCTTCACCCCCTCAACCTATTCTTTTTAATCCTTTACTGGAAGCAGCAGGCCGAAGCTTACCTGCAAGCCAGCGGCCTCACCTACACCATCGTCCGCCCCGGTGGCCTCAAGGACGACGACAGCGATACCCGCCCGCTGATCATGGCCCCGGCAGATACCTTGTTTGAGGGCAGCATCCCCCGGCTGCGGGTGGCCGAGGTGTGTGTGGAGTCTCTGTACCTGCCCCAGTCGCGCAACAAAATTGTGGAAGTGATTGTGCAGGACAATGCCAACCCTCAGCCCTACGAAGCCCTGTTTGCGGGGGTGGCTTAGAGCCAGCCTGGGATGGGCGCGATCGCATCCATCCCACGCTGATCCAGGCTAGCTTCAGCAGCGCAAAATCCTGCATCAACCTGGCAACTGTCGTTCTGGGAACAGTAACTGCGAGCGGTGGGTTGCTGCGATCGCCCCGCGAAGATTTGCGTACCAATGACCCGATGAACGGTGGTAGATTACCTCGGCAGCATTACCAAACTCTCCCATCCGCTTCATTAGATTACATCAGCTTATTTACCCTTCTTGGCGACTAGGAACACTTACGGCTGGTTCTGTAGGTAGTGGTCTAGCTGGTGCAACGTAGGGAAAATCTGCTTTTAGATCGCTGGGTGGCGGCACTTTATTTTGAAGTAAAGTGTTGAAAAATATAGTGTAAACAACGGTGCCAAAATCGTCCTGGAGCCTGCGCCCGTTAATTCCCGCAAACCCGAAACTGGCCGGAAGCTGTGGATTAAAGGGAACCACATCTGGAAATAGCCAGTGGGCAACTGTCTGTCCATAGGCTCTAGGTTGATCGGTGCTGCCTGCAACGCGACAAATTTGCGTCACCAAGTCAATTACAGGTTGAGCAAAGTGGTCATAGTCGGTATCCGGATCGGTAGAGTTGTAAAGTAACGATCCCTTAGGATTGTCATTGAATGTTGCCGCAAAGTTAGGTTTGCCACAGCGATTGACCTGTGTCCAATGGCCATGATCGTTAGCTGAAACCGTCCCATAAAAGCCAAAGGGTGCAGTAGAAATCAGATCAAGGGGCAGTTCAACCACAATCGCCAAAACATTCGTCGCCCCCGTTGTGCTGAGTCCGGTGCTGAAGTTTTCTACATCCCATTCTTGATCTTGAATGGCTTTATCCAGACAAACCCGAGCAGCCACCGCATCCAGAAAGAACGGGTCGCCTGCTAACCCTGTCCAAATGCGTCCTAGATTGGCAACCGTCGTAATTTCATTCACGCTTCCCTGTCCCAATTGCTCACCTGTTGCATGCGGATCATGCGCGGCTTCTCCACTCAGGTAGGTGAGTGTCCAGGTTTGGGGACTGGCATCTCCTTGAAAAATGAATCTGAACACCACATCAGATTTTGCATCTCCGTCGGTATCGAAACGAAACTCATAGGCTGTATCGGGCCTGAAACTATCCCATTGGGGTTGTCCGGTGAAGGGTGAAGGTAGTCCAGCAAGGGGGCTGATCGTCATCACCGCAACAATCGATTGGGGCGCATCCGCATTAAACAGATAGATGTCGCAGATGTTGATCCGGCTGTCTTGCCGAGATTCGGGCGAATCAAAATGGTGGCTCATGCTTTCCTCACTACCTCCCTGATAAATACATTCAGACTGCCAGTTGGCAGGCGCTGTGTATGCATTTACCAACACACTTGCGCGATCGCAGCCGGGTCAAACCTCGTTCCGGGCGCGATCGCACTGCAGATGGTCACGGTAGCAATGTGACCATCTGCTTTAAGTGTTCAGACCCCAGGGTTCTCAAAGAATTCTGGGGTCTGGTTCTTAGCCCATCTGCTGCTCCATATCGGCAATCTCCAGGCGGGTTTTGATTACCGTGTCGGGGTTGAGGCTGATGGAGTCGATGCCCTGCTCGACCAAGAAGCGGGCGAACTCGGGGTAGTCGCTCGGCCCCTGGCCGCAGATGCCGATTTTGCGGTGGTACTCCTTGGCTGTTGTGATCGCCATCTTCACCATGCGCTTGACCCCTTCGCTGCGCTCGTCGAACAGGTGGGCCACCAGAGACGAGTCGCGATCCAACCCCAGGGTGAGCTGGGTGAGGTCGTTAGAGCCAATGGAGAAGCCGTCGAACACCTGGCTGAATTCATCGGCCAGCACCACGTTGTTGGGCAATTCGCACATCACATAGACTTTCAGATCGTTTTCGCCGCGCACCAAACCGTGTTTGGCCATTTCTTCGAGCACCCGGCGGCCTTCGTCGGGGGTGCGGCAGAAGGGCACCATCAGAATCACGTTGGTGAGGCCCATGTCGTCGCGCACGCGCTTGAGGGCCTGGCATTCGAGGGCAAAGCCGTCGCGGTAGCGATCGTCATAGTAGCGAGAGGCCCCGCGCCAGCCGAGCATCGGGTTTTCTTCGTCGGGCTCAAAGGTGCTGCCGCCCAGAAGGTGGGCGTACTCGTTGCTCTTAAAGTCTGACAGGCGCACCACGACGGGTTTGGGATAAAAGGCGGCGGCTAAGGTGCCCACCCCCTGGGCCAGCTTGTCGATGAAGTAGTCGGGTTTGTGGTCGTAGAGGGCGGTAAGCTGCTGAATCTCGCGCTTTTCGGAACCATTGGCCAGGTTGTCGAAGTTGAGTAGGGCCAGCGGATGCACTTTGATGTGGTTGGCGATGATGAACTCCAGCCGGGCCAGGCCAACGCCGTCGTTGGGCAGGGCGGCCAGGGTAAAGGCCAGCTCGGGGTTGCCCACATTCATCATGATTTTGGTGCGGGTTTCGGGCAGGCTGTCGAGCTTGGTGGTTTCAACCCTAAAGGGCAATTCGCCCCGGTAAATTACCCCTTCTTCGCCGCCCGCGCAGGAGACGGTGACGGGTTCACCCATGGTGAGCAGCTGGGTGGCGTTGTCGCAGCCGACGATCGCCGGTATACCCAATTCCCGCGCAATGATGGCGGCGTGGCAGGTGCGCCCACCCTGGTCGGTGACGATCGCACTGGCCTGCTTCATAATCGGTTCCCAGTCGGGGTCGGTGCGGGCGGTGACCAACACCTCACCGGGGCGAAACTGAGTAATTTGGGATATCTCCGAAATGACGCAGGCTTCGCCCTGGCCGATCAGGTCACCCACGGCCCGCCCTCGGGCGACCGGCTCGACCCCCTCGGGCACGTCGAGAATGTACGATCGCAGCTCATTTTGCGACTTCTGCGATTGCACCGTTTCGGGTCGGGCCTGCACGATGAACAGCTCACCCGTAATGCCATCCTTGGCCCACTCAATATCCATGGGGCTGGCGACGCCCCGCAGCTGGGTGTAGTGGTCTTCGATGGTGCAGGCCCAGTGAGCCAGCTGGAGAATGTCCTCTTCCTCAATGGCGAATCGGCCCTGATCGACCAGGGGGACGGGCTCGTTTTTGGTCAGCTCTGTGCCCGTCGTGTCGTAGACCATACGCAGGGCTTTGGTGCCCAGACGCTTGTTGAGAATGGGTTTGTGGCCCGACTTCAGGGTGGGCTTAAACACCACGTACTCATCGGGGTTGACCGTGCCCTGCACCACGTTTTCGCCCAGACCGTAGGCGGCAGTAATCAGCACGGCATTCTGAAAGCCGGTCTCGGTGTCGATGGAGAACATCACCCCAGAGGTGGCGAGATCAGAGCGCACCATGCGCTGAATGCAGACCGACAGGGCGACATCAAAGTGATCGAAGTCTTTGATGGTGCGGTAGGAGATGGCGCGATCGGTGAACAGCGAGGCGTAGCACTTTTTGCAGGCGATCAGCACCGCCTGGTCGCCGTAGACGTTGAGGTAGGTTTCTTGCTGCCCCGCAAAGCTGGCGTCCGGTAAATCTTCGGCGGTGGCGCTAGAGCGCACGGCGACATCGACCTCGGTGTAGGCGTGTGACAGGCAAGACTCATCGCCCAGGTAGAGGTTTTGGCCTGCCGTTTCGCACATGTGGTGGTAAGCGTCAAGAATGGCGGCTTTGAGGTCGTCGGGGAAGACGGCGTTGAGAATCAGCGATCGCGCCTTTCTACCCCGCCGCCGCAGCTCGGTGACATCGTTGACATCAAAGCCGCCCAGCACTGCGCGCAGTTGGGCATCCAGCCCGGTTTTCTCAATGAAGTAGCGATAGGCGTGGCTGGTGGTGGCAAACCCCATCGGCACCCGCACGCCCTGGGGCGTCAACTGCTGAATCATTTCGCCCAGGGAGGCGTTTTTGCCGCCCACCAGGTGCACATCCTCTAGTCGAACCTTGTCAAGCCAGAGCACCAACTGCTGATCGCGCTGCACCGGAGACTGCTGAACCACAGACGTAGCTACCATGCCACCACCTCAAAGGATTATTCGCAACGGTCGGCACGACACAACAGCCCTAACTCCCAAAGTTATCCACTGGCATACCCAGGGCAGATGGATTTTGGGATTCTGCCTGGGCGAGGCTGCACCAACGCACCGTACACCTTCATGCTAAAAAGCCGGGGATCAGCTCACAAGCTTGTCTAACTTTTCGTGTCTCGAATGCAATAGATGTATACAACCCTCAAGCGCTCGAACCGAGGGTTCGACTCACAGGCAAACAATTTGAACCGTTGTTACAGTTATTCATGAACGCTCCTAGCAGGTTGACTATGGATAGCCGCGAACTCGCCCAATTTATTGAAGCCAGAGACGGTATCTCTAAACCCTGGCTGCTGGTACTGCTACGCCTAAAGAAGCTAGAGGAACGCAAAGACAATACTCCCCCCGATGTCTATATGGAAGAACTCAGCGCGCTGCACAAAGAGCTGATGGGGCTGGGCGAGTGGTGGGTCGGCAACGAAGACGAACTGCTGAACCCCTAGGGAATGGAGAGTTTTGAGTTTCAAGTTCTAAGTTTTGAGTTAGGGATGAACGCCTTAGAGCGAGAATTCAACATTCAAAACTCAACATTCAAAACTCATCAGCCCCCGACGCCTTAGACTATTAAGAAGCGTTACAAATCAATGCCGTGACCAATAGTCTTTCCCGTCCCCGCCAGCGCAAAGGTGCTCAATCTGAGGCGCTGCCGCTCAGCACTCTCTGGAGTGACATGCTCACGGTGTTTTGGGGCGACTGGCTCGATCTGCGGGTGCGCATACCCCAGGTGGCGGCGTCGGGGCTGGTGTCGCCTTTGATTTACATTCTGGCTTTTGGGCTGGGGCTGGGCAGTGCGATCGACCAAGTGACGACTCCTCCGGCGGGCGATAACTACCTGGAGTTTATTTTGCCGGGGATGGTGGCTCTGTCGTCGATGGTGATTAGCTTTGGCGGCACTACGTTTTCAATCTGCGGCGATCGCCTGTTTACCAAAACCTTTGAGGAAATGTTGCTCTACCCGGTGCATCCCCTGGCCCTGCACCTGGGCAAGATGCTGGCGGGCATTGTGCGCGGGCTGATGACGGCGGGCTCGGTGATTTTGGTGGCGATTCTCTTCACCGGACGGTTTTGGAGCTTTGTGAACCCGCTGTTTTTGCTGCTGGTGGTGCTCAACTGCGCCGTGTTTGCGGGCCTTGGGGTGATTGTGGGGTTGAACGTGAAATCCCTTGAGAGCGTGGGCCTGTTCAATAACTTTTTGATTGTGCCGATGTCGTTTTTGGGCGGCACGTTTTTTGACCCCAGCACGCTGCCCGTGGCGCTTAAGGCGATTGTCTACCTGCTGCCGCTGACCTACACCACCATCGGCTTACGCGCCGCGGCCTACAAGCCCCTGGCGGAGTTCCCCTGGTACTCTATTCCTATTTTGGTGGCTGTGGCGGGGGTGCTGGCGGCGATCGGGGCGCGCCAGTTCTCAACTCAGCAGGATTAGGATGGCTTTGAGCAGGAAGTGCCCTGCGTAAAGTTACTTATTGCAGGCCACTTCCTGCTCTAATTACTCTTTGGCTTTCAGCAGTGCTAGCGATCGCGAGAGCCGAGCCTGGGTCTGAATCATCAGCGGCCCACGCAGCCGCAGCCGTCCCAGGATGAGCAATATCAGCCCCAGCAGCAGATCGACCCCAGCCACAGCCCCGATCGCCTGAAGCCAGCTCAGCCCCAAGGACTGGGCAAACACCACGCTGGCGACGATGCCGAGCACAACCGCTGTGGTGACTAGACCGATGCCAATGCCCAGCAAAATAAATCCGCTAATCAGCCGTCGGCTTTCGTAGTTGGCCTCTTGCACCGCCACATCGAGGTGGGTATCGACCAGCACCGTCATCAGGCGCAGCAGCCGCCGAAAGTAGCCTTCGATTTGATCTAAGGCGGAGTCAGGGCTAGCCACGCTTGCCCCCCAAAACCAGACCCAGTACGAAGCCAAGGCCCAGGGCGATCAGCAGGCTTTGCCCCAGGTTGCCGCGAGCGCGTTTCTCAAGCTCGGGAAGCATTTCGGCCTTCAGCTCTTGAATTAGGTTTTCGGTGCGCGATTCGAGGTCATCGAGCAGGTTGTCAATGCTGGATTTATCTACTCCCAGGGGCCTAGTAGCGTCTAGGACAGTAGTTTTTAAGGCAGACGCTACCCCATTGGTGGCGGCCTTTCGAGAGGCATCGCTTGCGACCGCTGGATCGACTTCGATCAGGCTGGCCAGTTCGTTGAGATGGCGACGGGTGAGGGTTTGGGTGTGGTCAGTTTCGCCGCTGATGTAGGCCACTGCCAGATCTAGATCTCCCTCTGTAGCCAACAGGTTTTCTTCAATGAGCTGGGGCCATTCGGATAAAATCAGCGGCACCATAACTTCAAAATGGTGCTCAAAGGCCGATTGAGCAGGGGTACTCAAGGTGTTGGTGGCCATGGCTGGCTCCCGTAGCGTGGTTATTGTTGGGCAGGTCAGCGGCAGGATTAGTAAACTTGCCGTCGTTTGCGGCCCCGACGGCGAAAGCTCAGATATAGCAGCACGCCTACTAAAATTAGTACCAAAATTGGCACCGCGATCGCCAGTACCGAAAGGATGGTTGAGCTGGCTAGCTCCGTGGTTGAGACAGCGATGTTGCCCACTGGCCCACCTGCCGCTGTGGAAGCCAGCCGGGCTAGGCCGGTAAATGCTTGGGTGCTGCTGGCGACGCCGCCCCCGGCAATTAGGGCTAGGCTCCACTGCAAGAAGGGGCTCATATCACCGCCCGTGACGGCGACAGTGAGAAGGGTGCCTGCGATCGCCGCCGCTGGCAGCTCCACCGCATCCATCAAATTATCGACCACGGGCACAAAGTAGATCAGTACCTCTAAGGCGGTAGCGGCAGCAAAGGCCAAAATAGCGGGAGTTGTCCCCATCCACACCATGCTGGGCGACAGGGTCAGATAGCCCTGCTGGGCCGCTATCCCCGCGATCAAAAATGGCACCAAAATCCTAAACCCGGCGGCGGCGCTGAGGCCAATGCCAATGGCAAGGTGCAACAGTACGTCCATGTCTTCCCGCAGTAAAAGCCATAGAGCCTAGTGTATGGGGAGATTGAGCGAAATGCGCTAGGTCAGCGCCAACTTTACCCGACTACCGCTAGGGCTAACGGGTCGGGTTAATCGTCCCCCACGGGCACCCCAGGATCTTGGCCCAGGGAAAAGACTTGCCCATCGATAAACAAACGGGTAATGCCTTTTGCTTGGAGGTAAGAACTGGTGGTTTGCAGCAGGCTGCCATCGGGCACTTTCACCACCCGCTGGTTGCGGCGCGAAAAGCGGCGGGCCACGTTGTGGTTCTCAAACACCGGCAGGGTGCGTGAATCTCCTTCCTCTTCGGGAATTTGGCCCAGCTCGGCGAAGGTGCGCAGGGGCAGCACCACCAGCTCCGACGAGGTGCGCTCGACGACCACGTAGCACAGGGGCGGCAGCGCCGCCGCCGTCAGGGGAAAGATCTCTAGGGCCTCAAGGTTAGTGGTGGCAGCGCCACCGCCATCCCAGGGGTAGACGTTGTCGTCATCCTCGCCGTCGCTGTCATCGTCATCGTCGTAGTCATCGTCGTCGAGGCCAACGGCATCGTCATCCCAGTCGTCGTCGAGGCTCGCTGCATCATCGGGGGCGCTGGTAGCTTCAAGGTCTGTGGCTGGGGGCTCGGTCGAAACGGTTTGGGCTGACTTCAGCACCGGGCGGGCAGGTTTTTCTGGCGCTGGGTCGGGTAGAGAGAGCTGGGTTGGCTCCAAGTCTGCCGCTTCGGGGATCAACTCTACGATCGCTGGAGGAGCTTCGACCCTGTCGGCCACTGGTTCTTCTGCGGCCTGCGATCGCCGTTTGCGCGTGGGTCTAGTCGCACTAGCAGGCACCTCTGCGGTCGGCTCAGCAGCGATCGGTAGGGCTACTGGCTCAGCAGGGACAACCTCAAGCACCTCGGCGGCTTTCTTCCCGCGAGGCTTAGTCTTGGGCTTGGGAGCAGGTTTTTCATCTACAGCAGCGGATTCTACTGCAACCACGACAGCAGCAGTGGGTTCTACTTCAACCACAGCAGCATCCGCAGCGATCGCCCGATCGGCACCTCGCTTCTGCTGAATGAGAACGCTGTACTCAGCTTCGGGCAGACTGGACTTCAGCAAGCGGCTAATGGTGCTGTTACTCACCCCGTAGCGTTCTGCCAGAGTAGATGTCGTTTCTTGGGGCTGGCGATACAGGCTCAAGATAGAAGTCTTGTCAGCCTCGGTCAGCTTTTTGGGTGCCATGCCATGGGTTCCGTAACAATGCCATCTAACATTCTAGGGCGCGTTACCCCCGCCGCCGCCGCGTGCTCCGTCGGGAATTGACAGAAACGGCATTCTCAACCACCGCTCCCAGGCCAAAAAACACCGCCGAAAATGTCCAGAAGACTTCCCACAGACTGCCTTCTACGTAGGTGTCCGTAGTGCCGGCGTAGGCAAAAAACATATCGGCAATGTAAAGACAGAAGGCCGCGATCGCAATTAGCTTCCACGACTGGGAGTAGCGCCCGCCCCAAAAGGCCACCAGCAGAGTACCGGCAATAATCAGCAGCACGATGTCGCCAATCTGATACAACAGGCTCACCACACCCTGCAGCGGTTCGAGTAGGCTGTCGAGCTGGAGCACCCAGCCGGGGGCAGAGGAGGCTTCGGCAACGGGCTCGGGCACCGCAGGGGGCACAACCTCTGGCGCGACCGGCGGCGCAGCCTGGGCCAGATAGAAGGCTGGGGCCGGGGCGGCGGGTACGACCGTCGCTTCCGCTGCCGCCAGGTTGACAAAAATCGTCAGCAGAATGCCGCCTAGCCCAATGCCCACCACGATCAGCCACTGGGAGAACTCCAGGTTTAAGCGTCGAGGCAGCACCGCCTTAAACATGCCAGCGGCCAGAAAGATATAGCTAAAAATGTAGAAAAAGTCGCCCAGCGACACCGCCGGGTCAAGCTCCCAAATGTTGCCCCAGACAAAAAAGAGAATGTTGCCCAAAACATAGAACAGCAGCCCCAGGCCAATCCAGAACCAGACGTTGCGTCCGCTGACGATTTGGGTGCTACGCCAGTTGCGAAAGCACAGCAGCGAGGCGAGAAAAAACGCGCCGGTTTCTAGCAGGTTAATGCCCAGCACAAACCAGGCGGGCTGGGCACCATCTTCCCCTGGGGCAGTAAATAGCAAGAAAAACAGCAGCGTAGCCACGCCCCAGGCGATGCACGCCCCCACCAACAGCGGGGTAGACGCGGAAGTAGTCGATGACGGGGTTGATGACTTGCTCAAGGGTTCACTCCTAACGGAACTCAACGGCACCCATGCCCACCAGAAAGCCGCGATCGCCCACTGGGCTCGTCTAAACAATCGCAGCGATCGGCTGACCCCAGCCGGGGGCCTGGCGCAACGCCTGAATTGTACCGACTCCCCATGACCTTGGGCCGTTAGCCTGACAGAATCGTCCTAATTAGTCGCGCAGAGTAATAATTCTTAAACTCTCCAAGGTTCGGCAGTCTCCAGCCCCGACGCCCGGCCAGACTAAAGCCAACTCTTACCCGCCGGAGACTGCTGCAACCACTGCCGAAACAGAGCCTGTTCATTCGCGTTTAGGTCTTCGACTGCCTCCAGGGCGCGCTCGGCAAAGTTGGCATTGCCAAAATAGTCTTTGCCCATCCGGTGGGTTTCTTCTAGCAGACGTTGCAGGTGGTGATCTTGCCAGGGCGGCAGCTGCGGCATCGCCAGTGGGTCTACGGTCAGCAAATTTTTAACCGCATCAGGAGTCACCGCCTGGGGAAACTTCCAGGCCGCAAACACCTTGCTAATGTCACCCTCAAACTGACGCGCCTGCTTGGCCCCCAGCAGATCTTCCACATCCATATACAGCACTTGCAGCATCAGCAGGCAGGCCTTGATGTAGGTGGCCTCTGCTGGCGGGGTGCCCGTATCGGGGCCTGCATCATCAAACTGATCTAGGCGAACTTTGCCCCAAATACTAAAGCGATCGGGTTCTTCAAGCAGCACGCAGGCCTTGCCCCGGTTGTCGGTTAGGTCGCGCCACAGCGCCCTGGCGTCGTCTTCCTGGGCGGCGGTAAACACGCTCAGCAGCCGAAAGGTTTGCCCCTGGTACGACAAAATTGGAATTTGCTGATCTTTTTGAGGATGATGCATCGTTTTGATGTCAACATCCTGCCGCTTGAGGATAAACATGTTATGGCCTGCTGACTCCTAACTGAGGTGAGTACCTGCAGTAGGCGGCGGCTGCAACGGTAAACCGCACCCTTATTACTGCGTCATGGTGATGGGATAAAGTCTGCAACCCCCCGCAAACGGTAAGTGCAACTCATAATAAGTGACTTATTTTAGCGGTACTCACTGCCTCAGCCGCATTCACCGCTGATTTTTCAATATTCTATTCGTCCTAGTCTGCCCTGAGAGCAGCCGACACCCCCTAAAATGTAGAGTGATTACATTAGGGCCATTAGCTCAGCGGATAGAGCAACCGCCTTCTAAGCGGTCGGTCGCTGGTTCGATCCCAGCATGGCCCGTTGTCTACAGAACGAGGGTTTCAGCGTTTAGGGCAGAGCCGCCATTAGCAGCTTACCCCCATCACTGTGCCCAATCTGTCACCACTGTCGGTCTTAGGCCGCTGGGACTGGGCAGTAAGGAAGCGAAAACGCTACTCTGGCTATAGTCCCAAATCCAGCCAGGCAACCCCTTTGGACGACGCAGATCTACAGGCCAAACTTAAAAAGCTAGAGGCAGAACTCAACACCGCTGCGCCTCCAGCGACCCGACATTCCACCGACAAGCCAGCCCCAGCACCTCAGCCCTGGCTGCAACGGCTAAAGGGCAACGCGCTGCTGCCGGTCTATCTGGTGGCCATTCCCTGGGCGCAGGAAATTATTGATCAGGTGGTGTTTGGCGGTCGCTGGAATCTGCCGCTGCACCCCCGCAGCGTTGAGGGCATACCGGGCATCTTTCTGTCGGCCATTTCTCACTCGGGGTTTGCCCACCTGATCGGCAACACGATCGGGTTCCTGATTTTTAGCTGGCTGATTTTGGCCAAAAGCCGCCGCGACTACTGGATTACCCTGCTGGTGGGCTGGATTGGGGGCGGCGTGGTGGCCTGGCTGCTCGGCCCCAGCAGCGTGCACGGGCTAAGCGGCGTGGTGTATACCCTCTTTGGCTATCTGCTCTGCATTGGCTGGCTAGAGCGTCGGGTGGTGCCACTGCTGATTTCGATGTTTGTGCTGATTAACTACAGCTACTTTATTTTTGGCATGTTCCCAACTCAGCCGATGGTGGCCTGGTGGGGGCATTTGTTTGGCTTTGTGTTGGGCATTGTGGCGGCCTATGGGGTGTATCAGGAGCCGGGGAGGAAGGGGTAGGGAGTGGGATTAGTCTGGATGCTCCAGGGTTGTAGGGATGTATGGCGGGGTGTGTAGAGGGGGTGGCGGGGCTGGCCGGTGAGGTTTTGGCCTAGGCAGCGGCATTTCGCTTGATGGGGCGTGAGTAGGGTGAGGACGGCGCGATCGCGCCCCAACCAACTCCCCCAGTTTCCCCAGGCCAGCAAAATTTGGTCGGCCTGCTGCGCGGCTGTGTTCAGCGCGGCATCGTTATCTGGGCCAACGGGATCCTTCGCTTGGCGCAGAGTCTTGGGGTGGGGGCTGCGGTAGGCAAAGAGGTTGACGACGGCGATCGCCCCAAATCCCCAAGTTTGAGCCAAGCCAATGCAGCGGCGAATAGTGGGGTCGTCTACGCTACTGTCGGCCTGGCTGGGGTTGAGCATGATGATACCTAGTGTGTGGGCCGCGCTCCACCGCCGCCCGAGGCTGTATCGGTAGCAGCCCGTAGGGTCGAAGGTGGCGGAACGTTCCATAGCCGACAGCTGCAACATTTGTTTACATTGAAGGGTGGGGCGCGGTGGTTCTGGCCGGGGCGGCGAAGAGCGCTGCTGAGCACCCAGCACTCTACTTGGAGAACGACGGTTTGACTATTTTCTCAACCTTTACCCCAGCGGTGCGCAACAACTTGACGGTGCTGTTTGGGGCGGGGCTGTGTTTTTGGGCCGGGTTAGCGGGGCTGCTGCCGACGCTGCCGCTGTTTATCGAAACCCTGGGGGGCAGCGGGCAGCAGATTGGCATTGTGATGGCGTCTTTTGCCGTTGGCCTGCTGGCTACCCGGCCCTACCTGTCGCGGCTGGCCGATGAACAGGGTCGCAAGATCGTGCTGATGGTGGGGTTGAGTGCGATCGCGATCGCACCCTTTGGCTATCTACTGGTGCAGTTCTTGCCGCGTGCGATCGTGCCCCTTTCGCTAGCGGGGTACACCATCACGCTGGATAGCTCGATTTTGGCGATGATCGGCATTCGCGCCTTCCACGGGTTGAGCATTGCTGCCTTTGTGGTTGCCTACAGCGCCCTGGTGCTTGACCTAGCCCCCCCGGCTAACCGGGGTGAGCTGATTGGCTACATGACCCTGGTGAACCCCATTGGGCTGGCCCTGGGGCCTGCCATTGGTGGCTTTCTCTATGAGGCGACAGGGTTTACTACCGCGTTTTTGGTGATGGGGCTGTTGGGCATAGTCGGTCTGGTGCTAGTAGCGCAGCTGCACGAGCCTTACAACCCTCCCAGCGCTATAGACGATCAAGGCTCGAAGGAATTTTGGGGCCAGCTTTGGAGCGGGCGAGTGCGCACTCCGGCGATTATTTTGCTGCTGGTGGGGCTGGCTTTTGGCACCCTCAGCACCTTTGTGCCTCTGTACGTGCGCGAGGCGGGCCTGGCTTTGAACGTGGGACTGATCTATACGGCCTCAGCCCTGGCGAGCTTTATGTCGCGTCTGATTGCCGGTCGCGCCTCCGATCGCTACGGACGGGGACGATTCATCACTGCCAGCCTGCTGATCTACAGTTTGGGCATGGGCATGTTTTGGCTGGCCCGCAGTGCGCCGATTTTCTTGCTGGCGGGGTTTATTCAGGGGTTTGCGGGCGGCACGCTGATTCCGATGATTGCGGCGCTGATGGGCGATCGCTCAACGGCTAGCGATCGCGGTCGCACCTTTGGCCTGGCCATGGTCGGCTTTGACGTGGGCATTGCCCTGGCTGGCCCCATCTTTGGCACCATCGCCGATCAGCTCGGCTATCGGGGGATTTTTGGCCTCTCGGGGGTGATGACGATGGTGGGGCTGGTAGTGTTTGCCACCGCCAACAGCAAAGACCTGGCCCACTCCCTCAGGTTCGCCCTGGGGCATGGGCCAGATGTCTACGCCATTGACCTACCCCAACAACATTCTAGGAACGCCGGGTAGTTTGAGCCTTGAGTTAAAACGGGCGAGGAGGGATTCGAACCCCCGACACCGTGGTCCGTAGCCACGTGCTCTAGTCCACTGAGCTACACGCCCTCGTGCAGGCTTTCGATACTAGCATATTCTTTTGCACCGTTTAAACCCATGACAAAAAAATCTTTAGCATCCGCCGCGCTCACCCATCTCGATGCCCAGGGCCAGGCCCACATGGTGGATGTGGCCACCAAGGCTCAGACCGTGCGGGAAGCGGTGGCCGTAGCCGCCGTTGTCATGCAGCCCGAGACGCTAGCTACCATTGAGGCAGGCAACGCCCCCAAAGGCGACGTGCTGGCCACCGCCCGCATCGCTGGCATCATGGCGGCCAAGCAGACCGCCCACTTAATTCCCCTTTGCCATCCCCTGCCCATTCAAAAGGTGGAGGTGCAGATTACCCCCGATGCAGCTCTGCCCGGCTACCAAATTCAGGCGACGGTTAAAATCAAGGCCGAAACCGGGGTCGAAATGGAGGCCCTCACCGCTGTCAGCGTCGCCGCCCTCACCCTCTACGACATGGCCAAGGGCCTGGAAAAATCCATCGAGATCCGCAGCATTCGCCTACTGAAGAAAACTGGCGGCAAGTCGGGCGACTATCGGGCAGAGGTATGATCATTGCCCTGCTCACCGACTTTGGCCTTCAGGATAGCTACGTAGGCGTTATGAAAGGCGTTATTACCGCGCTGTCTCCCACAACCCAGCTGATCGATCTCACCCACGATCTGCCGCCGCAGGATCTCTATGCGGCGCGGTTCACCCTGCTCAGCGTCTATCCCTACATGCCACCGGGCACGGTTTACCTGGTGGTTGTCGATCCGGGGGTGGGTACCCAGCGGCGGGCGGTGGCGGTGCAGGCTGCGGAGGGCATTCTGGTTGGGCCAGATAATGGGGTGCTGAGCGGTTTTTGGCAGAGCGATCGCCTAGGAAATCAAGCCATTCTAAAGGCAGTAGAACTAACGAATAGGGACTACTGGCGATCGCCCCACCCCAGCACCACCTTCCACGGGCGCGACATCTTTGCCCCGGTGGCGGCTCACTTGGCTAACGGCGTACCGATGGATGACTTGGGAGCCAGGATCGATCCCCAATCCCTCATCAGCCTACCCTTGCAGAATCCGATCGCCACCGCCACGGGCTGGACAGGCGCAGTGCAGTACATCGATCGCTTCGGTAATGCTGCCACCACCATCCCCGCCAGCGCGGTCACGGATAAGGACTGGACTGTGACGGTAGGCGATCGGACGCTGCCGGGCGGCCAGACCTACGGTTATGTTCCCTCAAGGCAAGGGCTGGCGCTGGTGGGCAGCCACGGCTTTGTGGAACTGGCAGTGAACCAGGGCAGCGCCCAGCAGCAGTTTGGGCTAGCGGTGGGCGATCGCGTTGAGCTAATCCTGCACTCTAGCCCTGCACCGTGCGACCCTGCATAGTCCCCTGGGGGTTGACCTGAAGCTGGCTGTGGGTCGATGCCACCCAGGCGCGGTAGTCTTCCACCAGCTGTCGCTCGATGCGGTGCTTGATGGTGCCGAGAATGCCGCCCAGAAAGGTCTTGCCGGTGCGATCGAGCACTGAGGCAGGCATAAAACGAATCGGCGGCGGCAGCTCTAGACGAATTTGCAGATCGGCCTGTCCCTGGAGTTCGGTGTAGGTTTCCTGGCGCTGGGGCGTGAGGGTGCCCTGCAAAGCCATGCCAAAAGAATCATTCACAAAGCTGAGATACTCAGGGCCTTTGACTCGACAGGCCACCGACTCTAGCCGTAAGGTGCCGTCGGCCAGGCTCCACACCCGCAGGTCGGCGGTGGGTTCGATGCTGATGCCAAAAAACTGTAGGGGCCGCAGACTGAGCCGATACACGCCATCGCCCAGAACCTCGATGCGGCGCGGGTCGGTAATCGCCTGCACTAGGCGCTGGGGCTGCCGCAGGTAGTGCTCAATGGGAATCGCCTCATTGGGCACCCGCAGGCGCAGGGTTTGGCTGGCATGGAATTCTTTCATAAATGAAAGCTACCTGAAAACGGGGTACGACCAAGGGCAGATGAAGTTTTGTAACCTCTGTTTAACAATTTAGTACGCCTTTCAGGATTCGTGGTGTTCGCCAGGCACCGTTGGGCACCTTAAGAGACTTTGCCTAACGGCGGATGGGGAGATCCTCCCTGACGAGATTCGGCTCTCCGACTCGCGAGTTTATCTGAGAAGTCGTTACATAGAGTTACTACTCACTCAGGGTCGATTGCACCCAAGGAGACTGCAATGACATTTACCCCTACTCACGTGCTGATTTCGCGCACCAAAGAGACTCCGGTGCAGCTTGTTGCTGGGCCTCAGGGCTACTGGCTCTACACCGAAGCCGAAGCGCAGAAAGGCACTACTCCCGCCTTTGAGGTACGCCCCAAGCTGGGTTTCTACTGCCGTGGGCATCAGGTTGTCGGCTTTAGCCTCCAGCCGCTGACGGCTCGGGCCGCTGCTCAGTCCGAAACCATTCAGCTAGCCAAGTAGCTCAATCCTGAATCTGACCAGCCGATGCGTGGCATAGATTTGGCTCATCGAATGAAGAGCAACAATCTCTGGCCTGAGGGTTTGACCAAAAGGCACATCAATCTGAAGTGCGATCCCACAGCTAAATGCGATCTAAATCTGCTGGGCTTTTTTCCTTCCTTCGACGTAAGACAACCGCTAGCCATAGCTGGCAACATTAACTTATGAATACCGTTGATATCGCTTCTCAACTCAGAAATCTGAACCGTATCCGTCGCATCAGCCGGTTGATGGATACGGCCTTCAAAATCCCCGTCTTGGGGCTAAAAGTCGGCTGGGATCCGGTGCTTGGGCTGATACCTGGGCTAGGCGATTTGATTGCTACCGCAGTATCGGCCTACGTCATCGTTCTGGCGGCCCGATTTCGCTTGCCTAGGGGCATTTTGGCTCAGATGATCTTTAATATCGCTCTGGAGGCCGTAGTGGGTGCTGTTCCGCTGCTGGGGGACCTGTTTGATGCCTTCTATAAGTCGAACGTGCGGAACCTAAAGCTGTTAGAAGCTCACCTGCAATGCGAGTCAACCGTGCTAGAAGAGGTGGACAGCCTCAATTTGAACAGTGTTCAAAACGGTGAGGTCTACACGTAATTTGGGTGAGCGATCGCATAACCCCAGCCGATCGCTCCTCGTTGTTGCCTAGATCAATCTGCCCTGCGAGGGTAACCGCATTGGTCGCAGTCCCATACACTGCCGTCAGATGCTGTAAGAACCGCTTAATCATGTCAATGCCTGTTCCGTCTCGTCCAAGTGGGTTTCGTCTAGGGTCTGGCGATGCCCCTGTGCAGGTAGAAGTCTTTATCGATCTGGAATGTCCGTTTTCTAAAAAAGCCTGGCCTACGGTGCTGGCGGTAGTAAACCACTATGAGGGCGCTTACTTCGGCATTACGGCTCACCCCATCGTGCTGTGCGACCATCGCCAGAGCTGGGATTTGACTAAGGCTGTGGTGGCGATCGCGGCAGGCGATCCCCTACGTGCCTGGCAGTTTATTGGCCACCTCTACCAGCACCAGGCCGACTACGCTCTAGACGCCTTTGACCACAAAACCCGTCAAGACCTGCGACAGCTGGTTGAAGACCTGGCCGCTAAGTTTGATCCTGACTTGTCCAATAGTGATCTGGCCCAGCAAATCAGCGATGAAGAGGGTGCAGTGGCCAGCCGCGCCAAAGCCTCGGTTCGCTATGCGATCAGTCGCGGGGTTTGGTCAACGCCGACGGTCTTCATCAATGGCAGTCCTGTCCCTGAGCTAGAGTCAAGCTCGACCCTCAGCGATTGGCAGGCGATGATCGACCCCATGCTGTAGGAATTCGCTACGCCATTTGCCAGGTCAGTTCTTCCCCAGCCCGTAACGGTACTAGACCTGACTCCCCAAAGGGCAGCTCATCGGGAATGCGCCAGGTGGTTTTGGTTAGGGTAACCTGTGTCGTGTTGCGGGGAAGTTGGTAGAAGTCTGGCCCGTAAAAGCTGGCAAAGGCTTCTAGTTTGTCGATCGCGCCGACGCTTTCAAAGACTTCGGCATACAGCTCTAGGGCGTGGAGGGCCGAAAAGCAGCCCGCGCAGCCGCAGGAGCTTTCTTTGCCGCTGCGGGGATGGGGCGCACTGTCGGTGCCCAAGAAGAATTTGGGATTTCCAGACGTGGCGGCCTGCAAAAGGGCCTGGCGATGGGTCTCCCGTTTGAGAATGGGCAGACAGTAGTAGTGGGGACGCAGACCCCCCTGAAACAGAATGTTGCGGCTAAACAGGAGATGCTGTGGCGTAATTGTGGCGGCAATGTTGTCGGTCGCCAACACAAAGGCCACCGCATCTGCGGTGGTAACGTGCTCTAGCACCATCCTCAGCTGGGGAAAACGCTGCCTTAGCGGAAGCAAATGTTTCTCAATAAATATTTTTTCACGGTCGAACATATCGACGTCGGGATCGGTCACTTCTCCGTGCAGCAAGAGCGGCAGATCGACCTGTTCCATAGCGGCAAAGACGCGATCGCACTTGTGAATGTCCGTTACCCCCGAATCTGAGTTGGTAGTGGCCCCGGCGGGGTAATACTTCACGGCTTTGACAAACTCTGCCGCTTTGGCCGCCCTGATTTCGTCAGGGCGGGTGTTATCGGTGAGGTAGAGAGTCATCAAGGGCTCGAACTGCTGACCAGCTGGGATGGCGGCCAGGATGCGATCGCGGTAGGCAACAGCATCGGCAACCGAGCGCACGGGAGGCTTCAAGTTTGGCATGACGATGGCACGAGCAAATTGGCGCACCGTATGGGGCAAGACGGCCTTTAGAGCCTCATCATCCCGTAGATGCAGATGCCAATCGTCGGGTCGAGTAATGGTCAGCTTGTCCATAGATGGGAGGTGTTGTGTGGTAAGTAAAAAGTACTATCTGCGCTCTTTGCCCCTCTGCCCGACGAGCAACTCCAGCAGTGGGAACAAGCTATGACCCTTGCGATCGCAGGTTGATACCCAAGCAGAACCAGAAAATCTGCTCATCGTTACCTACGATGAAGCATTACATACGGACTTGATTCAAGTCATTATTTATCCGTTGAAGCATGCTGTACAACCGCTGAAAACAGCGCCGCTGCCGGAGAGATCTAACGGTTCAGCACCACCTGCTGAATCAAATCGGCTAGTTTTATAGCGCTATCGGCAGTGGCCAGACTCCCCGCTGCGGCGGCCATTGCGTCTAACCGCTGAGGCTCTGCCAGCAAATCAAGCACCAGGGCCTGAAATTCTGGGGCGACAATCTGGCTTTGGTTCAACATCAGAGCGGCATGGGCATCGACAAAGGCTTGGGCATTGACCGTCTGGTGATCTTCTGCGGCGAAGGGGTAAGGGATCAAAACGGATGGCGTGCGAGAAATTGCTAGCTCCGTCAGCGTGCCCGCTCCCGATCGCCCGATCGCCAGGGTTGCCCGATGCATCAAGGCCGCCATCGAGCCAAAGAAGGGCCGATGGATATAGTGGGGATGGCTGTAGCTGTCGGCGTCGGGATCGCTGCTGCCGGTCTGATGCACAATCCAGGCACCGGCCTCAATCCACGCGGGGGCAGCGGCGCGCACTAGCTGATTCACCGCTACCGCGCCCTGGCTACCGCCCACGACCACGATTAGCGGCACTCCATCGGGAATCGCTGGATCGGTTAAAACGGGTGGTTCTGTAGTTAAGAATTCGTCCCGTACTGGGGTGCCGACCACGATGGTGTTGGCCTTGGGCAGATATTGGCGAGCCGCCTCAAACCCCAGCGCCACGGCGGTGCAGCGGGGGCTGAGCCAGCGGGTAACCTTGCCAGGTAAAGCGTTGGACTCGTGCAGCACAGCGGGCAGACCCAGCGATCGCGCCGCCAGAATTGCCGGAGCCGCAATGTAGCCCCCTGTGGTAAACACGCCGTCGAAGCGGCCTTTTTTCAGCAATTGGCGCACCTGCACAGTGGCCTGCCCAAATTTGGCGAGTGTCTTAATTGTCCCCAGCCCAGGTCGGCCCTGGAAGCCCGCCATCCGCACGGTGTGCAGCGGAAAATGCTCGGGCACCAGGGTGGTTTCGAGGCGATCGGGCACCCCTAGCCACTCGATGGTGTAGCCCTCGTGGAGCAGGGCCTCGGCGGTGGCGATCGCCGGAAACAGGTGCCCACCCGTGCCGCTGGCGGCCACCAGCAGCCGGGGAGATGCCGCTTGGGTAGATGTAGATGACAAGGGAGCACCCTCGACGCTAAAAACGCCTCTAGACTATACCAACTCCTGCCCAGAATCTATGCCCGAGGTTTTCTCTTCTTCAACAAAAAACGGATCCAATGCTGGCCAAAGCGGGCTGGTGCCAGCAGGACAGCTGGGCTACTACCGTAGTCGGTCGTCAAGAAACTGATATAAGGTAGACGAAGTATTTTTGGTTAATGGGGCGGTTCAGCGTGGCTAACTCGGCAGTGCGGCGGTGGAGTCTAGGAATCGTGTCGATGGCGGCGGTGATGGCGGGGGCGGGGGTGTTTGCGCCAGTCACCCAGGCGAATGTGCCCGTGAACCCACCGGTCTTGGCCCAGGCGGCCCCGGCTGAGGTACAGCAACTGTTGACCGAGCTAGAGACGGCGGCGAGCAGTCGCAACCTTGACGCCGTGATGGCCTTCTACAGCGAGGGCTTTGACAGCGACACCGGCTTTGACTACGCCCAGCTGCGCCAAACTCTCGAAACCCTCTGGCAGCAGTATCCCGACCTCACCTACGACATTGAGCTGCTGAGCTGGCAGGCCGCTGGCCCTGGCAGCTACACCCTTGAAACCCGCACCACGGTCACCGGCACCCAAACCCGTCCCGATCGCACCCTCACCCTGACCGCCGACACCACCTCGCGCCAGCGCCTCGAAAACGGCAAGATTGCCTACCAAGAAATCCTGAGCGAGACCAGCCGCCTGGCGTCGGGCGACAACCCGCCCATCCTGCAAGTGCAGCTGCCCGCCACCCTAACGACCGGGCAAGCCTACAGCTTTGACACGATTGTGGTCGAGCCGCTGGAGGAGCGATCGCTGATGGGCGTGGCCGTCGAAGAAGGCGTGACCTCTGAAGACTTTTTTGTGCCGCGCCCGGTGGTCTTTGACATCCTCAGTTCTGGGGGCCTCTACAAAGTGGGCACCGCCCCCGCCGAGCCCGACAACCGCTGGGTCTCAACAGTCGTCATTCGCGAAGATGGCATGGTGGTCGAAACCCGCCGCGTACGCATTGAGTAGCTCCGCGACCACCATGACAAACCACAACTGGCTAGTCATTGACGACGGTAGCTATAGCTCCTTTGGCAATCCCGAAACACTGGAGCCAAGTCGCTACTACCGTCTCTATCGGTTTCTTACCGAGCTAGAAGATATTCTCGACATCTTCCACGACGACATCAGTCGGCTAGAGGCCGTTACCCCCCTGGTGCGCAAGCTGTTGATGAGCTCTTACTGGCTGCAAATGGAGTACAACACCCCCGACCCCAGAACCGGCTGGAGCGTCAATTTTCTCTACCGCGAGCACGAGTTTCCGATTACGGTGCAGATGGTGGCCTGGCTGCCGGGGCACGCCTCCACCGTTCACAACCACAGCGCCTGGGGCATTGTGGCCCTGGTTGGCGGTCAAGAGCGCCACCGCCTCTGGCGACGCGCCCCCGAACCCAACTACCCTGACCAGCTAGAACCGGTGGATGAGGTGATTCTCAACCCCGGTGATGTGGTTGCCCTCACGGCCAATGCCATCCACAGCGTAGAACCCCTGGGAAATGAGCCCACGGTGTCGTTTAACCTATACGGGGCGACAAGTTTTAGCGATCGCTACGAGTTTGACGTAGAGAATCACACAGCGAAGCCGTTTTAGAGAGTGGGGGGTAGGGGGTAGGGGGTAGGGGGTGAGGGGTAGGGCGTAAGCAGTGATGTACCACTCCCCACGCCCTGCTCTCAAACTTTCTTCCCAACGGGATGAAAGATTTGGCAAGTTGGGGTAAACTTCATCAGACCATCGGGGGGAGTGTCGGCTAGAAGCGTCTTTTAACCCTTAAGCTACGCCGGTTTGAGCTTCCCAAAAGACCCATCAGGCCGCCCGTTTCTCCCTTTGCCACCGCCAGGATAAATCGACCTATGAGCCAGGAAGAATCTCGCAGCACCGCCACACTGCCGCCCGAGGAGCCGATGCCGGTTGATCCAGAGACTCTGGTGACCACCTACGCCGACAGCCTGATCACCGAGCTGTTTGACGATGTTGACAGAATTTTAGAGGGCGATGAAGCGGCCCTAGCCGCAGTAGAGGCGGCACCAGATCCGGTTTCTACGGCGATCGCTCCGTTTGTCGAAACCACCGCTGAACCGGTCGATGCGCCAGCGGCAGACGCGCCTTTGGCCCCCCTGGGCACCGATCTCGATTTCTTCCGCACCGACGAGGTTGGCACCCCGCCGCCAGCGGCCCCGACCAAGACCCGCTTTGGCAAGCTGTTTGACCGCATGCTGCTGACCATTACGGCGCTATCGCTGATGGGGGTCGGGGGGCTGCTGTGGTTTAGCCAGCCGGGCAATCGCTTCTTTTTGGGGCGCTCCGCGACTGACACGGCGGCGCAGCAGTCGGACGAAGAGTTTTTGGCCTACTTGCAGCGATCGCTAGAGGTCATCTCAGGCAAGGTTGAGCGGGGCGAGGTGGGCACCTCTACCGTTGTCGGCCAGGCTCCGGGCGGGGTGGCCGTCCCCGCGCCGCCCATGCTGCCGCCCCTGGGGGCGGGTGGTACGGTGGGCAGCCTGGGCTCTGGGCCGGTCAACGTTATCGAGCGGGTTTACATTCCTTACCAGACGGCGCAGCAGGCCGCGCCAGGGGCGACGGTTCTGGTGCCTCAGCCAGGGGTGGGCGCACCGTCTCCGGTGTCTCCCACCGCGCCGTCGCAGGCCCCTGTGGCGGCGAACCCCATCCACGGGCTGGTGGGCATCTTAGAACTGGGCGATCGCTCAGCTGCTCTGTTTGAAATTAACGGCGTTTCCCAACGGGTCTATATTGGCGAGCGCATTGGCAGCAGCGGCTGGAGCCTAGTGTCGGTCACCAACGAAGAAGCGGTGATTCGTCGCAATGGCGAAGTGCGATCGATCTTCATTGGGCAGCGGTTCTAAGCAAGATTGTTGGGAAGCATGGTGGGCAGTGCCACAATCCCCCCATCGATCGGCCAGACGAGGCCAAAATTGCCGATCCATTGGCTCCTTTCGAGGATTGCTAAGGATCAATCTCAGTCACGATTGAGGGTGTCGCTAGCGTCTAAACACCTGTGAACTGACTCTCTCATGGCCATAACAGCGTTGTGCAGCTCAACCTCGGCCTGGCGGGCGGCAGCGGCGGCGACATTAACCAGGGCCGCCACTTCGGTCTCCCGCTGCTGTCTGGCCCCCAGGGCAGCGGCGATCGCGTTGATGCCTGTGGGAGTAGCCATAGCGCAGTGGGGAATGCAGTCGCTCCCAGAAAAGAGGCTTTGGCATGCCTCAACATCGGCACTGGCGGTTTTGCGGAGAATAGGGCACGAAGATTCGATCGGGTTCATGGCTGTAGATGCTCGCTAATTGGTAGTAGGCCCATAGGGCAGGCTCTGCCAGTTCGCGATCGCAGATCTGGGGCGATGATCTGGCGATGCGATCGCGGAACAGCAGAGAAAACCTTAAACCTGAGACGGCGGCGGGGGTTGCACGTTTGGTGTGTCTCACCTACAGTCAGCTTGCCCGGCCCAATGCCCTGAACGTTGGCCCAACTACCAAGTTTGTTACCCCAATCTACAGGAACCTGTAAAGCAGAGGTGAATAGCCGCGATCGCACCCCCACGGCTCAAAGCTCCTCTATGCGGCCCAGAAACCGTATTGATGGAGACCGGCTCGAAGCCCCTACCTAGAACCATAGGCTCACCATTTCGCCCCTGGATAGGGCCATTTCCTCTGGAGTAGGGGAAGGGCGTAGGGGAAGGTGTTGGGCGACCGGCTGTGTCACCACCGATTGGGCTAGCCTGCGCCGAGTGGGCGCGACTCAACTGGGCTAACCCAACCTGCTTATTTTTATTTGTCTACAATAAAACCATGACGCTCTTCCACAGGTTCGATGGCTATGTCTGTTTTTCAACGTTTTACCCGTGGCGTTGCTCAGCGTCTTGCTTTAGCATTCCTTGCCGGGCTGCTGTGGCTCAGCTCTAGCCTGTTTACCCCCGCTTACGCTGCCGACTCGCCCGCTGCCAAGCGCTACATTGCCGCCGATGGCACTGACTTGACCGCCATGGCCCAGTGTTTGCCCAAAGAACTCAGCCAGGGCAACTTTTCCCGTGCCCTGCGCGAAGCCCAAAACGACTTTTTAGAAAAAGTCTTTGACGTTAAAGACAACTACGACGATTACAAACTCGACGAAACCGAAATTGCCTATTTGGCCTGCGTAGAGAGCAAAGGCGTTATCCCTCAGGTCAAGCGCTGAACTAATAGTTCTGTAAATACTGAGTTTACTGCTCGTCTAGTTCCGCTGAAAAATCAAGGGGTTCTAAAAATGGCTGGATAAAGTCGATTAGCGCATGTAAGCTATCTGGCTTTGTAACAACCAAAATCTTAGAATTTGGCTCTAGAACTGTCGTGCCATTGGGCACGACTAGATCCATATGGGTATGAGGCTGATAACCAATGATCAGCGAACTTTTAGGAAATCGTTCGTCCTGGGCAATTTCGGCAATGCTGTGATTGACTACGCTACAGTTTTCAGCAATGGTCAACTTCAGCACCTCAATTTGCCCTTGCTCAAAGTGCATAATCGACTCTATCTGTGGATATTCAGCCGCATTGACCATAGTTGATACCGCTAAATCTACAGTGCTAATAATTCGATTGGCACCGGCATGGCGCAGGGGATGTTCAAAGTCGCGGTGTCGAAGGCGAGAGATAATGTGCGGAACTCGATAATGCCTTGCTAGGGAAACAATTGCCAGGTTGAGCGCATCGTGGCGTAGGGCGGCGCAGACAATATCTGCTTGCTGAATTCCAGCCTCGGTTAACACTTCGGTGCTGACGGCACTACCTTCAAACGCCATGACTCCCAACTGCTCTCTGGCATAGTTGCAGGCAATGGGGTTGATATCGATTATGGCAACGGTATGGCCGAGTTTGACTAAGCGTTGGGCCAACGTTGAGCCAATCAGCCCAGCCCCACCAATGATTACGTACATGCTGCCGTCCCCTTGCTTTTAGCGATCTTGAGGTTCTCTAGAGCCCACTGCTTAACCGTACCGAAAGCCTTGCATAGCTTATTAGGCTAGTCATCTTCTAAAGCCAGCAATTTTTCATCCAAATTTTTAATATATGGCTGCACTAAATCGTCTGGCACAATTCGCTTACGAAGCGCATCGCTAACCGCTCCTTTTTCTGCAAGAAATAGTCGTCGTCGAATGGCGTCTAATGCGCCGCGATCGCCCCCTAGTTCACCCGATCGCCGCTGGCCAGACAGCGTGCGAAGTCGCCTCTCAGATTCTGCAACTCTTGTCTGATATGAAGCCCAAAGTTCTTCATACACAGCTTTGGTTAGCACGCCTGATTTTAATAAGCTCCCTAGTTCTGCTTGGGCGGCTTTAGCCGCAATCAACTGAATTTGCAGCTGCCCTGCCTCCTGCATCAGATCAGAAGCATGGCTAATATTGAGCTTTTTAACCAGCCAAGGCAGCGCCAATCCCTGAATCACCAGAGAAAACAGAACAGCACCAAATACAACTTCAATAATCACGTCTCGGCCAGTGAGGGTTAAGGGAATTGCAACGGCTAGCGCCATTGAGAGGGATCCCTTAATATTCCCCAAAACTAATACGTGCTGCCAGCGCAGAGGAATAGGGCGATCGAACCAGCGCAGGCCTGCCAACAACAAATAGACCGAAATAATTCGCCCTAGCTGATAGGCCAGAATAACGAATAAAATAGAGGGCAAAATTTTCCACAGCGTCAGTGGATTGATTTCGATGCCGATGAGCAGAAAAATAAACGTATTAACACTAAAGCCAGCGTACTCCCAGAAGCTCAGCAGCGTAATGCGATCGGAGGCTGATGAGCTACGGGGCAAGCCAAGATTGCCAAAAACAAGCCCCGTAATCACCACGGCCACTGCACCTGATACGCCCAAAAATTGACCAATTTGGAACGTTCCTAGGGCTAATGCGACGGTTAATAGGAGGCTGCTTAGCGGATCATTTAAACGCACAAATATTGGCAGACTCAAATACCCCAAGACACCCCCAACTAGCGCCCCACCTAAGGCCACCACAAGCACCTCCCTTACACCTTGCACAGGGGTAAGAGAGCCCGTTGCATAGATGACCAAGAGTAAATTAAATGAAACTAAAGCGGCTGCGTCGTTAAACAGCGTCTCTCCCTCGACGATGGTGCTCAGCCGAGAAGGTACGCGAATCTCTTTAAAGACCGCAATCATTGAGACCGTATCTGTATTTGCTAAAATAACTCCGATTAGCAAGGCCGGAACCCACTCTAGCCCTAGTCCAAATCTGACCAAAGTGGCAATGATTGCCGAAGAGAGAATAGAGCCTGGGCCAGCCAGCAGCGCAATTGGCTTAAATGTACTGCGGAGGCGACTGATATCGGTATTAATTGCTGCTTCAAAAATTAAGATTGGCAGAAAAAGATTTAAGACTAATGATGGATCTAGTCCAATACGTCGAGACAAGACCTCTGTAATGGGTAGCCCTGCTAGCACTAACCCGGTTACATAGGAAATGCGCAATTGCTGGCTGACGAGAGCAACAACTGTCGCAATCAGCAGCAGGATAATTAGGATAATAACAAGCTCGGGAATGGTTCCTGTAACTGGGGCTTCCACAGCAGAATTGGCAGAATTAATATCTATTGATGGTTGCTGCGCCATGATCCATTCCATCTTGAATCTTGCCCCCAAAAAACAATTTTTTCATATAAAAGAAGCGAAATAGCCACTATTTATCAAGTTCACAAGATATCTTACCTCACTGGTAGCATAATCGTCAGACGCGCGTAAATTAGGTCGGTTCAAAAACAGCTCAAACCCAGCTATAGGCTGGCTAACGATTAATTGCGTTTAGTCTTTATCCGCCCTCATTTTTTCTTTGCAGGTGGTTTGCTAAGATGCCAAAAGACTTAACAGATTGCTGTTTCGCGGTTCAAACCCTCTGGGTGCCCCAGGCCTTTTGACATGTGTCTTGGCTCATCTATTGAGCATGGCCCTGCTCAGATGTTCACCAGGTTGGCTAGATCTACCTAGAGAAACGCCTGCACCGCTAACCCGCTATTCTGAAAAGCAAGGCATTGCGGCAGGAGTTACACCATGGGCCTCTTTGAAGACCTGAGCAAATTTCTCGAAACCCGGCTCGACGAATTTCTCAAGGCTAATCCCCATCTAGAGCTATGGGGGCTCGAAGACCAGTTGCGGGGCCAAGAACAAGACGCTATTCACCTGCTGGGCGACCTCAAGCGCCGCGAAAAGCAGCTCGAAGACAGCATTCTTGCCACCGCCCAAGACATTCAGCGCTGGCATAGCCGCATTCAAAACGCCCAGGCGGCTAACCGGCTTGACTTGGTCAAAACGGCCCAAGAGCGCGAAGCCGCCCTGCTGCGCCAGGGCAACCAGTACTGGGGCCAGATGAAAGGTGTTAAAGAGCAGATTGAGCAGACCCGCACTCTGCAAAAAGACATTCACGATCGCCGCCGCGAACTCAAAGCCAAGATCGCTGAGACTCAGGCCCAGCGAACGGCCCAGCGCACTACCACCAGCTGGGATACGGGCTGGGCCAAGCCCCCCTTTGATAGGGTTGGTCACAATTCAATGGATCCGGTAGAGGAGTCGTTTCAGCGATGGGAGACGGAGCAGGAGCTGGAGGAACTGAAGCGGAATATGGGGAGGTAGGAAGTGGGGAGTAGGGAGTAGGGGGCGGGAGAAAGTTTTGAGTTTTGAGTTTTGAATGGGCTGTGGAGTCGAGAACTTAAAACTCAAAACTAAGCACTCAAAACTTTTCTTCTCCGCTCCCTCTCCCTCACCCCTTCGCCTGGGGTTTTTTGATCTCAAAGGAGATCGTATCCGCCTTACGGCTGGCCTTGGAGGATTTGACGGGGGCTGCGGCTGTGAGGGTAGGCGGTGCTGGAGGGATAGGCAGAGGGGGATCTGCTGCCTTTGTAGGCCGGGGGCTGAAGGTGGGCCAGCTGCGACCAAAAAGCGCGATATAGTTGGAGGCGATCGCCAGTCCAATGCCCCCCGCGACCGTCAGCGGCAGCGACAGCTCAACGCGGCTCACCCAGGGTAGATGGCCCAACCACTGGGCGGCTTCGGCCCCAAAGAATAAGACTAAAAAGCAGATTAGCCAGAGCTTCATAGCGTCCCAAAACATCCGTTTCGCCTTCGCCGAGGACTGAGCCCAGTAAATCGTTGGCGGGCTAGCCATTAGATTATCTATTGACAACAGCGGCTGACCTGATTATGGCTCAAGGGTGAGATTTTGCTCGCAGTCGGCAATTGCCCGAAGAATCGGACATCTTTCTTAAGAAACCTGCCCTTCGGTCACCTGGATCGACAGAATGGGCCTGGGGAAAGCGCTTAGTATACGTTGAGGGCCGCTAAGTCGGGCTCTAAAGCCGGTCAGACTGGGGGCGATCGCGCCCGATCTTTCCCAACTTTGCTACGAAACCGACTTTTCCTTGGGGAAGGGTATGTCAGAATGTAAGCGGTTTTTTGCCAACTCACGCAAGCTCTTGGAGTAGGCAGTCAAGATGGATTCTGTAGACACGCTTTATCAATACGCCTGGCTGATCCCGGTGCTGCCGCTCATCGGGGCTGCCATCGTTGGCACCGGGTTGATTTCCTACGGCGAGGCCACCAGCAAGCTGCGGCAGCCGACGGCGATCTTCATCGTCTCCCTGATGGGGGCGGCGATGGCGTTTTCCTTTGCAATTTTTTGGAGCCAGTGGCAGGGGCACGCCCCCTACCAGGCCATGTTTGAGTGGGCCTCGGCGGGTGACTTCCGCATTGAGATGGGCTACACCATCGACCACCTGGCTGCGCTGATGCTGGTAGTGGTCACCACCGTCGCCTTTCTGGTGATGATCTACACCGACGGCTACATGGCCCACGATCCGGGCTACGTGCGGTTCTACGCCTACCTGAGCCTGTTTAGCTCTTCTATGCTGGGCCTGGTGATTAGCCCCAACCTGCTCCAGGTCTACGTGTTTTGGGAGCTGGTGGGCATGTGCTCGTACCTGCTGATTGGCTTTTGGTACAACCGCAAGCCCGCTGCCGATGCCTGCCAAAAGGCCTTTGTTACCAACCGCGTGGGCGACTTTGGCCTGCTGCTGGGCATCCTCGGCCTGTTTTGGGCCACCGGCAGCTTTGATTTTGAAATCATGGGCGAGCGGCTTACCGACTTGGTAAATGTGGGCAGCCTGCCCGCTAGCGTCGCCGCCATTTTCGCCATTTTGGTGTTCCTCGGCCCGGTGGCCAAGTCGGCCCAGTTCCCGCTCCACGTGTGGCTGCCCGACGCCATGGAAGGCCCCACCCCGATCTCGGCGCTGATTCACGCCGCGACGATGGTGGCGGCGGGCGTATTTCTCGTTGCCCGCATGTATCCGGTGTTTGAGCACATTCCCACGGTGATGACCGTGATTGCCTACACCGGGGCGTTTACCGCCTTTATGGGCGCGACCATCGCCATCACTCAGAACGACATCAAGAAAGGGCTGGCCTTTTCGACTATGTCGCAGCTGGGCTACATGGTTATGGCCATGGGTGTGGGTGCCTACAGTGCAGGCCTCTTCCACCTCATGACCCACGCCTACTTCAAGGCTATGCTGTTTTTGGGCTCCGGCTCCGTGATTCACGGCATGGAAGCCGTAGTGGGCCACGATCCGGTGCTGGCCCAGGATATGCGCCTGATGGGTGGTCTGCGCAAGTACATGCCCGTTACCGCCATTACCTTCCTGATTGGTACCCTAGCCATTTGCGGCATTCCTCCCTTTGCAGGCTTCTGGTCTAAGGATGAGATTCTAGGGGCGACCTTTGCGGCGAACCCCGCGCTGTGGGTTGTGGGTTGGCTAACGGCGGGGATCACCGCCTTCTACATGTTCCGCATGTACCTCTCCACCTTTGAGGGCAGCTTCCGGGGCAACGACGAAGGCATTCGCCGCGACCTCAAGCGGGCACAGCTCCAGAGAATGGGCGCATCCCTTGGCCCCGGTGCCATGAACCCCCAGGAGCTGACCCTGGATGCTACCCACGACGACCACGATGACCATGGCCACCACGCCCACCAACCCCATGAGTCGCCCTTGTCGATGACCTTCCCGCTGATGGCGCTGGCGGTGCCCTCGGTGCTGGTGGGCCTGCTGGGTACCCCCTTCGCCAACTACTTTGAGGCTTTCATTCATCCCACTGGGGAAGTGGTAGAAGCGCTGGAGTCGGCGGAAGCCTTTGACTGGAGCGAGTTTGCACTGATGGCGGGAAGTTCTGTTGCGATCGCCACGGTCGGCATCATTATCTCCGTGCTGATGTATCGCACGAAGGCGATTGATCCGAAGGCGATCGCCGCCAAAATCCCCTTCCTCTACAACCTCTCGCTTAACAAGTGGTACATCGACGAAATCTACGATGTGGTCTTCGTCCAGGGCAGCCGCAAGCTGGCCAAGCAGGTGCTTGAAGTCGATATCCGTATCGTCGATGGCATCGTCAACCTGGCGGGTCTCGTCACCCTAGTGACCGGCGAAGGGCTCAAGTACCTGGAGAATGGCCGTGCTCAGTTCTATGCCTTGATTGTGTTTGGGGCGGTGCTGGGGCTGGTGCTGCTGTCGGGTGTGACTTAGCGGTTTGGGGGTTAGAAGGTTTTGAAGTTAGAAGGTTAGAAAGTTTGACGGTTTGAACTTGCCAACCTGCCGACCTGCTAACTTTCTAATCCTTCAACCCTCCCCAAATCCTTGCCATCGCCCTGATTCCTTTAATATCCTGCCCTTTTAGCAGAACGCGACGAGAAACAGCTCTATGGACTTCGCGACTTTCCCCTGGTTGACCACCGTTACGCTGCTGCCGCTGGTGGCCTGCATAGCCATCCCGTTTTTGCCTGACGACAACGGCAAGACGGTGCGCTGGTATGCCCTATCGGTGGGCCTAATCGACTTTGTGTTGATTGTGGCCGCCTTTTATCTCAACTACGACTTCAGCAATCCTGGTCTACAGCTAGTCGAAAGCTACACCTGGGTGCCCCAGCTCGACCTCAAGTGGTCGGTGGGGGTGGATGGTCTGTCGATGCCCCTGGTGCTGCTGACCGGGTTTATTACCACCCTGGCGGCGCTGGCGGCCTGGCCGGTGACCCTTAAACCTAAATTCTTTTACTTTTTGCTGCTGGCCATGTATAGCGGCCAAATCGGCGTGTTTGCCGTGCAGGATATGCTGCTGTTCTTCCTGTTTTGGGAGTTGGAGCTGATTCCGGTGTATCTGCTGCTGTCGATCTGGGGCGGCAAGAAGCGGCTCTACGCGGCGACCAAGTTTATTCTCTACACCGCGGGCGGGTCGCTGTTTATCTTGGTGGCGGCGCTGGCGATGGCCTTTTACGGCGACACCATCACCTTTGACATGACGGCCCTGGCAGAGAAGGTCTATCCATTACGGATGCAGCTTTTGCTCTACGGCGCGTTTTTGATTGCCTACGCCGTCAAGCTGCCGATTATTCCACTGCACACCTGGCTGCCTGATGCCCACGGTGAGGCCACCGCCCCGGTGCACATGCTGCTGGCGGGCATTCTGCTCAAGATGGGCGGCTATGCCCTAGTGCGCATGAACCTGGGCATGCTGCCCGATGCCCATACCTACTTCGCGCCAGTGCTCGTCATTTTGGGCTGCATCAACATCGTTTACGCAGCGCTGACCTCCTTCGCTCAGCGCAACCTAAAGCGCAAGATTGCCTACTCGTCGATTTCCCACATGGGCTTTGTGCTGATTGGGATTGCCTCGTTTACCAATTTAGGGTTGAGCGGCGCGGTGCTGCAAATGATCTCCCACGGGCTAATTGGGGCCAGTCTGTTCTTTTTGGTGGGGGCCACCTACGATCGCACCCACACCCTGATCCTGGATGAAATGGGCGGCGTGGGCAAAAAGATGCCCAAGATATTCGCCATGTTTACCGCCTGTTCGCTAGCCTCGCTGGCGCTGCCGGGCATGAGCGGCTTTGTGGCTGAGCTAATGGTGTTTGTGGGCTTTGCCACCAGCGACGCCTACAGCTTGACCTTTAGGCTCGTCACCGTCATCTTTATGGCCATTGGGGTCATTCTTACGCCCATCTACCTGCTGTCGATGCTGCGGGAGATTTTCTACGGCCCTGAGAATAAAGAGCTGATCGAGCACGAAGTGCTGGCCGATGCCGAACCCCGCGAGGTGTTTATCATCGCCTGTCTGCTGGTGCCGATTATCGGCTTTGGCTTCTACCCCAAGATGCTGACCCAAATCTACGATGCCACCACCCAAAAGCTCACGGCCCGCCTCAGTCAGGTGTTCGTGACCGAATCCGGTGGCGAAGCGCTGGCCCCCCTTGCCGCCCTGCCGGTGCTAAAGGCGCCCTCGGTGAGTCAGTAAAGACGTTATGCCAATACCCAAGCCCCCTCGGAGTCGAGCTCCGAGGGGGCTTGGGTATCTGGGATATTGCAAGGATCTTACTGGGTGGCGGTGGTGCCAAAGAAGTCAATGCGGTAGTCGGTAATGGTGACCCCCGTGCGGGCTTCGATCTGCTGAATCAGGTCGGCGGGCAGGGTGACCTCAATGTCAATAATCTCGTTGGTGTCGAGGCAGTTGACGTGGCTGTGGGAGTCGCTCAGGTGGCCGTAGAGGCGACCATCGGCACGCTCGACGCACTCAATAATGCCCTGCTCGGAGAGGGCGTCGAGGTTTTGGTAGACGGAGGTGTGGCCGATCTCGCGGCCCTGCTGGTTGAGGCGATCGTAAATTTCGCGGGCAGAGAGGTGGCCCTGGTGCTGCCACAGCAGATCTAAAATGTAGCGCCGCTGCCGACTGAGCCGCATGCCAAGAGCCTGGCATCGCTCAATGGCATCGTCTAGGGAGGCGATGGGCTTATTAGAGGCAGCTTGCTCATCCATGGCAGGGGAAATAATTCATACTCAGTACCACTTTAACTTGTTTAAAAGAATCGTGTCTAGCACTACAAATATAAGGTTGAATCTTGGGGTGAATCTGGCCTCATCCAGGATGAAAGGCTGGGTTCGTCGTCGTCTGGTTGCCCAACTGTTAGGAGTTTTAGCGCCTACCTTGAGTTTTGCTGAACCCAAGCGTAGATTGTTGCACTGAGTTCTGCGGCTGAACTGAGCTATTGCTTGAAGCTGCCGACACTGAGGCTGTCAACTGCATAGGAGCGCTAGGCTAAAAACAGGTGTTTAGCCTAGCGCGACCTAGTGGGAGGTTGAACTGGCGGAGGTTTGAGCGGGTAGGAGCTGGCTGTTAAACATCAGCGGAGCCGGTAAGCCCGCGAAGGTGAGCTGACCGCTAAAGCTGTCGCCGTCGCGGGTGCTGGCGATCGCAACCCTCTCGACCGACTGCCCACATACCGTCATGGCCGGTGAGCGACCCGCTAAATCAAGTTCGGGAGAGCGCCACCTCCCGTCTAGGGCAAAGGGTTTGCCCCCTGCTCCGGCTGGTTCTGCCTCGGGGCTGGCTGCCGTCAGCACCCCGTTGACGAAAATGCCCGACTGCTGAATGCGCAACTGCAAAGAGGGGGGCTCAGAACACAGCTCGCTGGGCTCAATTTGCAGTTGATAGTTGCCTGCGATCGCGATCGGGGCCTGGAGACGGGCTGTGCCATACCGGCTGACTACGCTAAAGAGAGTCACCACAGAGCTAATGGCAACCCCATAAAAAATTAAAGACTTTCGATCAAAGTGACTCAAAGCGAAATCCTCGACAGAAGAAATAGGGTTGAGAAAATGGGAAGCCGAGCGGATCTAAACGCTCAGTTAACTGAGATCCGTGTTGGCTGAAGTCTTCAGAACAGAGGCCAGGTGGGGAGAGGCGACCTGACGATACTTTCGGGTAATGAGCAGCGACGAGTGGCAGTGGTTAGACAGAGCATCGGCGTAGCGCCCTAGGGTTTGGCGCTCAACTCCCCACTCGCGGCTGGCTCCAGCGATGGTCAGATCGGCGCTGCGAGAGGCTTCTACAATGGCTGCGATTGGTTCACGAGTGGATTGCACTAGGGTTTCGATGCGATCGCCTGTGGCCTCATTCATCTGAGCTATCACCGTACTAAACTCATTGCTCAACGCATGTTCGCTGTAGTCGTCAATCATGAGCTGCAAGACTTTTAGACGACATGTAGATATATTAGCTACCAACCGTAGCCCTAGCTCCAAGGCTAAGTCATTGTGGGGGCTAGCCATATAAGGCACTAAAACGGTGTCAATAGATGTCAGATTTCGCCCTACAAAAACAGCCACATCTTTGGGTACTGCACTCAACACCTGCCCTACCCGGCCACCCAACCGGTTTTGGTCAAACACGGGGCGGTGCCAACCCATCAAAATCAAATTGGCGTGCTCTAACTGGGCGATTTCTGAGGTTTCTCGTGCCACATCGTTGGTGACTCGCACAATCGGCAAAATAGTTTGCTTTGATGCAGAGATACCCAAGGCTTGAATAGACTGGTCGAGGGACTGCTGACGCTGCTCGATCAGGCGATCGATTTCGGCAGGGGTGGTCGAAAAAGCATAATCTTCCTGCATTTCAACTAGGTTTAAAAGGTCAACCCTGGCTGATGGCTGGTCTCCGGCAAGCTGCACGGCCAATTTGAGTAAACCCGCCTGGCTTTTGGGGTTAGCAACGGGTACCAGTATCCGGTAGGGTACCGCCTCTTGCTCACCGTTTTCGGCATCAAGTTCTAAAACATCTAGGCGCATCAACCGCTTAGGGTAAATCATCTCTAGCAGCGGCGAGGTCATGAATGTGGTCACCAGCGCCATAATAACTAGCATCGTGAAGAGTAGAGGCGTGACTACCCCTAGCTCTAGACCAATGTTGAGCACAATTAGCTCAGTCAGTCCCCGGGTATTCATCAACCAGCCCAGGGCAGAGGATTCTCGGTGGTCAATCCCAGAAAAGCGAGCTGCTATATAGGTGCCCACGTATTTGCCTGAAATAGCTACGCCAATTACGGCCAAACACAATAGCCATTTGCCAGGACTGTTGAGCAAGCCCACCTGAGTTTTAAGCCCGCTGTAGGCAAAAAACACGGGCAATAGAAAAATTAAGACAAAATCTTCGGTTTTTTCAGCTAATTCTCGGGTCAGGCCGACGTTTTTGGGCATTACGGCCCCGAGCAAAAATGCGCCGAAGATAAAGTGAATCCCAATAACCTCTGTAATTAAGGCCGACGCCACCACCGCCATATAAATTCCGGCGACGAGCAGTTGCGACAGTTTGCCGGTGCGTTCGTAGTATTTCGCCAGCTTGCGGAAAAACCGCTGCACCACCGTAACCATTAGCCCGATGTAAATGAGCGACCAAATAATGGTCGGTATCGCGCCCACCATTGTATTAGTGCGGGTGACGGCGATCGCCAACGCCAAGACACACCAGGCGGTCACATCATCCACTGCGGCACAGGTCAATGCCAGGGTGCCCAGACGGCTTTTTTGCAGATTGTTTTCGGTGATGATGCGGGCTAGCACCGGAAACGCCGTAATGGCCATTGCCGCGCCCAAGAACAGGGCAAACGCTGTAAACGAAACGGCCCCATTGGAAACCAGCGGGTAGAGCAAAAGCGCCAAAATGCTCCCCATGGAGAACGGCACCAAAATGCTGACGTGGGAGATCAAGATGGCAACATCGAGATTTCCCTTGAGGTACTTGGGGTTGAGCTCAAGCCCAATCAAGAACATAAAGAAAATCAGCCCCACCTGCGACAGCACATTTAGCGAAGGCATAATTTCTGCTGGAAACAGGGTCGCCTGCCACGTGGGAGCCAGCCAACCCAGCAGCGAGGGGCCTAGCATAATTCCAGCCACAATTTCGCCGATGACTAGGGGTTGTTTAATCTGGTTAAACCCGTACCCTGCCAGACGGGAAAGGCCAATAACGACCAAGATGGCCACTAAAACGTGAATAACAATTTCCGTCGGACTCATATCAGCCTTTTCTCTTAGACCGGTAGAGCAGGCTCATTCAGAGAGCATGCGTCATAGCATTCTATCGATACTGTCAAGATCCCTTGATCTATGGTGATAGGCCGGGTAAGCCTTGGGAGTCGATTCTGACTTGGCCCAATCTCTTCCCTATTGGTAGATCAATCCCCCCCTAAGAGTCGATTTTATTTAGGCAAGAAATAACTATGGTTTAAAGACAGTTCAGTAGAGCTAATCGTTACCCGTTAGCTTCTATTGATTAACAGCTTTTAACAAGGAAGATGGTCTATATGAACGTCAACGAAAACAAAAATTACAAAGCAGACCTTAATCGCGCTCCGGATCCAGACTATCCACTCGCCCCTGAGCACAAGCCCGATCCTGATAGCAACCCCGACCCAATTACTGGAGAGCAGGGTGCTCGCCCGGTGGGTACAGGGGTTGGTGCAGCCAGCGCAGGCGTAGTGGGCACCGCTGTTGGGGTTATGGTGGGTGGCCCGATCGGCGGTGCCGTAGGCGCTGTGGTTGGCTCGGTAGCCGGTGGGCTGCTGGGTAAGGGAGTGGCTGAAACCCTAGACCCTACTGTTGAGGATGAGTACTGGCGGCACAACTATGGCACCCGCCCCTACGTGGAGCCTAACTATACCTACGAAGACTATAGCCCTGCCTACCGCACGGGCTACGAAGGCCACTCAACATACTCAAAACAGGGGCTGTCTTACCAAGAGGCTGAACCCCACCTCAAACAACAATATGAGCAGCAGCCTAGCGCTAGCCGACTGAGCTGGGATAAAGCAAGACATGCCAGCCAAGATGCATGGCATCGGCGCGAGCACGGTGCTACTGACGGAGAGACCAAGCCTAAGTAGACGTTATTTGTAAAAGAAAAGGCTCCAAAAACTGCTTTGGAGCCTTTTCTTTTACAGCAATAGTCCGATGGCTCAAAATTAAGAAAGCCGACAAAACGAAAACCTGTTTCGTCATCGCTACTCAAAGAATGTTGTCTTCACTTACTCTAACCAAAGTGGTGAGGGCTCACGAAAGTAGGATGCTCCCGTTTTGATGTGCACTTTAGCTGGCGCTTTTCAAGGTTTAAATGCCTTTTGTGCTCTGCAAGAATGGTGATGTATTGGGCTATGGATAGCTGAACCTATTCAGGGAGTTTGATAATAAAGCTTGTCCCTTTACCCTCTGCGCTTTCAATGTCAATGGTTCCCCGGTGGGCTTCGACGATGTTCTTGGCCAAAAATAGCCCTAGTCCCCAGCCCGTTTTTTCTTCTGCCGCAGGAGTTCGACGAAATTGCTGAAAGAGAATGGATTGGGTCTCGGGTGGTATAGGAGTGCCTTGGTTGTGAATCGTAAGGTGAATCCACCCATTGTCTCGTTGAAGGATGAAGGTGATTGGGGTGTCGGGTTCGCCATACTTCACGGCGTTGCTGGCTAGGTTTTCAATCACCCGCCGAATTTGCTTGCGGCTGCAGCTGCTGGTAATACTTGGGTCTGAAACGACAACAAAGCGCTCTCCGTAGATAAACGCTAAATCTTCTACGCTCTCTCGAAGCAGCTGATCCAGGTTACATTCCTCAAAATCTAGGGTGAGACTCTGGCCTGCTCGTAGACGGCTAGCGTCGAGCAGGTTTTGAATCATGGCATCCATGCGATCGATGGCACCAATCATTCTGACGGTAATGTCGAGGTGGGCATCTCCACGCTCAAATCTGCGTAAAATTAGCTGAGCGCCCATTTTTACAACATTGACCGGGCCTCTAAGGTCGTGGGTCAACGTCACCATAAACATTTCCTGAATATCCCTAAGCGTGTGGGAGAACTGTGTTGCGGCATCGTTAACCGCTTGCTCAATGGAGTCAATAATAATATCTCGATCTCTTACATCTAAGGGATCTTGTTCTTCTAAAACTTGAAATATGACCTGGCGAAGAATATGGTATTCCAAAATTAGCTGACTCACGGTGTAGTCGGCATAACCAGCGCGCTCGTGACCGTGTTGCTTGCCAACGTGAGTGCTCTCTAGTCTAATAGTTTCAATTTGAGCTGAGGTCTTGCCGGGCTGATCGCAAAGATCGTCGGCTAGGTGATTTAAATAACGCGGTAAAGAATTTTGTAGCGCCAGCGAGTCTTGATGAATTGATGCACTCAATTCTTCGCGAGTCCGCGTCTCCCACAACTTCATAATCTTTTTAGAATTCTGCTTAAGACGTTCAGACGTTGAGTTCAGCATCGCCTCTTTGGCTGAGAAGTAGGAGTCGGGCATTCTGGCAGCGGTCTGGATAATACTGAAAGTTATATCAGCCAGCTGTGGCAGAACTCATCACCCATTTGATAGAAGATATCGTTAACATTTTTGCTGAATACGATACTTGACTTGGCCAAAGGTATGGAGCGATACATGTACACGGCTCGAATGTGAATGCGATCGCTTAAAACAAGGCTCCCTAGCAGGCCAAAGTCTAAAGAAAATAGAAAGAAAACAGGTTATTGCAGAATCAATAGTATCTAAAATCTGTTTATTAGACTGAGAAAAATAGCTGATACTATGCCAAAGCTTGCCTAGCGGTGTGGAGTTTTATTCTGAGCTGGCGCTGCACCTCAGTTCAGAAATACGGATCATTAACGGCTCATTATATTTGTATCCTAAGCCCTGACGTTCTTCTGAACGGGGTGTGTTTAGGACTCTTAAAGAGGCGATCGCTATGCTCGCCAGACATTAGCCCGCTTTTATTGCGCCAAAATCTATCCTAAGACGGATGATTTCTGTATCTAAACTCAGCGATGGAGAGTATCGTGAGATACCGGGTAACATAATACTCTCACTGGCAGTTGTGGGGTAATGGGTGGAGCTTCTGGGGAGCATGCGCTGTAGAGTCTGTTTCTACAGCGCATGCCATACAAATAAATGGTAGATAAAAAAGCTGGACGGACTGGCATTCTAGACGCGCTTGTTAAGCGCTTTGCGTTGACAAATTTACTACCTGCGCCGATATCGTCTGGGGGCCAAGCGCTCTCGCTCAGGTGGTATCTTGTCTTGCTGGTGGCAGGAACGTTGCTACCGGTTGTGCTGTTTGCTGGTGCGGTCGTGTTGAGGCTATCGAACCAAGAGCAGGCTGCCTCAGAGCGACTGATGCTTCGGGAGGCCCGCAATCTGGCTTCGACCGTGGAGGATGAATTTTCAAGCACAACGCGGACGTTACAGGCCCTAGCGGCCTCTGAACAGCTCTACCAAGGCGACCTAGAGAGCTTTCACAACGAAGCGAAACGATTGACAGCGACGCAAATTACCTGGTTGACCACGATTCTGCTATCCCCCGAGGGGCGCGAGCTACTGAACAGTGGGCATTCCTTGAGCAGGCCCCTGTCCTATACCCACGAATCCGAGAGCCTAGCGCGGCTGATCGAGACTCGTCAGCCCACGGTAGGTGATCTGGGCCCAGGGCAGCTGGGGCACGACTTTGCCTTTCCGGTGCGCGTGCCCGTCATCCAAGACGGCGATTTGCGGTACATTCTGACGGCGATTATCACCCCCGAGACCCTGGCTAAGGTGGTTGGTGCTCGACTGCCGGTCGATGGTGAGTGGACGCGCACCATTGTCGATGGTCGAGGGGTAGTCGTCGCCCGTACCCGCAATCCTGAACGCTTCGTGGGCAAGCCGGGCACTCCCTCCTTTATTCAGCACATTGGCGCGGCCAATGAAGGCGTCTACCGGGATACTACCCTAGAAGGTATGAAGGTGTATGTTGCCTTCAGTCGAGTGCAAGATACCCCCTGGACGGCGGCGGTCACGGTGCCGGTCAATGTCGTTCAGAGCCCTGTAAGACGGGCGATGTGGCTAGTGATTGGGTCGGGTTTAGCGCTGCTGTTGGTAAGCGGCTTAGGGGCTTTTTTGCTGTCGCGACCGATCTCTCGCAGCATTACGAAGGCCGCTTTGGCGGCACAAGCGTTGGCCAACGGTGAGCCGCCTCAGGTCAGCACGCTCTCGATTAGAGAAATTGTGCTTCTGGGGCAATCCCTAGAGTTTGCCGCCAACCTGCTGTCTCAGCGGGAGCGCGAGCGGGCTGAACACCTTATGCGGGCGGAAGCGGCCCGAGAAGAAGCCGAGGCCGCCAACCGCATTAAGGACGAGTTTTTAGCGGTGCTCTCCCACGAGTTGCGCACGCCGTTGAACCCGATTGTGGGCTGGTCTAGCCTACTGCGCAGCGGCAGATTGGATGCTGAAAAAACGGCGTTTGCCCTGGAGGCGATCGAGCGCAATGCCAAGCTACAAACCCAGCTGATTGAAGATCTTCTAGACGTTACCCGCATTATGCAGGGGAAGCTGAATTTCAAAAAGGTACCGGTTAGTCTGGCCTCAATTATTGAAGCTGCGATCGAAACGGTGCGATTAACCGCAGAAGCCAAGTCTATTCGTATTCAGGCTGATTTAGATCCAGCGGTTGGGCTAGTTTTAGGAGACCCCACCCGTCTTCAGCAAGTCATTTGGAATTTACTCAGCAATGCGGTTAAGTTCTCGAAGGAGGGCGAGCAGGTTGACGTGAATTTGCTGAGGATTGGTTCTCAAGCTCAAATTCAAGTCAGCGATACCGGAAAAGGCATTCATCCCAATTTTATCGCCCATATATTTGAGTATTTTCGCCAAGAAGATGGCACCACGACGCGAAAATTTGGCGGCTTAGGGCTAGGGCTGGCGATCGCACGAAACCTAGTAGAAATGCACGGTGGCACCATTCAAGCCGAGAGTCTGGGCGAAGGACAGGGGGCAACCTTTACCGTTAGGCTGCCACTGCTAGAAAGCTGACTATGGGGGAATGTTGCGATCGCCACTAGATAACCCCAAGCTCTTCGAATCCTAAAGAGCCAACGGTGCTGCGGGCCGGGCTGAGGATAGAATAAATGGCCCAAACATAATCCACTGATTGTGAGTTTAGAGTAGCTGGAGAATTGCATGAGCGAACCCCAAAACCCCATCGCCGTTGTAGCCTCTGAAGCTCCGCTGCGAACCAAGCCGTCAAACTATCCAGAGCCCTTTGCATCGAGGATGGCGGGTCGAGAAAAGAGACCTTTGGGAAACCTGTTTGGGTTATCTAACTTTGGCGTCAACCAGGTGAGATTGGCACCCGGTGCCGTTTCAGCTTTGCGGCATTCCCATTCCACTCAAGACGAGTTTATCTATGTTCTTTTAGGCGCACCAACCCTCGTTACCAATGCCGGAGAAACTCTGTTGTGCCCCGGTATGTGTGCCGGGTTTAAGGCGGAAGCAATGACGCTCACTGCTTAGTCAACCAAACTAGCGAGGAGGTGGTTTACCTCGAAGTGGGCGATCGCAGCCCTAACGATTCAGCCTCGTACCCCGATGACGATATTTGCGCCGTACTAGGCCCAGATGGAAAGTGGCAATTTACCCGCAAAGACGGCTCAGCTTACTGAGCTAAATCACGCTGAGAGTGTTGCGATTCAACTGATCCGGGATCTAATCGCGATCGCCTTAGCAGGGATGATTTCTAGTTGGGATCCTCTTAAAACCAGTCATCCCCCTCATTTCTAGGCGCTGGGGCTCAGGGCTTTTTCGTCCGCTTTCCCAGTCATCGCTTGCTCGGCCAGTGCCCTGAGGCGCTGAATGCGATCCTCCGTTGAGGGATGGGTCATAAACAGGGTCATCATCCCTTCCTTCGACAGAGGGTTGACGATAAATAGCGGTGAAAAGGCGGGGTTGCCGTGGATGGGAATTTTCTGCCCCGTGGCTTCAAGGGTTTCTAGGGCTCGCACTAGGGCTAAGGGATTGCCAGTAATCTCGGCGGCCCCGGCATCGGCAGCATATTCTCGCGTTCTTGAAATCGCCATCCGCAGCAGCCCGGCGGCGAAGGGCGCAATTACCAGCAAAAACAGGATGGCAATGGGGTTGTTGCCGCGCCGCCCCCCGGCCCGTGCCACCGGAAAGTACAGCGCTCCAAGGGTGAGAATGCGGCCCAAAAAGGTCAGCGACCCGGCCAGGGTGCCCGCTACCGCCTGGGTGAGGGTGTCGCGGTTGCGCACATGGGTAAGTTCGTGGGCGATAACGGCGTCAAGTTCGTCGTCGGGCAGTAGGTCGATAATGCCTTTGGTAAGGGCGATTGCCGCATGATCTGGATCCCGACCGGTGGCGAAGGCATTGGGCGATTCCGACGGCACGAGGTAGAGGGTAGGGGTGGGAATATTAGCGCGATCGCTCAGCCGCTCCAGCCGCTCATACAGCTCTGGGGCCTCTTCGCGAGGAGTGGGCTGGGCCTTAAACGCCGCCAGCGCCGCCTGGTCAGAATAGTACCAAGAGCCAAAACTGCTCAACGCCGCGAAGCCCAGCCCGTAGTACAGGCCCGTCTCATTTCCCACCAGCAGATAGCCTGCCAACACAATGAGTCCACTGAGCAACGCTAGCAACGCAAAGGTTCTGAACAGATTCATCCCGGCCATAGACAACCCCTCGGGGCATGGTGTGCAGTCTTAGCATCCCAGAGGTGCCCACGGCTGAGGTCTACCCCAAGACGGAAATTAGAAATAAAGCCGTACTAGCCCAAATCTGGCGAGCGTGGCCAATAGAGCGTCCAGGGGGCTATTCAGGGCGAGGGTTAATGCGAATTAGCGACCCGCTGTCAGCACAGGTAAGGCCTTTACCAGCTGCCCGAAGCTCCACCGCCGGATGAGCTCCCACCGCCGCTGGAGCCGCCGCTGCTGGAACTGGAGCGCTCCATTCTGGGCAGCATGCGGGTGTAGCGGTTAGTGCGATCGCAGAACCGGCACGCCTCGCTGACCTCAGCCTGGCCGCTGTGGTCGTAGGTGGGGGCAACCAGGGTCTGAGTGGTCACCGCCATCGTCTTGTGGCGGCATCCGGGGCACTTTTGAAAGCCAGAGCCAAAACTGCTGTAGTCGGAAACGGTGTGGTGCCCGCAGCTGTGGCAGAACCAAACGTCGTAGTCTACCGATTTGATCGACTCTTCAGCGCGCTGACCAGGGCTGAGGTAGCGATCGTCGGCCTGCTCGTCGAGGCGCTCCATGGTGGACTGGCATTTGGAGCAGTTGCGCTGGCGGTAGCGTAGCCACTGCTGCACGGCGATCGCCACCCCCAGGCCGCCCCCGCTGGCGGCAGCAATGCCCCCGCCCAGCCAGAGGCCCGGCGAAATCCGATCTGGCAGCCTTGAGAAAAAGAATAGGATTGGATTGGCAGAGGGCGGATTGCTGGGGGCAAAATCTTCGATAATCTCGCTGACTCCAACTGCCGTTCCCTGGGCGATATCGCCCTGCCTGAACTTAGGCAATATGGCGTCGTCGATAATGGCCTGGGCCACCCGGTCGTAGCGGCTGTCGTAGCCGCTGCCCAGCTCAATGCGCACCTTGCGATCGCCGGGGGCAACCAGCAGCAAAATGCCGTCATCGCGGGCGGCATCGCCAATCCCCCAGGTGTTAAACAGCTGGGTGGCAAAGGGCTCAATGGCGGTGTCGCCAGTGGGGTAGTCCTGGATTGAGTTAATGGTGAGCAACACCGCATGAATGCCGGTCTGGTTGCGAAACTGTTCCAGCTGTCCCCTAACTTGGGTGGCTTCGGCGTCGCTCAGCACGTCGCCATAGTCGTTGACATAGGAATCTTGAAATGCCGGATAGCCTTCCTGGGCCTGCACCCCACCCGACAGGCTGCCCAACTGTCCAGCGATAGCAGACGGTAGCAAACTTCACAACCATGGTTTCAGGGTTCTCAGCGAGCGACTAGTTCCAGGGTTCCCCAGATGACACAGTGGCCGTCAGGGTTGGCGCGATCGCAACATTTCACCGCCTGATCTGCGGGATCGGGTAGGGGGCGCGATCGCTGCCTTAGCCCCCGGTGCCAAACGGATTTCAGCCCGATCAATCAGTCTTGTGAGCACTTGTGAGCAAAAGATTAAGGCTATGGTGGAGCTAGATGCCTGCGCCTTCTATGCTGCAAATTACTAAACATACCGCTATTCCCCTCAGCGACATTGAGCTGAGCGCCATTCGCTCCCAGGGGGCGGGGGGCCAAAACGTCAACAAAGTGGCCACCGCCATTCACCTGCGCTTCGACATCAACACCTCTTCGCTGTCGCCCCTCTACAAAGAGCGCTTGCTCAATCTGGGCGACAGCCGCATTACAAAGGAGGGCATTGTCATCATCAAAGCTCAGCAGCACCGCACCCAAGAGCAAAACAAAGCAGACGCCCTCGATCGCCTCAAAACCCTAATTCAAAGCGTTACCATCACGCCTAAAAAGCGCAAACCCACCAAGCCCTCAAAAACTGCCAAGAAAAAACGCCTCGACAGCAAAGCCAAGCGCGGGCAGATCAAATCGCTGCGCGGCAACCTGCGCGATTGATCTAGGTTCAGTTGATTTAAGGTTCAGTAGTTCACAAAGCCCCTGCTGACCCACCCTGTGGGAAGCAAGCTACATCCCCCAGCCATCCCAGCCTGGGAGAAGGGAGCAGAACGGCTCAAAGCCCCTCTCCCAATCTTGGGAGAGGGGTTTGGGGAGAGGGCAATTCTGCGGCTAGATAAGTTGTTGTCGATCTATTGAGGTTTGACTACCGCTGAGGGCAGGCAGAAATCTTCCCGCCAACCCGTGCCCAGTCTGGCAAACCCTGCTAATGTGAATGTCTGAATTCTGCCAACCGGTGAAGACATCGCCAGTGCTAGCACCCTTTGAACTACTTTGGGCTCTGATTGGGTTGGTTCTCACCATTGTGGCCACCTGGATGGAAGCCTTTACCCTCAACGCCCCCTGGACCTGGGGACAGTCGGGCATAGGGCTGCTATCGCTGGGGGTGAGTTTTCAGGTGGGGGCGGTGCTGCTCACCGGCTGCGTGGGGGGCAAAAATGCAGCGGCGCTGTCGCAGATTGCCTACCTAGTGCTGGGGCTGGCCCTGTTTCGGGTGTTTGAGTTTCCGGTGTTTACCCAGGGGGGCGGGCTGAGCTACGTGCGCGAGCCGGGCTTTGGCTATCTAATTGGCTTTGTGCCCGCAGGGTGGGTGTGCGGTTATCTAGCCTTTCAAAACCCACCCAAGTTAGAGACCCTGGCGCTCAGCAGTCTCAGCGGGCTGGGCATTATTCACGGGCTGGGCCTGCTTTACCTGACTCTGGCCTCCCTGCTAGGCTGGTTGCAGACTGTATCGGCCTCCTACTGGGAGCTGCTGCTGGCATACTCGATTTTGCCGCTGCCGGGCCATCTGGTGGTAGTGTGTGCGGTGGCGGTGCTGTCGCTAGTGCTGCGGCAGCTGTTGTTCTACTAGGCCCATGAGATTGCGCAATCGTTGGTTTTGGATCGCCGCTGGGACTGGGCTGGCCCTCGATCAGCTGACTAAGTTTTGGGTGGCCCAAACCTTTGAACTTGCCACCCCACCCGACTCGCTACCCATCTGGCCAGGGGTGTTTTACTTTACCTACGTGACCAACAGCGGCGCGGCTTTCAGTCTATTTAGCGACAATGGCGAGTGGCTGAAGTGGCTGTCGATGGCGGTCAGTTTGGGCCTCATTGTCTTGGGTTTAAAGGCCCGATTGCCCAACCGCTGGGAGCAGGTGGGCTACGGGTTCATTCTCAGCGGAGCGTTGGGTAACGGCATCGATCGCCTGCTATCGGGCGAAGTCATTGACTTCCTAGACTTTCGGCTGATTCGCTTCCCGATTTTTAACGTGGCCGATGTCTGCATCAACATCGGCATTGTCTGCCTGCTGGTGGCGGCGCTGCGGGAACCTCCGAAGCGGGGAGAGGGGTGAAGGGGTAGGGGGTGGATGGGTGAGGGGTAGGTGAGTCGGTGGTTTGACCAAGTTCCCTACTCCTCACCCCCTACTCCCTACTCTCCAACCGGCACCGCTTTCACCTTCCAAATCTCACGGGCATAGTCGGCAATCGTGCGATCGGCGGAGAATTTGCCGATGCGGGCGGTGTTGAGAATGGCCATGCGCACCCAGCGATCGCGGTCTTCGTAGGTGCGGCTGACGTGTTCTTGGCACTGCACGTAGGCGGCAAAGTCGGCCATCACCATATAGGGGTCATCGACCAGTAGCGAGTCGAGAATCGGCAAGAACAGGTCGGGGTTCTCAGGGGAGAACAGGCCGGATGCGATCGCATCCAAGGTGCGCTTCAGCTCGGGGTTGGTGTCGTAGTAGTACCAAGGGTTGTGGCCCACGGCCTTGCAGGCGGCGACCTGCTCAGTGGTCAGACCAAACAGGAAGAAGTTGTCGGCCCCAACTTCCTCACGGATTTCTACGTTGGCTCCATCGAGGGTGCCAATTGTGAGGGCACCGTTGAGGGCGAACTTCATGTTGCCGGTGCCCGAGGCTTCCATACCAGCCGTGGAGATCTGCTCCGACAGGTCAGAGGCCGGAAACAGTCGTTGGGCTTGGGAGACATTGTAGTTGGGCAAAAACACCACCTTCAACCGCCCATTGACGATCGGGTCATTGTTGACCACGTCGGCGACGGCGTTGATCAGCTTTACCACCAGCTTGGCCATGGCGTAGCCGGGGGCCGCCTTGCCGCCAAAGATCACCGTGCGCGGCACGACATGATCCCCAGGGTTTTGCACCATGCGGTTGTAGAGGGTGACCACGTGCAGCACGTTCATCAGCTGCCGCTTGTACTCATGGATGCGCTTGATCTGCACATCAAACATCGAGTCGGGGTTGACCTCAATGCCGAGGGTGTCGTGGATGTAGCGGGATAGCGCCCACTTGTTTTCTTGCTTAATGGCCTGCCAGGCATGGCGAAACGCCTCGTCGTCGAGGTGGGCTTCTAACTGCTTGAGATCGTCGAGGTTGGTGATCCAGCTGTCGCCAATGGTTTCAGAGATCAGCTGGGCCAGGCGGGGGTTGCACTGCAACAGCCAGCGGCGGGGGGTAATGCCGTTAGTCTTATTGCTGAACTTGTCGGGCCACAGCTCATAGAAATCTTGCAGCACCTCCTGCTTGAGCAGTTCGGTGTGCAGGGCGGCGACGCCGTTGATGGCGTGGCTGCCGACGCAGGCCAGGTTGGCCATCCGCACCCGGCGCTCGCCGCCTTCTTCAATCAGAGAAAGGCGCTCGAGGCGCTCGGGATCGTTGGGGTAGCGCAGCTTCACCTGATCCAAAAAACGGTGGTTGATTTCGTAGATGATTTCGAGGTGGCGGGGCAGCAGCTTGCCAAACAAATCGACTGACCACTTCTCCAGAGCTTCGGGCATGAGGGTGTGGTTGGTGTAGCCAAAGGTGCGCTGGGTGATTTTCCAAGCGGCGGCCCACTCAAAGTTGTACTCGTCGATCAGCAGGCGCATGAGCTCAGCCACGCCGATGGCCGGGTGGGTGTCGTTGAGCTGAATGGCGGCAAACTCGGCCAAATTCTCTAGGGTGTTGTGGTCGCGCAGGTGCAGGCGAATGATGTCTTGCAGCGAGCAGGCGACGAAGAAGTACTGCTGTTGCAGTCGCAGCTCTTTGCCCTGGCGGGTTTCGTCGTTAGGGTAGAGCACCTTGGTGATGTTCTCGGAGATCATCTTGTTGGCTACGGCCCCAAAGTAATCCCCAGCGTTAAAAGCGTCGAGGTCAAAGGCTTCGCCCGCTTCGGCCTTCCACAGGCGCAGCAGGTTGACATTGTCGGTGCCATAACCTGGCACGGGCACATCGTGGGGAATGCCAATCACGGTCTGGGCCTGAATCCACCGCACCTGATAGTCGTCGTCGCCGTCTTTTTTGTAGACCTCGGTGTGGCCGCCAAACTTAACCTCAACTCGGTAGTCGGGGCGAGCAATTTCCCAGGGGTTGCCGTAGCTGAGCCACTTGTCGGGGGCTTCGACCTGGTGACCCTGGCGAATCAGCTGGGTAAAGATGCCAAACTCGTAGCGAATGCCGTAGCCGATCGCAGGCAGATTAAGCGTGGTGAGCGAATCCATAAAGCAGGCGGCGAGCCGACCCAGTCCACCGTTGCCCAGGCCCGGTTCAGCTTCGCGCTCTAGCAGTTCGTCTAGATCTAGCCCGCAGTCGGCCAGGGCGTGGCGCATGGTGTCGTACATGCCCAGGTTGATCAGACCGTTGCCGAGTTGGCGGCCCATGAGAAACTCTGCCGACAGATAATACACGTTTTTGGCCTGCGCTTGGGCGTAGGTTTTGGCGGTGCGAATGCGCTTTTGCTGCAGCTGGTTGCGCACACTGTGAGCCAGCGCCATGTAGTAGTCGTGGGCATTGGCGAACTGCTCGTCTTTGCCCTGTACCCAGTACAGGTTGTTGACCAACGCCTGCTGAATTTTATTCACCTGCGCTTCAGCATCGAGCGCAACATCTGCTGTCCCCAGCGACAGCGGTACGGCTGTCGTCATGTTGGATTCGGGCAGACGAATAGATTGCTTAGCCATAGGAACCCTTAATACTGTAGTGATCACACAAGAATTCGCTGGCAGCCCGGAGGCTCGAAGCAGGTGGCGCGATGGACATAGATGCCCCTAGGGGCGATCGCATTACCTAATGCACATTGCCTAGGCAAGCAGCGGCCATTCACGTTGACAAGCTTAGGTCTCAACAGATTGAGACATTCAACCAACAAATCCAAGCATGGATATGGTTCACTCACCAGCGCTGGGCCAAAGGATTGACCCCTCACCTCGACGGGAGTGAACTCATTTTAACTGGCTGCGAATAAAACTCTGTCGCCCAACCAACGGCAAAAAGTGGTAGACGAAAGGGAAAAGCCTGCCGCACTTCCTAAAAGATTCCTAAATTCGCTGCCCAACTCTCGATCAAATATTCTGGCGATCGCTCCAATGCCGCTAGCCAGGGCATTCGCAGAGTCCTTAAAAAAATATTAAGGACATACTATGAGCAAGTGATTTAGAAGTGTTAAGTTAGGTGAATTAGTGAGTCATGGAACATATTTTGCCGCCGCAAGATTCTGTATCCCTTGCCCTGAGGTCATTTCTTGCGTAAAGAAAACGTTATGAAGAATTATAAATAATACTAGAAGTCGCTTTACATTTCTTAACGCGGCTCCTTCCCTAGCTTTTGCCGCAGTTGGCTAGTGAGCAGCATACTTGTGATTATTTTAACCAATTTATTGGCAAAGTAAATTTTAGATTAAACCGTCTGACTGTTTATGTCAGCATTTTTAGATAATAAATACTGATTCATTTAAGATCAAGCCTACGTAAAAACCTGCGGCAAAAAGCGTTACTTTACGGAAGCAACACAGACAGTTATTTCAACCGCTTAGGGAATCGATAATTCGTTTGAATCTTTAGGAAAGCTGGGTTCAAGGGTGCGCTGGCTGGGCGGCTACTTCGTGCCCTACTTGGTGCCAAAGAGGCGATCGCCCGCATCCCCCAATCCCGGCAAAATGTAGCCACGCTCATCCAGCTTTTCATCCACAGCGGCGGCATAGAGGGGCACATCGGGGTGCTCGTGGTGAAAGTGGGCAATGCCTTCGGGAGCGGCGAGCAGACAGAGGAAGCGGAGCGATCGCGGCTTAGCCTGCTTGAGCGGATACAGCGCTGCAACGGCAGTATTGCCGGTGGCAATCATCGGGTCAACGACCAGCACATCGCGATCGCTCAAATCCTCCGGCACCTTAAAGAAGTACTCAATCACTCGCAGGGTTTGCGGATCGCGGTAGAGGCCAATGTGCCCCACCCGCGCCGAGGGCATCAGTTCTAGAATGCCGTCGAGAATGCCCTGCCCCGCTCGCATGATCGACACCACCACCAGCTTTTTCTCCGGGGCCAGCACCGGAGCCTCCATGGTAGCCATCGGCGTTGTAATGGTTTCCAGTTTTAGCGGCAAGTCCCGCGTCACCTCGTAAGCCATTAGCAGGCTGATTTCCTTCAGCAGCGTGCGAAACTTCGCGGTACTGGTCTCCGCCCGCCGCATCAGGGTGAGCTTGTGCTGGATCAGGGGATGGTCGATGAGGTGGAGTTGGGGCATGGGGAGTGGAGGGGAAGATGGGTGGGCGAGGGAAGGGGAAAATGGAGAATTCAAAGTTTTGCACTTTGAATTCTCCATTTTGAATTTTGAACTCTAAAACACTGTGCCATCGCTGGCCAATTGAATCGGCGGTTCTCCCCCCGATCGCCTCTCCGCAGCGATCTGTCGCCCCGCAGCCCAGGTGCCACCCTGAAGAATTTTCACGAGGGGAAGAGTTTCGGCATCCCGGCTCAACGACTGGCGAATGTGGATGGCGAGATCGTCCAGCAAACAGAGGGTTAGGGCGCGCCACTCAACGATCAGCGGGGACTCGGGAGGATGGGCAATCTCAAAATCAGCAGAATTTCTAAGGCTGAGGACACCCATATCCACAAACAGCCCTCCGTTGCGGTATTCGGCTAAGCCAGTGAGCTGATCGAGATCGGTGATAGTTAGGCCCAGATCTTGCAGGGGTTCTAGCAGAGAATAGGTGAGCCACTGGGAGAGCTTGTGGAAGGGGACAAGGTTGCTGCCGAGGCCGGTATTCGGCAGTTGAGGATGGGGCCACACATCGCCGAGATTGATCCCCGCAAGTTCTACCCGTCCGGGCCAAATTGGCCCCAGGCCTAGGAGAATGGTCTGCAGGATGGTCGTTGCCGACAGCTGACTATGGGAGGCGGTTTGTAGCCAGTAATCTACTAAATGTCCTGGTCGGGGAAGCTCAGACCCAAAGAATTGAGGCTGTTGGCGCAGGGTGTGGCCAAGTTTTTGCAGCAGCGCCACTCGTCCTTCCAGCCCTAATAGAGGATTGTCGTCTGTGACCTGAAAGGCTTGGGCCAGATGATCGGCGGTAAGTTTCGTCAGCCCGTGGGCATCTGCTTGCCAAGGCTGATCGGGCTGGCCAGAGAAGAGCCCGGCGGTGAAGCTGTGGAAGCTGGCGATCGCCAATCCCTCCGACCTAGCAAATCCCAGCCCCGTCCCCGGTTCCACATACCGCCACTGACTCCCCGCGCCAGCATCCAGTAACACGCTGGTAATGGCCAAATCAACCTTCAGCCTTGCCTGCTCCAAGGGATCCAGCTCTGATAACTTGGGTTCTAGGAGGTCTAGGCGCGATCGCCCCTCCACCTCAAAATGCCGCCAGCGCGAGTGAAAGGGAATCTCACTATTGGGATACTGCTGCCGCATCACGTCGAGCACGTAGGCGGCGGTGGCGGGCAAGGCTTCGGGATGGTAGCGAAAGTGCTGAAGCTGATCTTGCTCGGCCAAATGAAAAAGGGCGCGGGCGCGATCGCGAATCGCCTGCGGACTTTGCAGGTAGCTCACCGTAGGGTGGGCACCGCCCACCATCCCATCCCCGCCTAAAGTCATCATTCCTACTCCAAACCCCGCCCTTTGACCTGGGCCAAATCTTCCTCAGTGGGGGCAACTTTGTCGGTATAGTAGCCCGCCGCCTTCTTCGCCTCAATCTCTACCCGCGCATCGGGCGGCACCAGGTCGTCGGGTATCGGCACCCGCTCCACAATCTCAATGCCCGATCGCACCAGGGCGTTGTACTTCATGTCGCTCATCGACACAAAGCGATCGATGCGGGTCACCCCCAGCCAGTGCAGCACGTCGGGCATCAGCTCCTGAAAGCGCACATCCTGAACCCCTGCCACGCACTCGGTGCGGGCAAAGTAGGCGTCGGCGCGATCGCCCCCCTCCTGCCGCTTGCGGGCGTTATACACCAAAAATTTTGTGACTTCCCCCAGGGCGCGTCCCTCCTTGCGGAAGTAGATGATCAGCCCCGCGCCCCCGGCTTGGGCCGTAGCAATACATTCCTCTAAACCATGCACCAGGTAGGGGCGGCAGGTGCAAATGTCTGAGCCAAACACGTCCGAGCCGTTGCACTCGTCGTGAACTCGCACCGCCAGAGGCCGAGCCGGGTCAGTAATCGCGTCAGGATCGCCCACGATATACACCGTGATGCCGCCGATGGGGGGCAAAAACACCTTCACATCAAACCGCGTCACCAGCTCAGGGAACATGCCGCCGGTCTGCTCAAACAGGGCGTAACGCAGATCCTCTTCACTCACCCCCAGGCGTTGGGCCACTCCTGGCAGATACCACACCGGCTCCACCGCCGCCTTGGTGACCACCAGATCGCCACCAGGCTTGACGATCACACCGTCTTCTTTAATTCGCCCCTGGCGCACCGCCTCTAGCAGCTCCGGCATTTGAATATGGGCGCGGGTGACGGCGATCGTGGGGCGAACGTCGATGCCTTCGGCAATTTGGGACGCGTATAGGTTGCCTACCAAGGCCCCAAAGGGGTCGAGGGAGACGATTTTCTCAGGGTCAGCCCAGCTGGGATGGGGGCCAATGGGAATAGTGGGTGCTGTATTCGTAAAGTCAGGCTTATGATCAGGATCCAGAACCCCGCTGGCCACCGCCAGAGCACGATACACGGCGTAGGAACCCGAGTGTGTGCCAATCGCGTTGCGATGGTTGGGATCGGTGACCGTCGCAACGATCGCCCCGCGCTGGAGAGGATCCCCATGCCCCCACTGCACTGGGCTGCCCTTCAACCCCGACTGGCTAGAGTGAGAGGTGAGCACAATGTGGCGGCGCTTGGGCAAATCTCCCGCCCAGGATCGGCTGGGCTGGGCCAGATTTCCCGCTACCGAACCGTTACCATCGCTCATAGGTGCCTCGTGGGACAGAAATCTTTAATCTGCCACACTTTTCACTCTATAAACCGCTCACGAGTGACAGACAGCCGTGCTCCCTAGGCTATGGAGCTCGCTGCGCTATTTTGGCAGCGAAGATTTGGGTAAAGGCGCATCCACCACGGCTGACGGCTCCTGGGGAGCAGGTGCGATCGGAGGCAGCTCAGGCTTAGGGAGCTGGTCTTTAAAGTCGAGCCCAAGCATTTCGCTGTAAAGCCTGACGTAGTCGATCGCTGATTTGTCCCAGCTAAAGTCTTGCTCCATGGCGCGCCGCTGTAACGCCCGCCAGGCATCCTTAAAGCGGTAGCCCTCCCAGGCGCGAATCAGGCAGGTAAATAGATCCAGTGGCTCGTAGCGGTCGAAGCAGTAGCCCGTGCCCGTATGGTGCTCAGGATCGTGGTGCTGCACCGTATCCACCAAGCCGCCCGTGCGCCGCACCACCGGAATGCAGCCGTAGCGCATGGCAATCATCTGGCTAATGCCGCAGGGCTCGAACCGCGACGGCATCAGAAACGCGTCGGCTCCGGCATAGATGCGGCGACCCAGCCCCTCGCTGTAGAGCAGGTAGGTGGCCATGCGGCCCCGGTAGCGGCTGGCCATCTGCCAGAGCTGGGTTTCGTAGTAGCGATCGCCCGTACCCAGCAAAATAAACTGCGCGTCGGTGTAGGAAAGGAACCGATCCAAAATTTGCAGAATCAGATCCAGTCCCTTCTGCTCGACCAATCGGCCCACTAGCCCCACCAAAAAAGCCTTTGAGTTGACCTCTAGGCCCAGCTCTTCTTGAATGGTGATCTTGTTAGCGCGACGCTGATCGAGGGTGTCAGCGGTGAAGTTTTTAGCGATGTAGCGATCGGTGGCTGGATCGTAAGACTCATCATCAATGCCGTTGAGAATGCCGCTCAGCTTGCCGCTGATAAACGACAGCAGCCCTTCCAGTTCTTCGCCATAATCCGGGGTTTTAATCTGCTGGGCATAGGTGGGGGAGACTGTGTTGACGCGATCGGCAGCTTGCACCGCCGCCGCCATGGTGTTGTGCCCCTGCATATACCACGGGCACCAGGTAATGCGCTCTAGCTCCCAGCGCCACGGCCCCTGGTAGGCCAGGTTGTGGATCGTAAACACGGTGCTGATGTCGGGCGACTGCTGCATCCACACCGGAATCATGCCCGTGTGCCAGTCGTGGCAGTGAATGATCTGGGGCTTCCAATAGTTCCAGGCAAACTCAGCCGCGCCGTTGGCAAAGAAGGTAAACCGCCAGGCTTCATCGTCGCCACCATAGACCTTACGGGGATCAAAGGCGGGGTGGCCAAATAGGTACACCGGCACGTCAGACTCAGGCAGGGTGGTCTCGTACACCGCAAAGTCGTTAAACATGGCCGTGCCTTTCCACACCGGCTCTTCAGGAATATCGACCTTGTCAGGCAGAAAGCCGTAGTAGGGCATGAAGATGCGCACATCGTGCCCCATCTTGCGCAGCACTTTGGGCAGGGAACCTACGACATCGCCCATACCGCCGACCTTAGCCAGGGGTGCCGCTTCCGCTGCTACAAAAAGAATTTCCATATCGCCCGCCCTGCTGTTGGATCAATCGGTTGTCCCTAGTCTACGGGGGTGTGGGCGTTATGCCTAGATCTTTGGCCCTCGGCTAACCCTCCACAACGGGCCACGCGCGTGGCCCTGCCGAGAACTGCCCTTAGCCTCGATCGCAGATCGGCCAGTTGCCCTATCTACTAGCAGTTGGGGCAACTGGCCCTAGACAATCGTGACGACTTAGAACGGTAGCGACTCCGGAGCTTTGGCAAAGGCCAATGCCCTAGCTCAAATACTTACTTAGGGTTTCACTATATTCATCATATTTTTTCGCCCCTACCAGGGTCTCGGCTACATCGCCCTGCTGAAAGAACATCACGGCGGGAATGCTGCGAATGCCGTAGCGCTTTGCCACCGCTTGATTGGCATCTAGGTCGAGCTTGAGGACTTTGACGCGATCGCCGTATTCGTCGGCCAGCTGATCCATCAGCGGGGCCACCAGCTTGCAGGGGCCACACCAGGCCGCCGTGCAATCGACCACAAACAGTGATTCGGCACTGAGCAGCGCATCAAACTCGGTTTCGTTCTCAATATAGGCGGCGGGCATAGGTGAAATCTCAGTTAAAGGCCCATTCTCCCACGGGGATGGTTCAGGAAACCGGTCGTCACCCACGGCCATCACTGATAGGCAAAGTAGGCAATGCGGTCAAGAACTGACTTGGAACGGGAATTTGACTAGAGTTGCAGCCACCAAAAGAATACAAAACTTTACAAGCGAAACGCTATATATACGGTTGCACAGTGCTTTCCAAGCCACAGCTAGTTTTCGTTGGGCGATTTAACCTTCTAAGTCTCCACCAGCTTTTCAAACGTGCTAGGGTATCTCCAGAGATATAGAGATCGGTTAGCAGCATTTGTTTCTAGTACTAACGAATTTTTCCGTTTTTCCATTGACAGACTCCTCTCCGAAATTTTGCTCTACACATCCTTTAATTTTTGGAGACAAGATATGTCAATCTACGTAGGCAACCTGTCCTATGACGCTACCAGCGAAGACCTAACCTCTGTGTTTGCAGAGTATGGGTCTGTCAAGCGGGTTCAGCTCCCCACCGATCGTGAAACCGGGCGCATGCGCGGCTTTGCCTTCGTTGAAATGGCCGCTGACTCTGAAGAAAACGCCGCCATCGAAGCCCTAGACGGCGCTGAGTGGATGGGCCGTGATCTTAAAGTCAACAAAGCCAAGCCCCGCGAAGATCGTGGCGGCGGCGGTGGTAACTTTGGCGGCGGCGGCGGTGGCCGTCGTGGCGGTGGCGACAGCTTCTCCCGTGGCGGTTACTAAAACCTAAGCCAGTGGTTTGGTTCTAACAACTAGACCACTCGCAGCAAAAGGGTTCAGGCATAATTGCCTGAACCCTTTTTGATTTGTGCTCTGGTTTCTGATCGTCTCTCACCCAAGATGGCACTAAGACAGGGTCAGAACCTCTTGACCAAACCCGCTGTTGACGGAATGTTCACGGTATGGCACTTGCAGCATGTCGGTTAGCAACCGTGGCGGTTACTAAAACCTAAGCCAGTGGTTTGGTTCTAACAACTAGACCACTCGCAGCAAAAGGGTTCAGGCATAATTGCCTGAACCCTTTTTGATTTGTGCTCTGGTTTCTGATCGTCTCTCACCCAAGATGGCACTAAGACAGGGTCAGAACCTCTTGACCAAACCCGCTGTTGACGGAATGTTCACGGTATGGCACTTGCAGCATGTCGGTTAGCAACGTGGTGGGAGGCTGGCTGTGGGGCCAGGCAAAGGCGTGGCGAAAGGCCGCTTCTTGGCAGGCTTGCAGCTCCTCAAAACCGATCACGTCGTGGGTGAGTAGGTTTTCGTACTCAAAGGGCAGGCGCACGTTGTGCAGCCCGGCGTTGTCGGTGCAGATGGCGATATCGACCCCGGCCTCAAAGCAGCGATCGAACACCACCTTGAGCTGGCTAATTTCCTCTAGGGTGCCGGTTTTGAGGTAGGTAGTGGGGCACACCTCCAGGCACTGCCCTCGCGCCGCCACCTCCGGCAGCAGCTCCGGGTGCCGCAGCGGAATTTGAATGCCGTGGCCAATCCGCATCAGGTAGGGCAGCAGCTTGGGGTGGTCGCCATCGACGGTTTCGTAGAGGTGGCCGGTAGTTTTGAGGCCTAGATCCTGGGCGCGCTGGTAGAGCTGGGTAAACTCGTCGATGCGATCGCCGTACTTCGCGTCGCCGCCCGCTACATCCACCGCGCACACATACTGGGGATATTGCCCCGCTAGCTCGACGATTGCCTGGTTCACCTCGTGGGGCAGCCGCGAGTGCATACAGAGAATCTGCTTGGTCACAATCGGGTACTCAGGCTGCTGGCTGGCGCGCCCGACAATTTCGACAATTTCGGCCATCTCCTCAATGCGCTGGTTCTGGGTTAGGTGCTCAGGGGTGCGCAGGTAGGGGGTATAGCGCAGCTCTAAGTAGGCCAGGTTCTCAAAAATGTAGGCTCCCCGGATCAGGCGATAGATAAAGTAGGGCAGCGCCTCATGGGTCTGCACACCTTCCACGAGGGTATGCAGTTCCAGATACTCCGCCAGGGTGTTGCGGGGACGAGTATAAAACTGCTCAAACGCCGGATAATCGGCAAACTGGCCCGAGAGATCGGGGCGATTGCGCTCAAAGTAGCGCCATAGCACTCGGGGTACGACAGAACCGCCCAGGTGGCGGTGTAGTTCGGCATATAAACTCACGGCAACCTCCGCCTTAGTAAAGATTTAATGGGCAAAGCGTGCGATCGCCCCTCCGAACCGACGTCCCTTCTGCGGAGAAGCTGCGCCAATGGCGATCGCAAATCTGTAGGAAATCTAAAGAAATGTAAACCAGATCTGCCTCTGTTCTACCGCATATTTCACTCATTGGGTATACGGTTAAACACATTTAATTTGCTGAGGGTTTGAGCTTTAGCGCAAAATGCCCCTGGCTCCGGCCACAAATTTTAAGTTGACACAATGACATTTCCCTAGTGATAATGGGAATTTGTGTGAACTTTAGAGCCTGAATTCCCTTGGCAAACGTTGTAGTAATTGGGGCCCAGTGGGGCGACGAAGGTAAGGGCAAAATTACCGATTTGCTGAGTCGTTCGGCAGACGTAGTTGTGCGCTACCAGGGTGGGGTCAACGCCGGTCACACCGTCGTTGTTAAAGATCAAACCTTCAAGCTGCACCTGATTCCCTCCGGCATTCTCTACCCCGATACTGAGTGCGTCATTGGCAGCGGCACCGTTATCGACCCCAAGGCTCTAATTGGCGAACTCGACAAGCTGATCGAGCTAGGCATTTCCACCAAAAACCTCTTCATTTCTAATGCGGCCCACGTCACGATGCCCTACCATCGCCTGATCGATCAGGCATCGGAGGAGCGCCGGGGCAACCACAAAATTGGCACCACCAAGCGCGGTATTGGCCCCACCTACGCTGATAAGTCTGAGCGCATCGGCATTCGCATCATTGACCTGATGGACTACGCTCGCCTGCGCAAGCAGCTAGAGTGGACGATTCAGTACAAAAACGGCATTCTCGAAAAGTTGTACGACCTCGCCCCCCTCGACCCGGCGGCGGTAATTGACGAATATATCGAATACGCCGAGCGGCTGCGGCCCCACATCATTGACAGTTCGCTGCACGTTTACCAAGCGATTCGCCAGCGCAAAAACGTCTTGTTTGAGGGTGCCCAGGGCACGCTGCTCGACCTCGACCACGGCACCTATCCTTACGTAACCTCTTCTAACCCGGTCGCGGGCGGAGCCTGCATCGGCACCGGCATTGGCCCGACGGTGATCGACCGGGTGATCGGGGTGGCTAAGGCCTACACCACTCGCGTTGGGGAAGGCCCCTTCCCCACCGAGCTGACCGGTGACATGGGTGAGTTGCTCTGCGATCGCGGCGCCGAGTTTGGCACCACCACCGGTCGCCGCCGCCGCTGCGGCTGGTTTGACGCCGTGATTGGCCGCTACGCAGTGCGCATCAACGGTCTCGACTGTCTCGCCGTCACCAAGCTCGATGTGCTCGACGATGTGGATGAGATTGAAGTGTGCGTGGCCTACGAACTAGACGGTGCGCGCTGCGAAGAGCTACCGGCCAGTGCCGAAGCCTTTGGTCGCTGCAAGCCCATCTACAAAACCATGCCCGGCTGGAAGCAGCCCACCGACCACTGCCGATCGCTTAGCGATCTGCCCAAAGCTGCCCTAGACTACCTCAAGTTTTTGGCGGAGTTGATGGAGGTGCCGATCGCGATCGTGTCGCTCGGGGCGAGCCGCGACCAGACTATCATCGTAGAAGACCCCATCCACGGGCCGAAGCGGGCGCTGCTCTACGAAAATGGCGAGTCCCAGGTAGCCTAGGGCTTGGCAAGTTTGTTTTTTGAATCTATTTCTAACGGGGGGATTTTCCATGGAACTGACTATTGAGTGCAAATCGCGCGATGCAAAGGCTAAGCCTAACGCCCTGCGCCGTGAGGGCCTGCTGCCTGTGGTGCTCTACGGACACCAGGGCACTGAGTCGATGTCCCTGACGGTCAATCAAAAGGACGCTGACCTGCTGCTGCGCAAGGCCGCCGTCAACAACACCATGATTGACCTAAAAATTCCAGATATGCCTTGGAACGGTAAGGCTCTGCTGCGGGAAGTTCAGGCTCATCCCTGGAAGAAAACCGTGTACCACCTCAGCTTCTTCGCCGTTAAGGCCCAGGATTTTGTGGAAGTGGGCGTAGTGCTCAACTTTGTCGGGGAGCCCACGGGTGTGAAAGACGATGGCGGTGTGCTCAACACTGAAATTAACGAAGTTACGGTCAAGTGCAAGGCTATCGACATCCCCGAGGCGATCGAGGTGGATGTGTCTGGGCTGGCTGTGGGTGACTCACTCACCGTGGCTGACTTGGTGCTGCCCGAGGGCGCTGTGGTAGCTGGCGACCAAACTCAAACCATTGCTACGGTGCTCCAGGGCCGCATGGCTGATGGCGAAAGCGAGGACGAGGGCGAAGCGGCAGCAGAATAGGCTTGCTCGCTAACACAGCAGTTTTTAATCCCTAGGGGCTAGGAAACATATTCCTGGCCCCTTTGTAGCGTTAGGCAGTTTTTGGCAGGTAGAATATGGCCGATTTTGCACTTCCCGAGTTGATTCAGCAGATGAGTCAGCCGGAGTTTTATCCCCATCCGGTAGTTGAGCCCGTTCGGCTGCTACAAACCCACGTGTCCTACGTGCTGCTGACTGGCGACTACGCCTACAAAGTGAAAAAGCCAGTGAATTTTGGCTTTCTAGACTATTCCACCCTAGAGAAGCGGCAGCACTTTTGTGAAGAGGAACTGCGGCTTAACCAGCGGGGAGCCGGGGCGCTGTACCTAGAGGTGGTTGCTCTGGGTCAAACCGGAGATACCTACCACCTGGGTAGCGGCACGACCGTGGAATATGCCGTTAAAATGGTGCAGTTTCCGCAGGATACGCTGCTTAGTGCCCTGTTCGAGCGCGGCGAACTCACCCCGGCCCTGATGGTAGAGCTAGCAGCAGCGGTGGCCGACTTTCACCTGGGAGCCGAAACCAATAAACACATTCGCACCTTTGGCGCAGTGGAGCAGATTCGCCAGGCCTTTGACGAAAACTATGAGCAGACCACGGGCTTTATCGGCGGCCCCCAGACCCAAGCCCAGTTCGATGAGACCAAAGCCTACACTGATACCTTTTTTGCCACCCACGGCGACCTATTTGAGCAGCGGGTGGCAAAAAACTGGATTCGCGCCTGCCATGGCGATCTGCACCTCAACAACCTGTGTCGCTGGCAAGGGCAGCTCTATTTGTTCGACTGCATTGAGTTTAACGAGCCTTTCCGCTACGTCGATGTGATGTACGACGTGGGCTTTGTGGTGATGGATCTGCTGTCTAAAAACTGCGCTGCCCTGGCAACAGTGTTTTTGAACCACTACGTGGAGCGCACGGGGGACTGGGAAGGGGTGCAGCTGCTGCCCCTGTACATTAGCCGTCAGGCCTACGTGCGGGCCAAGGTGACCTCATTTTTGCTCGGCGATCCGTCGGTGGATGAAGAGAGTAAGCGCAAGGCCGCTGAGACGGCGGCTGGGTACTATCGGTTGGCCTGGTCGGTGTGCCAGCCCCGCAGCGGTGCGGTCTACCTGATGGCTGGACTATCTGGTTCTGGCAAATCTACCACCGCTCGGCAGTTGGCCAGTCAAGTCAATGCCATTCACCTGCGCAGCGATGCGGTGCGCAAGCACCTGGCCGGGGTGCCCTTAGACCAGCGGGGCGACGACAGCCTCTATACTCCAGAAATGACCGAGAAAACCTACGATCGCCTGCTCACCCTGGGCATTGCCCTGGCCCAGGCGGGGTACCCGGTAATTCTCGATGCCAAGTACGATCGCCAGGCTTTCCGCCAGACAGCAATCACAGCCATTCAGCAGGCGAAACTGCCCCTGACTATTCTGCACTGCACGGCTCCCCCTGAGGTATTGGAGCAGCGGGTGCGCGATCGCGCCGGGGACATTGCCGACGCCACCGTAGCGGTGCTTCAGCGCCAGCACATGGAGCCCTTTACCAAGGCCGAGCAGCCGATGGTGCAGACCATTGACACCACCCAAGCGGTGCCCCAGCAAATAGCCGCTATAGTAGGGGCATAGGCACTTGCCTAGCCTCACCAGCGCCCCAGAGAGGAGGTATCGGTGGCCGACAAAATTATTCCACCAGCGCTAAAAATTTGGCTGGCCTTCTTGTTTTTATTTCTGCTGCTGGGCTATGGCGTGGTGCCCAGTATTTTGCTGGGGGCGGTGGCCGGGTTTGCTGGGGGCACCATCCACGCCTGGTGGATGACCCCTGGTGGTGAACCCACCACTGTCCTAGAACTACCGGCTCCCCTACGCCAGTTCAACCCCAGACGGCTGCCCTTGGGCAACTTCTTGAGGCGTGGCGGCACCCAGCGATTGCCTCGGTTGCCTCGGGCGCGCCGGTAGGGCGGGCGGGGCAATACGGGCATACTGAGCGGGAGAGTTTTACCCCCGTGCGGCATGGCAGAACGAGCGTATTGGCTAGCCTGGGCGCAGGCCTATGGCCTCGGCCCAATTTTGTTGAAGCGGCTGTGCAGCCACTTTGGCACTCTATCTACCGCCTGGCAGTCTGACGGGGCTGACCTACTGGAGGTTGAAAGCATTGGTCTAGGGTTGGGCTCTAAACTGCTGGAGTATCGGCAGACGGTTTCCCCATTAGAACTGCTGGCCAGCTACGAACAGCAGCATCCCAATTTTTGGACTCCGGCAGATGCCGAATATCCGGCTCTGCTCTACGAAATTACTGACCCGCCGCCGCTGCTGTTTTATCGAGGGCAGACGGAGTTAATCAACGCCCTGCACATGATGCCTTCGGTGGGGGTGGTGGGCACTCGTAACCCATCAGACTACGGCCAGAAGTGGACTCGCCGCTTGACCCAACAACTGGCGACCCACGATGTGATCGTGATCTCGGGGTTAGCCAAGGGGGTCGATCGCTACGCCCACCACCAGGCCCTAGAGAGCGGTGGCCTCACCATTGCGGTGCTGGGGACGGGGGTTGATCAGGTGTACCCCTTGGGTAACCGCGACCTGCACGATCGCATTGCCCGCCACGGCCTGCTGCTGAGTGAGCACCCCAACGGTACCCCGCCCGATCGCGCCCACTTTCCCCGCCGCAACCGCATCATTGCTGGGCTCAGCCGAGCGGTGGTGGTGACCGAAGCCCCGGCGCGATCGGGGGCACTCATTACAGCGCAACTGGCCAACGACTATGGCCGTGATGTGTTTGCGGTGCCAGGGTCGCTCGACAACCTAAATAGTGAGGGTTGCCTAGGGTTGATCAACCAGGGGGCCCAAATGGTTTTAAACGACATGACGCTGATCGCCGCCCTCGGCCAGATGCCCCAGATCGGCAGTGAATTGGCGGGCGATGCCTTGACGGGAAAGGGCGATTCGCGAAGCGATCCGTCCCGGAATCGCCTGCCGGTAAGTCCTCCGGTGCTGCCGCTCTTACCTCCGGCAATGGCCCAGGTTTTGGCTACCATTACCGATGAACCCACTGCCCTGGACGGGCTGGTGCAGCAGCTGTCCCAGCCCACCGGGGAGGTGCTGGCCACCCTCGTCCAGCTAGAGCTGATGGGGCTGGTCACCCAGCTGCCGGGCATGCGCTACCAGCGCTGTTAAGCGTCGTGCCAAACCGATTGGTCGCAGCGCTGCTGCAAAAACTCAAACCGCAGACTGCCCAGCTTCACCAGGTCGCCGTCTTGCAGGTAGTGGCGCTGGGCCGGAGCCAGGCGGCGGCCGTTTACCCAGGTGCCGCCATCGCTGCCCAGGTCGGTGAGAAAGAAGCCTCGCAGTGGGTCAAAGTTGAGCGCCGCATGGCAGTCGGCAATCCCCGGCTGGGGCATGGCCACGGCGCAGCGACGGCCCTGGCCCAACAGCCAGCGGGTGCCGCACAGGGTGACCTGAATGGTGCGATCGGTGTTGATATTGGTGCTGAGAAAGGCGCGATCGTCGGCCACAATGCCCTGCACATACCATTCAGTGCGGTAGCAGTGATTTTGGGCTGTCAGAATCGGGTCAATAACGTCGGCGACCTGTTCTAAGTCGTAACTCAGATTGCGGAAGAGTGTGTCTAACAGCCAGGGAGGTGAGGCAATTCCCGTTGGGATCGCGCCGCGAATCGCGCTGCCCTCTGAGCTTTTGGGGGCAGTGCTAGATCGCTGATCTGAGTCGGCAGAAAAAAAGTGGGAGGAAACCATAACAAACCGTCGTTTTACCGCTAACTACGTCTCTAGAACAGGTCATCCACTAACCGCAGCAGCCTGGGCCGTAGCTTTGCCTGAAGGGGACAGGGGTGGTTGTGTACCTGGCTTATGCATCCGCGCCAAAGCTCCAATGAACCTTGTAACTCTGGGCGTTGTAGAGAAACTCCTTAGGGACTGTGAGAATCACACGTGACGATTTTCCTCAAGCGCCTGGCCCGGTTGGGCTTGGCTCCTGCCATTAAACTGGGTTTCTACAGCAGGCACAATGCCGGGGCTAGGGTTGCTTATAAAAGCTTTATGATTTATCCGCAAATTCACTGAGGGGCTTTAATCGCCTCACAAAGGGGCAGGGTTTTTTCACGCCGCTGCTATATCATCGGGGTGTTCTCACCGTCCTCCGGGATGAATTTGTGGCCAACCCATCCCCTCGCGCCCAGCCGCCCCTGAGCTTCATTCCGCCCGCATTAGATACTCGGGTGCTGGCCCTAATTCGCCTGGCGCTGCCCTACTGGATGCGGTGGCACGAGCAGATTCAGCAAGTGACTGTGGTCAACGTGGATGAGCTGGTGCATCTGCTGAAAGCATTTAATGCTGGGGAGACCCGCTTTTTGCTGGCCTTTCGCCACCCCAGCCCGCTCGACCCCTACTGTTTAGCCCATTTGATGTGGCACGCGGTGCCCCAGCGAGCCAGGGAGTTGGGCATTGAACTCAATCGTCCGGTACATGCTCACTTTATCTACGATCGCGGCATCCCGCTATGGGCCGGAGGCTGGGTAGGGTGGGTCTATAGCCGCCTGGGAGGCACCCCCATTCAGCGGGGCAAAGTCGATCGGCAGGGGCTGCGCTCAGCCCGTAACCTCTTGGCCAATGGCACCCTGCCCCTGGCGGCAGCCCCCGAGGGAGGCAATAACGGCCATACCGAAATCGTTAGCCCCCTAGAACCGGGCATTGCCCAAATGGGCTTCTGGTGCGCCGAAGATATGCTCAGCCAGGGCCGGGCAGAGCGGGTCATCATTTTGCCCCTAGGTATTTCCTACCGCTACCTGACCCCGCCGTGGAAAGAACTCGATCGCTGGCTAGACCGCCTGGAATACGAAAATGGCCTAGCAGCTCCCCAGACTCGCTATGCCCCAGGCGATACCGCCGCAGAGGCCACAGAGCAACGCTATCGCCGACTTTATACCTTGGGCGAACACCTACTCACCCTCATGGAAGGCTACTACAACCGGGTTTACGGCTCGGCGCTGCCACTCTCCAGTCCTGGTGATGCCCCTAAGCCCTTAGACGATTCGCGCGGCGGTCAGGATTCGGCTCGGAACGAGTATCCCTTTCGAAATCGCCTCGAAGCTCTCATGAATGCCGCCCTTGAGGTCGTTGAAACCTACTTCAAGCTGCCGCCTCGGGGCAGCTTGATCGACCGCTGTCGCCGCATTGAGCAAGCTGGGTGGGAGCGCATCTATCGCCAAGACCTGGTAGGCGACCCACCGTTGTCAGCGGTGGAGCTGGGGTTGGCCGATCGCGAGGCCGAAGAAGCCGCCCTCCGCATGTGGCACATGCGCCTGGTGGAGAGCTTTGTCGCCGTCACCGGCCAGTACGTGCGCCAGCGGCCCTCCGCCGAGCGCTTTGCCGAAACGGTGATGATTTTGCGCGACACGGTGTGCTTAATTCAGGGCAAAAACCCTTTCCCCCGACCCAAGCTGGGGCCACAGCGGGCGGTGCTCACGGTGGGGGAGCCGCTCTCAGTGAGCGATCGCTGGCCCGACTACAAAGCCAGCCGCAAACAGGCTGTCGCCCAGCTCACCGCTGACCTGCAAGCTTCGTTAGAAGCCATGATTACCCCTAATCTGCCGGGCTCGGCGTCACCGCAGGCAGATGCGCCAAAATAGCCGCGACCTGTTGCCGATAATCTTCCTCCGCTAGGGCTGGGGTGCTATTCTCCACTCCCACCTCCTGACCGATTTCCACCCACGATCGGCAGCCGCTGTATCCTTTGTGGCGAGGCACCATTAGAGGATTCTGCAATCGATAGGCCCTCAGCAGGAGAGCGTACAGGGGGCGATCGGGTTGCCAGTTGAGCCGTTCTGTCACAAATTGCTCATTCCACACCAGGTAGGGAAACAGAGCCGCCACCTCTGCCTCTTTGCTGAGAGGCAGGGCGTGGGTAATGGTCGCCCACCCGTCAAATCGCACCTGGTCGTCGTGGGCAAATTCCTCCGCCATCAGGGGTCGAAAAGCATCCTTCAGCAGGGTCGCTTTTTGATGTTCTGTGGTGGGCAGCAGCAGCACCTGCCGTGCTGCCAGCGAAAACTGCCCCTTGGCTTCGCCAATGCCGCCCTTGCGCAGCAGCAGAATGGTTTCGCCCCGCAATAGGGCCGTAACCGCAACCTGCCATTCCTTTAAAACCCACGACACCATAGCGTTTGCTCTCCATCGTTGTCGGGTCAACTAAACTCAGTCTCGACAGCTAAATCATCCCACTGGCTCAAGATTAGGGTGGCACCGGGCACGGGCGATCGCCCCCAGGGCTCAGATACCGACACAAACCCTGCTGCTTTAGCCTGCTCTGCTAAGGCTAGATCGGCCCAGCTATCGCCGACAACTAGGGTGTGCGCTACTGAAACTTGAAGGCGATCGCACAATACCCCCAACAGTGTCGGATCCGGTTTCGGCGGATCCTCTGGCCCTGTCCCCTGCCACTCATCTACCCAGGGCAGCAGCTCGTAATAGGTCAAAAATTCTTCGACGAAAGCTGGGCTATCGGACGACAGCACGCCAATTTTGAGGGGACTTTGGTGCAGCCGCTCCAGCATGGCCGCCGTACCTTCAAAGGGTGGGGTATAGGCCGCCTTGCCGTTGCGGGCTGCATTCACCGCCGCAAAGCAGTCTGCCACCCACTCCGTAGCCTGCTCTAGGGAATGCCTCGCCTTCACCAGCACCGTTACCGCCCCCTGCTTATTGGCCTCGCGGGTGCCCGCCGCCATTAGCCCGTCGGGGTCAATACCGTGGGCTGACACGCCAAAACAGTCTAAAAGGGCTTGAACCAGGTCATCCCCTGCCCCCGCTGCCGCTGCACAGGCCGCTGCCCGGGCCAGAGCCGTGCGCTGCAACAGATGGTGGGAGTTGGCCAGGGTGCCATCTTTATCGAATACGATCGCCTCCACGTTAGCGATCTGCTGCGGCCCGCACTGCACCCCAACCATTCCTTCATCCTCAAGCACTGACATCGCAGAGTTCCGTTAGAAATTCGCCGAAAAAAATAGCTTTCAAGCTCACCCACTATCCTAGATAATGGGAAGGTTTTGAAATTTCAACTATAAGCAGTTCACTATGCGCACCCACTACTGCGGCACCCTGCGGGCCAGCGACATTGGCAGCACCGTTACCCTGTTCGGCTGGGTCGATCGCCGTCGCGACCATGGGGGCGTTATTTTTATTGATTTGCGCGATCGCACCGGAGTCGTGCAGATCGTCAGCGACCCCGAGCGCACCCCGGCCTCCTATCCCCAGGCCGACCCGCTGCGCAACGAGTATGTGGTCAAAATTCAGGGCCGGGTCAGCCAGCGCCAGGAGGGTTCGATCAACCCCAAGCTGCCCACCGGGGAGGTCGAGATCTTCGCCGACACCATTGTGTTGCTAAACGCGGTGCGCAAACCGCTGCCCTTCCAGGTTTCCACTGCCGATTCTGAGACGGTGCGCGAAGACCTGCGGCTGAAGTATCGGTATTTGGATCTGCGGCGCGATCGCATGGCCCAGAACCTGCGCATTCGCCACGAAGTCACCAAAGCTATCCGTCGATTTCTTGAAGACCAGGAGGGCTTTTACGAAGTCGAAACCCCAATCCTCACTCGCTCCACGCCTGAGGGTGCTAGGGACTATCTGGTGCCTTCGCGGGTCAACCCCGGCGAATTTTACGCCCTGCCCCAGTCGCCCCAGCTCTTTAAGCAGCTGCTAATGGTGTCGGGGGTCGATCGCTACTACCAGATCGCCCGCTGCTTCCGTGACGAAGATCTGCGGGCCGATCGCCAGCCCGAGTTCACCCAGCTCGACATGGAAATGAGCTTCATGACCCAGGACGAGATCCTGGCGCTGAATGAAGCCCTGGTGGCCCACATTTTTAAGGAAGTCAAAGGCGTTGACATTCCCCTACCCTTTCCTCGGCTGACCTACGCCGAGGCGATGGATCGCTACGGCTGCGACAAGCCCGATACCCGCTACGGCCTGGAGCTAGTGGATGTGTCTGGCCTGGTGAAGGGCTGCGGCTTTAAGGTGTTTTCGGGCGCGATCGCCGACGGTGGCATTGTCAAGGTGCTGCCCATTCCCAACGGCAACGACCAGATCTCGAACGTGCGGATTAAGCCGGGCGGCGATGTGTTCAAAATTGCAGCGGATGCCGGGGCTAAGGGGCTGGCCTACGTGCGGGTGCGGGCTAATGGCGAAGTGGATACCATCGGCGCGATTAAAGACAACCTAAATGCCGAGCAAATGGCGGAACTGCTGCGCCGCACCGGGGCCACCGAGGGCACGCTGCTGCTGTTTGGGGCGGGGCCGACGGATATTGTCAATGCGACGCTGGATCGGGTGCGGCAGGCGATTGCCCGTGAAATGAACCTGATCCCCGAATGCACCTACAACCTGCTGTGGGTCACCGACTTCCCCATGTTTGAGTGGAACGCCGACCAGCAGCGCCTCGAAGCCCTGCACCACCCCTTCACCGCGCCCAACCCTGAGGATATTGACGACCTCAAGACTGCTCGGGCGATCGCCTACGACATCGTGCTCAACGGCTACGAAATCGGCGGCGGCAGCCTGCGCATCTACCAGCCCGAGGTGCAGAGCCAGGTGTTTGAAACCATTGGCCTATCTGAGTCAGAAGCCCGCGACAAGTTTGGCTTTTTGCTCGAAGCCTTTGAGTACGGCACCCCGCCCCACGGCGGCATCGCCTATGGGCTCGATCGCATTGTGATGCTGCTGGCGGGGGAGGAATCTATTCGGGATGCGATCGCCTTCCCTAAAACCCAGCAGGCCCGCTGTCTGCTCACCCAGGCCCCCTCGGGTGTAGACGAGGCCCAGCTCAAGGAGTTGTACGTCGCCTCCACCTACGAGCCAGACGCAGATGAGTAGAATTGGTCTAGAAGATTGGCTATAGGTTGATTTTCTGGTGGGCAGTGCCCACCCTACTACGGTTGCCTGGGGTTATGGATGGTTGCCACTAAGCTCTCTCTGGCCGATTTTTTGAGCCTGGATACAGGCTCAGAGGCCCGCTGCGAATTTGTGGATGGGGAAGTGATAGAGATGCCGCCAGAGAGTCCGCGCAACGTTTTGGTCTCATTATTTCTATTGCAACAATTCTTGCAAATCCTGCCCTTGCACTGGTTGCGCCGAATGGATACCGAAATCGTGGTATCTGGACGAGTGCGAATTCCAGATTTGCTGGTGTTGGGCGAAGATTTGGCGGCACTGTTAGAAGATACTGGCCGCAGCACGATTACCGAAGATATGCCCGCCCCGCTGTTGGTGGTAGAAGTGGTTTCGCCCGGCAAAGCCAACGAAGACCGCGACTACCGCTACAAGCGATCGGAGTATGCGGCACGGGGCATTCCAGAATATTGGATTGTTGACCCAGCGAAAGCGACGGTAACCGTGCTCACTCTAGTAGATGGACTTTACGAAGCCCAAGTATTGGAGGGGGAGGCAGTGTTGCGATCGCCTCAGTTTCTAGGGTTGAACTTAACCACAGCCAAGGTGCTATCGCCAAAAGGCACAGCTCTTTGAGTCAGGCTTACGTTTCTGCGAGCCAAGCTGGCAGTGGTATAAAAACTTGCACCATGAACCGTAATTCATGGCAACCTATGGGCTTATTAGAGAGAGCCGATTGGGAGACACGTGGTCGTTATGTTGCAGCAATCAGACAGAGCCTCGAAGCAATCTGTGCATCCTTTAGGAAAGCCGGGGGGGCGATGGCGCTATGTGCCCTGGGTAACCCTGGGTAGTTTAGCTATCTTCTGCCCCGCTGCCCTAGCCCAAAGCGCTAGCACCGCCGATCTTCAGGTGGCTTTGGATACCGTGTGGGTGCTGGTGGCCGGGTTTCTGGTGTTCTTCATGAATGCTGGGTTTTGCATGCTCGAAACCGGGTTTTGCCGCAGCAAAAACGCCGTCAACCTACTGGCTAAAAACCTGATTGTATTTGGTCTCTCGACCCTGGCCTTTTGGGTGGTAGGCTTTGGCCTCATGTTTGGTGACGGCAACCCCCTGTTTGGCGCGTCTGGTTTTTTGCTGCAAGGGGCCGACAACAGCCCCGCTGTTGACGATGCCTACCGAGGCACCTACAGTGCCTTGGCCTGGGCCGGGGTACCGTTAAATGCCAAATTTTTCTTTCAGCTGGCCTTTGCCGGGACGGCGGCCACCATTGTCTCTGGGGCGGTGGCCGAGCGCATTAAATTCTTGGCCTTTTTTATCTTTAGCCTGCTGCTAGTGGGGCTGTTGTACCCGATCACGGGTCACTGGGTATGGGGCGGCGGCATGCTGTCTAACCTGGGCTTCTACGACTTTGCTGGATCTACCGTGGTGCATTCCGTCGGGGGGTGGTCAGCGTTGATTGGGGCGATTGTGCTGGGGCCACGGCGGGGGCGTTTTCAGGCGCGTCCGGTGGCTATGCCGGGGCATAATCTGAGCATTTCAGCGTTGGGTTGCCTAATTTTGTGGCTGGGCTGGTTTGGGTTTAACCCCGGCTCAGTGATGGCCGCTGACCCCTTTGCCATTAGTCATATTGTGGTGACCACCAACATTGCCGCTGCCCTCGGCGGGCTGGCCGCCACGGTAACGTCTTGGATTTACCTGAGCAAGCCCGACCTGTCAATGATTATCAATGGGGTACTAGCAGGATTGGTATCGGTGACGGCTTCCTGTGCCTACGTTAACCTAGGCAGCGCTGCGCTCATTGGCCTGGTCGGCGGGGTAATCGTAGTTTTTTCCGTTACTCTGCTCGACGCGCTCAAAATTGATGACCCGGTGGGGGCTGTTTCGGTGCACCTGGTGTGTGGCGTCTGGGGCACTCTGGCCTTAGGACTGTTTAGCGCTACTCCGGGCGTCTATTCTTGGTACGACGGAACATCTGGCCCCCTGGCTGGGTTGTTTATGGGAGGCGGCATTCAGCAGCTGCTTGTTCAGCTCATGGGCATTGCGGTCGTGGGGGCGTTTACCGTGGCCTTTAGCCTGGTGTGCTGGCTGGCGCTGCGGGCCACGGTGGGCATTCGCGTGTCTGAGGCCGAAGAAATTCAGGGCCTTGACCTGGGCGAACATGCCATGGAGGCCTATCCAGAGTTTCAGGTGGGGCCGTGACGATTTTGGATTGGGGTGAGCTAACAAAAAACCAAAATCTAAAATCCAAAATCGCTAGACAAAGTGGTACGGGGGAAGGGCTTCGCTCAGCATGATGCTCCAGTGGATGATCTGCGATCGCCATTCCTCTACCCACTCCTCTAATCCTTCAGCAGCGGCGCGATCGATTAGCAGGTACACCCGTGCTTCTCCGGCGGGGCTCTCGGCCTCAATGTAGTTTTCGTAGAGGGTATGGAGGTGATCGAGCACCTGATCGAGTTCTAGACGCTGCTGCTCTTGGGCGATGGTTTGATCTTGAAGGCGCTGCTTTTTCGCCAAAAAGTAGTCGCGCCCGGTCAGCCCTGGGGCCAGGGGAGGCAGCTCGACGGCTTGGGCAATTAGCTTGAGCTGGTACTCAACTTGGTGGCCTAGGATGGCGAGCTTAGCGGCATAGTCGGCTCCCTGACTGGCCAAGTGGGCCTTGAGATGCTCAATAGAGGCAATCTGGGTGCCAAACCGCAGCGGCAGCAGGGGCGTGTGCTGAAACAGCTCACAGATGACGCGATCGTGGCTGAGTACCGCATTGAGCAGCCGGGGTTCGTCGGTTTGCAGGGTTTGGAGATCGACGCCGGTTTCAACTAGGGCGGCGACATTATCTACGGTAATCAGCTGGGTGGGTGCGGCGAGCCCTAGGGGTAGGGGCAGAGGTTGTAGGGGGCGAGGGCAAATACTGTAGAGGTAGATGGGCTCTTGGATTAGCCCTGGGGTCAGCTCTGGAGACACGATATCTAAGGCCTTTGGGATGCGCCACAGTTCGATCTCACTCTAGGCGATTTACCCCCTGGCTCGGGGTGCCTTGGTGACAAACGCACCATAAAGTTTACGGCCTTTGACACGGTGAAGACAGAGGTCAAACCGTCCTGAGAATCTGTTGCTATAGCGTGGTTTGCAGAGTAAAGCACCAGTTGAGGGTCAGGAGCCCGGCCTGGCAACCGGCTTCGGCATCGAGCCGGTGCAGGTTAATTGGGGTGCCCTGGCTCAGAGCGGCGATCGCAGGCGTATGCGTGCTCAGATCGCAATCCACCAGCGCGGTTAGATCGGCCACGGTGAGCGGTGGCCCCCAGGGGTCATCAGCCACATCCACCGCCGCCTCGGCGGGCAGCGCCTGGGGAGTGGTGGGTAGGAGTCTTCCCCGGCTGAGATCCACAATCCAGCTGCGGTTCGAGGTGGCGAGCTGCATCAGCGGTCGCAGGTAGAGACTGCCCTGCTGCCAGCTCAGCCCCGGCGGTAGCACCTGGGCCGATACCCCCCCCATGAGCTGCATCACCCGTTCTGAACTTTGGGCCAGGTGCCAGCGCAGCCGGGGCCACACGTCGGCCACGAGCAACGGCTCATGGACAAAGGTGTGCTTAAATAGACCGCTGGTTCCCTGAACCAGGTTGGTGGCGGCGTAGGTGAGGCGGTTGCAAAGGGCTTCCTGGTCACCCTGGGGGCTTGGCAGCATCCGGGGTAGGTGCTGTGCCACCACTTGTTCTGCATAGGTGCTCAAGAAGGTTTGAATCCAGCGTTCATCTGTAAAGGTGAGCCAGTCACCCAGCACGCCAGCGGTGGCACTGTCTGGGCCATCGACCAGGGTGCTGGCAAAGTCGTCGAGGGTGAAGCCTGGGGCAATTGACCCAGCGCTCGGCTTACCCCCCGGCGGCAGATACAGCGCATCGGGCATCGCCTCGCTAGGGCTACCGTTGGGCTGAGGCGGCCCCTGGGCCTCCATTTTTGCCAGGTGCAGGTGCAGGTGCAGGGTGCCCGTCTGCCAGGGCTGAAAGGGGCGCAGGGCGTCAACCTTGCAGCCGTCGCCCAGGAGGCTGCTGAGTCCGGGCTGGGTAAAGCCGATCTGCTCAGCCGTCTGGGCCAGCAGATCGCCACAGAGCAAGGTCTGGCTGGCTAGGTCATTATCGAGTAGCTGAATTTCGGTGGCCTCTGCCAAATATAGCGGCGGCAGTGGGTCGGTTTGGGTTACCAGGTCAAGGGCGTAGCTGCTCTCTTCGACGGTGAGGGTGAGTACCGGCACCAGGCGCACGACATGTATTCCCCCTTGAGAATGAGGGCTAAAGATGCGGGCCTGTACGCCTTCGATCAGACGCATCACTTCGTAGCCGCTGCTGGCAAGCATCCACAGCAGGTGGGGGACTAGGGTGGGGATCGGTATCAGGGTGCTGGCAGCAGACGGTGCTGGCGTCGCTGATGGAATTAATAGATCCAGCAGTTCCCCGGTTTCTTCAGCTAGGTAGGGGGCCAGGCTCTCGGGGGTTTGGGCCAGGTTGGTGGGCCAGCCGCCCAGGGGCGATCGCAGCCTCAGGCTTTGGGCTACCAACTGCTTCACCGCCGCCGCGATCGCAGGCACTTGCCCCAAGAGCGGGCGCTCGATGGCTAAAGGCACCATGCGGCACACCGTATTGCCCAGGGTTGCGGCGGTAGAGCCTTGTAGTGGGGCCGGATCGGCCTGCAACCAGGGGGTCAGCGATCGCACAGCGGAGGAAACCATAGCAACAGCCCACATGGGGGGTGAGGGATCTCCCTAGAGAGTGCCTATTTCTGCGGCAAAAGCCACAGGGCGTTGCAAATCTATGGGTGAGAACGTGCAGTTTTGGATTTTAGATTTTGGCTTTGCGACTGTAGCTTACCAGGTCACGTAGGGCAGCTGGGCCGCCGTGGCTCGAATGGCCTCGGCGTTGGCGACGAGCTGGCCACAGGCATCCCAGGTGCCCGCCAAGAACGCCTGGCGCACCCCCTCGGGCATTGCCACCGCTCCAGCCTCGGCCCCAAAGGTCACGGTTTGGGTCGCCAAATCGAGCGTTACAACAGTTGTCGGATCGGCCTCTAGCGCCGCCTGCACCTGGCCCACCACCTCAGCCGTGGCCGTCAGGCAAGGAATGCCGATCGCCACACAGTTGCCAAAGAAAATTTCCGCAAAGCTCTCGCCCAGAACGGCTTGGATGCCCCAGCGGGCGATCGCCTGGGGGGCGTGCTCCCGCGATGAACCACAGCCAAAGTTGCGGTTGACCACCAAAATTGTGGCCCCCTGGTACTGGGGCTGGTCAAAGGGATGACGGCCCTCTAGGGCGGCGCGATCGTCGGCAAATACCTGCTCACCCAATCCGTCAAAGGTCACGCACTTGAGAAAGCGAGCCGGAATAATGCGATCGGTGTCGATGTCATTACCCGTGAGGGGAATACCGGTGCCGGTGATCTGTTCTATCTGCGTCACTGCGATCGCTCCTTACCCTTGCGCCTCTGGCTTAAATCAGCAGGCTACCCCCGTAGAGACAGCCGCCTATCAATAGTAACGTCTGGGCGCCTCTGCAAGAACCCCGAGGCTCCTGTCTTAAGGGCGTTCCCGTCGATCTAAGTTCAGGGCTGAGCCCTAGCTTTTTAACAGGATGACAGTAACGGTTAACCCAACCATAAACTTTAGTATCATCCCTAGGCATCCGCAAATCAGAGGAGTATCTTAATAGATAAGGAAGTGAATCGCCTGACACAAAAAACGATTTCTTCCCCGACAGATCGAATAGTTTAGTCCTGTTAAATAGGAGGTACGTTATCGATTTAACGTCTGAATCTATCTCGTCAAGTACCAGCAGCACTTTACTCGGTTGTTGATATTTCCTCTCTGTAACTGATAGAGAGCTCTGTTGAGAAATGCCCAGAGACGCTATAAACCCCACGCGATGGTTTCTTTACGACGGCATTTAAACATCTCTATTTAATCGGAACTTTCTTGAGGAAAACTCTCAAGTTAATCAGTCAAAGTGCTGCTGTCTCCGAATTGCTTAGAATTGCTTCAACGACATCCTGTCTGGAGGAAAATAATCCAGTCCATTGTGTCTAGTTACAGGCTATAAGGTTTAAGTTTAGAAGCCCCCGACAGTTTATCTGTCGGGGGCTTCCCACTATTGTTGGTCTGCTTTAGTTAGACGGTCTAAAGTCGAGTCTATCCCTCAACCTGCATGCCCTGGGGTCCGTGGATGAGTTCTGACAGTTCTGGCATCACTAAATCGACCTGGGCCGTAGGCATCACCCCCATCGCGGATATTGGCTCTTCAATCGGGGCGGGGGCCATCATATCGCTGGGCAAAAAGATGCGAGCGCTCACCGCCAGCATCGCCACCGCAAAAATCAGCACAATCAGCAGGGGCGCAATGTAAGACCGAAAAAACGACATAGGGCGATCGCGTGTAGAGGCGCGTGTGAAGGGATGTAACTCATGCTCTCATCTTACACGGAAGGCGGGGTAGAGGGGATGAGGAAAATGGAGGAGATTCAAGGAAGGCGAGCGGCGGTGAGATGAGGAAAGGAAGGAATTCAAACGTCGAATTCAAAAATATTCCTCACCCCCTCACCCGGCCAAACAGCTTGGTTTAGAAGAGGTGCCCTCGGTCAGCAGCGCCTCGACCCGGTGGGCAGGCATAGGCCGATAGAAGAAAAACCCTTGGCCGTAGCGGCAGCCGTTGGCCTGCAAAAATTCCAGCTGTTTTTCGGTTTCAATGCCTTCGGCAATGGGATCGAGCTTGAGACTGTCGGCCAGGGCCAAAATCGACTTTACCAAGACCGGGTTCTCAGCTTCGGTGCCCAGGTGGGTCACAAAGCTGCGATCGACCTTGAGCTCGCTGAAGGGAAACCGCTGGAGATAGCTGAGAGATGAAAAACCGGTGCCGAAGTCGTCAATGCTTAGCCTGATGCCATAGCCTCTAATCTGTTCGAGGATGGCCAGGTTGGGGTCAACGTTCTCAATCAGCAGGCTTTCGGTAATTTCTAAGGTGAGGCAGTCGCTAGGTAGCTCCAGATCGGCTAACAGGGTGGTGATGTCGTCCACCACGGCGGCATCGCGCAGTTGGATGGCTGAGAGATTGACGCTCAGGCCCATGGCCCGCACCGCCGGAAACTGCTGCCGCCACTGGCTAAACTGGCGGCAGGCCGCCCTCAGCACCCACCGCCCTAGGGGAATAATTAATCCAGTCTCTTCGGCAATGGGGATAAACTCTGCCGGAGAAATCATGCCGTACTGACTGTGGGGCCAGCGGGCTAGCACCTCAAACCCTTTGATTTGGCCATTGCTGAGGTTGACAATGGGCTGATAGTGCAGCATCAGCTCTTGGTGCTCAATGGCGCGGCGCAGGGCTTCTTCCAAATGCATTTCGCGCAAGACTTGCAGGTGCATTTGGGGGTCAAACAGGGCATAGCGCCCCTTGCCGCTAGCCTTGGCGCGGTACATGGCAATGTCGGCGTCGCGCAGCAGATCTACACCGGTTTGGTGGCGAGCGGTGCAGAGGGCAATGCCGATGCTGGCGCTGACAAAGACGTCGCGGTCTTTGAGCGCGAAGGGCTGGCGGATCTCGGCCAGCAGTCGCTCGGCCACCTGAATCACCTGCTCGATGCTAGCGATGCCGTTGAGCAGCACCACAAACTCGTCGCCACTCAGTCGGGCCGCCAGATCTTCTGGACGGGTCGCCGCAACCAGCTTTTGGGCAATAGCCATCAGTAGTTCGTCGCCGATATGGTGCCCAAGGCTGTCGTTGATCAACTTGAAGCGATCGAGGTCGATGAACAACACCGCCGAGGGCTGCCGCTGCTGGAGGCCAATGGCCGCATCGAGTCGCTGGAGCAGTAGGGTGCGGTTAGGTAACCCGGTGAGGGCATCGTGCCCGGCGTCGTATTCGAGCTGGGCCTGAATTTCGACTTTGTCGGTGACGTTGCGGGAGGTGGTTTGAATGCCGATCACCTGACCGGCGTCGTTAAAAATGGGTTTGGTGAGGGTTTCTAACCAGATGTAGTCTCCCGATTGTTTTTGCATGCGGTAGGCAGCGGGCAATACCGTACCCCCTAAGCCATCCTGGTGGGCACCTTGACGAATTTGGTCGGCATCGTCTGGGTGAAAGAAGCGATAGGGGCTTTGACCCAGCATGTCGTCGGGGGTATAGCCCAAAATTGCCTGGCATGAGGGGCTGACGTAGATCAGTGTGCCGTCGGGCTCGTGCAGGCAGACGAGGTCGCTCATGTTTTCGGTAATCAGCCGCAGCTGGCCTTCGCTTTCTCGCAGCGCCATCTCTGACTGAATTTGGTCGGTAATGTCGTTGACGGTAAAGACGAGGCTGACGATTTGGCCGTCAGCGTCTTTGACGGGGGCACCGTTAATGGAGAGCACGCGCCGCTGGGTGTTGGGCCATTCGATCGCATGGCGAATGTCGTACACCGGTTCACCCGTGGCCATCACGATGTTGAAGGGCTGCTGGTCATTGCGCCAGGGGCTGCCGTCGAGGTTTGTGGCGCGCCAGTCGGGGGAGTTGTAGGTGCGCTGGGTCAAGTTGTTGAGGGTGAGGCCCAAGACGGTTTCGGCGCGGCTGTTGGCGAACAAAATGCGCCCGTCGGGGGCCAGTACGGTAATGGCGGCGACACTCGTGCTCATGACGCTGTTGAGCAGGTCGCGCTCGGTTCTGAGGGCCAGATTGGCGGACTTGCGCTCAGCCTCTAGCTGGGCGGCGGCGCTGATATCAAACAGCAGCCCGTCCCACACCGTAGTACCGTCGGGCTGCTGCTCGGGGTTGGCAATGGCCTGAATCCATTTCGTGGTGCCGCTGGGGAGGATAAACCGCCCCTGCCAGTGAAAGGGGCTCAGGGTTTTGGCCGACTGGGCGATCGCCTCCGTTAGCGCTGGGACATCGTCTGGGTAGATTACCCGCCACGCCTGGGTGACATCGTTGAGAATGGCCTCGGGTTCTAGCTCGTAGAGCGTGCGGGTACCGGGGCTCATGTAGGTAAAGGCCTGGTGTCCAGTGGCGGCGTTTTGTTCGTAGCGGTAGATCACCCCCGGCAAATTGGCGGCCAAACTCCTGAACCGGGCTTCGCTGGCGCGGAGTTCTAGCTCGGTCTGCTTGGCTTCGGTGATGTCTTGGCTAACGACGACGACAATCCAGCCGTCGTTGGCATGATCGCGGCGCGATGAGTAGTGCTGAGAAATGTACCGCCACGAGCCGTCTGGGTGTTGGAAGCGAATCTCAACGCTGGCCGTCTGCGCCGGGAAGATCACCTCCTCCATTAGGGGCTGGATGACCGACTCTAAATCGTCTGGGTGGACTCGGCTGCACCAGAGGGTGGGGTCGGCTAAAAAATCGCTGTCTGAAAAGCCGTAGACCTGGTGATGCCCTGCCGAAAAATAGCTGTATTGCCAGCGGCGATCGCAGAAGACCAGCAGCTGCGACAGGGCCACACTGTCCAGGTCAATGTCCCAGCGGGTGAGGCGGTTATCTACAGCGCTGGAGCATTGCCCTCTGAGACGGGGATGTCGGCTTAGCACTACAATCGCCCCCAGCCCCAGAGCGCCTAGCCCCAGCCAGCCGGGATGAAGGGGTAAGGCGGCGATCTCAGCTGCCGTGCTGACCGGCGATCGCCGTTGACTCTCTCCCCCAGAAGCTCCAAGGTCACTCACTCCAGGCAGAAGTAAACAGACGGCTGCGATCGCAGCCGTCCTTGAGGCGTTCATTATGGTGCGAATCAGTGCTGGCCAAAAACCCATGCCAAATCCTCAACCCGCCTGCCCGTTGCCCAGGAATCGGCCCAAGGTGGCCCATCTTCCCCAGGGGCAGTGGTTCTTAGCGGTAGTTACACAGCTGGTGCCAAGGTCGTCGTACCTAAATTACCCAAACCTTTTACAAAGCTCGCAGGCCGTTCCCTCTGTCCACCTCATAACGGCGGGCAGCAGGGGTGCAGCGAAAGATTCCTAACGGGCTGGGCACTGCCGAAAAACTTCAGAAATCGGGATTGCAACCCACAAAAGCTGACCTATCATTAGCGCCAGGGGCGTGGGTGGGTATGCTGACAAAACGAGCTCATTGGGGCCGCACCAGCCTACTGAATCTGCAAACACCGTCGGTGGAGGGGAAGTGATGAAACTGCGTTACACCATTGTGCTGTTGGGTCTGGGCCTGATGATCGGGGCCACCCCTGGGAGAGGCTATGCCCAAACTCCCGCTGAACCTGAGGTTATGGAGCCCGAGGTGGCTGCCCCTGAGGGGATGGAACTCGAAGGTCTTGAGCCCGCCCCTGCCGAGCCGGAAATGCCTGAGACTGAGGCGGCTGAGCCCGGCCTATCGGCCATTGGGGCCTACAATTTGGGGGTTGAACGCTACAACAGCGGTGACTATACCGCTGCCCTCGAAGCCTTTGATACGGCGATCGCAAAGGATCCTACCCTGGCCAACGCCTACCTGTACCGAGGTCTAATCTACTCAGAGCAGGGCGACTACGATCGCGCCCTCATCGACCTCAACCAGACCCTCAGCCTTGACCCCAGCAACGCCAACGCCCTCTTTGCCCGAGGCAGCGTTTACTACCGCCAGGGAGAGTCTAGCCAGGCCCAGGCCGACTTCAACGCGGCCCTAGAGCTCAACCCCGACTCCGTAGGGGCTTACCTTTATCGTGGTCTGATCGACAGCGAGCAGGGTCGCCACGACCTCGCCATCGAAGATTTCTCCACCGCCATCGAGCTTAACCCCGACAACCCAACCGCCTACGTGCTGCGGGGCTTTGCCCTAGAGCAGGAGAGCAACTACACCGCAGCCGTGGCTGACTTTAGCAAGGCCATTGAGCTGAACGGCGATCTGCCACGGGCCTATATGGGTCGCGGGGTGTCGTACTACCAGCTGGGGTTGTTTGACGCCGCTCTTAGCGATCTCAACGAGGCCGTCAGCCGCGACCCCGAACTGGCGCGGGCCTACCTCAACCGCAGCCACGTCTACTTCCGCCAGGGTCGGCCCAGCCGGGCTTTAGAAGATTTAGACCGCGCCATTGAGCTCAGCCCCGAGCTGGCCGAAGCCTATATGAGCCGGGGCACCATTCGCGCCAATCAGGGCGATCTGCGCGGGGCCCAGCAAGACTTTGCCCGAGTGCTTCAGCTCAACCCCGACTCGGCGATGGCCTACAAGCAAAAGGGCGACGCCCTGCTGCAAGCGGGGGATCCGACGGCGGCGATCGCAGACTACACCGAGGCGCTATTCCTCGACCCGGCCTACGCCGCCGCCTTCAAAGCCAGGGGCGATGCCCGCCTGTCTACGGGGGATGTCTTTGGGGCGATCGACGACTATAGCCAAGCCCTCGCAGCGCAGCCTGGCTACCTAGAGGCCTACTCGGCTCGCGGCTCGGCTTACCTCCGAGTGAACCAGCCCCAAGACGCCTATCAAGACCTCACCCAGGCGATTGTGAGCGCCCCCAATAGCGCTGATCCCAGGCTGTTTTACAACCGTGGGGTGGTGCGCGCCCGTTTGGGTGACGATGCCGGTGCCCGCCGCGACTTTGAGCAAGCCGCCCAGCTCTTCTTGCAGCAGGGCGAAGCTGCTGGCTATCGGCAGACGCTGAATCAGATGAGCCAGCTGTAGCGGGTCAGGGGATGAAGGTGAGTAGATAAGGAAGGTTAGGAGGATGGGGGAGATAATGGGCACAGCCGCTGCAAAAGTAGCTGCCGTTCTCCTCTCCCTCTTCCTAACCTCCCTCATCTCCCATGCATCACCTCTGGCGTGCCCTGCGGCTGACCATTCTGGCCTTAATTTTGGGCTGTTTGCTGCTGCTGGCCCTGGCTGAGCCCGCCCTAGCGTCTATTCACACCTACCACGAGCAGCCGGGGCAAACTACCTACCGTTCGCGTCAAAGCCTGCGTGACCAGACCGATATGGCCTGGCAGGCCACGGTGTTTAAGCGTTACACCGGGGGAATGTTTCAGGGCACCTATCTGCGGTTAGTCGGGTTTCCGGGGCAGGGCGTCACCGATGCTAACTGTGACTTGGCGATTGAAACCGGCACCAGTGCCCAGTGGCAAGCCCCGCACCAGCTCGATCCTCAAACCCAGGCGCTGCCCGATGGGGTGGCTCAATACCAGATAGATGCCGTGCTGGCAGACCTTCAGCGCCCGATTCCGCTGACGCTGCGGGTGCCGCTGCGAGGGGGTGGCACCGCTCGACTGGTTGCGGCTCCCTACGTGGTGGAAGAATGGCTGCAACTCTACGCCATGGCTGAAGCTGCCGGTATAGCTGATTAATTAAAGCCATGGCTATGGGGTTGAGCGGCCTGGCGATCGCCCAATGCCCGAGGTTAAGAAAGACTACTGCGATCGCCAGATCCTCAGCCCCTAGGAACCTTAACCAACGACTTGCCGACTTACCAGGTGAAAGCCGCCGTGCCCAACTGCCTACGGGGCAGAGTCCCATGGAAGGAAGCTAGCGCTAACGACAACTCTAGGATGGCTGGACTTTAAAGAATAAAAAGCCGGGTAAGGCGCTATCACTGAGGAGCGAACACTCCACAATGTCCTGTGGCCCTACCCGGTCTTAGCTTTGGAGCACACGCGAGTCTACAGGATGTTTTGATAATCGTTCATAGACCAGAATTCGCCAATACATGAAAGTTCTGAAAAGTTCAGGATCTTGTTCAGGTGATGGGGAAACAAGGCGATTTTGGGCAAGAACTGGGACTAAAACCGTTCTTTCTTAAGAGTCTAGCCATAAATCATTGAAACAGCACCTATAGTCGGGAACTTTCTGGGCATAGGGACGTCTATGCTGCGCTGCGGAGCTTTTGAGCCGATTTTCGCTATTGATTCAGCCTAAGGGGAAGTAGAGGCGTCTGTCGGCAATATTGCGAAAGGCTAAGTAACGCAACGGTACGTACCAATCCTCAGCGGCGTTGGGCGGGTCTGCCAATTCATCGGGTTAGGATGACGTTGCTAGTTTTGGATTGACAGGTTCATGCTCGTCATTGTTCTGATTTTTATTGTCGGTCTTACCCCAGCCCTGGTGTCGGCGTACCTCACCGTGCGGGCTGACCGAGATGAAAAGTGCAGCAGCGCTTCAGCGACGCCCACGGCCCTGGGCCAGAGCATGCTCAAGCTGCTCGATGGCAATGCCGACATGCACTATATCGAGGGTATGGGCTACATGATTGGCGATATTACATGCGACTTGAACGCGCGATCGCCCTATCTGCGCTGCGCGACTAATCCTATGGGGCCCTGCGATGGATGCAGTGCCTATGCTCCCAAAGTCTTTGACCGTCAGGTTTAGGGCCGCCAGGCCCCAGGGCAAACGGCAAATCATGAGGCACCTAGGGCATGTCCCTAGGTGTTTCGTTTGTGAGCGAGGGTAGGGTAGTGAGGCGATCGCGCCTAGCCCAACGCCCGCGATACAATCCTTAAGATAATCCTCTAATCCCCGACCGGAATACCGGGGTTTGTGGGAGAATAGCGATCGTGAACGCTAAGCAACTTTATTTGCACCCTGTCGAGATTAAACGGAGATTTGAGATGGCGCTTCAACTTGGCGATCAGGTACCTAACTTCACCCAGCAGACCAGCGAGGGTGAGATTGACTTTTATAGCTGGGCTGGCGATAGCTGGGTGGTGCTGTTTTCGCACCCCGCCGACTACACCCCCGTGTGCACTACTGAGCTGGGTAGCGTGGCCAGGCTCAAGCCCGAGTTTGACAAGCGCAACGCTAAAGTCATTGCCCTCAGCATAGACAGCGCTGAGTCTCACCAGGGCTGGATTGGTGACATTAACGAAACCCAGGGCGTGACCGTTAACTACCCCATCATTGCCGACGACGACAAAAAGGTCGCTGACCTCTACGGCATGATTCACCCCAACGCCAACGCTAAGGTGACCGTGCGCAGCGTATTTGTCATTGACCCCAGCAAAAAGCTGCGGCTGACCATTACCTATCCGCCGAGCACCGGACGCAACTTTGCCGAGATTCTGCGGGTGATTGACTCGCTACAGCTCACCGACAACTACAGCGTTGCCACCCCCGTAGACTGGAAAGACGGCGACGACGTGGTAGTGGTTCCCACCATTCCCACCGAAGAAGCTAAGCAGCGCTTCCCCAAGGGCGTAACCGAAATTAAGCCCTACCTGCGTATGACTCCCCAGCCCAACAAATAGGGCCAGAGCATCACACATTACACTAGGCGCGCTGCGGTGCGCCTTTTTTATGACCAATTGGGTAGAGTCGAGGGGCAGCGGCTGTATTACACTGCCCCTAACGCTGCATTCTGTAGGTATCCTGTGCTAGACGAGCAAGCTAAGAAAACCCTTTTGCGCAAAATCCCCCATGGGCTTTACATCTGTGGCGTTAAAGATGGGGATGACCTCAACGGCTTCACGGCGAGCTGGGTGATGCAGGCTTCCTTTCAGCCCCCTCTGGTGGTGAACTGTGTCAAAAACGACTCCACCTCCCACGCCATGGTGAAATCTAGCGGCGTGTTTGCCCTCAGCTTTCTAGAAGCCGGGCAAAAAGACTTGGCCCAAAACTTCTTTAAGCCCCTGCGCCGCACGGGCAACAAGTTTGAAGACATCGAGTTTTACCCCGGCCCTGAAACCGGCTGCCCCATCATCAAAGACACCCTAGGCTATGTGGAATGTCGAGTGGTGGGCGCTGTCGAGCACGGCGACCACACCGTGTTTGTTGGCGAAGTAGTCGGTGCCGCTATCCACCGCGAAGGCGATCCCCTGCTGTTGGAGAGCACCGGCTGGAACTATGGTGGGTAGAAACTAAGTTGAAGTCAGTCGCTTGAGTACATGAGAATGTCCGCTAGAATAGCCAGTAGCTTTGTACTGCTTCTGGGTGGACGTGCGATGACTGATGAAAAGGATGGAAAGATTAACCTCGCTGGATGGGCGGCTGTTATAACCGCATGTGCTGCGGTTATAACAGCCGTTGGCTTTCCAAACTTCTTCCCTGACTTGGTCAAGCACTACTTCATTACCCTGTCAGCACAATCTAGTTCTTTAGGACAGGATCAGGTTGTTCCGCCTAGTACCCAAGATAGCTCGCCTCCTTCCAGCCTTACTGCTATTGCAGGTGAAACCAGGATATCGCCCGTTGACGCAGTCTTAAGCCTTCGGCAGGGTATGGATTACGCAGAAGCGAGAAATAAACTTCTTAGTTCTGGGTGGATGCCAGTTGATGATAATTTTTCAGGCGCAGAGTCGGCAGATCATGTGTTCGTGGACTCCCAGGCAACTATGTCAATAGGGGAAGGTTTTTCGGAAATTTCTTGCCAAGGTACGGGGCTGGGTTTGTGTTCTGGAAAATTTCAATTAGAAGATGGCCGTTCTCTTCAAGTAACTGTTGCAGGCCAGCTTTCTGACGACTATAGTTTACTTTTCCTTGATAGTAGCTTCTATATTGAACCTTCAGAGGCTACTCTCGGTGTTATCGATCAACTAAAGCCCGGTCTTCAATACAGAAAAGTAGAGCAGCTTTTGATCTCGGAAGGATGGCAAACATACATATCAAATCCAATGCACAGGCAGGATGAGTTGCCTGAGAACTCCCAGGGTTTTCTGGAAGAGTTTGCGCACTTTGAAGACTGTGCATGGGACGACTACGGAGATATTTATGAATGTCGATTTATTCTTTCTACAGCGGGAGGAAGAAGGCTTACTATCGTGACTGATGTTGAAAGTGATAGAACGTATTACGAGCCAACTCTTAAAAATTGGACTTTAGAATAAGATTAACAGTTTCTGTTTTTTAACCACCATGCCTCTTATCAAAGTGCAGACCTCCATTACTTCCCCTGCCAAAGCCCAGGTCGAGGGGCTACTCAAGGAGCTGTCTGCCAGTTTGGCTAGCCACCTAGGCAAGCCAGAATCCTACGTGATGACAGCTTTTGAGGCCAACGTACCCATGACCTTTGGTGGCACTACAGACCCCGTGTGCTACGTCGAGATCAAAAGTGTGGGCACGATGGGCGGGGCCAAAACCCGCGCCATGAGCCAGGAGTTTTGTACTCAGCTAGAGACCGCTCTGGGCGTGCCCAAAAATCGCACCTATATCGAGTTTGCGGATGCCCCCGGTGCCATGTGGGGCTGGAACGGAGGCACCTTTGGCTGAACAAAAACGGCTGATGCCGGATTCTACTTGTTTCACTCTAAGTTGAGCTTTCGCAAGTAGCGATCGCCCTCTCTAAAACGGCACGTCCTTGTCAGCGTGGGAGGGCTGCTTAGCAGCCGCCTCTGAGGGTTTCAGTAGGGTTGTGTCGAGCCCAGGGCTTAGGTCATCGTCTAAATCAACCACCTGGCCGTTAAAGAAATGGGCAAAGTTTTTCACGGCTCGGTCAAAGTCGCTGGCGATCGCAGGTAAAGACGGTGGCACAGGCGCAGCGGGGCTAGCGTCTGCCGCAAGAGCAGGTTCAGGAGTTGCCGCTGGTTCTGCTGGCGATTCTGCCGGGGGCGCTGAGACGACAGGCGGGGGCGGAGGACTGAGCACTACTGGAGTTGGTGGGGTGGTATTTTGCTGCCCCGGCGCCTGGGAAATGTTGGGGGCTGGGGCCTCAGGCTTTGGGTCGGGCAGCACCTCCAGGGAAACCTGCACTTTGTGGTTGAGCACCTGCTGAAAGGCCGCTTCCACATTCTCGACTCGGCCCTGGGCCATCTTAAACAGTGGCCTAGAGCTAATGCCGACTCGGGCCACCACCCCATCGAAAAACAGCAGGCTGCCCTGCTGTTGCATCAGTGCGCGGGTGCCCAGGGGCTCTAACACCGCTATCACCTGAAGCCATAGCTGCACCAGGTTAGGGGATGGGGTGGCTTCAGCGGGCGGCACATCCTGGCTATTGTTGGGGGGAGAATTTGATGCGACGGCAGGCACGGGGGCTGGCTTTGACGCTGCCCCATTGGCAGTTTCCGGCGGCACCATTAGGTCTGGCGGTGCGGGCGGCGGCACTGATGATGGTGGACTGACGATTGGCGGTGCTGGCTGAGGCGGGGGGCTGGGTGCGATCGTTGGGGTGATCGGAGGGGCGATCGCACCCCCTGCCCGCCCAGCGCTCATGGCACCACTGGCCTGCCCGGCCAGCGTCGATGGCAGCAGCCCTAGCAGCGTCACCTCTAGCCACAGCCGGGGCTGGGTGGTGTTTTTAATCTGCACCTCGGCGCTGCGCAGGTGCTGTTGCCCCAGCAGCAGCACCATTGGATCCAATTGTTGCACCAGGGTTTGCATGTCGGCCCAGGTGGGGGGAGTGATGGCGACCAGGTCGTGGCGATCGCCCGCCGTCTTGGCAATCAACAGATCTCGGTAGAACCCGGCCAGGTTTTGCAGCACAATCAGTGGCTCCCGGCCCCGATCCATCAGCTTGCGGGCACCGTCGAGCACGGCGGTGCCGTCGTCGCTGAGGATGGCCTGAACCAGAGCCAGCAAATCGCGCTCGGGCACGGCTCCCACCAGATCCCACACCGCATCGGCTTCCACGGGAGGTTCTAGCAGACTGAGCTGGTCGAGCAGACTCTGGGCATCGCGCAGCCCCCCCTGGGAAACCTGAGCCACCAGCCGCAGGGCCTCGTCGTTGATAACGATGGTTTCCTGGTCGGCAATTTTTCGCAGGTGAGCAATCATCGGCTCTAGGGGAATACGCCGATAGTCGAACCGCTGACAGCGCGAAATAATCGTCGGCAGCACCCGCTGAGGGTCAGTGGTGGCGAGGATAAACACCACATTGCTGGGCGGTTCCTCTAAGGTTTTGAGCAAGGCATTGAATGCCGCGGTGCTGAGCATGTGGCAATTGTGAACCAACAACCCATTGGCGACAAAGTTGTGGTTATCCTCCACCTCTATGTCGTAAACCGGCTCAGCCCCAGCGGGGGTCACAGATACGACCGTTTCCAAACTTGTAGTCCATTTCAGGAATGGAAAACCGTTGAAGCTCGACCAGCCAGCTTCGAGCTGCCTTTGCACCCATTGCGACGTAGTCGTATCTGCCACTGAGGGTTCTTGTGTAGGATCTAACTTTTGCTGAGTAACCCAAGTCGGTGAGCCATCCAGCAATGAGCTGGTTTTCTGCGCTGGAATAGCCTTCGGTATGGAACTGAATTTGGGGGCTGCCTTGGGGGCTGAGGCTGAGGGAGCCATCATCCATGTACCACCAGGCCAGTCCTTCTGGAGAAATTTGGGATAACCAGCCATGGGAAACGACTTTTCGTCCACCGTCACTTCTGACGAGGTCAAAGACTTGGACAAGTTCAGGATGACAGACGGTTCGACAACAGATAGAGGTTGCACCGTAACCGGCGTTGGCTGTGCTGTATAGGCTGGGCCGTAAGTTGGAGAGTCGGGATGCTTTGTATTCCATCCATGCCCGTTGCTGTTCCCCATGAGTCCAGGCCAGGCGGGGGAATCTGCTGTATTTATTGGGATAAATGATGGATCCATCCCCCAGCAGAGTGCCGTAGATAAGCCCAAGGGTTTCGGCAGAAAGTGGTTTGAGCTGCTCGTTAAGGTGCTCGGTTCTGAGATCCCAAAGCCCATGCCCCTTTCTATAAGGGTGTTTTTTCCAATGACTTTGAATGCTTTTGAGTCCTTTCCCTTTTTGCTGCAAGAATTCTGGGATACCAAGTTTTTCGCCACAGCCACATTTGCAACTTGGCCGCAGGGACTCAGCTTGCTCAAGGATAAGCTCAAGGCTGTAAGGTCTTTGGCCGTAGGTATTGCCCCTAAACTGGTGCCCTCGTACGAAACGCCGGAGTCGTCGATCAGAGCCAACTCTGTTGATGAGGGTGCCGCAGCCACAGGCGCAGGGGACAAGATCTTGCTCCCCGATTTGATCTCCCTTGCGGCTACCCATCCCTGATCAGTTCTAATTAAATGATTGCCAGTACACCTGATCTTACGATGGGTAGTCTGAATTTCCAAGATGTCTCGGGTGCCTTGGTCAAGCCAGCGCAGAACACGCTTAAACTCCCATGTGCCTATTTGGTCGTCATAGCTGAGCACCTGCTTACCTTCGATCGCAGGGTCGTCGATCCTGACTAGGCCGTCTTGGGTGAGAACTAAGGAGTCGCCAGTCAGGCACTCGTCGATCACATACACCTTGTACCGACACTGTACCGGGGCAAACTGGGCACGCTCGATCAGCTCACGGATGTTATCGACCCCGGTGTTGCTGGCGGCGTCGATTTCAATGAAGTCGAGGGCCGAGCCGTTAGTGATCGAGCGACAGGTTTCGCAGGTGCCGCAAGGGTTTGGAGTGGGGTGATCTTGGGCAATACAGTTGAGCGACTTGGCCAAAATGCGGGCGCTGGAGGTTTTGCCCGTGCCTCGAGGGCCACAAAACAGGTAGGCCGGGGCAATGCGCCGCTGGTTGAGGGCGCTGGTGAGGGTAGTCGCGATCGCATCTTGACCCACCAGAGCGCCAAAGGTCTGGGGGCGATACTTGTGGTGCAGCGGTTCGTAGGCCATAGCACTAAGATACCGCGCCCGCTCCCATCTCTGAGTAGTCAGCCCGACTCCGCCAGTCCACGGTAGGTAAGGAACAGAACGGATTAGTCTGAGAAATGAATGATCAGGGTCTCCATCTCGGAGGTAGCGCACTGGAGGGCCTGCCCTCGGGCCGTGCACATGCGAGCCTGGGTTTTCTGGGCTAGTGCCTTAACCCGTTCGACGGCGGCGGAAATATCCTGCCGCTGCTGGCGATCGCTGTGGGGGCAGGGCTGGGGAACCGGCAGGGTGACTACGGTTGCCGCCACCGGCCCTTCAGCCGCAGAGTAGCCCTGAAAATAGGCCAGCGCCAGTCGCCGAAACAGCCCCTGCAAATGACTCGGCAGGTCTTGCTCGACCTGGTTGGGCTTCGCTAGGCAATCTACTAGCTGACCCATGGCGTGGGCAATTTCCATATTGTCTTGGCCGCTGGTGGGATAAACATCCTTAAGATCTAGCCAGCAAGCCTCAAAAGCTTTTAGTTCTCGTAGCATCATGGGGTTACTTCACCGTTGGGATAACCGTGACGATAGTAGGTGCACCCTGCCCATGACCTGAATGGAGGTTGTCCGGGGAGGACATCCGGTCTTAGAGTGTTCCAGCTAGATACTTATCCAGAGTTTTCGGCAATAGGCCCAACGGGCCGAGGTTGCGACCTCAAAGGGGACGTTTATGGAGATGGAATACTCTTAGCTTTAGAATGCCCCCCGGTCAGGTAAAGCCTCCACGGCTGAATTAACGATTTTTTAAGGACGGGATCGAAACCATGGCAATCATTCAGCGAATTTACACCGACGGTGCCTGCTCCGGTAATCCTGGCCCCGGCGGCTGGGGTACGGTGCTGTATCTGGTCGATGGCGGGGTTCACGAGATTGGCGGCGGCGAGTCGCCCACCACCAACAACCGCATGGAAATGCAGGCGGCGATCGCCGGGCTGGCCCTGCTGCGCGACAGCGGCCAAACCGAACCCGTCACCATTCACACCGACAGTGAATACGTGCTCAAGGGCATCACCCAGTGGATCGCAGGCTGGAAGCGGCGGGGCTGGGTCAACTCAGCCAAAAAGCCCGTGCTCAACCGCGATCTGTGGGAGGCCCTAGACAGCGTCACCACCGAGGTCAACCAGACCCTCGATCGCCCCTTGCAGTGGATCTACGTGCGCGGCCACTCGGGCGACCCCGGCAACGAGCGCTGCGATACCATTGCCCGCGCCTATGCCGCCAAACGCGCGATCGCCCTGACCACGGCAGCCCTCCCCTAGGAGTTCTACAACCCTCCTCCCCCGGCACCTGAACGGGGGACGGGGTTGCCGATAGTATGAGAACAGCGATCAACTGACTAAATATATATAGAGTGCCGTCTCTAGCGAGGAATGCCGTGCTGCTGTCTAAAGGGTTTGAAATTGAGATGTATACCGGCACCCCGGCAGGGGATGTGGTCGGTCTTTCCGATCGCATTGTGGCGGATCTCAATGGTTTCGTGCGCGAGCCCGACAGCCGCAATGTCGAGTACACCACCCCGCCCCTGTGCCAGTACGAAAAGCTGCTGTGCGAACTGGTGCGCCCCCGCCACGAGCTGCGTCAGTACCTCAGGGGGCTGGGCAACTATACCCTTGTGCCCGGCAGCACCCTAGCCCTGGGGGATACCGATCGCTTCTACCGCTCTGACCCCAGCAACCCCTACCACGCCTATATTGAGCAGACCTACGGCACCACCGTGGTCACCGCCAGCGTCCATATCAACATTGGTATTTCAGATCCAGAAATTTTGATGCGGGCCTGTCGCCTGGTGCGGGTCGAAGCCCCTCTGTACTTGGCTCTGACCGCTTCGTCGCCGTTTTTGGGCGGCAAAGCCACCGGTTCCCACTCCAGCCGCTGGCAGGTGTTTCCCAAAACTCCGGCCCACGTGCCCCTGTTCACCAGCCACGCCCACCACATTCAGTGGATGGAAGCCCAGCTCGCCGCAGGCACCATGCAAAACGTGCGCCATCTGTGGTCGTCGGTGCGGCCCAACGGCGATCGCCGCCCCTACAACCTCAACCGCCTAGAGCTGCGCATCTGCGACCTGATCAGCGACCCCGTGGCGCTGCTGGCGGTGGCGGCCCTGCTCGAAGCCCGGCTGATTCAGCTGATCCAAAACCCAGAACTAGACCCGCTGATCTTAAGTGAGCTACCGGAAGCCAGCCGCAACGACGACCTGGTCACCCTCACCGACGCCAACGAAATGGCCGCCGCTAGCCAGAGCCTAAGTGCTGAACTGCGTCACTGGCAGAACGGTCGCCCGATTCTCGCCAGCGATTGGATCCAGCAGCTCTACGAAGAGGTGTGGCCGACCGCCAAAGCCAACGGCCTCAGCTGCTTCCTCAGCCCGGTGAAGAAAATTCTGCGGGAAGGCAACGAGGCCCAGCGCTGGTTGCGCCAGCACGAAGCCGGGCAGTCAGTGCAGCAGGTGATACAAAATGCGATCGCTGAGGTAGCGGCCAGCGAGGGCAGCTTGGCTCGCGATCTGTGCGAACCCTGCGCCGCCTAGGGGCGATCGCACCCTCCTCAGGCAAACATTTACTTATAGGCGCCATAAGGAAAGCTTTCTTCAGTAGAACCCGATCCCCCCTTTTGGGGTCAATTTTCGAACAGGGCAAAACTACTGAGGGAAGTATTAATAAAATCTATATCCCCTAGACATTTCCACCATTGTCCTAAATGGTCTTCTCGTCCTCTGGTCTAGCCCGTTGTTTTGGTTCTCCCGTCCATGCCCGCCATTGTCTTAGTTACGCCCCAAATCCCCCCCAATACTGGGAATATCGCCCGTACCTGCGCCGCTACGACCACCCCTCTGCACCTAGTTGGCCCCTTGGGGTTTGACCTCAGCGATCGCGCCCTCAAGCGGGCCGGTCTCGACTACTGGCCCCAGGTTGACCTCACCCTACACTCCGATTGGGACACCTTCTCCGCCCAGCAGCGCCAGCGGGGAGGGCGAACCATCGGCTTTAGTACCTCGGGGCGATGTAGCTATACAGAACTGACCTATCGCCCCAACGACTGGCTTTTGTTTGGCAGCGAAACCGAAGGACTTTCTAAAACAGTGCTGGCTACCTGCGATGAAACCGCCTACATCCCGATGGATCGCAGCGTTGTGCGCAGCCTTAACCTGTCGGTGAGCGCCGCCATCGCTCTCTACGAGACGCTGCGACAGCTCCAACTCTTCCACCCTCGCCCTGCCTCTGATTAGGCCGGTGCCTAAGGCAAACTAGGCTCTAAACGTCAAGACTCTTCCAGCCGATCTAGGCCTGAGAAAGAGTGTCTCAAGTCGCCCACGGCTGAAACGATCATGATTAATGACCATGAAGTAATGCCTGAGGCTACATCTCGCGCTTGCTCACACGGCTTAGAACCGAGCCCAAATCGCTGAATTCGAAAGCGCGAAACCCCTAGCACAGGCCACCCCCAGGGCAAAATGGAACCAAAAAGCCAGCAACAAAAATAAGCGGTTTCCAGGGATACAAAATCAGGGCGGTGAAGATAAGAAATTTATATAGCCTACTTTCATGGCTTTGACCCCGGCATCTGTCGTAGGTAGTAGAGGCCTAATCCTAGGCTTTGCTAAGGCTCTGATCAGGCCTATAGGTCAAGGGTTAGCGGCCTTAGCCACAGCAGTTTAGGGCTCGAAAACCCAGACAGGCACTACAGTCGATCGGCTCGGTCAAGCCCCAAACAATACGCTTGCCAAATACTTTTTTTTGGGGTTAAACGTTTATGTTGTGCTCATTATCCCGGTCACGAGCCTATCGTTCAGGGAAGTGACGTAGAACCCCTAGGTATTGATTTTCGTGTTAAGTCATGTAAACTTGCCTAGGTTGCCGAAAGCAGGGTATTGTTACCTAGCTAAGGCGTTAATCTGTCGATCCGTTGTTGTTCTTCTGCTAACTGCCTGCCTCGTCACTCTTTCCTCGGTTGAGTCTCTGCCCCCTGGCGCTACCTCCGTTGATTGAGTTTTGAGGATTTCCATAGGTTGTTAAGCGCTGGTTTACAGGAGGTCGTTCCTTGAAACGCGTAGTTCCCCAAGAGTCTGAAGTTGATTGCCTGCCCTCTAGTTTGAGCAGCGCTCAATCGGAGACTTCAGGAGGTTATCGTCGAGTGCAAACCTCGGCAGCCATGTTGGGTATAGCCCTATCATTCGGAGCATCTGCTTCACTGCTTACAGAGCCAGAACTGGCTTTGGCTGCCGATGGCCCTAACCTAACCGTCTTGCCTGCGGTCAATCGAGATAATTCTCAAGTGCCCAAGCTACTGTCCGCTGAGACAGCCCCCTCCTCGGCGTATCACACCGTTGAAGCCGGTGAAAGCCTCTGGAAGATTGCCGCTCAACACGAGGCCGATGTCCAAGCCATTAAAGTGGCCAACGGTATTGCTGGTGACGATGTACTGCGGGTTGGGCAGGTTATTCGCGTTCCTGCCGTAGGAATGACCAATCTAACCGCCAGTGGTGACGTCTCTCGCCTCGCTCTTAAATCTGGCGTCGCTGGGGGTGTTGGCGGCGATTTGGCCGCTGCTAGCGGCCTCCTACCCTCCCAGGATGTTCCCTCCGTCGATGAGCTGGAGAAAACGTGGCAGCTAGAGGGTGCTCTATCCCTCGAAGGTGAAGATGAGCTGTCTGAAGAAGACCTCGCTAACGCTGAACTGTCCGAAGAAGAACTTTCTGACGCCGACCTTGCGGGGATTTCCTCAGAGCTTGCAACTGGTGAGAGCAGCCCTTCCTCCCTACCTTTGGCTGCGCTCCCCACTCTTGAGCAAGAAGTTGTGCAGCAGCCTGCTTTACAGACTGCTGCTGTCGAGGCAACCCCTTCCTCCAGCCAGCAGGTGGCCCGAGTCGATCAGGTAGCCCCTCAGGAAGAGGCTAATGCGTCCGAGCCAGTTGAGTCATTTGCTAGTTTGCCTCTCTACGAGGCAGGTGAGCTGCCTGCTGCGGCTACCCAACCGTCGCCATCTGTAGCAGCTAGCACTACTTCAACGGTAGTGGCCAAGAAAGATTTCACCATGGCGGCACTTTCCCCAAGGGCGGCGGCGACGACCGCTGCTACGGGAGAGGTTGGTACCGTCCGGTCTTATCAGGTCAAGCCAGGCGATACCCTGTGGTCGATCGCGTCTCGCAACGGCATTACCCTGGATGAGCTTCTCAGCCACAACAACAATGTCAATCAGCCCGAGGCTCTTTCAGTCGGCGACAGTCTGAGTATTCCTCTAGCTTCGGCTACGGAAGAACCGGTTGGCTTGCCCTCCAGTGGCTTAGCTGCCGCTCCTAGAACCCGTGAGCAGGCTATTCGCGACCACTTAGCCCGCATTCGTGAATCCAACAGCACCCAGGTGGATCGCAATGCCCTGAATGCGCGTATTCGTGAGGCTCGCCAAGAGCTTGAACGAACTCGCGCCGTCGGCTCGTCTCCGGAAGCTGTTTCTCTGGAGTACCACAGCCCTGAAGCAGTTGCGCCTGAGCCGGTTGCGATCGCCTCTACTGCCGTGGGTGGCCCAGAGCCCGCTAACGAGACGGCTCTGGCCGTCAGGGAAGGTGCCCAGACTCTAGCCGCTCCCGCAGCTTCCTCTGAGTGGACGGTTACCGATGCCGCAGCCGACCAGGTGCAGCCGATCGCAGCTCTGAGCCCGGTCGCTGCAACCGTAGCTGACGAGCCTGAACAGCTAGATGCCGCCGCTCCTCCCAGCCAGCTGCTGGCGGCTGCTCCCCTGGGTGCTGATGCCTATCGGGTGGCGCCGAGTGTGCCGGTCGGTCAGACCGTGTCTCCCAGCATGCCGATGATGCCGGGTGCCAACGAGTTCTTGCCTGAGGCACCTCGCCTGTCTAACGGCTACATTTGGCCCACCCGAGGCACTCTAACGTCTGGCTATGGCTGGCGCTGGGGTCGCATGCACCGCGGTGTTGACATTGCTGGCCCTGTGGGAACCCCTGTTGTGGCAGCGGCACCGGGCGTTGTCGTGAAGTCGGGTTGGAACTCCGGCGGCTACGGCAATCTGGTGGATATCCGTCACTCTGATGGCAGCATGACCCGCTACGCCCACAACAGCCGTTTGCTGGTGCGAGAGGGTGAGCAGGTGCGCCAGGGGCAGCAGATCTCTGAGATGGGCAGCACCGGTTACAGCACTGGGCCTCACCTCCACTTTGAGGTGCATTTGCCCAGCAGTGGTACCGTCAACCCAATGGCCTATCTTCCCGATCGCTGATTGATTTAGCCATGATTTAGTCAAGCGGGCTGGCGTTGTTGTCGGCCTGCTTTTTGTTGGCTATCTCCAGGGAAACAGAGCTCGATGCTGACAGAAAAATTGCTGGATACAGCTTGGTATGTTGGTTCATTCTGTGATAGATTCATTAACTGTTGGTTGACTGATAGGGCAATGCCCTGGCCGATAAAAATCGATGCTACGGCTCAGTAGCTCAGTGGTAGAGCAGGGGACTCATAAGCCCTTGGTCGCAGGTTCAAATCCCGCCTGAGCCATTTTTAACGGTTTGTGCAACGAGCGTTTGGTCTTGCTTTTTCTGGATATGCATAGCAAAGCCGAGGGCTGACACGCATACCGGGGGCGGTTTTCTCTGGCCCAGGCACTATGATGGTACTGCGCAACGGTTGGTAAGACCTTGAGGGAATGAGTCCATGCCTGAGATGAGAGATGACTGTTTGCGGGTGGGCCAGATGGCACCCGACTTCAGCGCTACCGCCGTAGTTGATCAGAATTTCAAGATTGTTAAGCTATCGGACTACCGAGGCCGATATGTGGTCCTATTTTTTTATCCCCTTGACTTTACCTTTGTTTGCCCTACCGAGATTGCAGCCTTTAGCGATCGCTACGGTGAGTTTAAAGCTCTCAACACCGAGATTTTAGGGATCTCTGTGGACAGCGAATTTGCCCACCTAGCCTGGATCCAAACTGAGCGTAAGCTAGGTGGCGTGGGTGACCTAAACTATCCCCTGGTGTCTGATATCAAAAAAGACATTAGCGCTGGTTACAACGTGCTTGACCCTGACAGCGGGGTGGCGCTGCGGGGGCTATTTATCATCGACCGAGATGGGGTACTTCAGCATGCCACCATCAATAACCTGGCCTTTGGCCGCAAGGTTGATGAAACCCTGCGGGTCTTGCAGGCTATTCAGCATGTGCAGGCTAACCCCGATGAGGTTTGCCCGGTCGATTGGCAGCCTGGGGACAAAACTATGATTCCCGATCCGGTAAAAGCGAGAGAATTCTTTGCTGAGGTCTAGCGAATCTGCTGCGATCGCCCCTGCTCTGCTGTCGTGTAATCATTTTTGAGTCTGATGAGCCCGATCGCAACCCTCCCAGACCAGGCGGCTCCCTGGCGCTATTGGCTGCCGTTGCCCCCTCGCCTAGGTCTACCCCTGGGCCAGATATCCCCCGACTTTGCCCTGTGGGATGTGACCTACCAGCGCACCGTGCGGTTGGCTAACTGGCGAGGCAAGCAGCCGGTGGTTTTGGCCTTTTGCCGCCTTTTGCCCGAGGTTGCCTACAGCCCTCAGCGATACGCCTCGCTGGTGGCGTTAAATCAAGTCTACGAGCAGTTTCGCAACGCCGGGGCTGAAGTGCTGGCCATCGGCAATCAGCCCCGGCGTCAGACTCAGGCCGTAGTAGATGACCTGGGCCTGACGTTACCCATGCTGTGCGACCCGACGGGAACGATCTTTCGGGCTTACCATACCGGGCAGGCTCTGGGGGCACCGTTGCCGGCTCAGTTTGTGCTAGACGCCCAGGGGCGACTGCGCTACTGCCACCTGTTTTCGCTGCTGCACCCGGCTCCACGGCCAGAGACGCTGTTGGCCACTCTCAATAAGCTATAAGCCTAGTTCTGGAGGGCGGTCGGGGTCGATAGGGGTTGCTCGACGGCGATGCGGGGGAGGCGGTGCTTGAAGCCGCAGAGAATCTCCCAGCTAATGGTGTTGGCCATGGCTGCCCAGTCGTCGGGGCCGATGGCGTGGCTCCCGTCACGACCGAGCAAGGTGACGACATCGCCCTCTTGCAGATCGGGAATGGCGCTGACATCGAGCATGAGCTGATCCATGGTGATGGCACCGATCTGCTGAACTAGGCGACCTTTGACCATGACTTGAAGCCGGTTGGAGAGCACTCGGGGGACTCCGTCGGCGTAGCCAACGCCTACCACGGCCAGCCTCAAGGGGCGATCGCAGACGTACTGATGGCCGTAGCTAATGCCGGTACCAGCGGGCACATCCTTGAGGTGGGTGATGCGGGCTTTGACCTGCATCACCGGCTGGAGGTCGAGCCGCGATCGCAAATGGGGAGCCGGGTAGAGGCCGTAGAGCCCCAGCCCCACTCGCACCAAGTCGTAATGCAGGGCGGGGTCAGCTAGAGTAGCCGCCGTGTTGGCCAGGTGCAGCCGGGGGGGCAGCAACTGCTGCTGTTGCAGGTGCCCCAGCGCCGCCCTGAAGCGCTGCTGCTGCTGCTGCATAATGGCGGGGTCGGGGCTGTCGGCGGTGGCCAGGTGAGAGTAAAGGCTGTCGATTTTGAGGTGGGGCAGCTGTCGCACAAACCGAGCAAAGTCTACGGCCTCGGCCCAGGGAAACCCCAGGCGGGTCATACCGGTGTCGATCTTGAGATGTACCCCCACCGGGCGGGCGGCGGCTAGCCCAGAGAGCGTGTCGGAAAAAACCAGGGCCTGTTTGGGGTTCACCAGGGTGGGCTGGAGTCGCCAGTGGGCGATCGCCTGCATCTCTTCGGTACTGTTGACCGCCCCCATGACCAAAATTGGGGCCTGAACGCCTGCGGCCCGTAGCTCAATTCCCTCGGGTACCGTGGCCACACCGAGCCAGGCGGCCCCGGCTTGCAGCGCCGTTTGGGCGACGGTGACCGCCCCGTGGCCGTAGGCATCGGCCTTAACCACCGCCATCAGCTGGGTGGTGGTGGGGAGTAGCCCCCTAAACTGGCGCACATTGTGTCGCAGCGCCGCCAGGTTGATTTCGACCCACGCACGGCAGCAGCGCATGGGTTCCAGGCTCGGGGCCAGGCTTGGAGTTTGATCCCAACTCAGCATTGTGTTCCTCCTTCACCACCGGGGCTAGCGACCCATCATAGCAACCGATCTGAGCCCCAGCTCGGGTCTCCACCGGCCGAAACACCCGCTGCATGACACTGTACCAGGGGGCAAAAGCCTCTATTTAGCTTCTGTGCTACCATCGGTCTAATATTCTTTAGCCAATTATCCACGCATTCGAATGGGTAAGGTTCTGGTGCTCAATGCCTCCTATGAACCGCTCAACATTACGAGCTGGCGTCGGGCTGTTGTCCTGATTATCAAGGGTAAGGCGGAGCGGGTTGAGCACAACGGCAAGTTTGTCTATGCCGATTTTCCGCTGCCGACGGTGATTCGGCTACGCCACTACGTACGCGTGCCCTACAAAGATATTCCCCTCACCCGGCGCAACCTGCTCCAGCGCGACAACCACACCTGCCAGTACTGTGCCTACAGCGGTGACGGGCTCACCCTCGACCACGTGCTGCCGCGATCGCGCGGTGGCAGTGACACCTGGGAAAACATGGTGGCCGCTTGCGTGCGCTGCAACGTCAAAAAGGGCAACCGTACCCCGCGCGAGGCCAACATGCCGCTGTTTAGTCAGCCCCGCAAGCCCCACAGCAGCCTCTACTTTGAGGTCACCCGACAAATTCACAGCGGAGTCCACCAGGAGTGGAAGAAGTACGTGATTGGCATCTCGTAATTGGTCCAAAACTAGCCAGTGGCCGCACGGCGTTGAACCCATGGGCTAGCCTCATCTCTAAGGGTGCCGTGACGTGAACGACGGGTATCCCATGACCTGATGACCGTTGGCCCCCAGACTCTATCGGGTGATGCTAGCGCTTCCACTGCAATTTGCAATAATAAAAGCAGGGCCACGGCGCTGCTGATAGCGCCTTGAAACTGAGACGATGGCTGAGCCAAGCGGGTTGACGTTAGCACCTCTAACGCCGTTGAGGGCGATCCCTTGTCTTTGCACTGAGGGGCTATGTCTACCTACCACTGAGCGCGCTGTCGCAGAAGGAATTGCCCATGATGACATTTAATATAGATTCTGAGTCCTCCGAAGCCACCCTTGGCAACGGTAGCGGGATGATTTCTGTGGTGCCGCGCCCCGAAAACGACAGCGACTCCGAAGATCCGGTGCAGGCGGTGCGTCGGCTGCTGGAAGGCCATCGCGGCGATCGCCACCTGGTGCTGCTGCAAGACTTTCCTGACCCCGACGCGCTGTCGTCGGCCTGGGCTTACAAGCTAATTGCCAGCAACTACAAAATCGAGTGCGACATCGTCTACGCGGGCACCCTTAGCCACCAAGAAAACATTGCCCTCGTCCGGCTCACGGGGCTGCCCGCCCGCCGCTGGCTGACCGCCGCCGATGGAGCCAGCCTGGCCGACTACCAAGGGCTAGTGCTGGTCGATAACCAGGGCACTACCAGCCAGCTCTACGAACACCTGAGGGAGGCGGGGCTGCCCCTGGTGCTGGTAATTGACCACCACGCCCCGCAGTCTAAGCTCGACGCCGAATACATTGACCTGCGCCCCCACATTCGGGCTACGGCCACCATTCTCACCCAGTATTTGCAGCAGGGGCTGCTGAACCTCGATCGCAACAACAGCAAGCACACAAAGTGCGCCACTGCCCTCATGCACGGGTTGCGGGCCGACACTAACCAGCTGATGCACGCCGGGGCCAGCGACTTTATGGCGGCGGCCTACCTAAGCCAGTTTTACGACGGTCAGCTGCTGAGTGCGGTGCTGCAAGCCTCGCGCTCCAAGCGGGTGATGGATGTGATCGAGCGATCGCTGCGCAATCGCAAGGTGCAAAACAACGTCTCTATCGCCGGGGTCGGCTACCTGCGCTACGACGATCGCGACGCCATTCCCCAGGCAGCCGACTTCCTAGTCACCGAAGAAAACGTGCACACCGCCGTCGTCTACGGCATCGTCCACGACGAGGATGAAGAGCGCGAGGTGGTGATTGGCTCCCTGCGCACCAGCAAAATCACCCTCGACCCCGACGAATTTATCAAAGAGGCCTTTGGCCAAGACAGCGAGGGCCGCTTCTTTGGCGGTGGGCGATCGATGGCTGGCGGCTTTGAAATTCCGGTGGGCTTTTTGTCGGGATTCTACGAAAACTCGGAGTTCAACCGCCTCAAGTGGGAAGTCTTTGACACCCAGATCAAGCAGAAGCTCTGGCGGCTCATCAACCCCGAAGAGGGCATGATCAACACCGACTGAAACTGGAGCCCTCTGCTGAGCAGGGTTCACTCAGCGGCGACATCCTGACCCAAAATAGACGGCTAACTACAGAATCCCACCTAATGAATCCAGGTGGGGTTCTGTAGTTAACGGCTTAGAATTTTGTCCTCTAGGACTGAAAAACTTCAGACGAATCTACCGGTTCAATCAAGTCGTCTTCGACGATCGTGCCTTTGCCACCTGAACCAAACCCACCATGGAGCAGGGTGTAGAAGCAGGGAATGATAAACAGCGTCAGTACTGTGGCCAGAGATTGCCCGAAAAACACCACGATGCCCAAAGGCTGTAAGAATTCAGACCCTTCACCAATACCCAGGGCCAGGGGAAACAGACCCAGCACCGCGGTGATAGTGGTCATTAGAATGGGGCGCAGGCGACGGGGGGCAGCGCGCAGAACGGCTTCCTGGCGAGAGCAGCCGGTAGCTTTATAGATCTGGTTGGCCAACTCCACCATAATGATGGCGTTGTTGACCACAATGCCCACCAGCAGCACAGCCCCTACAACCACCGTCGCGCCGATCGCGGTTTGGGTCACATACAAGCCTAAGATCCCGCCCGCCAGCGCTAGGGGCACTGTCAGCATAATCACCAGCGGGTCGATCAGCGAGTTGTACTGCACCGCCATGACCGTAAAGACCAGAAAGGCAGATAGCGCCCCCAATCCGGCCAGAGCCTGCTGTAGCTCAGCATTGGTGGCCGCCGCCGAACTGGGCAGCAGGGTTACTCCTTCAGGGAGTTCAAGTCCAGCGATCACGGCTTGAGCTTCGCTTAGGGCTTCGCTCAGGCTGGCCCCCTCCGCCAGGTCGCCAGAGATCAAGAACACCTGCCGACGGTTGATGCGCTGAATTTGGCCAGGGGCTTCCCCTAAACCTACCTGGGCAATATCGCCCAGCTGCACCAGCTGGCCATCGTCGGTAAATAGCGGAATATCCAGCAGTTGAGAGGAACGCTGCACGGTACCGGGTTCAAGCTGCACCTTGATGTCTACCAGGCGGTTGCCCCGCTGAAGCTGGGTCGGAATTGACCCCGTTAGCGCCGTCTGGATGGTGGTACCAATGTCGGCAGCTGTGAGGCCCAGGTCTTCAGCTCTGGCCCAGTCAGGGCGAATCTGCACCTCTGCCTGAGGTTCTTCCCCATCGGGTCGATAGCGGGCTAGGGTGGCCTGTTGGCCCAGGGCTTCAACAACTTGGCGGCCAGCCTGCAGCAAGACTTTGGTATCTTCGCTTTGCAGACCCACATCAAGATCGGCGCGCACCGGAGAATTACTCAAAAACAGCCCTCGCACCGACTCGGGAGTGACGTTGATGCGGGTGTCGACTAAGGGTAGCTTGATGAGTTCGGCATTGACGCGATCGACGTAGCTCACCGTGTCGGTGCCAGACTTGAGCGTAATTGTGCTGCTGCCACGCAGGGTGTTTTCGCTGGTGCTGGTGCCAAAGAGAGAGCCGCCAGCGGTAGTAAACACATAGTCGGTTTCGGGCTGAGTCAGCAGGAACTCTTCTACAGCCTGCATAACCCGCCGGTTGGCCTCTGCCGTCGTACCCGGTGGGAAGCGGACGGAAACGCGGGCCTGCCCGGTGCTAATGCGGGGTAAAATTTCTTGGGGAATTTGGCCCAGCATAAAAATGCTGCTGCCGCCAAACACCAGCAGGGCCAGAGCAATAATTAGAATGCGATGCCGCAGAGCACGGCTAAGCCAACGCCCGTAGGCCAGGGTAACGCCTTCGAGACGGGTGTTGAACCAGCGAAACGGCCCCCAGCTTTGAAGCGATTGGGTGCTGCGCCCCATCACCATGCGGGCAGCTAGAGTGGGCACCACCGTCAAGGCCACCACAAGGGAGGCCGCCACAGAAAAGGTAACGGTCAAAATCAGTTCGTTGAAGATCAGTGAGATAAAGCCGCCAATCAGCAAAAAGGGCAGCACCGACACCAGGTTGGTGGTGGTACCTGCCACCAGGGTTCCTTCTAGCTCTTGGCTGCTGGCTTCGGCCTGAAAGATGGCTTCGCTGCGGCTGTAAACTCCGCCGGTCTGGCGCGATCGCTCCATTTCTTCGGCCCGGTTGGCCATGTTCTCGAGCATCACGATGGAGTTGTCGACTACAATGCCCACGCCCAGGGCCAGCCCACCCAGGCTAAATACATTCAGCGTCAGACCAAACAACCCCATGAGCACCAGGGCAACCAGGCTAGCTAGGGGAATGGCGATCAAAATAATGAACGTCTGCCGCAGAGACCCTAAAAATAGCAGCACGGCCAGGCCAGCCAGAGCGGCTCCAGATAGACCTGAACCCGTCACGTTTTTGATCGAGCTGCGAATAAACCGCGACTCGTCGAGGGTTGCAACGGTCTCCATCCCTTCAGGAATTTGGCCTGCCTGGCGCATCTGGTCGAGCTTAGCCTTGACCCCGTCTACCACATCAATGGTGTTAGCCGCTGGTTGCTTCTGAATGCTGACTTTGACTGCGGGCTCGCCGTTCAGGGAGACAAAAACCCGTTGCTCTTCGGTGCCATCGATGACAGTGGCCACATCTTGAAGCAGCACCTGCTGGGGAGGGTCAGTGCCGGGCACGGTGATGGGCAAGTTTTGCAGCTCCTCTGCCGATTCAAAGCGGCCCACCAGGCGGGTGAGGGTTTCTTCGTCACCACCGCGCAGGCGACCGCCGGAGATATCTTGGTTGCGATCGCTGAGTGCATCAATGATGTCGGCGACCCCGATGCCCACCGCCTGCAAGCGGCGCAAATCCACATTCACCTGCACCTGCTCGTTTACCCCGCCTGATACATCGGCGCTAGCGACACCGGGCACCTGCTGAATCTCTCGGGCTAGCTCTTCTTCAGCAAAGATGCGCAGCTCCTGGGCACTGAGGCTGTCGGAGGTCAGCGCCATTTCGTACACCGGCAGCTGGGAGGGGTCAACCTTAAACAGTCGCGGTGTTTCAAAGGTTTCGGGCAGGGTGCCGCGGGCGCGGTTGAGGGTAGCCGTGGCGTCGTTAAGAGCCTGATCGATATTGCCGCCCGGTTCAAAATACAAATCGATGCTGACCTGCCCTTCCCGGGTTTGAGAAAACACTTGCACCACGCCTTCGGTGGTCGCCAGGGCTTCCTCTAAGGGCCGAGTGATCTCATCCACCGCCACCTCCGGTGACAGCCCTGGCGCATCGCCTCGGAGGCCAATGCGCGGATAGGTGATAGCAGGCAGCAGGTCTACCGGCAGCTGCGTAGTAATGAAAAAGCCCATCACAAAAACGGTCAGCGTCAGCATCAGGGTGCCGATGTGTTGCCGAATCGCCAGCCCGCTGATGCTAAAGCTGCTCTTGGGAAAGGAGGAGGGGGTAGTCATAGCTGGAGGAGTGAGGGGGCGTGGCGGTGGGATGGTGGAGGTGGTTTTGAGTGCTTAGTTTTGAGTTCTCCAGGAATCGATTAATTCAAAACTTAAAATTCACCATTCAAAACTTTCCTCATCCCTCGGAGGTCAAACTGAGTTTTACGGCTTGCCCTGCTTCTAGGGGCTGGCTGCTGCGGACGACATACTGTTCGCCAGGGGTGAGGCCAGAGAGAATGGTGACCTGGCCATCGGCGCGATCGCCCACCTGCACCGATCGCGACTCAACCACCGGGTCGCCGTCGGCTTCAGTGACGACGAAGATTTGGTTGTCGCTATTTTCTGCGGTTTCCAGGGCGCTTTCGGGCACTACAACGGCTTCGGACTGATTGCCGGTGCTGGTGACTCGGGCCAGCAGCCCGCTGCTGATGCGGCTGCCGGGATTGGCTACGGTAATCTCAATGGGCAGCAGGCGTGAGGTACTGTCGGCTACCGGCGAAATGCGCGTCACCTGACCGGTGAAGGTGTCGTCGGGGAAGGCGTCAATGGAGAGTTCCACCGACTGCCCAACGCTAAATTCGCTGAGGTTGCTGTCGGCCACCTGAATGACCACCAGGATTTCTGACAGGTCGCCCAGGGTCAAAACGGCTTCTCCCGGCAAGATTAAATCGCCGGGTTCGGCGACGCGTTCGAGCACGACCCCTGACAGGGAGGCGGTTAGGTTGGCAAAGGAGAGACGCTGCTGGGTCTCGCGTAAGATCGATCGCTGGGCTTCAACGCGCTGCTGGGCTGCCGCTACGGCCTGCTGCCGGGTGCGCACCTGCTCTTGAGACGAGGCCAGAGCCTGTTCAGAGGTGCGCAGGGTTGTCTGGGCTTGCTCGGCGGCCTGGGCCGAGATCGCGCCCTCGGAAGCGAGGGTTGCTAGGCGTTGGGCGTCGTTGCTGGCCTGCTGAAGCCGCACCCGCGCGTCTTCGATGGAGGTGCGAATGTCGGCCAGTTCGGCTTCGGCCTGGGCGACTTCAAACTGGCGGGCGGCAAGTTCGGCCTGGGCCTCGCCCACGGCGGTTTGCAGCAGCACATTGTCAATGGTGGCAATCACCTGGCCCTGCTGCACTGTGTCACCCACATCGCGGGTGAGGGAGAGCAGTCGCCCTTCGGCCTGCGATCGCAGCGAGACCTCGCGCGCCGGACTAGTGGTGCCGGTATAAACGCGGCTCGAATCTTCGCCGGCGGCAGCTACAGCAGTATCGACGACGGTGGGGCCTGCTTGCTGCTCGGGCTGGGCCTGGGCAGCGGGCTCAATGGGTTTGCCACAGGCTACCGTTGCGATCGCAATGCCCGTCATAATCAAAAGCCCTGCTGAGCGACCAAGGACACCCCTGGCCGATCGAAACCGTTGAACAACCATGCCTTGAATTCCCTAAGCTGCTGGGTTTACTTTACTTTACAGTTTTTGATCCTTGCGTCTATCTTTCAACAGATGTCAACCGCTGTTAGTCCCGCTAAAGCAAGCAATTAAAGCAATGTTTGGCGATCGACGGAGTTGCGCCTGAGCCTCTACTGTTGGGCCAGGGCATCGGGTTTATGCCACAGCTCAATTTCAGCTTCGCGCCGGGTGACTAAGCCGGGCTGCTGCTGGCTGTCAGCGATCGTAAATCGCCGCATTTCTGTAGGAACTTCGTTGTGCTGCCCAGCATTGAGCTTTTTCAGCAGCGTGCTGTCTTTGAAGGTGCCAAGACCCACGTTATAGGTGAATGAAGTCAGAGCCTCTAGCTGGTTTTTCGTGAGTTTGACCGTGACCAGCGTTTCAATGTCGTGACGAATCGGTTTTAGATCTTGCTGCAGCAGTGCTGCTGCCTGCGCTTCAGTAATGCCTTGGGCGTAGGGCACAGGCTCACCCGCGATAGAAATGAGACCCGTCTGCTGCTCTTCGACCGTAATCGCGTGCCCGTAGCCAATGATTTCTACCCCCATGCCGTCTATGTAGGGATGCAGCTTGCCGTCTTTGGGTGGGCCACTGCCTTCGAACTTAACAACCAGATTGACCCCCGCTTTTTCGTGGGGCGGTGGCGGGGCTGCTGCTAGTTGCCGTCCTTGAGCCGCATCGCTGGTGACGGGGGCCGACTGTTTCTGGAACCCTGTCTCAGGGTTTAAGGTAGCCTTCCAAGGCTCTTTGACTGGCTCTCCGGCCCGGAGTGGATTAGTTTGGGGCGCGATCGCCCTATCGAAGGTGCTCAGCGGTTCCCCGGCGGGTGAGTCGGGAGGGCTAGGTGCGGGGCTTGGGGTAGACCGCTGCCTGCCCTGCCACGCGATGCCAATGGCGAGGGGGACTACAAACAGGGCAGCAAAAGCGCTGAGCATCCGAAGCTTTGGCCAAACCGGAGTGGGTTTGTCGTCATCCATGGCGGCAAAGGGTGAGAATGCAGGGCTTTAAGGCCCCAAAGGTCACTGGTCGCGGGCTAACCCCCATTCTTTCATAGCTGTCAATCCCGCCACGACGCCGCGAGGGCGATACCCTAGCTCCACCGCCCTGCGGCTGCGAGACGACACATCCGCTGGGCGGGGGGCGGGCATAACGACATCGGCCTGTTTGCTTGGCACCAGTAGGCTCTTGTCGAAGCCAAACACCTCCGCCAGGTGCAGGCCAAAGTCGTAGCGGCTGATGCGATTGGGGCCGCCGAGGTGCAGCAGGCCAGCAGCTTTGTCTAAGGCGAGCAGCAGGCCAGCGGCGGCATCTTCGACGTAGACCGGCGTGCGAAACTCGTCGATAAACAGGTTTAAGGGCTGTCCTGCTCCCAGCGTGCGTAGAAACCCTTGCAAAAAGCATTCTGCTGTCGGGCTCGGGGGGCCGTACAGCAGCGGCATGCGGCAGATGGCGGCGGTGGGATGGGCGGCCTGAATGATGGCTTCAGCTTTGACCTTATGGCGGCCATAAACGCTGATCGGGCTGGGGGGCGAGGTTTCGTCGTAGGGGGCCGCCTGGCCGTCAAACACCTGGTCGGTAGAGGTAAACGCAAAGGGAATTTGGCGCTCACCGCAAAACTGAGCCAGTACCCGCGTCGCTTCGACATTCATGGCGTAGGAGAGGTCAGGCTCCTGCTCACAGCGGTTGGGCTGCGACAGGGCGGCGGTGTGGATCACGGCGTCGGGAGCGATCTGGGCGAGCCAGTCTTTGAGGGCGATCGCATCGGTCAGATCAATACAGTGCAGCTGCACCCCCGGCAGCGGGGGAGCGTGGCGGTGATAGGTACCCTCGACCTGCCAGGTCGCCTGGGCCGCACGGGCCAGGTGCCAGCCCAAAAAGCCGCTAGCCCCGGTAATCAGCAGACGGCGGTGGGTTGAGGCCAAGGTTGGTGGTGCCATAGCGCCCGAGATGGGATTGAATGAAGGTTTGTCGAGCGATGCACCTAGGGGAGTTAGACAACCGTATGGCTTGGGGAAGACAGTACCATCGGCGGTGGCTCTGGCTGGTAGCGCTGGGCCTAGGATTGGCCCTCTGCCTGGGGTGGCCAACGCCTCGTTTGAGCTTGCCCGCCGTGGCCCAGACCACGGTAGACCCAGCGGAACAGTTTTTTGCCGACGTGCTGGTGCGGGGGCAGCCGGTGTTTCAGGTGGGGGGATTGTCCGATATTAGCGCAGCCGATCGGGCGGGGCAAATCAACCGGCGCATTGCCGCTCTGCTCAACCAGACCGATAACCCAGACCCCATTACTGTCAACGTCGATAGCGATCGCGACCTGGCCACTCTGCAAGTAAACCAGCAGGTGATCATGACCGTAACCCAGCAAGACGAGCTGGACTTTAACACCGAGTTGGCTTCCCTGGGCCAGCGCTGGGCCGTCCTGCTCAACCAGGCGATGGCGCGCACTAACCTGGCGGCGGCGGTGTCGTACCGCATTCGCGGCACCGCCCAGCAGTTGGTGAGAAACACCCTAGACAATCTGCCGGCCCTGCTGGGGGCGCTAGTGGTGCTGGTGCTGACCTGGCTGCTGGCGGCGACGGTGCGCCACGCCGTGCTGGTGTGGGCCTCAAAAACCGAGGGCGATCGCACCACCGAAGAGCTAATCAGCCGCCTCAGCTACGGGGCCGTGTGGACGCTGGGAGCCGTAGTGGCCCTGGGCGTGATGGGGCTCAACTTTGCCGCCCTGCTCGGCACCCTGGGGCTAACCAGTGTCGCGATCGGTTTTAGCCTGCGCGACGTGCTAAGCAACTATATCTCTGGGGTGATTTTGCTAGCCACCCGGCCCTTTCGCATTGGTGACCAGATCGTGATCAACAATTACGAGGGCACCGTCACCCAAATTCAGCTGCGGGCGACCACCATGCAAACCTACGACGGTCGCCTGGTCTACATCCCCAACCAGGAGGTATTTCAGAGCAGCATTACCAACAACACCGCCTCGCCCGTGCGCCTCAGCAGTGTAACCGTGGGCATTGATCACACCGCCGATTTGCCTGACCTATTTGCCCGCATTCAGCAGCAGATGCAGCAGATCGAGGGGGTTGAACTAGACCCCGAACCCATCGTGCTGGTGCGAGAATTGACCCCCAGCACCGTGAATCTGGAGGCGCAGTTTTGGGTGAACTCGCGCAAACAGTCGTTTTTGCAGGTCACCTCGCAAGTCTTAGCCGCCATTAAACTAACGCTGCAAGCCGCCCGATTCGCCGAAACCAACGAGCCTGAAGATATGGCCGTAGAACCCATCCCCGATCAACCGGCCCCTGCCGACTCCGACGTCAGTCAGTTGGGCATCGACAGAGGCGAGTAGGTATGGCAAAAGAACAGCGCTATTCTTAAACGCACCCTCCCTCAGCGATCGCTATGGAACGCAATCAGTTTCGCGTCGGCACCTTTAACCTCAACAACCTGATGCTGCCCGATCGCGAGTTTTACCCTGGCGAAGTGCATTCCCAGGTCAACTACCTAAAAAAGCTCACCTGGATTGGGGCCCAGCTCGATCGCATGAAGGTCGATATCTGCGGCTTCCAGGAAGTGTTTCACCGGGGGGCGCTCAAAGAAGCCCTACACCGCAGTGAGTACCACCAGCAGCACGAGATCGTCATGGCCGAGGGGTTTGGGCGGGGGCCGGGGCTGGCCCTGACGACGCGGTTTCCGGTGCTGGGGCAGCGAGTCTACGACGAGTTTCCCCCCGAGAGCGTGCTGGATCTGGAGGGGGCTGAGATCCCAATTCGGCGGTTTTCGCACCCGGTGCTGGCGGTCGATCTGGCCCTCACCGAGACGATTCACTGCACCGTGTTTGTGGTGCACCTCAAGTCAAAGCGACCGATGATGGCCAACGGGGTCGATCGCAGCGACCCGGTCGAAATTGCCAAGGGCCATGCCCGATCGCTGATTCGCCGCACCGCCGAGGCCGCTGCCCTGCGGTTTTTGCTGATGGAGGGGCTGCGCGATCGCCGCTACCCGGTAATCGTCATGGGCGATGTCAACGACAACCACACCGCCGTCACTACCCAGATTGTGGCCGGGCAACCCCCCTGGGAACGCTGGCCCTACCGCAAAAAAGCCCCGGTGTGGGACGTGCTGCTCTATCAGGTCAAAGACATCCAGGCCCGGTTGGGCTACGGCGACCACTACTACACCCACATTCACAACGGCCACTACGACAGCCTCGACCACATCATGGTGAGCGAAGAATTTTCGGCCCAAAACCGCGATCGCATTGGCCGCGTCACCTACGTCTCAGTGTTTAACGACCACCTGTTTGACCAAACCCTGCTAGAAGACAGCATCGAGCCCTGGCAGTCTGACCACGGGCAAGTGGTAGCCACCATTGAGCTCAACCCGCCCCAGTCGGCTCGCCCCCAGCTGGTGGTTTAGCCCAGTCAGCAGAAGAGGGCATCGCCAGCGGATCAGGTTCAGTCCAACGGAGGCTGAGCAGAGCCGAGGTGGAGAAGAACCTAGGGTAAAGTCAGGATTTTAACGGCTGCTGATATTGAGTTGCCACAGTAGGTGACATCCAGGCTAGGACAGCCCAAAAGGCCAGGATTTAAGCCATGCTGGCATTTTTCATTCTTATGCTATCTCTCTAATCTCCGGTATGACATTGACCTCAAACTGGCTGACTCTGGGGCAGGGGTTCGTGCTGGCGCTCAGCTACCTGGGTCTGGCGTTGGGCTACGTGCCGGGTCTGCGCATGAACCGGGCCACCATTGCGTTAGTTAGTGCGGCGTTACTGGTGGCGCTGGGCACCCTGTCTCTAGAAGCGGCCTGGGCCGCCATCGATGCCAATACCATCGTGTTTTTGCTCAGCATGATGGTGGTCAACGCCTACCTCTCCTACGCCGGTTTTTTTGCTCTGGCCCTGGTGCAGCTGCTGCGCTTGACCCGCAGCCCCCTAGGCCTGCTGGTGCTGCTGACCCTGGGCACGGGGGCGCTGTCGGCAGTGTTTCTCAACGACACCCTGGCCCTGGTGAGTACGCCGCTGACCCTACAACTCACCCGTGCGCTCAAGCTCAACCCGGTACCCTACCTGCTGGCGATCGCCGGGGCGACCAACACAGGCTCCCTCGCCACCCTCAGCGGTAACCCGCAAAATATTTTGGTGGGGTCGTTTTCAGACATTGGCTACCTGGCCTTTGCCCAGGCGCTGCTGCCGATCGCGGTGGTGGGGCTGGCTTTGCAGATCGGCCTGCTGTGGTTGATATATCCGGAGGTGCGATCGCTGGCACCCTGCCCACCGCCCGTGCTGCCCCGCCTGCGCCTGCATCGGCCACTGCTGGTTAAAACTACCCTGGTGTCTGCCCTGCTGTTGACCGCGTTTATTGTCGGTTTGCCCCTGGCCGAATCGGCCTTTTTGGCCGCTGCTGCCCTGCTGATTACCCGCCGCATTAAGCCCGAGCGGGTGCTAGGGGCGGTCGATTGGTCACTGCTGGTGATGTTTTCGGGGTTGTTTATTCTCACTGAGGCGGTGCGATCGCTCCAGGTGCTTGACGCCGTCGCCCCGTGGGTGGCCCACCCCGCTGGGCTGCTGCTGGTAACGGCCGGGCTGTCTAACCTGATCTCCAATGTGCCTGCGGTACTGCTGATTCAAGGCCTGATTACCCCGGAGGATACCCAGAGCTGGCTGCTGCTGGCGGCGGGCTCTACCCTGGCGGGCAATCTCACCCTGTTTGGCTCGGTGGCAAACCTGATCACGGTGGAAGCCGCCGCCGCGGCGGGCTATCCCGTCACCTTCTGGCAGCACCTGCGCTTTGGCCTGCCGCTCACGCTGCTCACCCTGGCGCTGACCTATGTTTGGGTGGTGTTAGGCATTGGAAGGTGAGGTAATCAGACCTTTTTGCAGAGCCAGGAGGGCGGCTTGGGTGCGATCGCGCACATCTAGCTTTTGTAAAATAGCGTGAATATGAACCCTAACGGTGCCTGGGGTAATGTAGAAGGCCTCGGCAATTTCTTGGGTTGTTTTGCCCGCCGTGATCAGCTGCAAAATTTGTTTTTCTCGGGGCGTCAACAGAAACTCAGGCGCTCGTTTTGATTGGGCAATATCCTGAATTTCAAGGGTTGCCGTATGATCCCACCAAGAGGCCCCGGCGATGACCGATCGCAGGGCCAACACTAGGGTTTCTGGCGCACCGCCTTTCAAGAAATATCCCCGCACTCCCATCTCAATCAGCTGATTAATTAGGGTGCGCTCGGCCCGAGAGGTGAGCACCAAAATCGGCAGCTGAGGATATTTTTGCTTAATCTGACGGCAGACCTCAAGACCACCAATTCTAGGCAGTCCAATATCGAGCAAAACCACGTCAAACTCATGCTGCTCCACCAGATGAATTGCCGTTTCGCCGTCCCCAGCCTCTGTAACGGCGTCAATGTCGGCTTCCTGCTGCAATTTCATCCGCAACCCTAAACGAAAAAGTTCATCATCTTCCACCAATAGAACTCGCAGCCGGGGAGCATCCATGGTCAATTTTCGTAGAGGGAGTTAAACAGAATTATGCCGGTAGACGGAAGCCAAATACCGCCCCGCTAGGAGCACGGTTCTCAGCCCAGATTGTGCCACCGTGGGCCTCAACAATCTGTCGAGATAAGTATAGACCCAAACCCGAGCCCTTTGCCTGGCGATCGCTACACCCCTGGTAGAACCGTTCAAAGAGCTGGGGCAGCTCTTCAGGGCGAATACCTAACCCTTCGTCTAATACCTTAACCACCTGCTGAGGAGATTCAAAATCTTGCCAAGTTTCTAAAATGACGTCAACTCTGCCATCTATGCGAGAGTGATAGATGGCATTGATTAACAGATTTGATACTACCCGGTGGAGCTGCAAGTAATCTCCATCAACTAGGCAGGTTTCTGTTATGAAAGCCGTCGTGCTGAGGACGATCGAAACTCGGTAGCTCGACGCCAAATCATTCAGGGTATAAATAACCTGTTCTACCAGTTCAACTAAATTGACGGGCGATCGCGTTAGCTTAACGCCTTCTGCGTCATTGCGGTAGATATCTAGTACGGTTTCAACCAGCTGTAGGCTAGTTTGCTGGCTTCGCATCATCGTTGCCAGCACCTGCTGTTGGGCCTCCGTAACCCGACCAAAACGCTCTTGCTGAAAAACATCCAGGGTTTCTATAGCGCCTAGCAGCGGCGTTTTTAGGTCATGGGTTAATGTGGAAACAAAATTTTCTCGAAAGTTAGCCAGTTGCTCTTGGAGCTGTAGTTTTGTTTGCTGCTGGGCAATGGCTTCCTCATAATAGCGATTGCGATGGCTTAGCACCCCCGCCACCACTATCGCAGCGACGGCAATGATGCGATTGGCAATTGTATAGGGAGTAATAATATGGCTGCCAGGAATCCACAGATTGAAGAGAGTTAAAAATGATGCCAGCAGCGTCAAACGAAAGGCAAAACGTGAATTTAACCGCAGGGTGGCCAGCAGAATAGGGCCAATGTACAGATAGCTGAAAACATAATCTGCCGATGAAACTAGCTCCAGCAAGATAATGATTGCAAACAACCCGCCTGTGATCCAAAGAATACCTAATTGAGAAACTGGGCGTAATTCATGGGATCCTTGATGAGTTGGTCGGTCAACCATAGAACTACCCGAGGGCGCTAGCCTTAAAAATGACAGAAGCTAGAATACTAAGCCTTCTAGTACTCTAGCTCCTGCTGTTTGAAAAGGCACCGTTTACGGTGTCAGCCTCTAATGGCTTGGGCTACTGGTACTGGTCGCACTAAAATCAGACGTTAGCTGCTCACCATACCCAACTTCGCTATGCTCTGAAGGATCCAAACCTTGGGTTTCCACCTCAGGTGAAACCCGGAGACCCATAATTGCGTGCAGAATTTTGAGCAAGACATAGGTGCCCACCCCGGCGATCACATAGGCGATCGCGATTGCCGCTATCTGCTTCAAGAGTTGTCCCGGATTCCCGTAGAGCAGGCCATTGGCACCAAACTCATTAACATCGGTACTGGCAAAGACTCCAGTCAGAATTGCCCCTACCGTTCCGCCAACCCCATGCACCGGGAAGGTATCTAGGGCATCGTCAATACCCATTTTGTTTTTGATGCGAATGGCATAGTAGCAGCAAAACGCCGTAATTCCCCCAATCAGCAGTGCTGATACCGGACTCACAAAGCCAGCCGCCGGGGTAACGCCCACCAGACCGGCTACCAGACCTGTGGCAAGACCTACCGCCGTCGGCTTACCTGTCAACACCCACTCCATCAAGATCCAGACCAGACCTGCCGCCGCCGCACCACAGTTGGTAGCAACAAAAGCAACTGTGGCTAAGCCACCCGAAGACAAGGCGCTGCCTGCATTAAAGCCAAACCAGCCAAACCACAGTAGACCTGCCCCAAGCATAATGAAAGGCACATTATGGGGAGCCGTCAACCCGCTGGGATAGCTCCTGCGATTCCCCAAAACCAGAGCTGCCACCAAGGCAGAAACGCCAGAACTAATGTGAACAACGGTGCCGCCAGCAAAATCAAGGGCACCAAACCCGCCGTACAGACCCATAAAACCGCCCTTGGCCCAAACCATATGGGCTAAAGGGCAGTAGATAAATATGGACCACAGCAAAACAAACCAAAAATAGGTCTTAAACTTTAGCCGCCCTACCAAAGCTCCCGAAATCAGGGCAGGAGTAATGATGGCAAACATGCCTTGATACATCATGAATGCCTGGTGGGGAATCGTCGCGGCATAGGATACGACGGCCTCTGGCTCAGAACCTAGCAAGTAATCTGTGGTCTCTAGCCCAACCCCATTTAGAAAGAGCCACTGCAAGCCACCGATGAAGGGTGTTCCAGGGGCAAATGCCAGACTGTACCCCCAGAGAATCCAGGTGACACCGACGAGCAGCATGAGCACAAAGCTCATCATCAACGTATTAAGAACGTTTAGCGATCGTACAAAGCCGCCATAGAAAAATGCCAGGCCCGGCGTCATTAAAAGTACTAAAGCTGAACAGATCAACATAAACGCTGTATCTGCCGCACTTTGGGCTGTAGCTGCCGCCTCTAGCGGATCAGGTGCCTGTGCCCATGCCTCTCCTGGAAATAGCCCTAGGGTTAAACAAAGGGCGATCGCCAACGTTGCCAGAATCCGAATACCCACGTCTGATTACTCTCCGGAACTCAAAACACTGTCAAGTCATACTCATAACCCATTCAAACTACATACAGCAAGAAACAGGAAAGTGTAGCTATTTTTGCAGTTTAGGCTATTTAAACGTCTGTTATAGATGAAGCTAAACGCTTGTGTAATATATCTTTTTTGGGACAGCCTGTTACGATTCAAACAACAACCAAAGGGCAATCCTTAGAACATGCCGTCAAGTGAAGTTTAAAGACTCAGTTGATAGCTCAGCACAATTAGACATCCCTAAGGATTCAGCCTGCTGAACTGGCTGAATCCTTTTGTTTTATGAGTTATTTAGAGTTGTTTGTGGCGGATGGCAAATGGCCAGCACTGCTTTGATTAAAGCTCGGCTTGGCGAAACTCAAATTTTCCAAGCCAGCCAATTTCAGGCACAAACTCAGGAAACGGTGGCTCAGTTTTGAGGGGAGTCAATTGGATGATGTAGCCGATGCCGACCAATCCAGGGCGGTGGAGCTGATACCATTCTTTTAGAACAGTATTCTCCTTTAAATTCCAGTGGTTGTCGTATTCCTCAAGCGATAGCTGTACCGTCATGCTGGAGAGATAAGCGTAGATCTCTACCGAATATTCGCCTGGGGGGACATCAATTATCTGAAAAATTCGATAATTTGGCTCTGGTGGATTTCCTGCGATCGCATAGGCTAACTCGTCGGCATCGCCCCCGCCACAGTGAATGACGAATTTGCCGCAGGGAATCGCTAGTTTCCAGGAGAGTTTCGCAATCCAAACATGCTCTTCCTGCTCGCTTAGGTCGCCCAAAACGACGACCGTATGGCCATCCAGCGCACAATCTCCGTCGAAAAACAGAGGTATGCAAATTCCGCGCATCAGAAGATTTTTGACAACTTGCTCATCTGCTTGCCCCAAAGCATTAGATAACTTCTCTGCGGTGAACTCGCTGCCTCCCAAGCTCCCAGAGGTGAGCAGGTAGTAGTGGCCGTCGCAAAAGAAGTCTTCTGCTAAGGGGATGAGCTGCCGTGTCAGTGGTTCAGGCATTTTGTAGGGTTGAGATTTGATTGCAGCCCGGCTCAAATCTTGCCCTGTCGCCCAGCCGGGATGAGGGTTAGCATACCTATCCTGACCCTCTGTATTGAGGGGACTTAGCGTTTTTTATCATCGCCGTTGCGATCGGCTTAGCTAAAGCAGCTAGAGCTGGCCTTACAGCATTTCCTGCGATCGCTTTATCGACCCTGCGATATATCTTTGATAGGAATCCAGGCCGATGGCTGACCGCCTTTGTTGCTAGGTAATTGGCTACGCCACGAAATGTTACTGGCTGTGGTGTAACCGCTCCCCACAGTGCAACACTAAATAGTGACCATAGGCCTTCCCGAAGTACGAGAGGCCAATTCTCGGAGGTTTCTGGATGACCAGCGCTATGCTCTCCCCTATAGACTGGCCCGCCCTTGAAGACGGGCTGCCCCCCCTGTCGGGTCGAGAGGCCGATATCGCCGGTATTATGGCTAGCCCAGAGCCGGTGTTTTTATCCCGCACTAACCTGGCCCTGTCGGATATCTCGGCAGGCTTTGCGATCGCCCTGCACATGCACCAGCCCACCATTCCCGCTGGGGCCACGGGCGAGCTGATCAACCACCTCCAGTACATGTTTGAGCATCCCTACGACGGGGATAACCACAACGCGGGCACCTTCGCCTACTGCTACGCCCGTCTGGGCGACTTCATTCCAGAACTGGTGAGCCAGGGCTGCAACCCCCGCGTCATGCTCGACTACTCGGGCACCCTGCTGTGGGGTCTGCAACAGATGGATCGGCAAGATATTCTGGCTAAGCTGCGCCGCCTGGCCTGCGACCCTGCCTACCAGCCCTACGTCGAGTGGCTGGGCACCTGCTGGGGCCACGCGGTGGTGCCCTCCACCCCCGTGCCCGACCTCAAGCTGCACATTCGCGCCTGGCAACACCACTTTGCCGCGCTGTTTGGGGCCGAAGCCCTGGCTCGGGTGCGGGGCTTCTCGCCGCCGGAGATGCACCTGCCCAACCATCCCGACGTGCTCTATGCCTTTGTCAAAACCCTCAAAGACTGCGGCTACCGCTGGATGCTGGTGCAAGAGCACACGGTAGAAGCCCTTGAAGGCCACGGCCTGTCGCAGCCCCACCTGCCCCACCGTTTGGTAGCCCGCAATAGCCAAGGCGAGGTCGAAGATATTGTGGTACTGATCAAAACCCAGGGGTCTGACACCAAGCTGGTGGGCCAGATGCAGCCCTACTGGGAGGCCAAGACCCTCGGCAAAGTCGCCCTCGGAAACGCCACGGTGCCCCAGCTGGTCAGCCAGATCAGCGACGGCGAAAACGGCGGCGTGATGATGAACGAGTTCCCCAGCGCCTTTATGCGATCGTGGTACGAAATGCGCGACAACGGCGGCGGTCGCCGGGGCGTGGTGGGCTTCAACGGCACCGAATACCTGGAACTGTTGGCGGCGGCGGGGTGCGGCCCGGAAACGTTCCCAACCTGTCAGGCGGTGGGGCAAGCGCGGCTGTGGCAGGCGATGGGGGATGCCAGCGGCCCTGAGGCCATGGCGGGGGCGATCGCATCCCTCCGCACCGAAGACAGCAATTTTTCGATGGAAGGCGGTTCTTGGACGGGCGATCGCAGCTGGGTTGTGGGCTATGACAACGTGCTCGACCCCATGCAGCGTCTGTCGGCGCAGTTTCACCAAACTATGGCCCGCCAGAGCGAGCGGGGCGATGCCCTAGAGCGCCAGCACCGCTACCGCAACGCCCTCATCCACAGCCTGCTGCTGCAAACCAGCTGCTTTCGCTACTGGGGCCAGGGCACCTGGACGAGCTATGCCGAAGAACTCTACCGGCGCGGCCAGGCAATTTTGGCCCACGACTTTGCCTAGGGCCGTCTACGAACGATGCCCAGCAGCTACCGGGCATCGGGTAGTGATTCAGACATCTTGCGATCGCCACTTGTCCCTATGATGAGACCTAGCATTTAGGGACATCAGGGTATGGACTATAAGCAAGAGCTAATCACTACCATCCACGACCTGGGCTACGATTTCGAGCGTTTAGAGCAGCGTCTCACCGAGCTTAGCCAAACCAACCCTACCGCTGTACTCATTCCGTCGCTCTACGAAGAGCTGGAGCGCCCAGCTCTAGCGACCATTCGCGACCACCTCAGCCACTCCCCGTTTGTCAATAACGTCATTGTCTGCCTCTACGCCGACACCTTTGAGCAGTATCGCCACGCGGTGCAGTTCTTCGAGCCGCTGCCCCAGCCCACCTTTGTCTTGTGGGAAAACGGCCCGCGTATTACCGGCATTCTGCAAACCCTCAAAGACAAAGGGCTAGACCTGCTGCGGTTTAAGGGCAAGGGTCGAGCCGTGTGGCTGGGGCTGGGGGTGGCTGCGCTGCACGCAGCGGCGATCGCCCTCCACGATGCCGACATTGTCACCTACGATCGCGCCTACCCCCTCAAGCTGCTCTATCCCCTGCTGGAGCAAGACTTTGGCATCGCCTTCAGCAAAGCCTACTACGCCCGCGTCGGCGGTGATCCCCGCAGTATGCACGGTCGGGTTACACGGCTTTTTGTCACCCCCCTCATCACCTCGCTGATGGAGCTGTTTGGCTACCGCGACTACCTGCGTTACCTCAATGCCTACCGCTACCCCCTCTCCGGCGAGTTTGCCCTCTCCGCCGACCTGGCACTGACGACCCGCATCCCCGGCAACTGGGGGCTAGAAGTGGGCCTGCTGGCCGAGGTCTACCGCAACGTGTCCCTCAAGCGCATTGCCCAGATTGATCTGGGCATCTTTGAGCACAAGCACCAGACCCTGGGCAGCTCAACTAACTCAGGGCTGCAAAAAATGTGCCGCGACATTCTGCAATCAGTGTTTAGAACCCTGACCGAAACTGAGCAGGTGGTGATTGGCCACGATCACATTCGCGCCCTGCGAATCAAGTACCGCCGTGAGGCCCAAAACCTCGCCCGTCAATATTTCGTCGATGCCCGCTTCAACGGCCTAGAGTACGATCGACACCAAGAAGAAATCACCATCGAAACCTTTGAACAGGTGATTTTAGAAGCGGGCAATCAGTACCTTGACGATCCCACCGGCACGCAAATTCCTGACTGGACCCGCGCCCTGGCGGTTATCCCTGACCTGCGCGAGCAGCTGCTCGACGCCATTCTCTCGGATATGGCCCAGGCGCGATCGGCCCCAGCACCAGTGGCGGATACCACTGCCATGGCATCCGCCGTCTATTAATCAATTGCCGGTAATCAACTATTGGTAACCCACTGGAAGCTACTAACTTAGGCCGGTTTCTTTTTGGGTGTCCTGCTGGTGCTGCTCATGCTGGTGGGCAGCTCATTGCGGCTGCGCAGCGTCACATTCGCCCCTTCGCTAGATTGTTCAATCACCAGCAGGGGAGTGGGCTTGGCTTTTTGATCCCAATGCATGTTGGCAATGCGGCCCTGGATGGTGGGCTGCCAGTGGGTCTCTTCGGCATCGGGGCTCATAAAGTTTTCGATGCATTCGACCAGCTGACCGATGGTTGAAGAGGTGGCCTGGGTTGGCAACTTAGCTAGCCGAATTTGAATGCGAAACAGCACCCGCTTTTTCGCTAGGGGGTTGTCTTGAGGGGCATACTCGACATCAAATATCTCATCCACCACGCGAGGCTTGCTGGCAATACCAATCAGGCCTTCTTCGGCTTGGCGGGGACGCAGAGCAATGCTAATTTTTTGCTTAACTTTGACCTTGAGCTGGTTCACAATCGACGTATGGAAATGATCTTCATCCATGCGCATGCGCAGGTAGTCGAGGTTAAATTCGCGCGAGTGAATTAGGTCAGGATTTTGCTCCATCTTGCTGATGGTTTTAAGCGCTAGTTTGACCTTTTTTTGCAGCTCTTGATTTTTGTAGGATTCAAATTTGAGCTGTTTTACCAGGCGGCGAGTTTGCAGGTGAGAGTAGACACCCAACCCTAGCAATAGCACCAGCAACCCCCCAGACGAGAGCATCCAAGGGTTATCAAGCTGGGGCCGACTGGCGGCGGGCGCTTGGGCAAGGGTTGAATGCACCAGAACTGTGGAAGTTTTCATGGCTATGTGCATTAGGCGATTAACGGTTACACCTATAGTTCCCTCAACATAACCCGGTTTAATCTGAGTCTGTAAAGAATCGCCAAGATTTCCAATAAGCTTGAAACAAGCCTACGTAATTTTACAGAGCTTTTACGTGTTAAAGAAAGGCGACTACGGTTAATAGAAATTAGCTGAGGGCTACCCCTTTTTGAGGCGAGCTTTCCAGGTGCCGCCATAGCGATAGTGGGGGTTCTGCTCGCGCTGAGTTTTTTGGCAGCGGGGGCAGGCCAACACCCAGGTTGCCCCAGGGGCGCATTGAATCCGGTACCGCACGGTTGCTGGAGCCTGGCACAGGTCGCAGGGTCTGGCCCGCAGATGAGATGCCACGCTTCTATTTTTGGTTAGCCGACTTAAACCGGCCCAGGGCAAAGTCTCGCTTGTGCTGATGCTTGGTATTGCGCCCCGTCACCCGCTTGCGCCATAGGCGAAAGCTAGAGGGCTGCATGTGGCAACGCATGATGGCAATCACCTGTTTCTCGGCTAGCCCGAACTGAATCTCAATGGCCTCAAAGGGTGTGCGATCTTCCCAGGCCATTTCGATGACGCGGTCAATAGTGGGTGGGTCGAGCTCAGGGCGGGCCATAGGCAATCAGGAGGCGATATCGAGCAGAGTCAGCTCTGCTACCGTAACGAATCTATGGATGCCAGCGCAATAGAGGGGATATTTGGCGCAGGGGCAGCATCAACGATGTGACCGTAAATAGCGATCGCGCTTCCCCTTCAAGACAGTTGACTGCAAGGGATGGGTAGAACCATTCAGCTCAGTAATTCTCAATTGCTTGCTAATTTTGCGGTCATTAAGTCAGGTTTTTGCGTCATCATAGAGAGTCATATGGCTTACCGCTGAGACTGAGTCGCGATCGCGCCCCCTATGAAACCTGGCAGCAAATACTACCCTCTGTTTAATCATCTGCAGACCTCCGGCAAGGCCGAGGTTTTGCTGACCTTTGGCGAGATTGAGACCCTGCTGGGCAGCCCGCTGCCCCATTCCGCCGTTGAGCGAAAAAACTGGTGGAGTAACCGCGATACCCCTGCCGCTCTTCAGGCCGGGGCCTGGGTAGGGGCAGGCTACCATGTCTATGCCATTGATATCGACAGCAAAACCGTCATCTTTCGAAAATTTGAGGCTCAGTACAACATCGAGCAAAAAGACGGCAAAATCGTTTGGCAACAAGATGCCATCCGCGCCCTGCGCAAACATATGAGCCTGACCCAAATGGAGTTTGCTGAGCAGATGGGCGTACGCCGCCAAACCGTCAGCGAATGGGAAAACGGCGTCTATGACCCCGATCGCAGCACCGCCAAATTTTTAGAGCTGATAGCCAAGCAGGCCAATTTTATTGTGCCCTCACCGGAAATCCCATAGCCTTCGTAGCCGTCTCGGTAATGGCCCGCTGTTTTGCCGGCAAGATCGACTCCAGGTTGTCGAGCACCACCAGGCAGCGATGTTCGCGCAGGTAGTGCAGCAGGCGAATGATGCGCTCTCCCAACTGGGTTGGCAGGTTGATTTCGGTCTCTTGCTGTTCAGAAAGAAACTGAATCAACCGCACGGCGTTGTTGCATAAATGGGGCGTTACGGACGGGGTGATGGCATTAAGGTTTAAGTACCACCCAAAAGTCCGTAACTGGTCTGAGTATAACGCTGGTCTGAAGCAGCGCGGCAGCCTCACAGTGTGGTTGAGCGAGGCTGTCCTCAATTAACGGCATCTCGAAGCGCCAAGTAAAAATCGATGCCCTGGTGGACTGACGGCTGGTGGGCCGCGCATCGAAAGCATGGAGGCGCGGTGGATCCGGTTTTTGGCTTGCCGCTTTGGCTACAGGTGCCCTGCTGTGGCCATATCTTATGGGCCTATAACGGACCTCACTTGGAGTTTCTAGAGGCTTACGTGCAGGCTATCATTCGGGAACAGCAGGGGCGTAAAGGCAATCATCATGGCATAGCCGTTCGGCTGCCCCGGTGGATGAAACTGGCCCACAACCGTTCTTCTATCCTCAAGGAGATTGGGTATTTACGTGCTCGGTTAACGGATCATTCCTAGGGAAGGTAAGTTTAGCTGGGTAACCGGCAAGCAGGCCCAAGAACATATGCGCAGCACCACTAGAACGGCCTAGCGCAGCTTGGGAACCCCTTGTGCCGGGTTAGAGGCGTAAAATAGCGTCCCCTGCGTTGGTTGCCCATAGAGGTTCTGTCTACACCGAGCCAGCGACAAAACCAAGGCTGCATTGCTTGAGCAGGCTTACCTAGCATCCCAAGTGCGATCGCACCCCCAACCCGCTACGGCTAAGCCTTTTGGCGCTAGCACTCCCTAAACGACCTGGACATCGGCCTAGCGGCAATAGACATACGCAGTGCAGATGCTTACGATCGGCAGTAGCGACTCTAAAATTCGTGCCCAATGCCTCCAACCCTGAATGAACCCCTTTCCCTCGAAATTTTTGAACAAATCAAAAGCAAAGCAGGCGCTCCCTTTGACAACACCCATCGAGCTGTGCTGACCCTGACTGGGGCGACCTACGTCCAAGGGTTTGTGGTTTTGAATAACGGGCAGTATGAACCTATCGAACACGCCTGGATTGAACTGGGTGAAGATATTATCGACCCGACGCTACCGCATATAAATAAGGCCCGGCAAGAAATCTACTACTTTCCCGCCCAAAGCCTCAGCATCAAGGCATTAAAAGCCTCTATTAACGAGGCCCAGGAAGACTACCCAGACGATCCTCCGCTGCCGATTTACGGTGCTCCGCCCTACGAGTATTACGGTGATGTGATGCTAGGGGGAAAAGACTACGTGAATGCTTATCAAGCCGCCGAATTAAAGAGCAGCGAACTCAAGGCAGCTAGAGCAGAACGCAAACAAAAAACCTGACGTTGTTAAATCATTTGAGGATATCTGAGGTAAATAGCGATCAAGCTGAGGGCTGAATGGCCTTAACCTGCTGAAGGCTTGTGGGTTAAGTTGAGCGCATCAGCCAGGTGAACGCTGGAGGGCGATCGCAAAGTTTCCGCAGTATCTCGCCCAGGCACTGTCTTGGTTGATGTAGCCAAAGGGCGGTGCATCTTTGCGCAAGGCTACCCTGAGCACTCGGGTGCATTCGATCTCAGATAGCACACTCTCATTGCGGGGCGGCGGCACCGCCGCTACCGAGGGCGGCACCACCGGCATGGGCGACCTACACCCATAGGCCGTTTCGATCTGGGCTGGGGAGAGCGACTGGATAATGTCTAAATGTCTTGCCCCAGGGGCGAATAGGCCAGGTGCGACCCGGTACTGGCATTTAGCGGAAGCGGCTGGTTCAAGCCGCCACGAACAAGGGCCAAAGTCTCAGCATCTAGAAAGCGCATGACCAGTTTGAGGTCGCCGGTGATCTCGCCCGGCTCGGCGAAGGTCTTTAAGGCATCTACCGAAACCGGAAGCACTAGCAGGCCACCCACCGCCAAGCGAATGGTTTCGGCACTCTGCACCGGCTGAGGCCGTATTGCCCCATTACCCACGATAGTGAGCAGGGAGGCAATGGCTAAACTAGAGGCCCATAGGGAGTAAAATCCTCATGCCAAAACAGGCTTACGTTACTGAGTTGACGCTGCTTTGCTTTTCATAAGAACGACCATAGGGCTCGCATTACCCTATGCCCCAACCTGTAATGCTAAATTTTCGTTATTCTTTTCATTTTCAGCCTCAATCAACGCCAATGGCAGATTCAGCAGGGTAAATTAGACAACATCTCTTTATAAGACTCCGAAGCGGCTGATTGCCTACAAATTCCTTACAGGTTCACTGTACAGTACTCAAAACAAGCGCATTGTTCTATGCCAAATGCAGATCGGAATCTGTAGTTGCACCCCGACAGAACTCCACTTCTGGAATTGGACTGGGCTTGCTTTCAAACCTTGCTTTTATTGCTTTCTATTGAGGGTCGGAGGATGGTGTTGGCCGATCGCCGCCGCTGCTTACAAAATCGCCCCAGGCGCATCTGGCGGAGCATGGCCCTGGCCTTAGCAACCGTGGTTTTGGTCATGGTGGGCACCCTGGCTCACGGCCAAACCCCTGCCGTCTCCAACTACGAGCTGGCCCAGGCGCAGCCCTTCAACCAGGTCGAGACTTTCCCCATCGCCCCCTTGCCCACCTCGCCCAACCTGCGCCCCAACGGTGACTGGATGGGGCGGCTGATCTTGCCCAGCGAGGCAGACTACGCCGCCGACCCCAGCGACTGGGTCTGGTTTGAGGTGTGGCACGGCGACCCTAGCTTAGTCGGGCAGACCATCAAGCTCACCTGGCAGCCCACCAATCTGGCCCAGGCCTATGTTGACACCGTCACCACCGACATTGCCTTTAGCCCCCAGGCTGAGCGGTTTGCAGCCAACGGCAATGTGGTGCCGACGCGGCTCAACGGTCGCCAGCAGGTTGGCCCGCTGCAATCGCTGGCCGGGGCGCGCCCCAGGGATGATGTCTCGGTGCGGCTAATGGAGGCGGAGCTGACCACGCAGAACGGGCAACCCGTGGTGCAGACCAGACTGGAACCGATTCAAATTACCGGGCGCGAATACGGTCTGGTGAAAATTCTCGGCCCCGACCCCAGCGTCAACGCGCCGCGGCCCACTGAGTGCCCCGGCCCAGCCCCCTGCCCGACGGAATTCTTTCAAGTGCAGTTCTATGATGCAGCGGCCCAGGATTTTACTGGCCCTATCGGCACCGTGCGCATTCCCCAGCAGCCGATGGTGAATGGGGAGCGGTTTTTCTCAAACCTGCGGGATTTGGAGAATTCCCCGGCGGGGCGAGCAGGCTGGTACATCTATGGAGCCAGGGATGCCAATGGCCTGTTTACGGTGCAGGCGCTGAAGCCGCGATCGCTCTTGCAGCTTCAGCCCGACCAGGTGGTGCTGGGGCGCACAGCGGGCTACAAGTACATCGATCGCCAAAACTGGCGCGACACCCCCCACCGCAAGGGCAGCATCCAGCGGGTGCTGCTCAGCCCCGACGGCGGCAGCCCTGACGAGGCCCGCGCCCAGTGGCAAGAGGGCGACTACGCCCTGGTGATTCACCTGTTTGGCGGCATCGGCGGTGAAAACAGCGAGTTCATTCCCCTGGGAACGGTGACGGGGCACTTTGCCTTTGGCCTGGCCCGGGTGGTGCGCGAACCCATCGCCAACGAGCTTCAGTTCGACATTCAGTATCAGCAAATCTACGCCCACAGCTCCCCGGCAGTGCTCTCCGGTACCCACGACTGGGCGGCCTACGCGGGCGATATGCAGCGGGGCTGGCTGGGCATTCGCCCGATCTCTGACATTGTCGTCAAGCTCGACTCGTTTATCACGCCGTTTCAGTTTGGCAACACCCACATTTCGCTGTTTGAGGAGCTGCTGAAGCAGACCCAGGTGATTGCCGCCCGCTACCGCACGGGAGATGGGACCGGGGTGGCGGGGGTGACGCCGGGCACCTCCTGCGTGCAGGACTCTAACCAGGCGCTGTTTATTGCCATTCAGCAGATCCGCAGGCGGATTGAAAACAATCCCGAGATTGTGCAGTGGCTCCAGCAGAACCCCGACAGCCATGAGGTGGTGCGTGCCCTTCAGTTCGTATCTCTGGGTGTGGCCCTGGAGGAGATGCTGGTGCCCTACGGCGTGGTGCGCCCTGACTGGCAAAACAATGCGGAATCGCTGGCGGGGGTGGCGGATCGGGGCGAGTTTGTCAGCAACAGCGGCCTGGTGGCGGGGGCCCTGAGCTGGCAGAGCATGATGCCCCGCTGGGCCCACGACGAGGTGGCGCGAATATTTTTAGCCCACGGGGCGCAGCTGTGGTTTTTGCGCACCAACATGGTGGGCGGCGACGACCCCCGGGTAGAGCCGGTGCCACCCACCACGCTCATGGGCGGCATTCCCCTGGTGGGGCGGGCGGTGCAGCGCTTTACCGATGCCGTCACCAGGCCCCTGGGGCTGTTCAACGGACTGCTGGGACTGGTGGCCCTGGGGCTATACGGGGCGATCGCCATTCCCTACGGTCTCAAAACCCGCTTTCTCAAACGCCAGAACGCCATCACTAGCCCTCTGCCCATGGCACTCAGCGCCCTGCGCGTGTTCTGCATCCCTGCCCTGCTCGAAGAAATCGTCTTTCGCGTTATGCTGCTGCCCCACGCCAAAGAAGGCGTCCCCGGCGGCCAGTGGATTTTGTGGGCCATGCTCAGCCTGATTCTCTTTTTGCTCTACCACCTGCTGCTGGGCAAAACTAGCTATAAAGCCGCCTGGAATACGTTGAGCGATCGCCGCTTCCTCACCCTGGCAGGCTGGCTCGGCCTGGTGCTCACCGGAGTGTATTGGATCAGCGGCTCCCTCTGGCCCATCGTCCTCATCCACTGGGCCGTGGTGATGGCATGGATCTACGTCTTTGGCGGTCAGGAACGGTTGCCGAGACGGCGGTTTAGACGCCTACAAAAACAAGTTGCTCAGTCTTAAAATTTTGAGTTTTAAGTTTTGAATTTTGAGTTATGCCTTGAATTCAAAACTAAACACTGAAAACTCAAAACTTCCCACCTCCCCACCTCCCCACCTCCCCCACCTCCCCATGCCCCCCACCGACGCTGAAAAACTCGCCTGTCTCGAAACCCTCGCCTCCGTCGCCAAGCTCACGGGCGACCCCACGCCGCGAGAATTTGAGGCGTTTCTAGCGGCTCTGAATGCCTTTGCGCCGCTGCCCTTAGGGGTGACGCCGGAGGGTTTACTGCACGACCCTACCCCGGTGGAGCACTGGCTACCGCAGATTCAAACAGCGGCGATGCAGCAGCAGGTGTATCGGGGGGCCGTGGCGATCGCCCGCTCCAAAGGCATCGACCCCCAAGAAGTGGCACTCCTCGCCCAGCTGCGAGAGACCTTTCAGCTCTCCCCAGAATTGGCTACCGCCCTGGCCCGGCAACCCTTTCGCGCAGGCCCCTCAGCGCCCCTGGTGAACTCGGCCCTGACGGGGATGGCGGCGCTGATCGGTCGCGAGGGCGAGGTGCGGCGACTGATTTTTGACTACGCGCTGGGGGCGGCGATCGTGGGCCTGGTACCCCTGCGCGGCGGCGGCATCCTCGAAATCAAATTCCTGATTGTGCTGCTGCTGATTCTCAAAATGATTTGGGATATTCGCACCTTCTGGGGCAAACCCCAGGGACAGGATGTGCTGGCGGTGATGGGCAACCTGTTTGGCTTTATGGCGGCGGTCATCGCAGGTTTTTTAGCCTGGTGCACCCTGGTGGGCCTGGGAGTGGTGATTCCCTATGCTGGGGCCTTTGCCCCGGCAGCCGCCTTTGCCACGGCCACCTGGGTCGCGGGCCAGTCTACGACCCAGTTCTACACCAGCCAAAAGCGCCCCGACTTCACCGCCCTCATGCGAGCCTTCCCCAACCTCATGTCTTCTAGTGATCAATAAGCCCCCAAAATCCCCCCCAAAAAATTTCCCGGAGTCTGGAGTATGGATCAATTCAAACGTCGCCAATTTTTGCTGGGGGGTGTGGCCGCTGGCACCGCCGCCACCCTGGGCACTGAGTACGCGCGGCGAGAGCGGGCCAAAGAGCGCCAGGCCGTGATCGACGCCTACGCCGCCGAGTTTTACGACCCCGAAGACATCATTCAGGCAGCGGTGACGGGCGACACCCGCATGGTGGAAGAGTTTCAGGCGATTCAGGCCGCCGCCGCCTTTCCGCCGCCGCCAGTGCCCTACAACCGCACCATCTCGAAGCGGCTGATTTTGCTGAGCCGTCTGGCCACCCAGCAGTACATCACCGGGCGCAACGATCCCAGCTACGACGGCAACCTGCAGCGGCTGCTCGACTACGAGCCTAGCCTCGACAAGTACCGCCTGGTGACCACCTTTCGCGGCCAAGAGCGCCAGGTCAACGACAACATCGAGCTTCAGGTGCCCCAGGCCGTCATCGACGACCCCACTCTGCTTGATGACCCCACGGCCCTAGAAGAAACCCTCTCCCAAACCCAAGACGCCATTCGTACCGGGGTGACGGCGGCGGTGCAGGTGGGGCGGCGCATTGAGGTGTTCTACGGCTTTTTGCTGGAGTCTGACGACGACAGCATTTTGGTATTTCGCGGCACCCAGCGCACCGCCGAATGGGTGGGCAACATCTACGCGGTGCAGCAGCCCTACCTCGACCCCACCACAGGCGAGAGCCTGGGCAACATTCACACCGGCTTTCGCCGCATTGCCAACAGCATCATCAACCCCCTGGTGGTGGAGGCGGTGCAGCAGATCAACCCCAATAAGCCCTGCTACGTGTCGGGCCACAGCCTAGGGGCAGCCCTGGCCACGGTGCTGGCGCTGGATATGGCCCTGGCGGTGCCCGCACTGCGGCCCAATCTACAGGTCTATGTCTACGCCAGCCCCAGGGTGGGCAATAGCGAATTTGTCCGCAGCTACGCCCAGATTTTGCCCAATAGCTTTCGCATTACCAACCTGGCTGACCCTATCCCCACCATGCCGCCCACCCGGCTGCGGGCTGAGTTTGTGCATGTGGGCGAAGAGTGGTCGTTTTTAAGCCAGGCGGGCGACATTTTGCCCAACCACATTGTCGATACCTATCGCCGCGCGGTGAATGCCGAGGCCGAGAGCAACCAGCCGCGCGAGTTTCCGATCGCAGGGATCACCTAGGCAATTTCCCAAGCCTCGCTCAGGCCGGTGTACCAGTTAAATATCAGGCTGACGGGCTCAGAAAATCGGGCCGAAACGCTGGCAATTGGTAATCGGTACAAAAATTTCGCCAGCATATTTGGAAAACGCCATGGAACGGTTGCGCCTCGAAGTGGTGCAAACCGCTAGAGAACGTGGCCTCAGCGTGATTCCTTGGTTTGAGTTTGGCTTCATGGCCCCGGCCAACTCGCCCCTGGCCCAACGCCATCCTGACTGGCTGACTCAGAAGCAGGGAGCCCTGCCCGCAGCGGGCCTAGAGCAGGAGGGCAGACACCCTCGGGTGTGGCTTAATCCATTTCACCCGGAGGTGCAGCAGTTCATCCTCGACCTGGTGGCCGAGCTGATGGCCAACTACGAGGTCGATGGGCTACAGCTCGACGATCACTTCAGCCTGCCGGTGGCGTTTGGCTATGACCCCTACACCATCAACCTGTACCGCCAAGAGCACCGCGGCCAAGCCCCACCCGCCAACCCCTACGACGCCGAGTGGACTCGCTGGCGAGCCGACAAAATTACCGCCTTTGTCGAGCGAGTATTTTGGACGGTGAAAGCGCAACGACCCAACGCGGTGCTGTCGGTTTCGCCCAACTCAGCCACCTTCGCCTATACCCACCACCTCCAAGACTGGCCCCGCTGGCGAGAAAAAGGCTACATCGAAGAGCTAGTCGTCCAGATGTACCGAGATAATCTGGCCAGCTTTCGCAACGCCCTGCGCGATCGCGCCCTGCAGCAGGCGCGTCGCCATATTCCCACCGGTGTTGGCATTCTCAGCGGATTGAAGGATCGACCGGTGCCCATGGCGCTGATTCAACAGCAGGTGCAGACGGCCCGAGGCATGGGCTTTGCTGGGGTCTCATTTTTCTTCTACGACACGGTGTGGACGGTGGCAGCGGGCGAAACCAGGGGCGATCGCACCCAGGCCCTGCAGCGCCTGTTTGCTAGCTCCCAACAGCGCCCCAGCGTTGCCCACAGCCCAAGACCCGCTGTGGCTAGAGGCTGAATGGGGCGATCGCCAGTTCCCCATTGGTGATCTGCGCCCATAGTCAAGCGAGTTCAGGTCACACCCAGGGCAAACGCATACTCGTAGATGAGAGATACTTCAGGATAGATGTTGAGGCAGGACATCCTATGAGTACCTCTGGGTCTGAGTCAGGGACGTTGCTAGCGCACTTTGAAACGCTAGAAGACCC